>ERZ1674203.22-NODE-22-length-48538-cov-13.539241_pt1 | contig 48538 bp, 37 predicted proteins | sample MGYA00581297_ERZ1674203 | MGnify/ENA primary metagenome ERZ1674203 (study PRJEB41354, sample SAMEA4873349) | human saliva metagenome | biome: human-associated habitat [ENVO:00009003]; feature: mouth environment [ENVO:08000002]; material: saliva material... | reverse complement strand
AGGATAAATATAATGAATACTTGGAGTATGTCTTTAATGAGTCGAATGTGTCCGGTGTTGGAGGTGTCGAAACCCTGAATCCTTCTGATACTACCTCTTCGGGAAATTCGCTGCCTGGGTGTACAGTTTACAGTATTCCCGAACTAACTACGGTTTTGGAAAATGCAATAAGTGAGGATGCTAGCCATCTGTTTAATAGAATTTTTGATGGAACCATTGAATGGGGAAATCTAACCTTCCGTTGGCGAAATTCGGATCAGAAAAATTCAACCTATAAATTTTATATATATATTTCCAGTAAATCTGGGTCTACTCCAGTAAAGGTTGGGCAGGTTGTGTATGGAAAGCGCGATAAGGATTTTAAGATTAATCTAGGGTTGCAACATAAGCAGCTAGAGGAAAATCCGAAATTCTATAATGAATTCATTAATAGGAAGATTGATGGGTTTACTTGTGATTTTTCGGATAAAAGGAATGAAAAAAACAACATTGAATATGGTCGCATAATTTTCAATGAAAAGTCTTCGGATGATTTGTTGGTGTTAATTAATGATATTGCTTCCAAGACCTGTATTGTAAAGAATAGCATGATTTAACTTGTATATTATAAGCCGGTGAGCATTGTATCTGCAATGCTCACCGGCTATTGTATTGAAGATATGATATTTTGTATTAGTAAGCAAAATAAATTTTAAGGATTGAAGAATGGCAAGCATTGAAGTGATGAAAGAATGAGCTCGCATCGCGGGGCGCTTCAACCTGTCTGCCCGCCGCAATCCAGAACACCGCGCACTCGTAGCTCTAGCGGCTCAACGCGCCGGAGGAGAATGCCACGTCATCCCCGCTGCACCCGGCGAGAAAGCTGTGTCGTGGGCTAGTTTTTAGCTCCAGAGTGCTAGCGTGGTAGTAAGGCGAACGTCCATAGTCATTCAGAAAATGGGTAGCTGGATGGTCCTGAAAATGATGTATCGCTGTTGATTATTGAGGGAGCACGAGCGTATGAAGTCGAATAAGTATGTTCCTGTTGGGATGCTGTTCTTGATCCTGGCAATTATCTTGAACGTAGTGTCAAATGTCAGCGACCTAGTGGTTGGAATTCTCTACGGCATCTCAATAGCAGTATTGATTATTGGACTATCTAATAGTCGAAAATAGATGCTGCAACTGAGAAAAGGGGGCTGGGGGTCTTCCCAGTTTGGCCGCTCAGCTGGGAGTAGCTGCATGGAGCTGCCGAGGTGAATTATAAGCAACCAAGGAGGTATATTATGAAAAGTATTATTTTTCAAAGCATAGGTGCTTTTATCCTCGTATTTTCTCTTTCCTGTCTGTTCTTGACAGTGATTCAGGGAATGGGAAATCTTTGTTCACCAAACGTTCTTATGATTTCCTTAGGTATGGGTTTGGCATCGGCTACCATGTACTTCTTTGCATTCAGGAATCATGACTAGTCAACCGTGCTATCTTAAAACATCTTAGAGGTAGGGCTATTGTCAGCCCTACCTCTCTTTTGTGTGTCTGTGCCATATGGTGTGTCTACGGTAGCGCACTAGGGTTCGTTTGAAATCCTGTACTCGCACCTAGTTGTTCCCAATCTTTTTGCGCGACGGCGGCGGTCAAGCACGGTGCTTGTGCGGGTATACCTGTGCCTTCGCTATTACATAGTCGAAGAGAACCGACCCCTGAATAGTATTATGGAAAGCAACGCCGCTTACGAAGAAGTAGTAGGCTTTGCTGTTGAAGTGCATTTGAAAGGATGAAGATATGGCAAGTGTTGAGGTGATGAAGGAACGGGCTCGTATTGCGGATCGTTTCAACCTGTCTGCTCGCCGAAACCAGGAGCATAGGGCACTTGTTGCGCTCGCCGCGCAAAAGGCGGGAGGGGAGTGCCAGGTGGTTCCTGTGGCTCCCGGCGAAGATAAGGCTGACGTACTCGACCGTGCACGCAAGGTTGCGGGTGGTAAACCGGTCATTATCGTGACTGAGGCTGACGGGAAGCTTTCCGCCCGCCTTATGGGTAGTGACGACATGATATCAATATATTAAATTAATGTTTTATTTAAGAATCTAATTGTATTTACTAGATGAGGTGCAGTAGGTAGTGTTTGTTATAAATGAGACTTTGGGGAAGCTTAAGGATTATTCTCTAGCTAAGACGTTGTTGAAAGGGCTTCCAAAGATTCTTGTCTCGGTTTATGCAATTGCAATAATTATTAGCTTTTTCCCTGATGGTTGGGTGAAGGGCGTTGAAGATGGTCTTGCTCTGAGGATTATCCTTGAAGGTTTTAATTATGCTGGATTAGGGCAAATGGTTGACCCTATTAATAGTTTTATCTCTCGCATTAAAAACGGTGAAGAAGCATGGGTATTTTTCCTGCTGTCTATCCTCGCAGCTTCTTCAAGTAGCTACTACCTAAATGGCCTGAGGCGTCGAATTGAGGATTATGATATTTGGAGAATCGTTAGTGACCCTCCCGAGTCTATATTTGTGCTTGTATTTTCCATATCCTCACTTATAGATTACGGTAGGATTGGTGATTTTCATTCGTCGTTCTTTATTTTTTATAATGCCCCAATTTGTCTTGCAATTATTGGTATTTTTGATCTTTTTGTATTAAAAAATAGACATGATGGCATCATTTCTAGTAATAATAAATTTATGTTGTTTGTGATTATTATTGGAGATGTTCTTCTTTCTTTCTTGCTTGCAATTATTTTTGCTCCTGTCGTTTTGATTCTTATTTTATTTGGATTTGTAGGAACACAAAGTAATTGACAAGTAAAACGGACCCGGCAGGCTATCCATCAGATAGCCTGCCGGGTCCCTTTGTTTACGCCGTTGCTATGCGCTCAACCGCTTTTAGCGGGTGGTGCGTTCCAGTAGCTGCAGCACGTTCTGGTAGCTGTGGCCGGTCGCCTCCGTCATACCCTGCTCACAGGTGCGGTTTGCCGAAATGTATGCGGCAAACTGCTTCTGCTCGCTCAGCTCCGCAGCCTCCGCCTCCGTAGCGCTCGCCGTCAGCTCCGGGTGCAGCATACCGCGGTCACCCGCATAACCACAGCAACCCCAGTGCTTCGGCACGTACACGTCGTCACTCATCGCGTTCGCAATCTTCTCAAACGCAGGCTGAGTACCCAAGTGAGTCATGGAGCAGGTCGGGTGCAGAGCAATCGACGGCAGGGGAGCGGACACGGTCAGCTTGTCCAGCATGTTATCGGCGGCGAACTGAACCGCATCGTACATGCGCAGACGCGAGTAGTCCGGCTCACCCGGCTTCAGGCCGTTCACGATCTTGTGCTCAAGCGCCTTAATAACCTTCTCGCGCATCACTTCAAGGCCCTCAGTACAGGACGAAGCGTCACACACGACCGGCAGGCGGCCACCGTCAGTAGCCTCCCACAGGGACTTCAGCACGCGGTCGCTCATAATCGAGTAGCCGTCGGTGAAGCCCTTCGACTTCCACGGGGTGGAGCAGCACATCTCACCAATATTGTCGGGGATGCGGTACTTCACGCCCGCACGCTCGCACAGGCGGATGAACGCCTGGGTTGCGTTGACCGGGTCGTGCTTGCCGTCGCCATCCACACCGCCGAACATGGAGTTCACGCAGGCGGGGAAGAACACAATCTCAGCGGTTGCGTCCTTGTGCGGCTTACGTGCCGGGCCACCGACCGGCAGGTCCTTCTTGTAGGAAGGAACCGTGTCGTCGCCCATGACCTTACGGGCAATGTTGGTGGTGCCGTGCACCACGGGGAACGGCAGCTTCTTAGCCACAGTCAGGGACTTACCGGCAACCTTATCCATGATGCCCCACTGCTGTGCGGCGATCTTCCAGCCGGTAGCGGCCAGCTTGTCCTGGTTCTCAGAACGCAGGCGGCGAATCAGGTCACCGGTGTTGATGTTCACGGGGCAGCGGGTCTGGCACATGCCGTCCACAGCACAGGTCTCAATGCCGTAGTACTCGTACTCCTTACGCAGGCGCTCAGCGAGCTCGTGATCGCCGTTCACCTCAGCGGCAGCAATCTCACGGCGCAGCACAATACGCTTACGGGGGGTCAAAGTCAGGTTGCGGGAGGGGCAGACCGGCTCACAGTAGCCGCACTCCACACAGCGGTCGACTTCTTCCTCGACGGTTTCGGCGACCTTCAGGTCGGTCACGTAGTCGGTGTCCGGCTCAACCAGCAGAACGCCCGGGTTCATGAAGCCCTTCGGGTCAATGAGGCGCTTGATCTGGCGCATCACGTCGAAGAGCTCGTCACCGAACTGGCGGCTCACAAACGGAGCCATGATACGGCCGGTACCGTGCTCAGCCTTCAGCGAGCCTTCGTTACCGAGAATCAGCTGAACCATTTCCTCGGTGAAGTCGCGGTAGCGGTCCAGCTGCTTCGGGTCGCGGAACTGCTCGTTCAGCATGAAGTGGATGTTACCGTCCTTCGCGTGGCCGAAAATCACGGAATCCTTGTAGCCGTGCGAATCGAACAGCTTGGTCAGGTCGCTACAGGTGTTACCCAGAACCTCAACAGGAACAACCACGTCTTCCAGCAGTGCGTTGGTGCCGGAGGGGCGGTTACCCGCAACGGTGGTGTACAGGCCGCGGCGTGCCGCCCACAGTGCGTTACGCTCAGACAGCTTGCTGGTCATCGACACCGGCGAAGCCACCGGCAGGCTCTTAAACATGGGTGCCGCAGCGGCAGCCAGGTCGTTCAGCTCCTGCTCGGAGTTGCCCTGGAACTCAACCAGCAGGGCGGCGTGATCCTTCACGTCAATGGCGGCGAGCGCCTCCGCAGCCTGACCGGTACGCTGAGCCACACGAATACTGGTGGCGTCCATCAGCTCGACGGTAGCGAGCTTGTTAGCAACCAGTTCGGGCACAGAGCGTGCAGCATCAATCAGGTTGTCGAACACGAGCAGGCCGGTGGAAATGTTCTTCAGAATCGGCAGGGTGCGGTAGGTAGCCGAAGCAACAAAACCGAGGGTGCCTTCCGAACCAATCAGCAGGTGCTGCAGAATGTCCACGGGGGTCTCGAAGTCGACCAGGGAGTTCAGGCCGTAACCCATGGTGTTCTTCATGGAGTACTGCTGGCGAATCTTCGCCATGGATTCGGGGTTCTCAGTGACGCGCTTGCGCAGGCGCAGCAGGCCCTCGTGAAGTTCAGGTTCGAGGGAGCGCAGCTTCTGGTCAGCGTCCGGTTCGGCGGTGTCAATGATGGTGCCGCTGGGGAGCACGAACACCATGGAGTCGAGGGTGTTGTACGTGTTGTACTTGGTGCCCGACGACATACCGGAGGAGTTGTTCGCGACCACGCCACCGATGGTGCAGGCGGACCAGGATGCCGGGTCGGGGCCGAGCTTGTAGCCGTAGGGTGCCAGGTAGTTGTTGACCATCATGATGGTCGCGCCGGGCTGCACGCGCACCTTCTTGCCGTCTTCAAGGACCTCAATCTTCTTGAAGTGGCGGCGGGTGTCGACCATGAGGCCGTCACCGCTTGCCTGGCCGGAGAGGGAGGTGCCGCCGGAGCGGAAGGTGAGGGGCAGGCCGAGGTCGCCGGCTGCGCGGAAGATGTTTGCGACGTCTTCGGCGGAGTCGGGGCGGATCAGGCCGGCGGGCACGAGCAGGTAGTGGGATGCGTCGTGTGCAATAGCGAGGCGTTCGAGTTCGGAGACGCTGGATTCGACGGCTTCTGCGCGCGCATCGGAGAGTAGACGCTTGAGGGTGTCCTCGTAGGGGGACTTGAGTGCTTTGGAAGTGTTTGACACAACGGTGGTCATGATGAATCTCCTTAGTGAGACTGTCTTACCTTTCAGTATGTGCTCTTGAACACCGTCTTTTCCGCTTAGCTATGGCTAAGCTTGGCGACTACTTGTCACCATAAAGGGGGTGGGTTATACACCGTGCTGATGCGGTGGTTTGCCGCGTATTTGCTGGCTTTCCGGGGGAATACGCCCGGGCCTGCGGAGGCGCACCCACCACACTCTGAACGCCGCGGTTGCTCTTAGGCGCGGCTGCCGAGGGTTGTAACATTCCAGCGGCTAACCCAAAAGGCGGCTAACCCAAAAGAAAGCGTGGGGCAGAAAGCTACATGCTTTCCACCCCACGCTTGTGTAACGTTTAGGCTTCGTCGAAGAAGTCCTCATCAAGCTTCATGATGGTGTACGTGCGTGCCACCTGTACGCCAACACCGTACTTAATCATGAGGCGCGCCAGGTGCTCACCATCAATCAGAACGAGGGAAACTCCGCCACCAAGTTCCTCCGCATAGCCGCGTGCGTCAGACGTATAGGAGCTCGACGTGATGAACACTCCCTGCGTTGCCTTGCCATGCAGTGCGTCCACAAAGCTCTGAAGGGCAGGGCGTCCCACCACATTGTCCTTGGCGTAACGCTTAGCCTGGACATAAATCTTTGAAAGACCCAACGCATCCTGGTCAATGATTCCGTCCACGCCGCCGTCATTGGAAGCCGGAGTAACGGTGCCGCGTCCTGCCGGGCCGCCGTAGCCCATCGCCAACAGAACATCCACCACCAGATGCTCAAAAGCAGTCGGAGACATTGCGCGGACGCGTTCCAAAATATCGTGCGTCAGCGCGGACTCAATCTGAGTGATGCTTTCATCAATGAGTTCCTGCGGGGTGCTATCAGACACCTCAGAGGGTGCAGTCGTGACGGCAACAGTCTTGGTAGCGGTCTTCGGGGTTTCCTGCGGGTCCTGCTCGGAACTATCAGACTGGGAACGCTCACGCGTGCTGCGGGCGGAACGAACGATATGCGCGACGACATCATCGGGGATGCCCCCAGGATGAGCCTCAATCAGCTTCAAGCCTTCGTCAGAAATAACCTGCTGACCGCGGCGAGGGGAATCAACCGCACCGAACATCTTGAGATAGGTCAAGCCCCAACTAATGCGGTCCACATAGACGGGACGCTTGCCGTTCGGCAGGTAGGGTAGTAGCTGCTCGTCAGAAAGCGGGTAGCGCTCTGCTACAGCGCTATAAATCTCTTTATTGGTGCGGGAGTTGCCGTCAGATAGGTAAGCAAGAATGCTGGGAATGAATTCGTAGAACTTGGGAAGTTCAACCTCAGTGGTATCAGGCGACTGAGCGGTCATCGGTGTATCTCCATTGATTGATAACGGCTGGTTAATAACGGCGGGTAGTCCGTTCTTAATATACCTCTAATACAAAAGATAATCGTTACCAGAGGTGCCTGTTTTCCCTTGTGCAGGCTTTATTAGCGCCGCAGCTGCTCTTAGGCACGCCCGCCGAGGGCCGTAACATTCCAGCTAGCAGTACTATCAGAAGTCACCACACCACAAAATAGGGGAGAACCCGCCGAAGCACGCACCCCCAAATCCTCCACAAACACGCGGCCACCCGCAGGCACACTACGCTCCTTACGATCCACACCCGCACAATACACCGTCATCTTCGCACCCGAACGGTTCTCCACCGCAACCGAACCGCCGCCCGATTTCGACACAGTATCGTGCACAAAACCGCGGTGTAAAGACCGCCGCCCAAAGGTCACAGCACAAGGTCACAGTGCAACGAAATAGAAACGCAAACGCAACGGCGTGGAGTATCATTCACACTATGGATAAGGCAGAACAGAACCAGACAGACAACACGGTAAAGAACGGCACAGCACCCAATACCTCGGGGAATACCTCGGGCAATATTCCGGGGAACAGCCCGGTGGGTGCGTCTGCGCGCCCTGAAACTGTTGCATCTGAAACTACCGCATCTGAAGCCGCCGCTGAGAATACCACGAAGGCTGGTTATACCCAGTCGGCACCGGCAGAATCCAGTGCCGCCAAAACTAGTGCTGCAGCAAGTAGCCCCGCAGAGGCTACCGCCCCCGGCATGGAGGCAGTACAGGTTGATGCCGTGCAGATTGATAGCGCCCGCCTGGACAGCACCCACTCCGTCTACTCCACCGACCTGGACCCCGACGACGACTACGAAGAGGTCGTCGAAGAGTACGCCACCACCGACGCGCCGGACGGTACGCACCGCGAGGAGCGTCGCATCACCCGCACCACGCATCACCCGCGCGGCAAGGGCGACCAGAAAGCTGGCACTCCGAATACGGGCTCCCCGAAAGCAGGCACTCAGGGCAACCCCGATGATGCCGCCGAGATAATCGATGCGGGCGAACCCGAAACGCACACCACGACCATTCGCACGGTCACCCGCACCGTCACGGACCCGCCGCGTCGCACTCCGCGAACCCGCCTCTTCCGCACGCTCAGCAAGTACCGCGGCGAGAAGAACCTGGCCGCGTGGGAAGACCGCACTTCCACGCCCATGTTCGTGGCGTCCGTGCTGTACCTGCTTGCGTTCGCCGCGCCCATCATGAGCACGCGTATTCAGGAGCCCTACGACGGGTACCTCAACATCATTCAGATGATTCTGTGGGGCCTCTTCGCCGCCGACTACTGCGTGCGCCTGTACCTGGCGCCGCGGCGACTCTACTTCATCACGCACAACCTGATGAACCTGGCCATCGTGCTGCTGCCGGCGTGGCGTATCGTTAGCTTCCTGGCCATGATTCACCTGACCGCCAACCGCCAATACAAGAGGCTCTCCGAACTGGGGATGAAGCTCTTCGGCTACACCGCGATCTTCATCATCATGTTTGCCCTGTCGATCTATTCGGTGGAGTCCTCCGAGCCGGGCGCGATGATTCGTGACCTGCCCACCGCCTACTGGTGGATGTTCACGACCCTCACCACGGTCGGCTACGGAGACGTTTACCCGGTCACCGGTATCGGCAGGGTCATCGCCGTGATCGTCATGCTGTACGGCGGGGGCTTGGTCGCGGTTGCGACCGGTGCGCTCGCCAGCTGGATTATCGAAAAGTTTGGTGGCAGGGAGGAGCAGGAGTACCCCGCAACCAAGGCTGACGTGGACGATCTTCGCCAGGAGATTTCTGAGTTGCGTGCCCTGCTGGCTCGTGAGTATGCGCGCCGTGAAGCCCACGACTGCAGGCTGCGTGAGGTCGTAGATGAGGAGGGCGTGCACCCCGTTCCTTCGGAGGCGGAGGCGGCACGCCGCGCCGGTTTCGGTACCGCTGGGTTTAGCGCTACTGGGTTTGCCGCCGCGGGCTTTACTGCGCCTGGTACTTCTGGCGCTGCTGCGGCAGCTTCCGCAGAGGCTACCTCGAACACCGCGCAGGGCCGCCGTGCGGGCTGGTGAACCCGCCGATTCCTCGGTATCTCATGAGGTCGCTGTGCGTGAGCAGGAGCCGGTCGCCCTGCTGGAGGAGACTCGCCAGACGTTTACGATTATTCGTGAGAAGTTCTCGCTGCGTTCCCGCAAGCAGTAGGAGTCTGCGAATAGTAGCTGGGCTGCGGTAGCGCAGATATAAGCGTAGCTATAACAGCTCAGTTGAGGTTCGGCGCTCAAACCCACACCGCATACCCGTTGTGGCGGTGGGTTTGGGCGCCGAGCCCACGTTAAGGCAAGACGAAGGCAAGAAAATTGCCACCCACGCCACCATGCGGGATATTTCGCCTTGTCGAGGCAAAATTAGCCCGTGGAGAGTGCAAATTGGGGCTCGTGTGCGTGAAAAACCCCTCAACTTAAGGTCTAATATGACCAAACTATCTTTTAAAAATGACCGCCACTGGTGAAACTCCTAGCCAGAGCCTATAAACTATCTACCGTGCCGGTTATCGAACGCCCTGTAGCCTCAATGCGCTACGGGGTGTCGTCGTATCCCCACCTCACTCACGGGGAGGCACCACTCAACTCACAAACTCACTCAAACACATATTCTGTTAGGACACATTCGTGGCACCTAAGTCCACCCTGAGCGCGCTCGCACTACTCGGCGCGCTCTCCCTCACCGCGTGCGCATCCGCGCCGAATAACGCCTCCGCAAGTGCGGTTGTTGACCCCGCAGCTTTTGAAACCGCCGAGCCCAGCGCTGTTTCCGCCCCCGGCGACGACAGCACCGGAGTCAAGGCGGCGGTTATTACCTCGCATGACCCGTCGATTCACCCGACCGCGACCCAGCCCACTGAGACCCCCGCGCCGGACAACACGAGTAACCAGGAGCCTGCCGCATCCGCCGCGACGGCTGTTCCCTCTTCTGTGCTCGCGACTCGTTCGACTGCGAGTGCTGACGGCACATGGGTTCAGCAGGATTCCACCAACCTCGAGAACTACATGGACGCAGTCATTCACGACGGCATTATCGAGGTCACCTACCACCTGAACCACGAAGAGCTGGCAACCCCATTCTGGGTCGGCACTTTCGAGGCAAAAGACGGCAACTTCAGCTACATTTCGCACGTGGACCACGCGAAGCTGAGCCACGCACCGTACGCCTCCGATAAGGAAACCAAGGAATTCGTCATGGAGGACGGCGTGCTGAGCTTCCCCATGACCTTTGAGGGTGCCACCCGCATCATTCACCTGGAAAAGCAGCACAGCTAAGCGCGCTGCCGGGGGAGTTATCTCATATCTGGCACGCATGACGGACGGGGCGTTCCTGTTGCCGCGTGTGGGTTATAGAATGGGACTATGAGCGAGAACACGACCCCCGAGCACGGCACCGCAGCCTCGGTGCAGGATTCCTTCGAGCTGCCCGGCGCACCGGACCAGTTCCAGCGCCTGTGGACCCCTCACCGCACCGCCTACGTGAGCGGCGGCCAGAAGGACTACACCGAGAAGACCTGCCCCTTCTGCACCGCGCCCAGCCGCAGTGACGAAGAGTCGCTGATTGTGCACCGCGGCGAGCATGCCTTCGTGATTCTCAACCTCTATCCGTACAACCCCGGGCACCTGCTGGTCTGCCCGTATCGCCACATCCCGTTTTACGATGATGCGACCGAGGCAGAAACCATGGAGATTGCGCAGCTGACTCAGCTTGCCATGAAGGTTCTGCGTGAGGTGTCGCATAATGACGGCTTCAACATTGGCATTAATCAGGGCAAGGTGGGCGGAGCGGGCATTGCTGATCACCTGCATCAGCACATTCTGCCGCGCTGGAGTGGGGATACAAATTTCCTGCCGATTATCGCTCACACCAAGACAATGTCCCGCACGCTGGATGATATGCGCGTGGCTATTGCGGAGGGGTTTGCTCGCCTCAGCTAGACAGTCCGGTCTAGACTGTCCGGCGACCGGTTGGCAGGCTTGGTGAGTTTGCGAATCTGCACTAGTTCCTTCAATTTGCCAACCAGTGCAGAAAAAACTTGCTTCATAAATGCGCAGATTAGGCAGTCGACGCGTATTTGAATGATGTTATGTCCATTGGATATGGCAAAGTTTTAAATGCAGCAAGGCTGCGGGGAAGCTTCCGGCTTCCATGGACACCGCATAGCTCACCGAAAAATAGCGGTCACCGATCGCTTTCGGGCTTGGCAGGGTAAGCGCCCTGCCTCAACCACAGAGGTCAGCGCCTCAGCTGAGAACCCACCCCGCCGTGCGTGAACGCACGGCAACACTGCGAGGGGTGCGGATCAGCGTGAAGGACGCTGGCCTCTTTTTGTGTTCTGCGGATGCGCGTGGCAGATGCGTGTGGGGGCGAGCGCGCGGGGAATGTGCGGAACGTCTAGGGTGAGCCCGCCGGTCGTGCCACGAACCCGCCAGACCCGCTAGATTTGCCAGCACTAGATGTACCAGACCCGTTAGAGTGGAATGCTATGGACTACCCCAACCTGCTTGAGACTGCTTTCGACGAGTTTAGTGCTGCGCCCGCCGCCGGTAATAATGCCGCTGTCGGGGATTCAGCAGGCGCGCCGCAGCTGCTCATCTGGAGGCAGATCCGCTGGTCCAACCGCCGCCCGCTCATTGAAGTGGAACCGGTCGTGCCCGGCGGGGTCGCGGAAGGAACTCATAACCGGGCGTCTCAAGCGGCGGGGGAGAGCGCCCCTAACCAGGAAAGCAACCCTGCGCAGCGTGGCGTTCCGAGCGGGGTTCGCATCCAGATTCCGCTGACCCCCGGCGCCTACCTGGGGCTGCGCATTCCGCGCGATAGCGAGGGGGAACTCTACCGCTACTGCGCCGGCTACACCACCGGTACGAGCAATGACGCCGCCCCCGAATCCGCGGGAATCCGCCGCGTACCCTGTCCCGAAGGTGCCCGCATCCAGCGTGGCCAGCAGTGCCCGCGCTGCACCGCCCGCGACGAATTTACCGCCCTGCACAGTGCGCACCTGTACCCCGGAACGCTCACCGAATCCATGCGCGCCTACGCCATGCTGGAGCATCGCCTCTACATCGCGACCTTCCCCGACGGCACGCACAAGGTCGGCACGAGCTCCCTGCATTCGACCCCGCGCCGCCTGGACGAGCAGGCGGTCGCCACCGCCACCTACATTGCGCTCGCACCCGACGGCCTTGCCATTCGCCGCGCCGAAGACGCCGTGACCGCCCTCGCGAAGATTCCGCAGGTCAAGCAGGTAGCGAGCAAGTACCGCGCCTGGACGAACCCGTTGCCTGGCGCGCAGCTTCGCTCTGCCCACCAGGAGGCGGTTGCCCGCGCCCGCGAAGCGCTCGCCGAACTGGCGCGCACCGAGCCGGAGGTGCCGCTCACCGCCCTGGATGAGCCGTGGATTCCGTCGCTCGCCATGAACCGCCCGTACGCAGCTCTGCGTGCGCAATCACCCGAACCGCTGGCACCCTGTGAATCTGGTCTGGAGAGCGGGGCAGCTGGCTTCTTTTGTACGGGCGCGGCGGGTCAGTTTTTGAGCGCTCACACCGGCGATGCTGACGCGGCGTTCCTGGTGAACACTGCCGCGTGGCGGAACGTGCTGGTGGAGCCGGCGCAGGAGTTCACGCGGGTGAGGGTGCAGGGCTCGCTGTTCTAATACCGCCGTCTGCCGCCCCGTCCGGCATGAGCGAACGAGCCGGGCGAACCATTCAGCCGCTGGCGTGCGTGTACTAAAATGGTAAGCATGTCCAAACCCCTCATTCGTCTTCTCGGCCAGGGCGTACGCGCCGCGACTAAGCTTCGCGGCGGCGGCTCCGCCTTCCCCGGCCTTGTCATGGAAAAATTGCACCCCGACTTCGTCGCTGAAGAGCTCGCGAAGCTGCCCTACGGCGTGGTTGTTGTCTCCGGCACGAACGGTAAGACCACCACCACGAAGATGGCTGTGCAGCTGCTTGAAGCTCAGGGTCTGAAGGTTTTCACTAACCGCACCGGTTCGAACTTTGTGCGCGGTGTCGCCGCGGCACTGCTGGGCGAGATGACCCTCGGCGGTAAGCTTGATGCTGATATTGCTGTGCTTGAGCTGGACGAGGCGCACGCCGTGCACTTCGTCAAGGCTGTCAAGCCCGATTACGCTCTGCTGCTGAACGTTCTGCGTGACCAGCTGGATCGCTTCGGTGAGATTGACACGACCCGCCGCATGCTGGCGACCGTCGCCTCCGCAACGACCGGCACCGTGGTGCTCAACCGTGAGGACCCGCGCATCCGCTCCCTCGCTGAGAACGTGCAGCCTGGCGTGACCGTCAAGTATTACGGCCTGGATGAGTCCCTGCGCTCGTACTTCCCCTCGGATGATGAGATGCGCGGCGGCACCGTCGCGAAGGCAACCCTGCCCGAGGCAGACGTCACCTTGACCGCGTTCTCCGGCACCTCCGCAACCTTCGACCTGGCGGGTGTGGAGCGAGTCGGCGAGATCAACCTCTACGGCATTTACAACATCTTCAACGCGGCTGGCGCTATGGCGCTGACCCGCGCCGTCATGGGCGAGAAGCTCAACGAAGATAAGCTCATCGCGGAGCTGGCGAAGATTACCCCCGCCTTCGGTCGCGGTGAGACTCTGAACGTGAACGGCCGCCCGCTGCAGCTGCTGCTGGTGAAGAACCCGAGTGGTTTCCGCCTGTCCCTGGCGAGCGCGAACGCTGACGACTACGCCACCATGATTACGATTAACGACCAGTACGCTGACGGCCGTGACGTGTCCTGGCTGTGGGATGTTGACTTCGACAGCTTGAAGAAGACCGGCGTGCAGATGGTTTCGGGTGTGCGCGCCTGGGATATGGCGCTGCGCCTGGAGCATGACGGCGTGAAGGTTGACGAGGTCAACGAGAACCTCGCCGATGCGCTCAAGGGCTTCATTGCCTCCAGCGGTAACGCGCCCATGCGTATTTTCTGCACCTACACCGCAATGCTGGCTCTGCGTGAAGAGCTCGCAAAGATCACTGACGTTGAGAGGGTTTCCTAATGACGGCAACTCACACTTTTGAGGGCACCCCCGCCTCCGGCCCCAATAACGGTAAGACTCTGCGTATTCTGCAGCTGTACCCGCTCGACATGAACATTTACGGCGACTGGGGTAACACTCTGGCGTTGGCTCGTCGCGCGCAGGCGCACGGCTTTGACGTGCAGATTCTGGACCACAACCCCGGTCAGCCTTTCCCGGAAGATGTTGACATTATTCTGGGCGGTGGCGGTCAGGACTCCGGTCAGTCCGTGATTCAGGATGACCTGCACGCGAACGGTGATACGCTGCGCTCGCTGGCTGAGGCTGGCGTGCCGATGCTCGTCATTTGTGGCCTGTACCAGCTGTTCGGCAAGGAGTTTCGCACCCGTGAGGGTGAGGTGCTGAAGGGTATCGGCATTTTTGATGCGCACACGGTCGGCGGCGATGACCGCCTGATCGGCAACATTGTTGAGGAGTCTGAGGAGTTCGGCACTGTGATTGGTTTTGAAAACCACTCGGGCCTGACTTACCTGGGTTCCGGCTGCACCCCGCTGGCTACCGTCACCAAGGGTGAGGGTAACAACGTGACCGATGCGTATGAGGGTGCGCGCGTGCACAACGTGATTGGCACCTACCTGCACGGTTCGCTGCTGCCGAAGAACCCGAAGATTTCGGACTACCTGATTGAGCAGGCGGCTAAGCGTAAGTTTGGCGAGTTCACGCCGAACACGATTGACGACTCGCTGGTGGAGAAGGCGCGCGCTTCGGCTGCGTCCCGCCCCCGCTAGCCTATTCCTGGCGGTGGCGTGCACTTTCTGAGGTGGTGTGCGCCTCCGCTACGGTATAGTTATGTGAGTACAGTACGGTGCGTGGGACGTTTCGCCGTGCCCGCACGGAGGTTTTGACTAAGGGAGATACGAATGTCGGGTCACTCTAAATGGGCGACTACTAAGCACAAGAAGGCTGCTATCGACGCTAAGCGCGCGAAGGCTTTCGCGAAGTTCATTAAGGCTATTGAGGTTGCGGCACGTATGGGTGGCGCCGATATCGCCGGTAACCCCGCTCTTGACCTTGCTGTGTCGAAGGCGAAGAAGAACTCCGTCCCCAACGACAACATCGACCGCGCTATCAAGCGTGGCGCCGGCCTGACCGGTGAGACCATCGACTACACCGAGATTATGTACGAGGCACGCGGCCCGCAGGGTACCGCCCTGTACATCGAGTGTCTGACCGATAACCGTAACCGTGCAGCGTCTGAGGTTCGCCTGGCTGTGACCCGTAACGGCGGCACCATGGCTGACCAGGGTTCGGTTGCGTTCCTGTTCGAGCGTAAGGGCGTTGCTGAGGTCACCAAGACCGACGGTCTGACCGAGGACGACGTTCTGATGGCTGTTCTGGATGCAGGTGCCGAAGAGGTTCTGGACGAGGGCGATATTTTCACCGTTGTTTCCGCAGCGACCGACCTGCCCGAGATCCGTAAGGCACTGGACGAGGCTGGCCTGGAGTACAACAACGACGACCCGGTCTTCCGCCCGACCATGCAGGTCGACCTGGACGCCGAGGGCGCCAAGAAGTTCCTGAAGCTGGCAGACGCTATTGAAGAGCTCGACGACGTTCAGAACGTCTACTCGAACGCTAACGTCTCTGACGAGGTTATGGCAGAGCTGGAAGCTGAGTAATCACTCGGATTCTGATATCTGATGCTTGAAGAAGCCGCTCCTTTAACCGAGCCGCCGTAGGGTGGCTGGTTGGGGGAGTGGCTTCTTAGCGTCTGGGGCTTTTTTGGGGATGTGCTGGGTACTTTTCGCGGGGCGCACGGTGACTGTTCTCGTGGTGATTGTTTACGCGGTGACCGTGTTCGTGGCACGCCCCGGTACCGGGTGCTAGGATTCTGAAGGGCTAGAATCTAGAGATTCTATAGGGAGTTTGTCGAAAGGGGAGATGATGGCTGCCGCTCAACCTGCCGCACGCGATAGCATGCGTGAAAACCGTACTGCCGCTGCCGTGGAGCGTGTGCCGGGTGCAACCCGCATCATGGGTGTTGACCCCGGTCTGACCCGCTGCGGCTTCTCCATGCTCGATATGACCGCCGACCGTAAGGCGCACTTCGTGAACGTGGGTGTTGCCGGCACGATCCCGGCGGAGTCCCTAGACCAGCGTATTCTCTGGATTTTCAACGCCGCCTCCCACTGGCTCGACACCTATAAGCCGGATGCCCTGGCGATTGAGCGCGTCTTTGCGCAGGAGCAGGTGAACACGGTGATTGGTACGGCGCACGCCTCGGGCGCGGTGATTTCTGCTGCGGCGATGCGCGGCGTGCCGGTGTTCTTCCATACCCCCTCGGAGGTGAAGGCGGCGGTGACCGGTAGCGGCCGCGCGGACAAGGCGTCGGTGGGCCGCATGGTGACCCGCATTTTGGGGCTGGATTCCATGCCGAAGCCCGCCGATGCTGCCGATGCTCTGGCGATTGCGATCTGTCACGGCTGGCGTGGCGGCGGCATTGGTTCGGGTATCAACATGGCGGCCCAGACGCAGACTCACCAGGGTTCACGCCCGGCGCAGGCGCGCCGTGGCGGGTCGTTGACTCCGGCGCAGCGTGCCTGGATGGAGGCGGAGGCGCGTGCTCGCCGCTAGAGATGCCGCCGCTAGAGGTGCCTTCGTGGGCCTGTGCCTTGCCTCCTGCTGACTCGCATGTATTCGCTAAGAAGTTCGAATATATGCTTGATTTCAGAAGAAATATTCTAATATACTTGTAGTGTCTCCCCGTTGAACTGGGGGAGTGCGTTCTGTGGGTGCCGGAGTTCCCGGTGCCCTCACACTGCCGCGAGCCTCATTCCTGGGCGCGGTGTTGAAAGGTGGAGAGAAATGATTGCATCCCTGACCGGTCGTGTGGCTCAGGTGGGCCTTGATCATGCGGTGATTAACGTGAACGGTTTTGGCATGCTCGTGTACGCTACCGCGCGTACTCTCTCCAAGCTGCGCACCGGTGAGGAAGCTACCGTGCTGACCACCATGATTGTGCGTGAAGAGTCGATGACTCTGTACGGTTTTTCGGAGCCTGCCGAGCGTGAAGTGTTCGATATGATGCTTTCGGTTTCCGGTATTGGTCCGCGTATTGCTCTGGCGGTGTTGAGCGTTCACACTGCCGCTGAGGTGGAGCGCGCCGTGGCGACCGGTGACGATAAGGCGTTCACGAAGGTTCCCGGTATTGGCCCGAAGGGTGCCCGCCGTATTGTGCTGGAGCTTGCCGGCAAGCTGATTCTCAGCGATGGCCAGACCGATGAGCTGCCGCTGAGCCAGGGCATTGTCTGGAAGCCGCAGGTGCTTGATGCTCTCACCTCCTTGGGCTGGAGCGAGAAGGACGCTTCCGCCGCTATTGACGCTTACGTGCAGCACAACCCTGCCGCAGAGACTGAGCCGGTGGGTGTGGCTCTGCGCGGTGTGCTCGCATCCTTGGGTACTCAGAACACGGTGGGCCGCCACTAAGCGGCGCGCCCTGTTCGATGTATCCCACTCAAACTTTTGTGAAAGAAGAATTCTATGAGCCAGAATCCCTATGAGCCGCAGCCCGCGGCGTCCCTGGTTTCCGGCGGGTATTTTCCCGGTCAGGTGCCCGGCACTCAGGCGTCTTCAGCTCCCGCCCAGCGCCTGGTGGCGATGGAAGAAGAGCCTGAAGAGAAGATGATTGAGGCAGCACTGCGCCCTAAGTCCCTGGACGACTTTGTGGGTCAGCGCCGCGTGCGTCAGCAGCTGTCCCTGGTGTTGGAGGCTTCGAAGATGCGTGGCCGTAGCGCCGACCATGTGCTGCTGTCGGGCCCTCCCGGTCTGGGTAAGACCACTCTCGCGATGATTATTGCGGCAGAGATGGAGGCGCCGCTGCGCATCACCTCCGGCCCGGCGATTCAGCATTCGGGTGATTTGGCGGCGATTCTGTCTTCGCTGACTCCCGGTGAGGTGTTGTTCCTGGATGAGATTCACCGTATGAGCCGCCCGGCTGAGGAAATGCTCTACATGGCGATGGAAGATTTCCGTGTGGACATTGTGGTCGGTAAGGGTGCGGGTGCGACTTCCATTCCGCTGGAGCTACCGCAGTTCACCCTCGTGGGTGCGACGACCCGTGCGGGTCTGCTGCCCGGTCCTCTGCGTGACCGTTTCGGTTTTACCGGTCACCTGGAGTTCTACTCGGTGGAGGAGCTTGAGCTGGTGCTGCGCCGCAGCGCGGGCCTGATGGATATGCAGATTACCTCCGAGGGTTTCACCGAGATTGCCGGTCGTTCCCGCGGCACGCCGCGTATTGCGAACCGTCTGCTACGCCGTGTGCGTGACTGGGCGCTGGTGAACGGTGTGGACCGCATCAATGCGGCCGATGCTGCAACTGCGCTGGATATGTACGAGGTGGATTCGCGCGGCCTGGACCGCCTGGACCGCGCCGTGCTGGAGGCGCTGATTCACAAGTTCGGCGGCGGCCCGGTGGGTCTGTCCACCCTCGCCATTGCGGTGGGTGAAGAGACGGAGACCGTGGAGACGGTTGCCGAACCGTACCTGGTGCGTGAGGGTCTGATTGGTCGCACCCCGCGCGGTCGTGTGGCTCTGCCCGCGGCGTGGGAGCACCTCGGCATGGAAGCGCCGGAGATTCAGCTCTAGACCCGCACCGGTCAAGGAATAGCCTCAGCCAGTGTATATTCAAAACATCAGCAAGTAGCCCGTGGGAGGTATCAGCCTCCCGCGGGCTTCTCTGTAGCTTCTTCTGGGAACAGAAAATTACGCCGAGAGAGTCCAAAACTCAGGTTAACCTCACAAAAACGCTGGTTCGGGGCGCTAAAGCTCATGCTCTCGCGTAGGATGGATACGTACTGTATCTACGATTCCACACCTTCTGGTACGCTCAACCCTCGCGGTGAGCGGCACGGGTGCGGATGTGAAAGTGAGACCATGGATCTTAACTTCCTCATCAACGTCATCATGACGATTGTCTTCTTTGCTGCAATTTTTTGGATTTTTACTTCCGCTAAGAAGAACCAGCAGAAGCAGCTTGAGGCGCTGCAGGCAATGCGACGTGCGCTCGTCCCCGGTGATCAGGTGATGACTGCTTCCGGCGTCTACGGCACCGTTGTCAGCACTGACTTTGAGAACAACAAGCTGCAGCTTCAGATTGCAGAGGGCGTTGTGATTACTGCGTCCATGAACGCGATCCTGAACCTTGTTGAGGATGAAGCCCCCGCAGCGCCCCTGACCGAGGACGCGTACGAGGCTACCGCATCCGAAGCTCCCGCTTCCGATACCTCTTCTGATACTGCTAAGTAATTCAGAGCGTATGAGCCCGGCGCCCAGTGAGCGGCGTCGGGTTTTCGCGTTACGGAATCTGTAGAATACTCAATACTATTCACACGAAGAAGGAACATTATGGCTAAGCGTTCACCGCTTGCAGCCGCGCGAGGGGCGCTCCTCTCGATGGTCCTGCTCATGGTTGTTATGGCTGCCGGTATTTTCGGCACCACCTACGCGGGAGGTTCTTGGGCACCGAAGCTCGCCCTGGACCTTTCGGGTGGTACTCAGATGATTCTTTCTCCGAAGGTCAATGGCTCTTCGGATGAGAACGTCTCCCAGGAGCAGTTGAACCAGGCGGTTGAGATTATTCGTCAGCGCGTTGATGGTGCCGGCGTTTCGGAGGCGGAGGTTACGACCTCTTTCGGCTCGGGTAATAACGTGGTTGTTTCGGTTCCCGGAACGATTAGCGCTGAGACTCGTCAGCTGATTCAGGCGTCTGCAAATATGACCTTCCGCCCGGTGCTGCTTTCTGGTGCCGGTACTGCGGTGGCTGAGGATGCCCGCACTGCGGACGATAAGCTGCCCAAGCCCTCCGCGGAGCCGACTGATGGTTCGGACCGTAACTGGATTACTGCGGACCTGTACAAGCAGTACGAGGCGAAGGACTGCACCGCGGCACGTAATGAGGACGCCGATAGTGCGGACCCGACTAAGCCGATGGTGGCGTGTTCCACTGACGGTCAGGAGAAGTACATTCTGGGTCCTGTGGAGCTGAGCGGTAGCGATATTTCTACCGCAAGCCACTCGCAGGAGACGACCGGTCAGGGCGTGACTACGGGCCGTTGGGCTGTGAACATTCAGTTCAACGATGAGGCTCGTGAGAAGTTCCAGAACATTACTTCTCGCCTGAACGCGATTCGTGCACAGAACGCAAATGATCCGCGTGCCCGCTTCGCGATTCTGCTGGACGGCAAGGTGCTGTCTTCCCCGGTGTCGCAGGCTGTGATTTCTGACGGTAAGCCGCAGATTACCGGTAACTTCACCGAGCAGGAGGCGAAGGCTCTCGCCGATCAGCTCAAGTACGGTGCCCTGCCGATTAGCTTCACAATCCAGTCGGAGCAGCAGATTTCTGCGACCCTGGGTTCGGAGCAGCTGCGTGTGGGTCTGCTGACCGGCCTGATTGGTCTGCTGCTGGTGTTCGTGTACTCGCTGTTCCAGTACCGTCTGTTGGGCTTTGTCACGATGATGTCGCTGGTTGTGGCTGGCATCATCTCGTATGAGGCGATTGTGCTGCTGGGTTGGGCGTTGAACTACCGCCTGTCCCTGGCTGGTGTGGCGGGTCTGATTGTGGCGATTGGTGCTACGGCTGACTCGTTCATCGTCTACTTCGAGCGTATCCGTGATGAAATCCGTGCGGGCCGCACGATCCCGTCGGCGGTGAACCACGGTTGGCAGCGTGCATCCCGCACTATCCTGGCGTCGAAGGCTGTGAACCTGCTGGCTGCTGTGGTGCTGTACGTGGTGTCGGTCGGTTCGGTGAAGGGCTTCGCGTTCACCCTTGGTTTGACTGCGATTGCTGACCTTGTGGTCGTGTACCTGTTCACCCACCCGATGCTGACTCTGCTGGCGAATACCCGCTACTTCGGTGAGGGTCACCGCCACTCGGGCTTGTCGCCTGAGTCGCTGGGCGCTACGCCGCTGTACCGTGGTGCCGGTCGCCTCCGCAGCCCGGAGGAGAAGCAGCTGAGCATTGCTGAGCGTCGCCGTGCAGAGCGTGCTGCCGCTGAGGCTGACGAGTCTGCTTCTGATGAGAAGAAGGAGAGCTAAGCATGGCTACCGATGTGAAACCTAATGCTTTTGCCCGCTTCGGTAATGACCTGCATTCGGGTGCCCGCTCGTACCCCTTCGTGGGTAAGCGCCGCCTGTGGCTGCTGCTTGCGGCTGTGCTGATGGCGGTTTCGGTTCTGATTCCGGCTGTTGGTGGCGGCTTCAACCTGGGTATTGATTTCCGTGGCGGTTCGGAGTTCGTGGTCTCGAAGACTGCGCACGTTGATACTGCTACGGGTGAGCGCATTATTCACGAGAAGGCGAAGGACGCTTCGGATGTTCGCGTGACCAATATTGCGCCGGGTACGATTCGTGCCCAGATGAGTAAGCTCAGCGATGATGAGACTCTGCAGGTGAAGGCGGCTCTGCAGGAGGCGTACGGCGTCTCTGAGAATGATGTGACCTCCTCGTTCGTGGGCCCGACCTGGGGCGCGGATGTGACCCGTCAGGCGTTCTGGGGTCTGGTCGCGTTTGTGGTGCTGGCGCTGATTGGTATGGCGTTCTATTTCCGTACCTGGAAGATGTCGCTGGCGTCTATTGCGGGCCTGTTCTTCACCGTGGTGGTGACGGTTGGCCTGTACGCCGCGTTCGGCTTCGAGATTACTCCGAGTGCAATTATTGGTTTCTTGACGATTCTGAGCTACTCGCTGTACGACTCGGTGGTGGTGTTCGATAAGATCCGTGAGAACACCGAGGATGTGCTGGAACGCCGTGACACGACCTTTGCCGAGCAGATTAACCTGGCGGTGAACCAGACCCTGGTTCGTTCGATTAACACCGCTATTGTGGGTGTTCTGCCGGTGGGCGCGATCCTGTTCATTGGTGCGTTCATCCTGGGTGCGGGTACTCTGCAGGACCTGTCGCTGTCGCTGTTCGTGGGTATTCTGGTGGGCATGTTCGGTACGCTGTTCGTGTCTGCGCCGCTGTATGCTTCGTTGCGTTTGGGTGAGGCTCAGATTCGTGAGCACACCGCGAAGGTGGAGAGCGGCAACTTCAAGGATGCTGAGGAAGCTGACGAGGCTGATGCTGAGGGCTCGGAGGAGCCCGCTGAATCCTCTAAGTCTGAGAAGGCTGAGAAGTCTGCGGATTCTGCCGATGAAGCGACCGAGGACGAGAAGTCGGCCGAGAAGCCCGCTAAGAAGCCGGCACGCGCAACCATTGAGATTCACCGCGTGAACCTGAACGGCTAAGCTGGGTTCCGCTAACGCTACTGGCGTTGCTAACGATAGGGGAGTCGATACCGAGAGGTGTCGGCTCCCCTTTAGCGTGCTCAAGAGTTTGTTCCCGCTGGCCTAATATTTCACAGCGCGGCATAGTTTACGCGCATATTTTGGCTCATATCCGCGTGCTGGGTAGGATAAAGGTAGAAGATACTGCGCGCCCGCATCCACGCCTTTCAATGACGAGCAGATTCGGGGGCTCAGGTCATCGCTGTTACGTCCAAAGGAGCCCGAAAATGAGTGCAGAAGCCGGAATGAACGCAAACGCTGAGAGCCAGGAGCCTCAGCAGGCTAAGGCTGTTCGCGGCTCGCACCGCGTCATGGCTGCTGGCGGACGTGTGCCGAACCGCCTCGTCTTCGGTAGCCGCAGCAGCACGATGGAGGCGTCCGATTCGCACGGCGGCACCATCCGTTTCTCCCCGATGATTGCGCCGGTCGTGCGTGCCGTGCGCCGCTACCACCCGGATGAGGACATTCAGGTGCTGCAGCGTGCCTACGAGGTGGCGAACCGCTGCCACGAGGGTCAGAAGCGTAAGAGTGGCGACCCGTACATCACCCACCCGGTCGCCGTGACTGCGATTCTTGCGGAGATGGGCGCGACCGGCCCCGTGCTCGCCGCCGGCCTGCTGCACGACACGGTGGAAGACACCGACTACACGATGGAGCAACTCACCGAGGATTTCGGCGAGGAGGTCGCCTACCTGGTCGATGGCGTGACCAAGCTGGATAAGATGACGTACGGTGAGAACGCCTCCATCGAGACGATTCGTAAGCTCGTGCTGTCCATGAGCAAGGACATTCGCGTGCTGCTCATCAAGCTTGCTGACCGCCTGCACAACGCCCGCACCTGGCGTTTCGTGCCGCAGGCTTCCGCCGCGAAGAAGGCGGAGGAGACCCTGAAAATTTACGCGCCGCTCGCCCACCGCCTGGGCTTGAACACGATCAAGTGGGAGCTGGAGGACCTCTCCTTCGCCGCCATGAGCCCGGAGATTTACGCCGAAATGGTGCGCATGGTCGGCGAACGCACCCCCGCGCTCGAAAAGTTCCTGAACGAGGCACGCACCAAGATAACGGAGCGTCTGAAAGAGGTGGGCATCGACGCGACCGTGACGGGCCGCCCGAAGCACTACTACTCGATTCATCAGAAGATGAAGACCAAGGGCCGCAGCTTCGACGAGATTAATGACATCCTCGCGGTGCGCATCATGGTCGAGGAAGAGGCGGAATGCTACACCGTGCTCGGCCATGTGCTGTCCCTGTGGCCATCGATGACCGGCCGCTTCAAGGACTACATTAAGAACCCGAAGAACAACAACTACCAGTCGCTGCACCTGACCGTGTACGGTCCGGGCAACCTGCCGCTTGAGATTCAGATCCGCACCTACAAGATGCACGAAGAGGCTGAGTACGGTGTGGCGGCGCACTGGCGCTACAAGGCGGCATCGCGCGGCGAGAAGGTCGCGGCTCGTGGCGGCGCGCCCGCGAAGGACCCGAAGGAGCCGGGCACCCAGACCTCGGCGATGATGAACGTCGGCATCCTGCAGTCTATTGCCGAGATTTCGAACTCCAACCCGGAGTCGGAGAAGTTCTACGAGTCGCTCGCTGACACCCTCGACACCGACGAAATCGTGGTGCTCACCCCCAACGGTGAGGCAATCGCCCTGCCCAACGGCTCCACCCCCGTGGACTTCGCCTACGCCATCCACAGTGAGGTCGGCGACCGCACGGTTGGCGCGAAGGTCAACGGCCGCCTCGTGCCGCTGCACACGGTTCTGCCTACCGGCGCGACCGTGGAGATTATGACCACGAAGAACGAGGATGCCGGCCCCAGCGAGGACTGGCTGAAGTTCGTTCGCTCCTCACGCGCTCGCACGAAGATCCGCCAGTACTTCGCGAAGGAACGCCGTCTGGAGGCGCTGCTCGCTGGCCGCGAGATGCTCACCAAGAGCATGCGCAACAGTGAGCTGCCGCTGCAGAAGATGATGAGCCCGGAGATTATGACTCAGGTGGCTCAGCTGCTGCATAAGAATGATGTGGCGTCGCTGTACCGTGCGATTGGTGAGCACGAGATCGCGCCGAAGCAGGTCATTGACACCCTTGTTGAGGTGCACCGCGGCGACGAGCCGGCGCCCGAGGTTGAGGTCAGCGACTTTGACGAGACGCTGCTGAAGTCGACCCGCAAGGCGATTGGCGATAACGGTGTGATTGTGCCGGGTGCTGAGGGTGTGCTGACGAAGATTGCGCGTTGCTGCACCCCGGTTCCGCCGGATGACATTATCGGCATTGTGACCCGCTACAACGGTATTTCGGTGCATCGCCGTGACTGCCCGAACATGCGTAACGCTGACGAGGAGCCGCGCGTGACCACGGTCGAGTGGGCGTCTTCGCCGACCGCTACGTACCGTGTGCAGATTCAGGTGGAGGCGTTGGACCGTAAGGGCCTGCTGAGCGACCTGATTCGTGCGATCTCTGAGTCGGGCGTGAACATCCTGGATGCGCGCGTGCACACTTCGGAGGATCGTACCGTGGTGGACCGCTTCGCCCTGGAGCTGGGTGACCGCTTCATGCTGGAGCACGTGCTGAACGTGGTCCGTAACGTGACGGGCGTGTACAAGGCGTACCGCCTGACCGGCGCGAAGCCCTCGGAGGCGTAGGCTCTTTAGAAATATCCTTCATGTGTTGATTTTGGGGTGCTGGTTTTTGTACTCTGGAGTTAACCGTTCGGCCCGCTACTCTTGATGGAGTAGACGGGCCGGATTTCTATTTTCTGGTCTTTACGTTGAGAAGCCACATGTGTTTCGAAAAGCCACTTCTTTGGTGGCTTCTCGAAACACATGTGGCTTTTCGCTGTCTATGGGGAGGGGTGGTGGAGGCTCCGCGATGACGAACGGGCGCGTGCGGGGTCTGGGGAAGCCGTATACTGAAAGAGTTCGCGCTGCCGGGTACGAAACGGCTTGTGGAAGCTATGAACGCTCCCACCGAGCAGGGCTTCTGAACCCGCGCCGGCGCATGTGTACGACAGGGACCGCACGGGTCCCGAACTTTTGACGTTTCTGCGACGAGAAACGATAACTAATGAGAGGTTGACCGCCCCTATGACGACGCAGTCTACGGATTCTTCCGCTACTACTGACGAGCACCGTAACCGTAACGCTGAGCGTGCGCAGCTGCACTCTACGATTTGGCGTATTGCGAATGACCTGCGCGGTTCGGTAGACGGCTGGGACTTTAAGCAGTACGTGCTGGGCATGCTCTTCTACCGTTACCTCTCTGAGAGCCAGGTGCGCTTTGTGGAGAGCCAGAATATTGACATGCCTGATCGCTTTGAGAATATCCCAGACGACGAGTTCAAAGATCACATTAAAGAGTATTTCGTCAATGAGCGCGGCTTTTTCTTGTTGCCTTCGCAGCTGTTCTCAAATGTGTACAAGAACGCTAGCCAGAATCAGAATTTGAATGAGACTCTGGCAAACGTGTTCAAGGCATTTGAAGAGTCGGCGCGCGGTACCGACTCCGAAGCGAATGTGAAGGGCCTCTTCGACGACTTTGTGTTGGATTCGAATAAGCTGGGTGTGAGCCCGGCGGCTCGTCACGAGAACCTGCTCAAGCTCATGGATGCTGTGGCGGGCATGAATCTTGAGAAGGGTTACGAGGATAGCGAGAATGACGCTTTCGGTGACGCCTACGAGTACCTGATGGGCATGTACGCGGCGAATGCGGGTAAGAGCGGCGGCGAGTACTACACTCCGCAGGAGGTTTCGGAGCTCCTGGCGAAGATTGCCATGGACGGTCGTGACGCCGAGCAGATCCGTACCGTGTATGACCCGGCGTGTGGTTCGGGTTCTCTACTGTTGAAGGTTAAGCGTGAGCTGGGTAAGAACTCGGACGGCCTGCGTTTTGTGGGTCAGGAGATTAACCTGACCACTTACAACCTGTGCCGCATGAATATGATTCTGCACGGTGTGCCGGTGGATGATTTCAGCATTGCGCACGGTGATACTCTGATTGACCCGAAGCACCGCGGCGGTGCGGACGGCGATTTTGAGGAGCCGTTCGGTGCGATTGTGTCTAACCCTCCGTATTCGACGAAGTGGAAGGGTGATGATGACCCGACCCTGATTCACGATGACCGTTATGCCCCGGCGGCTGTGTTGGCTCCTAAGTCGAAGGCAGACCTGGCATTCACTATGCATATGCTCAAGTCCCTCGATGAGGCGGGTACGGCGGCTATCGTTGAGTTCCCGGGCGTGCTGTACCGTGGCGGTGCGGAGCGTAAGATTCGTGAGTACCTGCTGAAGCAGAACGTGGTGGATGCTGTGATTCAGCTGCCCGCCAACCTGTTCTACGGTACGAGCATTGCGACCTGCATTCTGGTGTTGAAGAAGGGCCGTCGCAAGGATCATTCGGTGCTGTTCGTGGATGCTTCGCAGCTCTTTGATAAGGGCACGAACCAGAATATTCTGGGTAAGGCGCACCGTGAGAAGATTCTGGATGTGCTGGCGGCTCGTGAGGAGCGTGAGCATTTCTCGGCGCTGATTCCGGTGGAGAAGCTGCTGGAGCAGGAGGCGAACCTGGCGGTTTCGAGCTGGGTTGAGCCGGAGGACACCCGTGAGCGTGTGGATATTGTCGAGCTGAATTCTCGTATTGAGGGTATTGTGGCTCGTCAGGCTCAGCTGCGCGTGGAGATTGACGCTATTGTGGCGCGCCTGGAAGGCGGCGAGTAGTCGTGGCTGAGGTGACGAATTATATTGACCGCCTGGTGGCTGAGCTCTGCCCGGACGGGGTAGAGTACCGCCCGCTGAGTGATGTTGTAGAGAAGAACTACGGCGGCGGAACCCCTAGCAAAGCTAAGGAAGAATACTGGGGTGGAGATATCCTGTGGGCTTCAGTTGGAGACTTATCTAATGACCTTATGGAGATTTTTGATACAAGGTCAAAGATTACTCCTGCTGGAGTTAGCGGAAGCTCCACAAACGTAGTTCCTGCAGGCGCAGTTATCGTGGCCATTAAGATTGCACCCGGAAAAATGAAAATAGCTGGGGTTGATTTGGCGATTAATCAGGACATTCGAGGGCTGGTTCTCAATGACCTGATGAACGCTCGTTTCCTAACTTATTACTTTAGGACCCTGAGGTTTGCCGGACATGGAACGATTGTTAAGTCGATAACTAATAAGCGTCTTATGGACACTGAGGTTCCTGTTCCGCCGCTGGAGATTCAGGAAGCGATTGTTGAAATTCTTGACAAATTCACGAACCTGGAAGCGGAGCTGGAAGCGGAGCTGGAAGCGCGTACTCTGCAATACGAGTACTACCGTGATTCGCTCTTCGAAGCCCTCGACTGTCCCCGTGTTTCTCTAGGTGAACTGGGCAAATTCTACGGCGGACTTAAGGGAAAGACCAAGAATGATTTTGGCTCATCTGGTGCGCGATACATTTCTTACAAGAATGTATATGAAAACATTTCAGCCGACTTCACCTGGCCTGATTTCGTTCAGGTAAAAGAAGGAGAGAATCAGCTTTCCCTAATGAAGGGTGACATTCTCCTGACCGGGTCATCTGAAAATATGGAAGAAGCAGGTCTTTCATCTGTTGTTACGAAGGAGCCTGAGGAGAAAGCATATTTGAATAGTTTCTCAATCTGCTATCGCCTCAATGATCCGAGCATTCTTAACCCTGAGTTTTCTAAATATCTTTTTAGGAGCCGTCTAGCTCGTAAACAGATTATTCGAACCGCTCAAGGAGTTACGCGATTCAACGTCTCCAAGAAGAAACTGGCTAATGTGTCTATTCCTATTCCCAGCCTGGAAGAGCAGCAGCGCATTGTCGATATTCTCGACCGCTTCGACGCCCTAACCAGCAGCCTCTCCGAGGGTCTACCCGCAGAGCTTGCGGCGCGTCGTAGCCAATACGAGTACTACCGCGACCAGCTACTCACCTTCCCCCGCAAGGGCGAAAACCAGTAGCCACCCGCGCATCAAACTGCGCATCACGCGCGAGCCCCGTGCAGGGGCGGCACCCCGCCACCCCTGCACGGGCCGCTAGACCTTAATACCTCAACCACACTCAACAAACTGGGCCCACTAACTCTGAGCCCAACCATCCACACACTCAACCCCTACGCAAAGGAGCACCCCGTGGAAACCGTACCCAACCACCCCCGTCCCGCCGAAGGACGCACCGAAAGCATCCTCAGCTCAGACGACTTCACCGTCATCGCCGACCGCAGCAAAGCAACCGGCTACGACGAATGGGAATCCCAGCACAAAAATAAGCGTGAACACCAGAGCGAATCGCAGCTCGAATCCGAACTCATCGAAACCCTCAAAACCCAGGGCTACGACTACCTGCCGCGCCTCACCGACGAAGCCGCACTCATCCGCAACCTGCGCGAACAGCTCGAACTCCTCAACACCCGCCCCGAAGAAGGCGCATACGGCCCCAACAGCGGTTTCCACTTCACCGACGAAGAATTCAACCGCCTACTCACCGAACACATCGCCCGCTCCAACGACGGCATCCTGGAGAAGGCAAAGCTCATCCAGGAAGAACGCTTCATCGACTTCCGCCTCGAAGACGGCACTCTGCGCAACATCATGCTCATCGACGCCGCTTACCCCGCACGCAACCACATGCAGGTCATCAACCAGTACCGCGTACCCGCCCCCAACGGCAAAGTACTCAACCGCTACGACGTGACCATCCTCGTCAACGGCCTGCCCCTCGTACACATCGAACTTAAGAAGCGCAACGTGAGCATCCGCGAAGCCTTCAACCAGATCGAACGCTACCAGAACGAAGGCTTCCAGCAGGACCAGCACCGCCTCTTCGAATACGCCCAGATTTTCGTCATCAGCAACGGCTTCGAAACCAAGTACTACTCCAACACCGTGCGCCACAAGCACGTCGAAGACCAGCAGACCGCCAGCCGCAAGACCGCCTCCGGCGGCTCCGCAGGCAAGAGCTTCGACTTCACCAGCTACTGGTCAGACGAGCAGAACAACCGAATCAATGACCTGATTCTCTTCGCGCGCACCTTCCTCACCCGCCACACCCTGGCGAACATCCTGACCCGCTACTGCATCTTCACCGTAGGCCAGGACCTGCTCGTCATGCGCCCCTACCAGATCGCGGCAACCGAGAAAATCATCAAGCGCGTCGAAATCGCCAACAACGACCCCAAGCGCCTCGGCACCAAGGAAGCCGGCGGCTACATCTGGCACACCACCGGCAGTGGCAAGACCCTCACCAGCTTCAAAACCGCACGCCGCCTGGCAGAAACCGGGCTCGTTGACAAGGTTCTCTTCGTCGTGGACCGCAAGGACCTCGACTACCAGACCATGCTCGAATACAACAACTTCCAGGCAGACTCCGTCAGCTCCACCGGCAGCACCCGCGAACTCAGCAACCGCCTCGCCGACCGTGGAACCAACATCGTAGTCACCACCATCCACAAGCTGTCCAACCTCATCACCGCCGAACCCGAACACCCCGTCTACGGCCAGCGCGTAGCCATCATCTTCGACGAATGCCACCGCTCCCAGTTCGGCCGCATGAACACCGCCATCAAGAAGAGCTTCAAGAAGTACAGCATGTTCGGGTTCACCGGCACCCCCATCTTCGAAAAGAACTCCGCAGGCGGCCCCGGCACCACCACCGTCGAAGTCTTCGGCGACTGCCTGCACACCTACACCGTCGTCGACGCCATCAACGACAAGAACGTGCTGAAATTCCACCTGGAATACACCAACACCAGCCCCCACTTCGCCGAACTCGAAGAATCCTCCTACGCAGAAGAAATCGCCGCAGAACTCGCCGAAACCCCCGACTCGAAGGAACTCGCCAAGTTCGCAAAGAGCAAGGAAGTACTCGAAAGCCCCGAACGTATCGAAGCCGTAGCCACCTACATCCTCGACAACTACGACCGCAAAACCAACCAGAGCTCCGCCACCAGCTACGAGGTCAAGAAGACCCGCACCATCAACGGCGTCACCAAACACTTCGTAGAACGCGTGCGCGGTTTCAACTCAATCCTGGCAACCTCCTCCATCGACGCAGCCTGCACCTACTACGACGCCCTCAACACCCTGCAAGAAGAGCGCATCGCAGACGGCACCCTGCGCCCCGAACAGAAGCTCAAGGTCGCCATCATCTACTCGCAGGGCAACGGCGGGCAGCTCTTCGACACCTTCGGCGAAGAAGAAAACTTCACCTTCGCCACCGAAGGCACCGGCAACCGCATGGACGGCTTCCTCGAAGACTACAACACCATGTTCGGCACCAACTTCAGCACCGACGGCGACTCCTTCGACAACTACTACAAGGACGTCTCCCGCAAGATGAAGATGCGTGAGCTGGATCTGCTCATTGTCGTGAACATGTTCCTGACCGGCTTCGACTCCAAGACCGTCAACACCCTCTGGGTAGACAAGAACCTGAAGATGCACGGCCTGGTGCAGGCATACAGCCGCACCAACCGAATCCTCAACTCGCTCAAGCCCTCCGGCAACATCGTGTGCTTCCGCGACCTCGAACAGGCAACCAAGGACGCCTTCACCCTCTTCGGCGACACCGAAAACAGCAACGGCCAGTCCGCCCTCGACATCGCGTTCACCCGACCTTACAAGGAAGCCTACGCCGCATACGACAAGGCCGTGTCCGACCTGCGCGAAGAATTCCCCATCGACGAGGGCGGCTCCATCACCGTGGACACCCCCGAAGACAAGGCCCGCTACATCAAGCTCATGAACGACGTGCTTGAACTGCAGCAGGAACTGCGCGTGCACGACGAGTTCATCCGCGACGGCGGCAACGAACTCATCAGCGACTACGACATGCAAGGCTACACCGGTGTCTACAACGACATCTACGAAGAAGCCCGCGAACTGCGCCGCGAACAGGAAGAAGCGAAGGACGGCGCCGACAGCGAGGGTGACGGCGAAGAAAAGCCGACCGGAGTTGACCCGTTCGCCGGTGTCCACTTCCTCACCGAGCTGGTGAAGCAGCAGGAAGTCGGTGTGCTCTACATCCTCGAGCTCGTCAAAGCAGCCCGCGCCGCACGCCACGGCAAGGCCGACGCGGCAGGGGAGAGCGGCACCGCCGAAACTGCCCAGGACAGCGTCGAGTACTTCCGCGACCGCGTGCGCCTCGCAATTCGTAACGACGCCGACCTGCGCGAAAGCGGCGACATCATCGAGGACTACTTCGACACCTACCTGAACGAGTCCGAAGACCACGACGTGCAGGAACACTTCCACCACTACGTGACCGACCGCCGCACCCGCGAAGAAGACACCATCGTGAAGGACGAAGAGCTGGACTCCGCCGAAACCCAGCGCGTCGTCAACCGTGCCCTCAAGGAAAACCGCCGCACCATTCCCGGCAAGATCAGCCGCCTGGTCAAGGGCAAAATCTCGCTCTTCGGCGGCAAGCTCGGCGGCGCGAAAACCGAAGACGCAGCAACCAAGGCGAAGCGCGTGAAGCAGAAGCTGGAGAAGCACATCGTCCGCTTCATGCCGTTCCTTGGTGGAGAATAACCCTCGGAAACTAACGCACGGTTATGTACTGTAACCCGCGCTAGTTTGCGGTAATCCGCCCAGAAGCCACATGTGTTTCGAAAAGCCACTTCTTTGGTGGCTTCTCGAAACACATGTGGCTTCTCGCCGTTCATGAGGGGGAGGCGGCCCGTGTTTTACCCGGGGGTAAATCCCGCCCCGCTTATCGTGTCAGGGGTCCCTCCTATTCTGTAATCAGAAGCACCGAAGCCCACGCGCCGAGAGCACCGCAGCCTCCCAGCGCATCCCGCGAGAAAGGACCCCCACCATGGCACGCAGCCCCGAAGCCGAAGCCCGCTACAAGGCCTACCAGAAGAAGTACCACGCCGAACGCAACGCCCGCGCCCGCTACTCCTACGAGAGGCTCGAAAAGGACTACCGCGTCGTCGTCAACGGCAAGGACCTCTCCGCCGAACTCATGCAGCGTCGAGCCCCCGGCATCACCGGCGAAACCCCCTGGGACAAGGACCTGACCGTCCACCCCTATAAGTGGCGCCGCCAGGGCATGCCCAAGGACCTCCCCAGCTACGTGAGGGACGCATTCGGCGATGCAGCCCCTTACGAATCCTTCACCGACCCGCGCATGCTCTTCGACTGCTCCCTCTTCGACAACATGACCGACGAAGAAATCGCCTACTTCAACGATGAGAAGCACTGGGTTGTCGAGAAGCTGGATACTGACATTACCCTTAAGAACGAACTGGAGGGCGAGCCCGGCGTGTACGGCTACCTCGTGCACGTGAACCGAGGACGCAAGGAGGTGAACAACCCTCCGAAGGGCCGCTCACGGTATAAGCGTAAGGACGGCAAGGAACTCGTCTGGGATGACCCGCGCCTGGACGCACCCTGGTGGCAGGAATGCGGCGATTACATCTACGTGTACCTGGACGAGAAGGAAGCTCGTGATTCCTTCAAGCAGCAGAAGATGCGCCTGGACGACCTGAACCAGGAGGTGCGCCTGTACCGCCTGACCAAGCCCATCAGCATCAGCGAGGCCCGCGCGTGGCTGAACAGTGACCACCCGCTGCGCGAAGAGAAGCACGGCGCCATCACCCTGGACGCCTTCGGCACCGGACAGTACGGCCGCCCCGGTGAACTTCGCCTGCCGCAGCAGCCCGCCCCTGATGAGGATGAGCAGGATCGTATTGCTGAGGAAGAGTACTGGAACAGCCTCACCCCCGAAGAGCAGCAGAAGACCCTGGACGACCTCGAATACTACCAGGCCCTGGAAGAGAAGCGTCGCCAGATCAACAAGGAACGCTGCGACGCCATGGAGCCGATGTACACGGAGCGTTTCAACATCGACACCTACATGGCAACGGAACTGGCGAAGGTCGAAGCAGAAGTAGAAGCCGACCCCGACGACGAAGAAGCCGCCGAATGGGCGCAGATCCTGCGGGACGCAATCCCCAGGATGACCCTTGACGACAAGCTCAAGTACCTCGGCGAAAACATGTACTGGGAAGACCCCGACGGGTGCGAAGAACTGCTGCGCACCCTGAACATCATCACCCCGTACGAGACGCAGCTTCGCCTCGCATACGTACTGGACCCGAGCCAGTGGATGATCGAACACGCCGTCAACATCCACAAGGCAAAACTGAAGAACGGCACCGAAACCAAGAAGCTCAACTTCCGCCGCAAGGGCGGCCAGTACCACCTGAACGAAGAACAGGAAGAATACGTTCGCAATATTCAGGTGAACGACTTCGCCTACGAAGGCGAACACCGCTCCAACGAACTCCTGCAGATGGTGTACGACAACGAATGGTACCCCTGCCTGGAGCCCGACCAGCACGAAGAAATCAACGGCTTCTCGTGGGAGACCATCAACATGGAGGACTACCGCGCCGGCCGCCTGCTGACCTTCGGCGACGCTCTCCCTGATGGTGCCATCGCCCCTCCGCACGACCGTATCGAGTACCTGGCCGACCTGGTCAAGCGCGGCGAAATTGACGTGCCGACCTTCTGGGAGCGTGTTAAAACCAATTCGTACGTGGGCACCGTGGAAAAGTTCGGGCCTGACGGGGAAGAATCCTTCATCATCACGAAGAAGAACTGGCGCCATGCCGTGGACTTCTGGGACACGGATTACCCCGAAGACTATGAATGGGACTCCTATGACAACATATCTGTGTTCCCCAAAAGTCTAGGCGGAGACAGCGAGGAAGAATACTCAAAACGTCTTATCTGGCGCACCAAGGATTGGGAAGCATGGATTGACTCGCTGCCCGATGACTGGTTTGCGGTGAACACCAAGGCAGTTCAGGCCGCTCTCGATGAGTACGAGTACGGGGTTCTCGGAATCGACATTGTGATGGTCTGGGGCCGGGAAATTAAGCGCCGCCGCGGCAAGTAGCCCACCAGGCTAAAGCACCGGTAAAACAAGCGCCGGTAAAACACAGGGCGCGGCGCACCCGCAGCGTTGGATGCGCCGCCCCTCCACCCGCCACCATGCTCGCTGCCCGCCAAACTCGCCGCTGAGCGCGCGCTCGCCGGTGAGAGTACAGCCGCCTCCGCATCGCGATTTATCGCGAAAAAAGCACCCCTGCCCGCTTAGCCTGTCAGGGGAGTAGCGTACAGTAAAACACATCACACACCCACACAATCGAATCCGATAAACAACCACACCCCAAGGAGTGAACATGCCGCACAACGCCGTATCACACATCCAGCAGCAGTACGCCGCACACCACCCGCGATGCAACACCTTCGCCCTGGACAAGCCCAAGAGCGCAGCCTATGGCTACACGGCCGCCTTCATCGCGTTCAGCAACGCGGACGGCACGCCCACCAACGAGACGCTCACCCTCGACAGCATCCACGCCGCCGCAGAAGCCTGCCAGGTCATCGACATGGGCTTCGACTACACGCCCTACTACGACGGCGAACCGGTCAACCCGCCCACCTGCCACCTCATCATGGGCACCAACTTCGGCGAATCGAACAAGAAGTATGCGCTTTCCTCGCTCTACGGCACGGCGCGGATCTACCTGATTACCGCCGACGCACCCACCGTCAAAGTCGACGGGTTCATGACGAAGCTGTCCATGTTCGTCAACAAGATGCGTAACAGCGAAACCTGGAACCGCGCCAAAGCATACATTCTGAGCACCTCACCGGCAGGGGAGGAGCTGCAGAGCTTCGCGTGCTCCTTCACCACCTTCGCCATGCCGCGCAAGTACATCGTGGACCATGAGAAGCCCTGGCGACCCGAGAAGGAAATCGTCGTCAACAACAGCCTGCAGATGGCATTCCGACCCGGCATTTTCTGGCCGAAGCAGTCCGCCGTGGACCCCTCGCGTCCGCTGACCGTGCGTGCCTCTGAAGGCCCCGCAACCTTCGACAGCCTCTCGGATCTTACCTGCGGCGGCGTCCCCGTTGAGAAGGCGGCGAAAGCCCTGGAAAAGCGGCAGAACATCAACACCTACATCTACCACTTCGCCTACCCGAAGAACCTGGGGGAGCAGCCGAACCTCGCCGTCATCAGCTACATGGTGGATGTGCTCGCCCTGCACCTGCGCGAACTGGACAAGCTGCAGCTGGCACCGAACGCACAGCCGCCGCTTGAGTGGACCATGGAGGACATGCTTTTCAGTTCGGCGTTCGTTGTTCAGGATCTTACCGAGCAGAGTGGCGTTCCTGAGGGGTCGCACTTGCAGGTTCCTAGTGGCCAGCCGCGACAGCGTACACCGCACACCAGCCCGAAGCGCCCGGCACCTGCCGCTCAGCCCGCACCTACCGCCGAGCCTGCTCAGGAGGCGCGCCCGGTTCCCGCACAGCGCCCGGCGTCTGCCCAGCCGCAGCAGCCGAACCCGCGCCCCGCATACTCTAACCCGCCGCACCCCGCAGCGAACCAGGCGGCGGCACATCAGGCAGAACCCGCGTACCAGCAGGCTCCTCAGCCGGCCCCTGAGTACCGCCCGAACCCGCAGGGATACCAGGCACACGGCCACGCGGACGCCCCGCACCGTGCAGAATCCCAGTACCGCCCCGATGCCCACTACCACTCTGATGCGCAATACCACCCGGGTACTCAGCCTCAGGCAGGCGCGTACCAGGCGCAGGGCTATCAGGATCCGAACTATCAGGCACCGGGTTACCAGGCGCAGGGCTACCAGCCGAACCCGCAGCACCCGCAGGCGAACTACCCGTACCAGCAGAACCCGGCGTATCAGCAGAACCCGGCGTATCAGCAGAACCCGGCGTATCAGCAGGATGCGTCGAGCCAGCAGCGTCCGGTTTTCCAGCCGACCCCCACGGGCACCCGCAACGCTGGAAACCAGAAGGGGTTCTGGGGTAAGGTCGCGTCATTCCTGAGGGGCGAGTAGACCCGAATGTAGCGTGGTAATCCGCCGTTATTCGCCCAGAGGTAATTCGCCCAGAAGCCACATGTGTTTCGAAAAGCCACTTCTTTGGTGGCTTCTCGAAACACATGTGGCTTTTCGCCGTTAAGCGGGGGAAGGGGCGGGGCCCTTCGATAGGTTAGTGTCTTCGCCGTGGGTCTTTAACCCGCAGTAAAGACAGCAACCTATCGAAACAGTCAGCTACCCGCCGTGTGATCTACTCCCTCTGCACAGTGCCGATTTCCGGTCATGAGTTAGTGACTTTGGCGGGGGTTAAAACCCCAGCCCAGGGTCACTAACCCATGGTCGAAGTCCGTAACCCATGACCGAATTTCCGCCCGGTGTGTGGGAGGCGGGGCAACGGCGCACGGGAAGCAGACCCATCGCACCTAATCTTCCGTGCGGCGGGGGAGTTTGGCGGGGGAGTGCGCCTCCAGAAAACCCCTCGTCACGCAATATTTTTTCTGGATTTTCTCCGGCACGGGCGGTGCAGCCCCTTATCTTGTCAGGGGTGCCCCGTACCTTGGTGGTAGAGAACAACGACGCGTTCTCACCCACTCCGCCGAGCGACCAAAGGAGCCCCTCATGTACACGGTTGGTTACTACAATGACGAAGACTTCCGCGCCTTCTACTCCGGCCAGGACGCCGCCAACATTGACGACTTCTTCACTGACAACGGCGAATACCTCATGGTGTACCTGCCGGAGGTGACCGACCGCGAGTTCCTTGCCGGCCTCCGCTACGGTAACGGCTGCGACGCGCTCTGCCAGAGCGGATACGCCCTTGACGAGGCAGAAGAGGCACTCCGCGACATGTATGCGCTCGCCGTATAGTCCGCCCGCCGACCTGGCACAGACGGGGATCCGGTCATGAGTTGCGGATTTGTGCCATAGGTTAGCGTCTTTGGTCGTAGTTAAAAACCATGGTCGAAGACACTAAACCATGGCACAAATTCTGCAGGGGTGGCGCCTCCGTGAGTGTAGATTTATTTGATACATAAAGCATTGATGTGTCCGAATAATGACGTTCAGATACTATTGCACTCAAAGCAACGCAAATAGACACAAAGATGCGGTAGGGTGGTAACTGTAGTGTTCCATAACGCATTGATGCGTTTGTTGGGTGCGCTACGGGGCTGTTTTCCTTCCGGAGGTCAGATACGACCCACAAAAGCAGCCCGACACTAGTAACTAAACAACACACCATCACCGACGATAGGAGCGCATCTTCTATGGATTCGACCATCTTTAATCGCCGTACCCTGCTGGGTAGCGGCGCACTTGTGGGCCTGGGGGCCCTGCTTGCGGCATGTGGCCAGCAGGCTAATAACGAGGCGGCAGCCACCGCATCCACGGCGCCGAGCGATACCGGTTCGGTATCCGCGGCGGCATCCGATGCCACTTCTGCTTCCGCTACTCCGTCTACTGTCCGAGGCTACTCGGGTGGCTCCAAGGCACCGGATGGGGAGTACCGTAAGGCTGACAAATATGGTCCCGCCCAGAACGTACCCAAACCCACCGCACCTGAAGACGGATACCGCGAAAAATCTCTAGAAGGCCTCCGCAAGACTTTGGACGCCTGGATTTTGTGGGCAAATTACGGCACTCAAACTGGCGATTACTCGATGGCTCGCAAGTTCATCTCGCCAAATTTCAAACGTGAATTGGAAGAGTATAAAAATGCAGAAGAGCTTTATCAAAGCGGTGGATGGATTATTGGTGGAATCGACCATTTTCTAGCCGATGGAAACCCTTGGTCCGAAGACGGTGAAACCTACTTCTGGAAAGCCTATCGCGAATGGGATCGTGAGATCTTTGTTGAGTCTGATGGGAGCTGGGTTAGCTGGACCAATGATGACAAAACTGACGATACCTTCAAATTTGAACTGAAGCACAACGGTCAAAAATGGGAAATCATTGATTATGTAAGTGTTGAGGACTAAACATGAGACAGAATATTAAAAATATTTCATTGATAATTATTGGAATAAATATTGTATGCTCATCAATCGCTCCGGCATTAGGTAGCGACTCGACAAAAGAATGTTCATCTGAAAATAGCGCCAAAGTATGTCAAACCACTAAGAATACAAAATATAAAGACAAAAGCGAGGCAATAGAAACACAGGTCATACCTCAGAAAATATAAATGACGGAAATTACCCATCTCAGTCATCAAATTCAGAACCTAGCACCTACACCACCAAAGGCGCCAACGGCCTTACCCTAATTCGTTCCAAAAGTGACTCTAATATCCTTGGCTGCGTAAAGGACGGAAAGGTTGGACACGTAAAACTCAACAATCTCATTGTTCGTGACGATGGGACTTACATCGATGGTGGCCTCGGCAAATATAGCCCCACCTCAGAAACCTGTGTCCCCGACGATACCCGCACCTTCACCAGTGCCGACAGTCCGGGTCCCACCGGCCCGACCTACGAAGAAGTCATGGAGGAAATCCTCCACGCAGCAGAATCGCTAGAGCCGGGCAAGCCGACCCTGCACCAGTCCTACAACAACCCCGCAGGCACTGGCCGCGCAGAAGGCGACCCCAACGTCTACAAGGGCGATCAGATCAACTTCTACGTTGACGACGGAGGCCCCTACCGCCTCGAAGCAGACATGCTCGCCGGACACGTCGAAATTGAGCTCATGCCCTCCTCCTATGTCATCGAGTACGGCAACGGCGATACAGATACCAACTACACTGCGGGCAAACCGGTCACCACCTACCCTCGTGAGCGTCCGCGGCAGACGGATACCAGCTACGCTTACCAGCGTTCCGGTAATTTCCATGCGTATGCGACCGTGCATTACACGGCTCGTTTCCGTGTGGACGGCGGCCCCTGGCAAATGATGGAGGTGACTCCGCAGGCGACCAGTGATCCGTTGCTGATTCGTGTCTGGTGGGTTGATGTGGGACGCGTAGCCGGTGACTGCAGCTACGACGATACTCGTTGGGGCTGCAAGAACGATCCCACGATGGGTAAGAAGGATAACCCGAACCCGCGCCTGCGCAAGGCCGACATCCGCACCGGCCAACGCTGGCACCTCAACGATAACGGTGACGGGGACACGGAGTATTCGCTGCACCGCGACTGGCCTGATATGTAAACCACTTCTAACCCAACATATAAATAACCGCAGCAGGCGGCCCCGGACATGTAAGCGTCCGGGGCCGTTTTTGTTTTACCGTGCTGTGCCGAAAAATTGTGCCATAGGTTAGTGTCTTCGGTCGTAGTTAAAAACCATGGTAGAAGACACTAAACCATGGCACAAATTCTGCAGAGGCTCCACCTCCACACGGGTGAAAATTTGGTCATGACTTAACAATTTCAGTCATGACTTAGCATCTTTAGCGACGGTTAAAACCCCAGCCTGAAGTCACTAACTCATTACCGAAAAAGCTAAACCATAACCGGCTCCCGCCCATCAACCTGGTGCATCCGGGGCCGCCTGCTTTTTAGACCGAGGTTTTCGATAGGTTAGTGTCTTCACCGTGGGTCTTTAACCCGCAGTGAAGGCACTAACCTATCGAAAATCCATGAACCCGGTGCGCCCTCCATCTGCATAGGGCGGGGCGCGAATATAACCCCCGCAGACACGCAGAAGCCACATGTATTTCGAGAAGCCACCAAAAAAGTGGCTTTTCGAAACACATGTGGCTTCTCGGCGTTAATTAGACCGTTATTTAGACCGTCTGCTAGACCCTAGTTGCCGAAGCCCTGCAGGGTTGCTGCCCAGGCGCGGCGCGCCTCCAGAGCTTCCTTAGCCTTGGCGATCTTCTTGGAGTCGCCGCCCTTTTCAGCTGCTGCGAGCTCTGCTTCCAGCTCGGCGAGGGAGTCCTCGATCTGTGCGAGCAGGGAGTTCGCGCGTGCCGCCTTGGCGGGGTCGTTGCGCTTCCACTTTGCCTCTTCGGCGCCGTTGATTTCGTCCTGAATACGGCGCAGTTCGCCGTCGACGCGGCGCAGGTCGTTGCGGGGCACGCGGCCTGCCGCATCCCAGCGGTCCAGGATCTTCTCGAAGGATGCCTTTGCTGCCTCGATGTCTTCGACGGGCAGGAGTGCGCGTGCTTCTTCGAGCAGTGCTTCCTTGACCTTGAGGTTTTCGGCGTAGACTGCGTCCTGCGCTGCTTCGGCTTCGTTGCGGGCGTTGAAGAACACGTCCTGTGCCGCGCGGAAGCGTGCCCACAGCTTGTCGTCTTCGCGACGGTGGCCGCGGGGTACCTGCTTCCAGGCGCGCATCAGGTCGCCGTATGCGCGGGAAGTCTCAGACCAGTCAGTCGAAGTCGACAGCTCTTCCGCACGTGCAATCAGCTCTTCCTTGGCGCGCTTGATGCGTGCGTTGCGGTCGTCCAGCTGAGAGAAGTGTGCGCGGCGGTTGCGGTCGAAGGTGGTGCGGGCTGCGCGGAAACGCTTCCACAGCTCGTCCTCTACGCTCTTTGCCAGGTGAATTTCGCGCTGTGCCTTCTTCCACGCTTCGAACAGTTCGTTCATGCGGGAGTGGGAGTTCTTCCAGTGGATCTGGTCGGGGTCCTGACCGGCAATCTGCTCGGCTTCCGCGACGATTTCTTCGCGGACGGCGAGGGCGCGTTCACGGTTTTCGGTGCGTGCCTGCTGCTGCTTTTCGCCGAGTTCAGCGATCTGCTCTGCGAGGGCGATGAGGCGCTTCTGCAGGCCGGAGTAGTCACCGACCATGTTGCGCACACCGATCTGTGCACCGATGGAGGTGATGCCCTTCTGCAGGTCTGCGGCGGGGGCGTTGTTGGCGAGGCGGGATTCGAGCAGGGCAACCTGCGCCTCGACGTTTTCAAACTTGCGGGCGAAGTAGCTGAGCGCTTCTTCTTCGGAGGCGCCGGGCAGCTGGCCTACGGCGTATTCTTCGCCGTCGACAATGACGAAGACGTGGCCGTCCTCGGAGACGCGGCCGTACTGGCGTGCCTTTTCGAGGTTTACAGTGTCGTCGGGTTTGGTAGTCACCGCTATAACTCTTTCACTCGGGGGTGCTGGGGGTGGGGCGCCTTTGCGCTGTTCCCCGTGGTGGGCACCCGTTTGGGTGTGCGTGTGCACCTCCTAAGCATAGCCTCTGTGGGGTGTGTGTGAGTAGTGTCTGGTCGTGTTGTGTTGTGGGCGAACCTGCCGGCTGCGGGTTTGCGCGGGTTTGTGTCGGGTGAGCTGGGGGAGTGGGTGCTGTGCTGGGGCGGGTGTTGGTATGATGGGTAGATATGCCCGGCGTGTTCCGGGGTTTTGTTGTCGAGTTCTTTGTCAAGGAGTATCGAGTATGGCTCGCAAGGCTTCGCTGTCTGGTTTTCCCGAGTATCTTCCGGCTGAGCGGTTGGTTGAGAATCATGTTCTGGACACTCTGCGTGAGACTTTTGAGTTGCACGGTTTCTCCCCGATTGAGACTCGTTCGGTAGAGACTATTGAGCAGCTGCTGCGCAAGGGTGAGATTGACAAGGAAGTTTACGCAATTTCTCGCCTGCAGGAGGACGAGGCTGCTAAGGCTAAGGAAAAGCTGGCTCTGCACTTTGACCTGACCGTGCCGTTTGCCCGTTACGTGGTGGAGAACGCCGGTTACCTGAATTTCCCGTTCTCGCGTTACCAGATTCAGAAGGTGTGGCGTGGTGAGCGTCCGCAGGAGGGTCGTGCCCGCGAGTTCACTCAGGCTGATATTGACGTGGTTGGCGACGGCGAGCTGCCGTTCCGTTACGACGTGACCTTGGCACTGGTTGTTGTTGATGCACTGTCGAAGCTGCCGATTCCTGAGTTCAAGCTGCGTGTGAATAACCGCAAGCTGGCTGAGGGTTTCTACCTGGGCTTGGGTTTGACTGATACTGCGGCTGTTCTGCGTTCTATTGACAAGCTGGAGAAGATCGGTGCTGAGCGTGTGGCTGAGGAGCTGCAGGCTGAGGCTGGTGCGAGCGCGGATGCTGCCGCTGCCGCCTTGGAGCTGGCGCAGATCCGCACTGAGGATGCTTCTTTTGTGGAGCAGGTGCGTGCGCTTGCGGCTAAGTATTCGGTGGAGCATGAGCTGCTGGATCAGGGTCTTGCTGAGCTGGCTGAGGTCATTGAGGAGGCGGCTCGCCGTGCGCCGGGTAAGGTGCTGGCTGACCTGTCGATTGCTCGCGGCCTGGACTACTACACCGGCACCGTGTATGAGACTGTTCTGGTTGGTCACGAGTCGCTGGGTTCGATTTGCTCGGGTGGCCGTTATGAGTCGCTGGCGTCGAACGGTAAGAAGACGTACCCGGGTGTTGGCCTGTCGATTGGTGTGACTCGTGTGGTGGCTCGTATTCTGTCGCAGGGTTTTGCGCAGGCGAGCCGTAAGGTGCCTTCGGCTGTGTTTGTTGCCCTGACGAATGATGAGGGCTGGTCCGCTGCGAATGATGTTGCGGATGCGCTGCGTGCCCGCGGTATTGCCTGCGAGGTGTCTGCGAATGCGGCGAAGTTCGGTAAGCAGATTAAGTACGCTGAGAAGCGCGGCATTCCGTTCGTGTGGTTCATTTCGTCGGATGAGTCGGGTGCCCCGGTTCACGAGGTGAAGGATATCCGTTCGGGTGAGCAGGTTGCTGCTGATCCGGCTTCGTGGATGCCGCCGGCTGAGGATCTGCACGTTCAGATTGTGCGTGCTGAGGGCCTGTAATCTTTAGGGGCTTGTCATCTGAGGGCCTGTAATGCCTGCGGTGTTTTGCCGCTGTAGTATCTGGCTGCTGTAGTAATTTGGTTACTGTAGCCTGCATATGGATGTGTACCCGCCTGGTGGGGAGGATGTTGACCTCCCCGCCGGGCGGGTTTTTTGTGTGCTTTTCGGTCACGTGAATTTGTGCCATGGTTTAGCGACTTCTGTCGTAGTTAAAAACCATGGCAGAAGACACTAACCTATGGCACAAAAATCCTGAGATACAACCTAAACCTGTGGATAGTGAATATTTCTCTAAAAACAGCGAAGTTATCCACAGATTTCACGAACAGGCCCCACAACTTCGCAGAGACTGCCAGGATAAAGCCATGAATACCGAAAATATCCTGAACCCCCGAATCCCAGCCGTGCAACCCCCAATCACACGTGCAGCCGAGCTTTACTCTCTCGTGCTCACCCCTCGCATCCTCAACTCACGAGGTATTAGTGCCCGGCATATCCGTGCGATGGTGGCGGCAGGAACCCTACAACGTATTCAGCGAGGAGCCTATATCTACACCCGCGATGCCCAGGCGCTCACCCCCGATGAGCGGCTCGCGGTACGGTGCATTGCCGCCCATCTCATGGGTCTTCAAGGGGTTTTCTCACACACATCAGCAGCTGCACTCTGGGGGCTAGATGTACTCAACGCGCCCTCAATCGTGCATGTGTACAGTACCGCCACTAGTCCGTCTGATAGGGGGCGCATCTGCAGGCACAGGCGAGGTTTTGACCCTAACGCGGTGACCGCAATACCCGGTACACCCGTCATGGCGACAACGGTGGCCCGCACGTTGCAGGATTGCGCTCGCACTATGCCCTTTCGGGAGGCGGTGGTCCTCGCCGACTCCATCATGCGACGGGGACTGATGGAACCCCACGAAGTTATCGAGGCTCTGCTGAACCTCACCGGGTACGGCGGTTCCTCCGGGCGCACTCTGGCGCAGGCGGTGGATGCATCCAGCGAGTCGGCAGGTGAGAGCCTCACCCGATGCCTGCTTATGGAACATGAGTTGCCTACTCCCATGACGCAGTACCCGATTTCGTGCGAGGGTCGTAACTATCGGGTGGACTTCGCCTGGCCCGAGGCGCGGGTGATTCTCGAGTTTGACGGCGAACAGAAATACGTGGACCACCCCGGCAGGGATCGCTCCGAGGCAGCCCGCGATCGCGCACTGACCCGCACCGGGTGGACGGTCGTGCACCTAACTTGGGCTGATATTTTTCAGAAAGAGCGGGAAGCCATCACCCATCTTCGGGGACTGCTCATGCGGTAAGGTGAACGCTACAAATTTCGACCATAGGTTAGTGTCTTCTGCCATGGTTTTTAACTACGACAGAAGACACTAACCCATGGCACAAACCTGCACCCCCGCCTCCGCACCCCATTTTCTGGTGCCTGACTTGCCCCGACCCGCCATCGACCTGCCCGGAGGGGATACAATATATGAGGCGCACGCAGTGTGCGCATATCATCAACCGCGTGTACCCGGCTACTGTCTATAGTCGTGAGGTGCCCGCTATGAAAGGAATGTCTGTGCTTCGCACTCACACCAACGGCGAGCTGACCGCCGCAAATATTGGAGAGACTGTTACCCTGACCGGTTGGGTGGCTCGCCGCCGCGACCACGGTGGTGTCGCTTTCGTTGACCTGCGTGACCGTGAGGGTGTCACCCAGTGTGTTTTCCACAATGAGGCTGATTTTGAGCACCTGCGCAACGAGTATGTGCTGCGTGTGACCGGTCTGGTGACTAAGCGCCCGGAGGGTAACGAGAACCCGAACCTGGCGACCGGCGAGATTGAGGTTGAGGTGTCCGCCGTTGAGGTGCTGAACACTGCCGCTCCGCTGCCTTTCCAGATTGACGAGCACGTTGAGGTGGGTGAGGAGGCGCGCCTGCGCTACCGCTACCTGGATCTTCGCCGCCCGGAGCCGGCTCGCATCATGCGCCTGCGTTCGGACGCGAACCGTGCGGCACGCAACCTGCTGGCTGAGGACGGCTACATTGAGGTTGAGACCCCGACCCTGACCCGTTCGACCCCTGAGGGTGCGCGTGACTTCCTGGTGCCGGCTCGTCTGGCTCCGGGTTCTTGGTATGCTCTGCCGCAGTCCCCGCAGCTGTTCAAGCAGCTGCTGCAGGTGGGCGGTATTGAGAAGTACTACCAGATTGCTCGCTGCTACCGTGACGAGGATTTCCGTGCGGACCGTCAGCCTGAGTTCACTCAGCTGGACATTGAGGCGTCGTTTGTTGATCAGGAAGACATCATTGAGCTGGGCGAGCGCATCGTTGAGGCTGTGTGGAACCTGATTGATGTGAAGGTTCCCCGCCCGATTCAGCGCATGACCTACAAGGATGCGATGGAGAAGTACGGTTCGGACAAGCCTGACCTGCGTTTTGGCCTGGAGCTGACCGAGCTGACCGAGTACTTCAAGGACACCACTTTCCGCGTGTTCAAGGCTCCTTACGTGGGTGCTGTTGTGATGCCCGGTGGTGCTTCTCAGCCTCGCCGTACTCTGGACGCTTGGCAGGAGTGGGCTAAGCAGCGTGGCGCTAAGGGCCTGGCTTACGTCCTCATTCAGGAGGATGGCGAGCTGACCGGTCCGGTTGCTAAGAACATCACTGACGCTGAGCGTGCTGGCCTGGCTGAGGCTACCGGCGCGAAGCCCGGCGACTGCATCTTCTTCGCTGCTGGCGAGGCTAAGGCTTCCCGTGCACTGCTGGGTGCTGCTCGTGTTGAGATTGGTCACCGTACCGGCCTGATTAAGGACGGCGAGTGGTCTTTCGTGTGGGTTGTTGACGCTCCCATGTTTGAGTCTTCTGCTGAGGCTACTGAGTCCGGTGACGTGGCTCTGGGTCACTCCGCATGGACTGCCGTGCACCACGCGTTCACCTCCCCGAAGCCCGAGTTCATGGATACTTTCGACACTGACCCGGGTTCGGCTCTGGCGTACGCTTACGACATTGTCTGCAACGGTAACGAGATTGGTGGCGGTTCAATCCGTATTCACCGCCGTGACGTGCAGGAACGCGTGTTCGCTGTGATGGGCATTGGTGAGGAAGAGGCTCAGGAGAAGTTCGGCTTCCTGCTGGATGCGTTCAAGTACGGCGCACCGCCCATGGGTGGTATTGCATTCGGTTGGGACCGTATTGTGTCTCTGCTGGCTGGCGTTGATTCGATTCGCGAGGTTATTGCGTTCCCGAAGACCGGTAATGGTTTCGATCCGCTGACTGCGGCTCCTGCACCGATTACTCCGGAGCAGCGTAAGGAAGCTGGCGTTGATTTCAAGCCGAAGAAGAAGGACGAGGAGTAATTCTCTAGTCTTTGGTCGTGCGCCCCGTAGGGGGTGTGGGCCTGTGCGGCGTGGACCCGGCGGGCGTTGAGTTGTGCCGGGGTCGCCGTTGAGGGTGGGCTGTGTATTCTGCTGGTGCAGGGTCGCAGCCCACCTTTTGTATCAACTGGCGTGCGTGCCGATTTGTGTACTAACCAAAGGGAGGGGAGCATGCGTATTCTGATTGCCGGCCCGAGCTGTAGCGGTAAGACGACGTTCGCGGCGCGGTTGGGGCGCCTCCTGGACATTCCGCATACGGAGATGGACTCGTTGCATTGGGGTCCGAACTGGACTCCGCGCCCTAGTTTTGAGGCGGATGTTCAGACACTCATTGAGCGGCCTGCGTGGATTACGGAGTGGCAGTATCCGCAGGTGCGCGGCCGCCTGCTGGAGCGTGCGGATGTGGTGATTTATCTGCGCTATAGCCGCGCGGTGGTGATGTGGCGTGTGGTTCGTCGGACGGTGCGCCGCGCGGTGACGGGGCAGAAGCTCTGGGCGGATAATGTGGAGCCGCCGCTGAAGGATATTCTGCGCGACCCGGACAACATGATTCGGTACACGTGGAGGAGCTACCCGCACGTGGGGGAGTTGCTGGCGGAGGCTCGCGGGAAGCATCTGCAGAAGCGTTTTATTGAGTTCCGTACCCCGCGGGCGGCGAACCAGTTTTTGCGTGCCGTGCAGCTGCGCGGCGTACTTTGAGGCGGGTGCCTCTAGAACTGCGGCTCCCCTAAACCAGCCGCCGAGAGTGGTGTCGAAAGAGATGTATGAGCCCGGTGAAGGCCGGCTCCAAGTTGAAAGATGAACCCAGTTGAAAGGTGAACGATGCGAGTTGTTATTCAGCGCGTGACCCGCGCGGCGGTGCGCGTGGCTGGTGAGACGGTCGGCGCGATTGACCGCCCCGGATACCTGGTGCTGGTCGGCATCACGCACGGTGACGGTGCGGCGCAGGTCGCGAAGCTTGCCGATAAGACCGCGAATCTGCGCCTGCTGGAGGGGGAGAAGTCCCTGCTCGATGAGGGTGCGCCCGTGCTGGCGGTTAGCCAGTTCACCCTGTACGGGGATGCGAAGAAGGGTCGCCGCCCCTCCTGGTCTGCTGCGGCGCCGGGTCCGGTGAGTGAGCCGCTGTTCAACGATTACGTTCAGGCGTTGCGTGAGCGTGGCCTGCACGTGGAGACCGGCGTGTTCGGCGCAGACATGCAGGTGGAGCTCGTCAACGACGGCCCGGTGACCCTGATTCTCGACAGCGAGACCCTCTAAGGGCGGCGCTTTCGATAGGTTAGTAGATTGCCCAGGGGTTTAAAACCCACGGCGAAGACACTAACCTATCGAAACCCCATCGAAAACCCGTGTGGCGTCACGCCGCGAGCTAAATCCGCACCCCGCGCCCACCTCAAGCCTGCGAAACGATAGAGTAAGACTATGGCTGATTCCCTCTTTGATCTTGAGCTGCCCGATGACGGGGACCGCGTGAGCCTGATTGGCGCGCCCGCCGAGGAGCCCACCTCCTCGCGCGCCTCTGCGCCGCGTGCGCGCTCGGCCCGTTCGGCGTCCCGCGCACCCCTGGCTGTGCGTATGCGTCCGCGCACTATTGATGAGGTTCTCGGCCAGGAGCATCTGCTGACTCCGGGTGCGCCTTTGCGCGTGTTGGCGGGGGAAAACGCCGGCCCGGCTGGTCCCTCCTCGGTGATTCTGTACGGCCCGCCGGGTACGGGTAAGACCACCCTGGCGCATGTGATTGCGCGCGCGCCGGGTCGCAAGTTCGTGGAACTTTCGGCGATTACCGCGGGCGTGAAGGACGTTCGCGCGGTCATGGATCAGGCGCTGCTCGACCGCGACATGTACGGCACGACCACCGTGCTATTCCTGGATGAGATTCACCGTTTCACGAAGGCTCAGCAGGATGCGCTCCTGCCCGGCGTGGAGAACCGCTGGGTGATTCTGGTGGCGGCTACGACGGAGAACCCGTCGTTCAGCATTATTTCGCCGCTGCTCTCGCGCTCGCTGCTGTTGCGGGTTCATTCGCTGGAGCAGTCCGATATTGAGCATCTGATTGATCGTGCGCTGGCTGATCCGCGCGGTTTTGGTGGTGCGGCGGTCATTGATGCGGATGCGCGCGCCCACCTCGCGGCGGTTTCCGGAGGCGACGCTCGCCGCTCCCTGAC
>ERZ1674203.21-NODE-21-length-51380-cov-13.607579_pt1 | contig 51380 bp, 39 predicted proteins | sample MGYA00581297_ERZ1674203 | MGnify/ENA primary metagenome ERZ1674203 (study PRJEB41354, sample SAMEA4873349) | human saliva metagenome | biome: human-associated habitat [ENVO:00009003]; feature: mouth environment [ENVO:08000002]; material: saliva material... | reverse complement strand
ATCGCCTACGCCTGACGCTCATCACGCAGCGCACGGTTCACAGCCGAAATCATCGCCTTCAAAGCCGCACGAGTCGTCGAGCTGTCCACACCAATACCCCACAGCACGCGAGAACCAACAGCAGCCTCAACGTAGCAGGCAGCGTTAGCAGTCGACGAAGACGACATGGTGTGCTCCGAATAATCCATCACGCGAATATCCACGCCCTCGCCCGACAGGATATTCTGCAGAGCATCCACCGGACCGGTACCCGAAGCCGAACGAGTGTACGTGTGACCATCAATGTTCAGACCAACACGCAGAGTAGTCGCACCAGTATCAGCCGAATCAATATTAATCGACTCAATACGGTACTTACCCCAACGGTTCTGTGGATCAGCAGCAGGCAGGTACTCATCCGCGAAGATGTTCCACAGCTTCTGGCTGGTCATCTCGCCACCCTCAGCGTCAGTACGAGCCTGAACAATCTTCGAGAACTCAACCTGAGCACGACGCGGCAGATCCAGACCGTGATCCTGCTTCAGCAGGTACGCCATGCCGCCCTTACCGGACTGCGAGTTCACACGAATAATCGCCTCATAGGTACGACCCAGGTCGCGAGGATCAATCGGCAGGTATGGAACCTCCCAATAAACCTCATCCACGGTCTTACCCGCCTCAGCAGCGGTACGCTCCAGAGCCTCAAAGCCCTTCTTAATAGCGTCCTGGTGAGAACCAGAGAACGCAGTGAACACCAGGTCGCCACCATACGGCGAACGCTCGTGCACCTTCAACTGGTTGCAGTACTCAACAGTCTTACGGATACCGTCAATATCAGAGAAATCAATCTGCGGATCAATACCCTGGGTGTACATGTTCAGACCCAAAGTCACCAGGTCAACGTTACCGGTGCGCTCGCCATTACCGAAGAGGCAACCCTCAATACGGTCAGCGCCCGCCAGGTAACCCAGCTCAGCAGCAGCCACGCCGGTACCGCGGTCATTGTGCGGGTGCAGCGACAGCACAATGTGCTCACGGTGGTTCAAGTTGCGGTGCATCCACTCGACAGAGTCTGCGTAAACGTTCGGGGTAGCCATCTCAACGGTAGCGGGCAGGTTCACAATCAGCTCGCGGCCGTTCTGACCAACCTCCAGCTCCTCAGCCACAGCGTTCACCACGCGAGCCGCGTACTCCAGCTCAGTGCCGGTGAAAGACTCGGGCGAGTACTCGTAGATGACCTTAGTGTCAGAGACCATCTGCTCTTCGTACTTGCGGCACAGGCGCGCACCCTGCAGGGCGATATCCAGCACGCCCTCCTGATCCTGGTTGAACACCACGCGACGCTGCAGCACGGAGGTCGAGTTGTAGAAGTGCACAATCGCCTGCGGTGCGCCCTCAATCGCCTCAAAAGTGCGGGCAATCAGGTGCTCACGAGCCTGCACCAGAACCTGAATGGTCACGTCCGAAGGAATGTGGCCGTCCTCAACGAGAGTGCGCACGAAATCAAAGTCAGTCTGCGACGCCGAGGGGAAACCAACCTCAATTTCCTTGTAACCCATCTTCACCAGCAGCTTGAACATCGCAAGCTTACGGTCGGTGTCCATGGGATCAATCAGCGCCTGGTTGCCGTCACGCAGATCCACTGCGCACCAGCGCGGAGCCTTCTCAATGACCTTATCCGGCCAGGTGCGGTCCGGCAAGTCAACAACAATCTGCTCGTGGAAAGGGCGGTACTTGTGTACCGGCATGGGGCTGGGCTTCTGGTGGTTTTTCATCATGAATTCCTGTTGGTTGGTCCGTCTCGCTCTACCCCAATTGTGGGGCTCGTACCGTGCCGGGTATCGGTCCCCGGCAGCCGTGGTCAAGGCGGTGCATCAGAAAGGATGCAAAGGTGAGATGCCGCGTCAAAAAGCCGGAACGGTTGCGGCAGATTCTAGCGTGCCCCGTTCCGGCGAATAAGCAGCAGGTTCACTGCCTGGCGGGTAACCCCGCGCATGCTCTCACCGTCAATAGTCATGCCTCCACGCTATCACAGGGGTCGGAGGCGGTGGCAGGGCACCCGGGAAGCCGTCCATCATCTGGAAAGAATCAACGACAAAGGGGCGCAGCCACCATTTCTGGCGCTACGCCCCTTCACTCAATATTCACGTATCTGCGCTATGTTCTACTAGCTACAACCTAGTAGGCGAAAGCAGTCTGGCACTTGTGCTGATCAGCAGTCTGACCGGTCGCGTTACCCGCAATCGCAGCCTCCTGCTTCTCCATCGCCTCACCGGACGGGAAGTCAGTACCAATCGTCACCGACACGCCCAGAACCTCTTCAGTAGCCACCACGCGGGTTACGTTCAGCTTCGCGGCGATTTCCTTCGCTTCCGCCTCGTAACCGGTCGAGTAGAACACCGTGGTGAAGTTCGTCGGGTTAGCGGAAGTACCGGGAGTAACATTCGTGTAGCCTAGGCCCTCAATCACCGAAGCGATCCTAGCCGAGCGGCCATCCAGACCGGTCGCGTTGTACACGTTCACCGGAACCGTACGATCGAGCTGAACCGGAGCGGCAGAAGTAGCCGGTGCCTCCGGAGCCTTCTCTTCCTTCAGCGACTTATCATCACGCAGACGCTGGAACACGTTCGCAGCATCCGCAGAAACCTGCAGGCGGTTCTCATCCTGGCTCCACGGCTCAGTCGGCACCGTCGCAAACACAACATTCGACAGGTCCACGCCGCCGAGAGCCGCACCAACACCCACCAGAGTGCTGATATTGCCCAGGTTCTTATCCACCGTCACGTTCTGAGTAATCGCCTCAGCAATATTAATCAGACGGCCTGGATTCGACAGAGTACCCTCGCTCTTCACCTTACGTAGCAGCGAAGACAAGAAGCCCTGCTGAGCCTGAATACGACCAATATCGGAACCATCCGAGAAGCCGTGGCGGCTACGCAAAAACGCAAGAGCCTGCTCACCCTCAACAGTGGAAGTACCCGCAGGAAGCTTCAGACCGCTGTACTCGTCATCAATCGGAGCGTCCACACAGACCTGAACGCCACCAACAACCTTCGACAGCTCCTTCACAGCGTTAAAGTCCACCAGCATAAAGTGGTCAATATTCACACCGGTCAGCTTGCTAATGGTTGCCACAGTACAACCGGGGCCACCGCGAGACAGAGACTCGTTAATCTGAACGTTCTCCTCAGCCGGGTACACGGTGCCGCTCTCAGGATCAGTACACTGCGGCACATCAACCATCAGGTCACGCGGGAACGACAGCACGCTCACGTTCTTACGGTCCTTGCTGATCTGCAGCAGCATCATCACGTCCGCGCGAGCCTCAGAATTGCGGTCATCCTCATCGCCGTACGCGCCGTTATTGCCCTTACGGGTGTCGGAGCCAATCACGAGAATGTCCAAGGCGCCGTTCTCCAGGCCGTTCTTGTAATTGCTGATGTTCAGCTCCTGAGTATGCAGATTATTGCGCATACGCAGAGCCAACACGCCACCAAAGCCAACAACAATGACGAGCATGCAAGCAGTAAGCAGAGCAATCCACTTATTGCGGTTTGAAGTCATCACCGTCGTGCGCATATGACGACCGGTGCTTCGTAAACGAGGTGCCTGGGGCATACCTTTTCTCTTTCTGCCGGTGAGCAAGTGCTTTCTCAGAGTAACACTCTTCCCTATGAGCGCCGAATGAGAGTGAAAAGTTTCACCCGGAGGCATGCACATATTTCTGCAAGCCACCGGGTGAAAACTAAGGATGCGCGACCGCCCCGAAGACAACCTCTCAGGGCCACCTTTCGGGGTGACCTCGCAGGGGTGACCTCTCAGCGCAAATTCTCTGGGCGATGCGCTCAGGAAAGCTACTAGAATCCCAAACGGTTCAACGCACGCGCGTCAGACTGCCATTCCTTCGCAACCTTCACATGAATATTCAAATAAACGCGGGTACCGAGCAGCGCCTCAATCTGCTCACGAGCCTTCGTACCAATCTTGCGCAGGTTCGAGCCGCCCTTACCGATAATGATGTACTTCTGCGACTCGCGCTCCACATACAGGTTCACGTGCACATCCAGCAGCGGGTTATCCGCCGGGCGGCCCTCACGGAACTCCATCTCCTCAACCGTCACAGCAATCGAGTGGGGCAGCTCCTCACGCGCACCCTCCAGGGCAGCCTCACGCACCAGCTCCGCGATGAGGGTTGCCTCCGGCTCATCGGTCAGCTCACCCTCCGGGTACAGCGGCGGCGACAGCGGAGTGTACTGCGCCAGCAGGTCAGCGACCGCATCCACCTGGAAATGCTTCACAGCAGACACCGGGATAATCGCAGCCCAGCCCCCCTTACCGTCAACCGGCATCGGCTCAGCAACCTCACCGGCACGGCGCTTAGCCGCAGGGCCCGAACCCTTCGCGAAAGGCACAGCATCATTCTTGCCGCCCTTACCCTTGGGGCCCTTACCCTTCTGCTTCGCACGATGCGCGGCGCGCTTAGCACGAGCCGCACGCTCAGCGCTCATAACCTCTTCGCCGAGCGCTTCAACAGCCAGCAGCTGCTCACGCAGCTCCTCAGAGCTCACAGTGTCAGCCTTCGTCACAATAGCAACCACCGGCTTATTGCTCGACGCCACCAGCTGCGACGCAATGTAACGGTCACCCGGACCGATCTTCTCATTCGCCGGAATGCAGAAGCCCAGCACATCCACCTGCGAAAGGGTGCTCGCCACCAGGTCGTTCAGACGCTCACCCAGCAGAGTGCGGGGGCGGTGAATACCCGGGGTGTCCACCAGAATCAGCTGGTACTCGTCCTTGTGCACAATACCGCGGATCGTGTGGCGGGTCGTCTGCGGACGGTTCGAGGTGATAGCCACCTTCTGACCGACCATAGCGTTCGTCAAAGTAGACTTACCCGCATTCGGGCGGCCCACCAGCGACGCGAAGCCCGAACGGAAATCCGACGGGTAGGTCGGCAGCGGGGTGCTCAAGTCCAGAGTGCTCAAATCGAGCGGGGTGTACTCCTGGTCCATTGTGTTTCTCCTTGTCAAACCCCGTGCGGGGTGTATGGGGTGCCAGCATCATCTGCCTGCGCCTTCCAGGGCGGGGCGGCTGACTCAAAGTGTGTTAGGGAAAATGCGGCGTCTATGTTCGATATCTAGCGGTTGCCGTGCTGATCGGTTGCCGGTTCAGCCTCTGCAATATCTCCCGGAAGATCCGGATGCGCATGCGGCTCAGCCACAGCGGGCGGCTCCGTATCCACGGTGAGAAGGTCAGCAACCTCCGCGGAATTAGGCTCCGAGGAAGACGCCGCGGAACCTTCAGCGTTCTGCTGCTCATCACGAGGCGGCTCATACCACGCCTGCAACATATCCACCTGGTGGCGGCGGCCCGACGAACCAATCGCACGAATATGAATACCGTCAATCTCAATCTCAGAACCGACAATCGGCACCATACCCAGATGCTTAGCGAGCAGACCGCCCACTGTATCAACATCTTCATCCTCGAGTTCACGACCGAAAATCTCGCCCAGCTCATCAATACCCAGGCGGGCAGACAGACGGAACGTGCCGTCATCGTTCAGCGTGTACTCGGGGCGTTCGTGGTCGTACTCGTCAGAGATGTCGCCGACCAGCTCCTCAATCAGATCCTCAAGCGTGATCAGACCGGCGGTGCCGCCGTACTCATCAACAATAATCGCCACGTGCGTGGACTCACGCTGCATCTCACGCAGCAGGTCCATGGCGCGCTTCGACTCGGGCTCAAAACGCGCCGGGCGCATCAGCTCAACCACGGTCGGCAGGGCGGTACCCTCCGGGGCCTCACCGTGCAGGATGAAGGCGCGCATCGCGTCCTTCAGGTAGAGCACGCCCAGAATCTCATCGCTCGAATCACCAATCACCGGCATACGCGAATAACCCGAACGCAGGAACAGGCTCAGCGCCTCACGCAACGTGGTGTCGCGGCTAGCGGTGAGCATGTCGGTGCGCGGAACCATGAGTGAACGGATGCGGGTATCGTCCATCTCAAAGACGGACTGCACCATCTGCGCCTCGTCGTCCTCGATGGTTTCAGCGTCGGAGGCGCGGTCCAGGAACTCGCGCAGCTCCTCCTCATCAAACACACCCACCGGGGCCTCAGCCGAACGTTCCGGCGCCAGGCGCACACTGAGCTTATCGAGCAGACCGGTCGCCGGGCTCAGCAGAACCGACAGGTAGTGCACCGGGCGAGCCAGCACACGAATCGACGCGACCGGGCGGTTACGGCCCAGAGCACGCGCCAGCACATGCAGAATCGGGTAGCCCACCAGCGCAACAATCACGAGGGTCAGCACGATGGCGAGCGCGTGCACCTCAACCAGGTTCAGCAGGCAGGTCATGGTAGCGAGCACCGCGGCGGCTGCCGCAATGAGGCGGGTCAGGCGCAGCGGGTGCGTGTACGCCTCGGAGTCACCGTCGAGGGTGCGCTGCAGGACGCGCGCACCGAGGGTGTCCGGGTGTGCCTCCACCGCTTCCTCAGCCTCGTTGTGCGGCAGGTATGTGAATGCGGTTTCGGCGATTGCCGCGACCACGGTCAGGCAGAGCGCGAGAACGGCGAGGAGGGCTGTGAGTAGAATGTCCACGCCGCTCCCCTAGTGTCGGGTTTCGACCGGTGCCGGGCGGCCCAGGAACTCTTCGAGGATGGAGCGCTGAATGCCGAACATTTCAGCTTCCTCTTCGGCGGTGCCGTGGTCGTAGCCGAGGCAGTGCAGAATGCCGTGGGTGGTGAGCAGGCACAGCTCATCGAGGGTGCTGTGACCTGCATCTGCGCCTTGACGGGCGGCGACGGGCGGGCAGAGGATAATGTCGCCGAGCATGCCGCTGGAGGGGTTTTCGGGGGTTCCCGGTTCCAGCTCGTCCATGGGGAAGCTCATCACGTCGGTTGCGCCGGGCAGGTCCATCCATTCGATGTGCACGCGTTCCATTTCGTCTTCGTTCACGATGGCGATGGACAGGTAGGTGTCATCGGCAAGGTGCATGCGTTTGAAGGCGTGCTCGACGAGGCGGGTGAGCACCTCGGTGTCTACCGCTTCGAAAGATTCGCGGATGAAGGCGTCGGTTGCCGGGTCGGCACCGGTTGCGGGTTCTTCACAGTCGAATTCGATCTCTGCCACCGTTTAGCGTCCTTCCGGGGTGGTCTGTGCGTTGTCGGGGTTCTGTGCGGGGTTCTGCTCGGCGTTCTTTTCGGAGCCGCCGTTGATGCCAGCGCGGTCCAGCAGCTTCTCGGCTGCGGCCTCGATGGTGGCGCGCTTGACCTTGCGGTTGCGCTTGCGTTCCATTGCCTTCTGGTCTTCGCCCCACTGGTCGTAGGCGGACACAATGTTCGACACCAGGGTGTGGCGAACCACGTCGGAGGATTCCAGGATGCTGAAGTGAATATCCTCCACACCCTGCAGAATGTTGCGCACCTGCTTCAGGCCGGAGGCGGCGCCACCGGGCAGGTCAATCTGGGTGATGTCACCGGTAATGACCATCTTCGAGCCGAAGCCCAGGCGGGTCAGGAACATCTTCATCTGCTCGGCGGTGGTGTTCTGCGCCTCGTCAAGGATGATGAACGCGTCATTGAGGGTGCGGCCGCGCATGTACGCCAGCGGTGCGACCTCGATGGTACCCGCCTCCATGAGCTTGGGGATGGTTTCGGGCTCGAGCATGTCGTGCAGTGCATCGTAGAGCGGGCGCAGGTACGGGTCAATCTTCTCGTTGAGGGTGCCGGGCAGGAAGCCCAGACGCTCACCAGCCTCCACGGCGGGGCGGGTGAGGATAATACGGTTCACTTCGTGGCTCTGCAGCGCCTGCACAGCCTTCGCCATGGCGAGGTAGGTCTTACCGGTACCCGCCGGGCCGATACCGAAGATGACGGTGTTCGCGTCGATAGCGTCCACGTACTTCTTCTGGTTAATGGTCTTGGGGCGAATCGTGGTGCCGCGGGTGGAGAGGATGCTGGTGGACAGCGAGTGCGCCGGGTTGCTCAGTTCGTCGCCGAGCATGCCCATGAGGCGGTGAATGACCTGCACGGTAATCTGCGTGTCGTGACTGGAGAGCACGCGCAGCTCGTTCAGCAGCTTTGCGGCGGTGTTGACGGCCTCGGAGGGGCCGGTGATGAGCACGTCCAGGTCTTTGGGGCGCAGGCTAATCTGCTCGAAGTAGTCCTCGATAATTGCCAGGTGCGCGTCCTGCGGGCCGAGCACGGCGATCATTTCTGCGGCGCTCTTGAAGGATACGGTGCGCGCGGTCGAGAGAGGTCGGGAGGTAGTCATATGGGCTCCTTGGCTAGTGATGTATTTACAAGTATAGATGCGCGTGATGCACCACGCCCTGGTGGATGCCTGTCAGTTGGATTCCTGTCAGCTAGGTTCTATCGGAGGGAATCCAGTAGCGGGCGCTCTACCAGCGGCCCAGCACCACGTTCAGGGTGCACATGGCGGCAGAGCCAGCGGTGGAGGAACGCAGCACCTCATCGCCGAGTAGTGCCAGTTGCGCGCCGGCGTCGGTGAAGAGCTGCACTTCGCGGTCGCTGATGCCGCCTTCGGGGCCGACGAGCAGGTAGATCTCTTCGGGCAGGTTCTCTGCCTCTACAAGCTTGCATACCAGGGCGCTGAGGCGTTCGGTCGCCTGCTCATGCAGGATGAACACGGCGGCGGACTGCTCAGAACCCTCCCCAGCAACTTCTTCAATGAGTTCCACCAGGTCGGCGGTGCTGTACAGGTCGTACACTTCGGGAATGAGCGCGCGGCGCGACTGCTTCGCCGCGGCGGTGACAGTGTTCTGCCACTTGGTGTGTGCCTTGGAGGCGCGCTCCCCCTTCCAGCGCACGATGGAGCGGTCCGCACTCCAAGGAAGCACACCGTACACGCCCAGCTCGGTCGCCGTCTCGATGGCGAGCAGGTCGCGGCCATCCTTCGCGAGCGCCTGCACCAAGTAGATGGAGGGCACGCTGCGTTCTGCGCGCAGCTCCTGCACCTGCACGCTCACACCGTCCGCATTGATGGAGGCGACCGTACCGAGTGCGCGGCGGCCGGTGCCGTCACCCAGGTCGATGCGTTCGCCGAGCTCAAGGCGCTTGACGAGGGCGTGCTTGCCTTCGGAGCCGCTGAGCGCGCAGGTGGCGCCGGGGGTGAGTGCGTCATATTCTTCCGTGCTGATGTAGAAGATGGGGGCGCTCATGGTTCTCCTTGAGGTGCGGTTTAAAAGCGTGGGTAGTGTGCGGGTGGCGTGTGAAATAGGTGTGCTGCTTAGCGCGGGCGCGTACAGCGCAGCGCTGACAGCAGTGCTGACAGGAATGCGGCGGGTGCGGGTTGAGTACCGCACCCGCCGCATCCTCAGCTTGGTGTAGGGATCCTACTTGAACTGGTCCTTCAAGCGGGAGAAGAGACCGCCGCGGTGCTTGACCTGCGAACCTTCGGTGAGGGACTCACCGCGCAGGGCTGCGAACTGGCGCAGCAGCTCACGCTGTTCTTCGGTCATGTCGGTGGGGGTGACCACCTGGATACGCACCAGCAGGTCGCCGCGACGCTCGGTGCCGAGCACGGTTGCGCCCAGGCCGTTGAGGGTAATCACGTCGCCACTCTGAGTGCCTGCGGGGATCGCAACTTCCTGGTCGCCGTCGAAGGTCTTCAGCGGGATGGTGGTGCCCAGCGCCGCCGCGACCATGGGGATGTTCACGGTGGTGACCAGGTTGTCACCCTCGCGGCTAAAGTACTTGTCACGCTTAACGTTCAGGTCAACGTACAGGTCGCCGTTGGGGCCACCGTACAGGCCTGCCTCGCCCTTGCCGCGCAGGCGGATGCGCGCCTGGTCGTGCACGCCGGCGGGAACATTGAAGGTCAGCGGCACGTCTTCACGTACGCGGCCCTGACCGTGACATTCAGGGCAGGGGGTCTTGATGACGGTGCCGTAGCCGTGGCAGTCGGGGCATTCAACCTGCTGCATGACGGTACCGAGGATGGACTGCATGCGGCGCTGCATGAAACCGTGACCGGAGCAGGTGGTGCAGGTTTCGGGCTGGGTGCCCTCTGCGGTGCCTTCACCGTTACAGGACTTACAGGTTACGGCGGAGCGACGCTCAATGGTCTTCTCAACACCGAACACGGCATCCTGCAGGCTGATGGAGACGGTAATCAGGTCGTCCTGGCCCTGACGCATGCGGGATGCGGGGCCGCGGGCGCCTGCCGCGCCGCCGGTGAACATGTTCAGCAGGTCCTCGAAACCGCCGAAGCCGCTGAATCCGCCGCCCGGGTAGCCGCCGCCTCCGGGGTAGCCTGCGCGGCCCTGTTCGTCGCCGGTGGTGTCATAGTTGCGGCGCTTTTCGGGGTCGGAGAGCACCTCGTAGGCGAGGGTGACGCGCTTGAACTCTTCGGCTGCGTCCTCGGAGGGGTTCACGTCGGGGTGCAGCTGGCGTGCCTTCTTTCGGTACGCCTTCTTGATCTCTTCGGGGCTGGCGTCGTTCGATACGCCGAGAGTATCGTAGTGGCTCATGCGTTTCCTTCCTCTCGAGACGATGGCGGTGCTCGATGAGTGCACCGCCAATAATGGTCGTATCAATTCTAGGGGATACTACCCCCGACCCGATACAATGGCTAGGCTGAATGGGGGTCGCTCCCGCTATCCGCTTAATCTGCGGTGCGCCCCGAACCCCGTTTTAGTTCCCCGCCGGTTCTGTCTCACGGTTCCGTCTGATTGTTCTGTCTTATAGTTCCGGCGCTGTCACCGCCCCTACTGGCTCTGCTGCCCCTACCGCCCCAAAGGAGAATACGTTGAGTACCCACCACTCCCCCTACGGTTGGGGTGCCCAGGACCTAAACGCCGCCCGCATGAGCCGCCAGGCGCCGCCCCCGCGTAAGGTGCCGCTGCGCCGCGGCCTGCTGATTGAGGATATTAACGGCTGGGTGGGTGAGGTCGTGAAGGCTGAACGCATCGGCGGTGCTCTCTTCTTCGGACTCGAGGACGCGAAGGGTCGCGTAAAGAATTTCCCGTTGGGTCCGGGCTACCTGATTGAGGGTGAGCCCGTTGAGATTGTCGCCCCGGTGGCTGCGAAGGAGCCTAAGCGCACGATTTCTCGTTCCGGTTCTATTGCGGTGAAGAACGCCCCGGCTCGGGTGGCGCGCGCCTCCCGCATCTGGGTTGAAGGTCTGCACGACGCCGAGCTCGTGGAGAAGGTCTGGGGCCACGATCTGCGCGTTGAGGGCATTGTTGTGGAGCCGCTGCACGGCGTGGATGATCTTGCCGGCGCTATTCGTGAGTTCGCGCCGGGCCCGGGCCGCCGCCTGGGTATTCTGGTCGACCACCTGATTGAGGGCACGAAGGAGCAGCGCATTGTTGCGGATGCGATGGCTGTGCCGGGTGCCGCCGGGCATGTGAAGATCGTGGGCCACCCGTTCATCGATATTTGGCAGGCGGTCAAGCCGTCGGTGCTGGGTTTGAAGGTGTGGCCGCAGGTGCCGCGCGGTGAGGATTTCAAGAAGGGCACACTGCGTCGTCTGGGTCAGCCGCACGAAACGCAGGCGGATGTGGCGCAGGCATGGAAGCACATTCTCTCCCGCGTTGACTCATACGCTGACCTGGATCCGACGCTGCTCGGTCCGGTTGAATCGCTCATCGATTTTCTCACCGAACCGGGTGCCTAACCACACGGAAACCCGCTATTGCGCCCCCGTCTGCGGGCGCAGGTGTGAATTTGCTCAGAACCTTTCCCTCGAGGGCATTATCCTGTGGGTTTTGTTCCCTAAAGCGGTACAATAGTTGAGCGTGTGGCATTGCCCCTGTGGGTTTATGTTGCACCCTCACTACACTCTGGGTCACCACCGCTCAAACGATTTGCCTCTTCGGAGGGTATTTCCACCGGCTTAGGTGATCACCACAAGAAACTTCTATCGAACCAGGATTTTCGTGACTAACGATGTTCGCCCGGCAACCGGGCCTCAGAAAACCCGTAAGATTAGCGTGATTCAGGACCGCAACCGTGCGACTTTCGCGCATTTCGGCGGCATTCTCGGCATCATCCCTTCCGCTGCGGTTTTCTACGTCAGCCGCAATAACGCGCCCTTCGCTGAGCAGGAGGCTCGCGAGGCAATGAACTTCACCCTCCTGCCCTCCATTGCTCTGGTGGCGCTGTGGGTCGTGTCGTTCCTGCCCGGCATGGGCAACATTGCCATGGTTCTAGGTGCGCTCGTGTGGCTGTTCATGGCTATTGCGTCGCTGCGTGCCGGTATTGAGGTGAATCGCGGTGAGCCGTACAGCTACCGTATGAACCCGCGCCTGCTGGACCGCTTCTACTCCACCGAGAACGCAGAATCCGCAGAATCCTAAGAACTGCCGGTCCTAAACCGCGCTGATAGCTTTTACATTTGAACGCCCCGCACGTTGTGTGTGGGGCGTTCTACGTTTAAGTACTGCTGTTCTAAAGCCTACTGGCGGAGGCGCTGGCACGTTGGGTTGTGCCTGCTGCTGTATTCGTAGGTTTATGTTGCCGGTTGGGGCTGCAGCTGCCCTGCTGGGGATTTTCTTCCGGGGCTTCTTTGCCTAGTGCGCGTGAATTACTGCAAACTCTACCGAATGGTGCTATAGATAATCATTGTTAAACGATCGTGGGCCCCTGTTACCAGGAGCCCACAACCGTATTCACTCAACTTCAGCAAAGACGAGAACACGCTGTTAGACATATACCGTCCTGCCATGACCTATTATGGCACAGCGTAACCTTCAACCACAACTTGAAATTGGGTGTTTTGGAAAATTTTTTCTCGGGAAAGTAATCGAAAAATACGCACCCTAAAAGCGGCATGAAGGAGTGGAAAATTCTTTCGGCTAGTCCAGCACAAATGCAAACAATTAGCACGCCAATGTAAGGTTTGGCGCTCCCCTAAAGTACCCCCAAACAGCCCCGAAAAATTTTTTTAAAAGTTTTTTGAGACCCGCAAAAACACCCCGAAATCACCGAAATATTACGGCAATACCGGGGTGCACGCCATTCGCAGGCAGCGTCAGAGAAAAGCATCAAGTGGAGTTACGACAGACCAGAACCGGAACGTCGCCCCGATTGAAAAGCCCCTTGTCAGACCAATGTTTCTTAGTGCTCCTCGTGCTCTTCAGGGACCTCCGGGAGCAGCTCACGGGTGACCGCATCGCCCAGCAGGCGACCCTTGAGGGTTAGTCGCACGTGGGATTCAGGGTCAGGTTCAGCTTGAGAATTCAAAGCATCAGGTTCAATCAGAGCTTGAGAAATCAGCCAGCGCAAGGAGGAGCCCAGCTGTGCCTCATCGTGCACGGCAAGCAGCTCGCGCATCGCCAAACCCTCACGCACACGGATCATGAGCATAATCGTCTCAAAAGCACGAGTGGCGGTGTCCAGCACCTCACGTGCCGCCGCCGGGGACTCCCCCGCACGCACTTTCTGCGCGTACGGCACCGGGTGCTTCACGTTCCACCAGCGGGTACCGTTGACGTGCGAGTGCGCGCCGGGGCCGATGCCCCACCAGTCCTGGTTGCGCCAGTAGGCGAGGTTGTGGTCGCTGCGGGTGTCCTCGCTGCGCGAGTAGTTGGAGACCTCGTACCACTGGTAGCCGGCTTCGGTGAGCAGCTCCTCGGCGAGCAGGTACATGTCCGCCATGAGGTCTTCGTCGGGCATGGTGTATTCGCCGCGGCGAATCTGCGCGGCGAGCTTGGTGCCGTCCTCCACAATCAGCGAGTACGCAGAAATATGGTCAGGCTCGTAGGAGATTGCGGCGCGAACACTGCGCTCCCACTGGCGCAGGGTCTCCCCCGGCGAGCCGTAGATGAGATCCACGGACACCTGCAGGCCAACCTCCTTAGCCCAGGCGACGACCTTCGGCACGTTCGACGGCGTGTGGGTGCGGTCGAGCACCTGTAGCACCTCGGGTACGACGGACTGCATGCCGAAGGAAACGCGGGTGAAGCCGCCGTCCTTGAGGGTCTGCAGGTCTTCGCGGGTGACGGAGTCGGGGTTTGCTTCGGTGGTGACTTCTGCGCCTTCGACGAGGCCGAATACGTCGATGGCTGCCTGCAGGATGCGCACGAGGTCGCTGGCGGGTAGTTTGGTGGGGGTGCCGCCTCCGAAGAAGACGGTGTGCATGGGGCGTTTTGCGACGCCGGATGCTTCGAGGGTGCGGGCGGCGAAGAGGATTTCTGCGATGGCGTCGTCGGCGTAGGTGCCGAGGCCGATGCCGTCGCCGAAGTCTTCGGTGGCGTAGGTGTTGAAGTCGCAGTAGCCGCAGCGTACGGAGCAGAAGGGGATGTGTACGTAGAGGCTGAAGTCGCGGGTTTCGCATCCTGCCGCGCTGGTGGCGGGGATGCGCCCGTCGCGGGGTGCGGGGGCGCCGGTGGGCTGGGCGGGCATTCTGCCTCCTGGAACTAGGTGTAGAGGTTGGGGGGGTCAAATATGGGCACCGCGCATGCGGCTACGCGGGTAGTATCAGCAGGCGGGTGGCTTCAGTGAGCGGGTAATATCAACAGACAGCGTGCAGAGAACCCGGCGGTACACGAGGCACCAGCCGGGTTCTCATATGTCTAACTTTCGTAGGGCCCCATAAATCGTGAGCCATTGAAATGAATCATATGAGTCGGGTCGCTCTCCAGCCAGACTTCTGTCTCCCAGGCAATATCCATCAAGTGAGATCGGAGTACCTGTCGGTTCGGGAAGCAGGAAACATACACAATCCCAGCTTTCGACCCTCCAAAAAGTGATTCCAAATCTTTCTTACGGAGAGGATTTACTGGACCATGAGTTGTTACTGCTTCCATTAAAAAGAGCCAGTTTTTATCCTTCTGATACACAACCAAGTCAGGCATCTTTCCGTGCATATCAAGATTAATACCAAGAGAGGAAAGTGACTCTTCGTTATAATTTGATGTTTTACTATCCGCGTCACCTATATACAGAACCTGACCCCCTGGCACAAAACGAGGACAAAATTCCTCAACCATAGATTTAATTAATTTGTTTTGACCGCCAGGGTTAATGTATGCAATTTCATTCGAGGGCATACGAACCGGAATCTTGCGTATTCTACGCTCTTCACGTTGCAATTCCACTAGGCTTGGAGCGTATGCTAGATATTCTTCAAGAGCAATACGAAATTCGCTAGAAGTATCATCGTCGCTTCCTGAATACATGCGAATCACACTTAGCGCATTGGGGCTAACCCTATATACATTTTTTGATGAATTAGTCGCGCGATTCGGATCATCATCATTGTGTTCGCAAAAAGCTGCCGCGACAAACTGATGAAGAACCTCTCTGCGTATAGTCTCCCTGGAGTTTTCTGCAATTGGGAAATCAAGATTATTCCTCATCCAATCCATTAGACCACGCACTCCGATTCGATTATTTGTTGCTTGATCCCAGGTATCTCCTTCACGAAGGTTCAACAGCGACAGAAGAGTCCTTGCTGCCATATCGTTAGTTCGTTTTTCATCAAACTCAAAGAGCTTCAAAAGTCTTTTAGCTTCTTCATGTATGCTCATACGGCTTTCTCCTTCTTAATCTTTAGAGATTCGATATTATCTGAAAGAATCTCAGAAATATCCTGAGTCGATTGTTTTGAATGGGCAAGTTTTCGCAAGGAACTTATTGAGGGAAATGGGAGTTGACGCAAATCTCCAGCATTTACCTGGGTATGCCCACTGAAAATGCGAAAATAATCGTCTACTTGGGCTGAGTTTAGCCATCGCTCAATTCCTATAGCGACGTCCTTTTCAAGACCTGAGCCATTATTGTGAATATAGTTCACCTTATTATCTATTGCGAACAAGTTATTTGCACGGTACAAGGCTGCGCTTATACGACGCTTCTCTTCTTTTGCAGAGAAACGCTTTACAAGGACATACCAGCCTGGTGGAATAACATTTTTTGCCGTATTCGGATGGAATCCATCAACCCACTGTTCTTTCTTACAAGATTCAAGAGGGTGGATTACTTGTCCATTAAATATATGGGAAGCATGAATGAGAGGCAGAGAACCGACAAGTTGATTCTCAAGAAGAATCTCACGAGATCGGAAACCCACTACTTTACCTGTCGAAACATTCAGATTTAAAGAAGATAACGTTTCCTTGACATGAGACATTCGCTCAATAATCTCCCCGTCATAATCTGTATTGGGGACAAAGATAAAATCACCAGTTACAACTTGAGTGTACGGAACCGAACGCGTAGAGACTGTTCCCTTATGGTCATGCGATACACTTAGCTGCACATGAGATTTTGCTACTCCCTTATACATACCAGTGATAACTGTTTCCTGGAGTACTCCAGACTCTCCAAAAACAGAAGAACGGGACTCAAAACTATGGATAGAATCAATACTAGATTTTTTGAGTAAATCTTGGCGAAAAGCAGTGTAGTAGGTTCCATTCATCCATGAACGCGGAGTAATGGACACCTGATAGCCACCATCCTTCAAAAGGCGCTCACCTAGGGACATGAAGGCAGCATACATATTGGGCACATTGCACTCATGTGAGCGTAGAATTTGAGCTACTTCTGACTTACTTGCAATCTTAAAATACGGTGGATTCTGAATAACATAGTCAAACGGGCTCTGACCTTGTAAAGCCCATTCAATAAAATCTTGATTAACGTATTCAAGATGTACCCCGGGACGAGAACAATCTTTCAGAGTATTCTTCAACGCAGGAATGAGCTCAGAATCTTTTTCTACAGCAACAATCTCAAGATTAGTTTCTGGAGATTCTCGTGTAAATCGGTCCACAACTGCTGCTGTCAATATGCCAGATCCTGCACCAGGGTCTAGGATACGAACTTTATTGGAAGTTGGAAGAGGCATCATCTGCGCCATCATCTGCGCGACTGCGAGCGGGGTAAAAAACTGACCTTGGTCGCTTTGACTCTTCTCATCGAGAGCACTCATAGCCTGCTGTCGTCGTATCTCAGCGCGTTCCACAAATTCCATACTTCAAGGGTAACTGCACCCCTGATGTGTGCCAAGTCAGTTCGTCATCTCAGGAATGTCCTACGTAAATTGATGTGTTTTCCAAGCTAGACAGCAGAGAACCCGGCGGTACACGAGGCACCAGCCGGGTTCTCCGCTCAATCAGGTCAGCACACAGCCGGAAAAGCTACAGCAGCGGAAGGCTACTTCTTCTTTTCCTTCTCCTCGCCCGAAGACAGTGCCGCAATGAAGGCTTCCTGAGGAACCTCCACACGACCAACCATCTTCATGCGCTTCTTGCCTTCCTTCTGCTTCTCCAGCAGCTTACGCTTACGCGAAATATCGCCACCGTAACACTTCGAAAGAACGTCCTTACGCATCGCGCGAATATTCTCGCGGGCAATAATACGCGAACCGATAGCCGCCTGAATCGGCACCTCAAACTGCTGACGAGGAATCAGCTCACGCAGCTTAGAAGTCATCATCAGGCCGTACGAGTACGCCTTATCGCGGTGAGTAATGGCGCTGAACGCATCCACCTTCTCGCCCTGCAGCAGGATGTCGACCTTCACCAGGTCAGCCTCTTCCTCGCCGTCGAACTTCCAGTCCAGCGACGCGTAACCGCGGGTACGGGACTTCAACTGATCGAAGAAGTCGAACACGATCTCCGCCAGGGGCAGGCGGTAACGCATCTCCACACGATCCTCGGAGAGGTAATCCATGCCGCCAATCTGGCCGCGGCGAGCCTGGCACAGCTCCATAATCGCGCCAATGTACTCGCTCGGGGCAATAATCGTACACGCCACCATGGGCTCGCGAATCGTCGCAACCTTACCCTCGGGGAATTCGCTCGGGTTGGTCACACGCTTAGCGTTACCGGCCTCATCCACCACGTCGTAAATAACGTTCGGCGCGGTCGAAATCAGGTCCAGGTTGAACTCGCGTTCCAGGCGCTCACGCACAATCTCCAGGTGCAGCAGACCCAGGAAGCCACAGCGGAAACCGAAGCCCAGAGCGGCAGAAGTCTCCGGCTCGTAAATCAGCGCGGCATCGTTGAGCTTCAGCTTATCCAGCGCGTCACGCAGCGCCGGGTAGTCCGAACCGTCAATCGGGAACAGGCCAGAGAACACCATCGGCTTGGGGTCCTCGTAACCGCCCAGGGACTCCTGCGCAGGCTTCGCGGCGGAAGTGACGGTATCACCCACACGCGACTGACGCACGTCCTTCACACCGGTAATGAGGTAACCCACCTCGCCCACGCCCAGGCCCTTCGACGGGACAGGCTCAGGGGAAATCACACCGATTTCAAGCAGGTCATGCTCAGCGCCGGTGGACATCATCTTAATCTTCTGACGCGGCTGCAGGCTACCGTCCACAACACGCACATAGGTGACCACGCCGCGGTACGAGTCGTACACCGAGTCAAAAATCATGGCACGCGCCGGGGCGGATGCGTCACCCTGCGGGGCGGGAATCGCCTCCACAATACGGTCCAGCAGAGCCTCAACACCCTCACCGGTCTTACCCGATACGCGCAGAACCTCGTCCGGCTCGCAACCAATCAGGTTCGCCAGCTCCTCAGCGTACTTATCCGGCTGAGCCGCGGGAAGGTCAATCTTGTTCAGCACCGGGATGATGGTCAGGTCGTTCTCCATCGCCAGGTACAGGTTCGCCAGGGTCTGAGCCTCAATACCCTGGGCGGCGTCCACGAGCAGAAGCGCACCCTCACACGCAGCCAGGGAGCGGGACACCTCATAGGTGAAGTCCACGTGGCCGGGGGTGTCAATCATGTTCAGCGAGTAGGAGGTACCGTCAACATCCCAGGGCATGCGCACAGCCTGAGACTTAATGGTGATACCGCGTTCACGCTCAATGTCCATGCGGTCCAGGTACTGCGCCTTCATATCGCGCGGGGCAACCACGCCGGTGGCCTGCAGCATACGGTCTGCGAGGGTGGACTTACCGTGGTCAATGTGGGCGATAATGCAGAAGTTGCGAATAATCGCGGGGTCGGTCGCCGCCGGAACGGGCGGGTTCTTCGACATGGGTGCCAATCACATCATCCTTTCGAGATGCTGGCTGCGGGTATGGGCATAGTTACCTATCATTTTCCCATACCCGCGCCATATGTGCGAACGGACCTAGCGTTCCGAAGAATCCTCCGCAGAATCCGCACCATCATCGGCAGGATTTACGCCCTCGGAGGCGCCGCTGAGGGAATCCAGGTAGCCCTCAATATCCTCGGCAATCACCTCACCGGAGACAGTGCGCAGAGTCGAATCCATCTTCTGCTCAATCTCACGCACCAGCTCGACCTTCTCGTAGTCCTTCGCCATTTCTTCGGCGAGCTCCGCCTCCCACTCATCAGCGTGGGCACGCAGGCGGTCGTACTCCTCAGACTCGACCTTAATGCCGAGGATGACCTCCAGCGCCTCGATCAGGCTCACGACTGCGCGCGGGTTCTGCTGGTCAAAGCTCAGATACCCCGGGATGCTCATACGCAGCATGACCGAGGAGGACAGGCCGTGCTCGGCGGCGAGCGCAGACATTGCCATCGTCACCGAGGTAGAACCGGTGAAGTACTCGTGCAGAATACCGGGGATAGCCGCCAGCTTCTCGTCGTAAGTGGTCAGCGTGTACGGGTACGGGCGGGTGTGCGCCACCTGATCCTCGAAGGTCTCAACGAAGATTGCGTGGTCCACGTGGAGCTTCTTCACGTACTTGAAGAAGCGGGTCATGAACCGCCGCAGGCACAGGCTGGGTGCGGGGCCGGTCACCACGAGCAGGCGCAGGCGGCGCTCCGGGATGGTGACCATGTTGTAGAACATCTTGGGCCACACCAGAACCGTGGAATCGGAGTCGTCGCTGTTCTGCAGCTGCGGGGCGACGGAAGCATAGTCGTAGAAGTCGTCCATGTCGAAGCCGGGGCTCTCATCGCACGGGTCGAACGCGCGGTGAATCACGTCGAGGGCGTCCTCACCGTTGCCCGGGGGTTCCTTCACGGAGTTGAAACCGACCAGCATGACGGTCGTGTAGTTGTCCTCCTCGGAGGATTCGCCCAGGCCCAGCTTGCCGAGCAGGCCCTTCTTCGCGGGCTGTTCTGTGGAGGCGGGCTTGGCGAAAGCGTCAAAGAGTCGGGCGGGAGGGAAGTTCGGCTGGCTCATCGTTGTCCTTAGCTCGTGGTCGGTGGTTGTGTGGTGTGTATCAGCGGCACTCTCGCGTTTTCACCGGCGACCGGTGCAACGCCACTTAGGGCGCTCATGATAGGCACGGGCGGTGTGCGATACCGCCGATAGTTCCCACTATACGGGCTCCCGCGCGACCCGCAAGCGGTTTCGTCACCGGGCGGGCAGGGGCATAAAAAATTCAGTAACGAGTCATCAGAGGCGAACACATCACTCACCCGCAGTTGCGTTTAGCCTTTCACCTACTGCGGTGTGTCCTGCCATGGTGAGGTGTGACTGGTTATGATGACTGGTATGGACTCACAATTTATAGCAAATCTTATTTCTGGCATATCCGCATTCGCTACCGTCATTGCGGCTATTTATACAAGGCGGCAGGCTATTGGTTCTAAGGAAGCGAAGGCAAAAGCAGAGGAATCACACAAGGCAACTCTAGATATGCGTGATGCAGCTCAGCGTTCTGCAAAGGCTGCCGAAGAACAGGCTAACCAAGCTGAGCTGGCGCGTAAAGCTGCCGAGGAACGAGTCCGACAGGCTGAGAAGTTACTCGAGCAGATGCAGCAGATTGTCGCTGAACAGCAGAGTCAATCCCAGTCACAGTTTAAGATTGCAACTAACCTATGGCGCTCTAAATTTCAGCTGACTCATGTCCGGGGCTTGCGGTATAAGCTACAAAACATTACCGAGCAGTCTTTGAATGTTCTTAAAGTTGTAAACCAGGATGAGTTTTTTCGGTGCAATGATATCCGCCAGCAGTTCAACCCAGGTGAATCACTCGATATCCTTCTAGGTGGTGTGATGGGGAAGCCCTTACCATCAAATTTAATTCTTCAGCTTGAGGGTCAGAACGAACCTATCTACGTTCAGATTCCAGGTAAATCTGACTAAACCACTATTCGTGCTGGTATACACCCTACCGACGGAGAGACCCCGCTGAATCCTAATAGATAGCCCCGTACTGATATAGGTGCGGGGCTATCTATATATCTTATTCCGCGGTAGAGATATATAGAAAAATTACCGCGACAGAGGTACATTCATCATATTTGCAACACAAATTACGATAATTATTTCGCCCATAAATCGGATTTTCACGACGCAATTTGGGATGGGTAAGGCACTCATAGGGCGTTCCGCGTACGCAATCAATATGGCCAGCTACCTGCTACGTAATTATGCCCGGTCCAAGGTCATCGTTATGATTGGACTCATCCTGTGAGTGTGATAGCTGTAGAATGTCTGGTATGGATCAATTTTCAGATATTCCTCCCTGGATATCAGCAGTCTCCGCCGCAGTTTCAGCCCTTTTTGCAGGCATATCGTGGTATCAATCCAATGGTTCTAAGAAAGCGAAAGCGAAGGCAGAGGAGCGAGCCCGACAGGCTGAGAAGTCACTCGAGCAGATGCAACAGATTGTCACTGAACAGCAGAGTCAATCCCAGTCGCAGGCAAAGATTGCTGACAGCCTTCGCGGACCTGTCCTGGAACTGATTAAAAGACCTGGGGACTGCAACTACACACTGCGTAATAACACTGAAAGCTCTATCAAGATTCTTGAAGTGCTGAACCACAAATACTTCTATTACTCCATTTACTCCGAGGAGCTTGCTGAAATTCCAAAGGAGGTGCACCCCGGTAAGCCGATTAATTTGCCCCTACCTCATAATGAGGTTACGAGTCTGGATCTCCGAATCGAAGTCAGCGGGAAGAAAGAAACTATCTTTGTAGAGATTCCTCGATAGTTCAAGCTTTCAATCTTGAGAACCAACGTGCCTTTCGTAAGGTTGACGATATTGAAACAGGTAACTTACAGCAGTAATTGCACAGGAGTTATGGAACGACAAGAGCCGATTGCGTTTGATAAGGCGCAGGAGCGTATCTAGCAAGCAACTTGGTTTCCACATACTCCCTACTTTGAGTTGCTATTCATTACAACAGCTAAACAGGCAAAAGAAACCCCCTGCGTTCCCCTTAGAGGAGGGGGAACACAGGGGGTCTCTGCCCTTAAACCAGAGAGGTACTCACGTACCCCGCAAGTTTTAGAAAGCCTTGTTTACCAGCGCAGCAAGACCGGACTTCTTGTTTGCAGCGGTCTTCTTGTGCAGAACACCCTTGGAAACAGCCTTGTCCAGCTTACGGTTCACAAAACGCAGAGCCTCAACAGCGGCTTCCTTGTTCTGTGCCTCAACAGCAGCCTTGACCTTGCGGGTCGCGGTCTTCAGCTCGGACTTTACAATGTTGTTGCGCAGGCGAGCCTTCTCGTTGGTGAGGATACGCTTCTTCTGAGACTTAATGTTAGCCACAATTAAACTTTCTGTTTTGTCTTATTGGTCGGTGAGGGCGACGCTGGCCGATCATCGACTGAGCGGCGTGGGGATGCCTATGGCAACCGGCCAGCAGTGCCCGATGACCATCGGACACTCAACCACACATAATACCAGATGAACAGCCTCCACGACAGACCCTCGCGGAGAGAAAAATACTGTGAAAACCGCTACACGCAGCCTCCACATCCGGCGCAGATAATCAGCGCCGGTCGCCGGTGAAACTACCGACACAGGGCGTTAACCGTTATGGCGAGTCCACGCACGCTCAATCAGGCGGAACGTATCCTCCGGCATAATAGCACCCTCACGGCGCATCGAATCCGGGCGAACACGAATCACACGGTTCAGCTTCACCTCAGAAGCGCGGCCCTGCGGATCCCACGGGCCCGAACCAATATCAAGGTAGTTCGGATCAGCGTGCTCACGGTTATTGTGGTCCTTGCTGGTCATCATGAGCGCCAGCAGGTACTCACCGTCACGACCCACCAGAAGCACCGGGCGGTCCTTACCCTGCGAGTGGTCTTCTTCGAAAGGAACCCACGTCCACACGATTTCACCCGGGTCAGCGTCGCCGTCCAGGGAGGGTGAGTACTCAAAGTTGATCATGTCGCGGTAATCGCCCGGGTAATCCGAACCGTCGGATGCGCCGGTCGAAGCCGGTGCGGAAGGCTTAGGTGCCGAGGAATTTGCTGTGGACTTTGCCGAGGAAGACTTCGGGGCGCTCGGCTTAGGCGCCGAAGAGCCGGAGGTATGAGCCTCACCCTGACGAGATTCACGCTGACGAGATTCATCCTTGCGGGACTCACTCTTCTGGGAGGACTCGGAGCCGCCCTTAGACGCAGTAGCGTCGTTGAGGGCATCCTCTGCCGCCTTCTGCAGGAAGGGCAGCAGAGCAAAGAAAATTTTCTTCAGAATTTCGAGCATGGGCTCTATTATGCACTACAGGCGCGGAGGTAGAGCAATTGCCAAAACAGCCTGCTCCACCGCATACACCGCGTCCTGCGACTCGCCCTTCAGCTGGGCGTCCGCATCAGCCAGAAGCTGCACAATATGCGCCAACTGGGCGCCGGTAAAACGGCGGCCGTCACGCTGAGCCTGCTCCACCTGCCACGGTGACATACCCACCTCACGCGCCAGTTCGTTAGCGCTCATGCGCACGTGGTGTACGCGCGCAATATTGCGGATACGCATGGCGAGCGCGCCCAGCATCGGAATCGGTTCCGTGCCGGTGGCGAGGGAATGGCGGAGCAGACGCAGAGCCTCCGGGGCGTTACCGGAAATCGCGGCGTCACTGACGCGGAACGCGGTGACTTCGGTGCGGCCGCCGTAGTAGCGGTTCACCGCCTCTTCGGTGATTTCGCCGGGCACGTCTGAGAGCAGCTGCTGGCATGCGGCGGCAAGCTCAGCAGTGTCGGAGGCGGCAGCAGTCAGCAACGCCAAGGCGCCGCCGGTAATCGGACGCTGGGCGGCGGCAAACTCCCCCGCCAAGAACTCGCTCTTTTCCCGGTCGGTCTTGAGCGCCTTGCAGTTAATGAGCACAAACTGGGAGCGCACCAGGTCGATGAGCTTCTTGCCGCGGTTACCGCCCGAGTGGTTCAGAATGAGCATAATGTCCGGCTCGGGGGCGTTCAGGTAGGCGAGCGTATCGGTCAAAAACTCGTCGCTCATGGAGGCTACGTTCTCAACCTCAATGATCTTCGCCGAACCGAACAGGGAGGGCGAAGCGTGCAGAATCAGCTCCCCCGCCGTGTAGGTGGCGGCGTTAATCTGAACGCGGTCCACCTCCGGGTGGATGCCGCGGAACAGCTCACGCAGGCGTGCCGCAGCGCGGGAGGCGAAGTACTCCTCCGGGCCGTAGAGCATGACGGCGGGTGCCGGGGTGACGGTACGCCACGCGGTGTCGAGGGCGGGGCCGCCTCGGCGGGCGTAGCCTCGGGAACCACCACGCTGGGTTGAACGCTTACGCTCGGACACGCTTATCACTCGCCTTTATCTGCAGGGTACGGGCTGAACTCGAACCCGCTGCGTGCGGGGGTGCCGCGCGGGTAGAGTCTCGAGTATCCATCATAGCGTTTTCTTCTCAGATGCCTCCTAGCGGTGGTTAGGGGTAGTCGGTCAGGGTTAGATGCCCGCAGTTAGTCGGTCAGGAACGGGCGGGCTGATTGGGGCGCTGATGGGAGCGCGCGGTGCGCGGTACCACCCGCAAATACTGCCGGTGCGTGACCGCACGGTAGCGGCGCGCATCCACCCACCAGAGGGCAATGCTCAACGCCAGCACGCAGAGGGCGCTACACACCACCGCCGGCACGCTCGAACCGGGCTCCCACGGGTTACCCGGCGCGTGCGCGGCAGTGTGTGCCGCCCACTCGATGCCCTGCGCGGCAAGGCCACCGGCACGCAGGCACAGATCCGCCGCAGTGGGCAGACCCAGGAGCATGAATCCGAGTGCCGCCAGCCCGGCGAGCATACTCAGCGGCGCTAAAGGAGCGGCAATCAGGTTCGCCGGAACCGAGTAGAGCGGCACCTTACCGCTCATCGCCAAAATCAGCGGAGTGCACCACAGGGACGCCACAATCGGCGCGGCGAGCATTTCCGCGCAGAACACCGGCATGACGCGCATGAGCAGGCGAATCAGCGGCGGGCCCAGCAGAATCAGCGCGGAGGTTGCCGTCACCGACAGGGCGAACCCCATATCCACGGCGAGGTGCGGGGCGGCAAGCAGACATATCAGCACCGTTGTTTGCAGCGCCGCCAAAGACTGGCGACCCGAACCGCGCAGCATCGCGTAAGCACCGAGCAGACCCATGGCAAGGGAACGAATCACGGAACCCTCAAAGTCCAACAGCATGGCGTAGGCGAGCACCGCCGCAACCCCGCACAGCACCATGACGCGGTGCGGAATGGCGAGGGTGCTCAACCGGTGCACGAGCGGCGGCAGGGTGTAGGTGTTTGGCGGGGTAGGTTGTTGAGGGTGGGCAGGGCGGCGAGAACGAGCCGCGCCTCTCCCCCGCAACCGCTGCATCCAGGAACAGAACAGCAGGTATGCGCTGGCGAAACGGTACGGACGAACCGCCAACACCAGCCGGTACGCACCCAAAAACACAATGGCAATATTCGCCCCGGACACCGCCGTAATATGGCTGAGCCCGCTGAGCTTGTAGTCCTCCCGCGCGGTGGAACTCATCAGCGAATCGTCCCCGTAGGCGGTACCCAAAACCAGTGCCGCCGACTCCGTGCCGAGGGTGTCCGGGGCGCGAGTGCGCAACTGCTCCTTGAGCGTGGACAGATACGGCTCCTCCGCCGTCTGGGCGGTAGCGTTCGATCCAGCACCGGAGGCGGGCGCGGGAGAAATAGTTGCGCCGCTCAGCTTCGCCGTGGAACCGTTAAACTCCACCGTGCCGAGGGCGGTCACCTTCATGCCTGGATAAATCGCCTGCGAGCGCGCGGTACCGTTCCCCTGCTGCTGAGTCGCCGAGCTCGCCGTCGAGCTTGCCTCCAGACGCTGCGCGGTACTCTTTGCCAAACCGTCACGCCGATACACGCGCACCCGCTCATTCACCAGCGCACGCACGCTCCGCCCCTGAATTTCCTCAAGCTTAATAACCACCAGAGTAGTGCGCGGATCCACGCGGCGAACCTGCTCCACCGTGCCATTCAGACGAAGCGAAGCACCCTGTGCCTGCTGCAGTGTGGCGCGGGATGCATCCACCCCCGTAGCGCACAAAAGCACCGCCTGAACCGTGACAATACACGCCAGAAAAACCAGCTGACCGGTCGTGCGAAAGAGCAGGCTGTAGGGCATCACCGCACGCGGCGGAAAGAAGAGCAGAATCGCCAGGCACCCCAGCAGGGCAATGAGCACGCACGCCAGCGGATGCACCACCCGCCACGTGCCCAGGGTCAGCGCCGCCGCGGTAAAAGCCCACAGCGCCAGCACCGTAAAACTCAGACGAAAGTCCAGGTGAATGAGGCTTCCCTGGGCGCGCAGCTCCTGCTCATCACGGCGGGTACGCCACCGTTCAGCGCCGATGCTCCAGCGGTAGCGGGCACTGTCATACGCCGTAGCCGCGGACCGGGTGAGGCGCAAGCTACCGGGAAAGAGTTCCCGCTCCCCTGCCTGCGGGCGGTTCTGGCGGCGGTTCTGCCGGGGCATTAGACCGTCACCAGCGGGCGCAGATTCTCCAGCATCGACGGGCCAATGCCGGGCACCGCATCCAGCTCATCCACGCTACGGAAACCGCCGTGCGCCTCACGCCAGGCAATAATGCGCTGAGCCATCGCGGGACCAATACGCGGCAGGGTCTGTAGCTCCTCAGCGGTGGCGGTGTTAATGTTCACCGGGGTTGAGCCCTTCTGCGCGCTGCCTGCAGGAGTTAGCGTGCGTGCAGGCTGAGGCTGCGTGCCACCCTGCGAAGCGCCGTTCTGCGATGCACCATTCGCCGCGTTACCCTGACCCGCATTCGCCGTACCACCGTTGGGCTGAATCTGCGCCGGAGCAGCCGTCTCACCACGATGCGGCACATAAATCTGCACACCATCACTGAGCGCACCGGCAAGGTTCACACGGTCCAGGTCAGCATCCGCGGCGGCACCGGAGGCGGCGGCAATCGCATCCACGGCACGACCCTGCGCGGGCAGAGTGTACACGCCGGGGTTGTTCACGGCACCCGCCACGTGCACCCGCACGGTAGCCTCACCGGAGGCGCCACTCTGCGCAGATTCACTCGGGTTAGCGCCCGGCTGGGCAGTAGACTGGGCGCCGGGCTGAGCACCGGGGCTCTGCTGGGCGCCCACCGCCTGCACCGACTCGGCGGAAGCACTCGGGGAGGCGACCTGCTCGGCACGCGGCGCCGCCGAAAACTGGGTCACACCCCACACCACGGCACCCAACGCCAACACCGCCACCAGAAGCAGCACGCGCGGCGACAAGCCCCAACGGGCACTGCGGGTGGTGCCGGGCTGATCAGCCTGCTCCCACTCCGCCCAGTCGTCCACCTCGTTCCAATCGGGCTGCTGATCCCAGTCAGCCCAACCATTCGACTCCGGCTGGGATGCCGTGGGCTTGCTGGTAGGTACAGGGTCGCCGGTAGGTACGGGCTGGCTCGCCCTGGGCTGTGCGGTGCCGGGCTGAGAAGAATTAGGCAGCGAAAATTCAGGCTGCGGTGCCTCAGCTTCTTCGGCAGCTACCTCCGCGGGCGTTACCTCAGCGGCAATAGCCAGCGGCACGGTGTCCTCGGCATCCGGCGCACCGTTCTTGCGGGCGCGGGGGCTGCGGTAGAGGCTGTTCATCAGGGAGCGGGCGCTACGCTGCGCGCCGCCCTGCTGGGTTGTGTTGCCAGGCTGGGCTGCGCTGTCCTGCGCAGGGCTCTGTACAGCGTTCTGGTCGGGGTTGGGGGTCATGCTCGTCATACCCCTACCCTAGGCTCACGCGCGCGAACGCACGAGCGCGAACAAAGAACCTGTGGATAACTCCCCTCGAACAACGAGAAAGAAGCTATCCACAGGCTCATTTTTGAAAAATATGCGGTTTTTGTTCAAAAACGGCGGGTTTCGGTTTGTCATAAAACCGTCACAAACACCTCAGCCACATGCCCAGACACAAGCACCGCCACACGCGCAGACCGCGCCGCACAGACCAGAATCTAGCCCTCGCTTAGTCCTCACGCGGCAACTCAGTACCCGGAACGCCCAGCTCCGAAGCACGCTTATCAGCCATCACCAGCAGGCGACGAATACGGCCCGCAATCGCGTCCTTCGTCATCGGCGGATCAGCCAGACGACCCAGCTCATCCAACGACGCATGCTTATGCAACACACGTAGCTCACCGGCATAGCGCAGATGATCCGGCGCCTCATGACCCAGAATCTGCAGGGCACGCTCCACGCGAGCGCTCGCCGCAACAGCCGCCTGAGCGCTACGGCGCAGGTTCGCATCATCAAAATTCGCCAGACGGTTCGCGGTCGCACGAACCTCCTTGCGGGTACGCGCCTCACGCCACGTGGTCAGGGTGCCGGTCGCGCCCATACGCTCCAACAGCTGCGAAATCGTCTCGCCGTCACGCACCACCACACGGTCCGTGCCGCGCACCTCGCGTGCCTTCGCAATAATGTCCAGGCGACGAGCCGCACCCACCAGCGCGAGCGCCGCCTCCGGACCGGGGCAGGTAATCTCCAGGGAGGAGGAACGACCCGGCTCAGTCAGCGAACCGTGCGCCAAGAACGCGCCGCGCATGACCGCCTCGGCGTCCTGCAGAGAGCCGTTCACCACGGCCGGCGGCAGGCCACGCACCGGGCGGCCACGCAGATCCAGCAGACCGGTCTGGCGAGCCAGCGCCTCACCGCCGTGATCCACACGCACAATGTAGCGGCCGCCTCGACGCAGGCCACCACCGCTGACGCTGGTCAGCTCAGAGTCGTGGCCGTAAATCTCCGCGATGGTGCGGCGCATGCGGTGGGCGGTTGCCTCGTGGTCGACCTCAGACTCCACCACGATTCGCCCCGAGACAATGTGCAGGCCTCCGGTAAAACGCAGAATCGTAGAGATTTCTGCCTTACGAGCAGAGACTTTTGTTGCCTCGTAGTTGGCGAGTTCGTCCTTGACGAGCGTGGTTAATGCCATGAACAGGTCCTTCTAGGCGTAGTGTTTAAGTCTAAAAATCAGGAAAAAGGGCGCACATAACAGCCAGCTCAAGCAACACACTTGAGCAGCAAACCCAAGCCAGTAAACCTAAGAGCTCAGCTCAAACGCTTCGTTATACGCAGCCGCAAGCTTCAGCGGGTCGTGCACATTCGGCTGGGAGCTCGAACGCAGATGCGCCCACACAACCTTCGCACCCATCGCAGAAGCCTCACGCTCCAGCTCGGAACGGTGATCAGCCTGCATGTCAGCGTCAGCAATCACCGCGTCAAGGTGAAGCTTCGGGGCGTACTGGCGCAACAAATCCAGGTGCGTTGCCGGGGTGAAGCCGACCGTCTCCTTATCGTCGGAGAGGTTCATGACCACGCAGCGACGCGCCTCCGTGCGGATAATCGCCTCACGCTGAGCATCCAACAGCAGATGCGGCAGAACCGACGTACGCCACGAACCCGGACCCAAAACAATCCAATCGGATTCTTCAATAGCGGAGAGCGCCTCCGGGCAAGGACGCGCATTTGCGGGAGATAGACCAATATCGTGAACGCGTTCCTCCTTCGAGAGGTTCACCTGACCGACCACCTTCACACGCTCAATACCGCCACCGTTATGCTCACGCAGCACGGTGCCGTAAATGACCATCGGATCCAGCGCCATCGGCAACACGCGGCCGCGCGCATTCAGCAGGGCACCCGCCCAGTCCAGACCGGCAACCGGGTCATCCAGCAGCTGCCAGAGAGTCGCAATCAGCAGGTTACCGAGAGCATGGTAATCCAGCGGGAACTCACCCTCGTAACCCTCGGGCGCGCTAAAACGATGCTGCATCACATCACGCCACGTGCGACCCCAATCGGTGTCATCACACAGCGCAGAAAGCGCCATACGCAAATCTCCGGGAGGGAGAATACCCATCTCCTCACGCAAACGACCCGACGAGCCGCCATCGTCAGCAACCGTCACAACAGCCGTCAAATCAGGCGTGACGTGGCGAAGCGCAGACAGGGAACCGTACAGCCCGTGACCGCCGCCCATCGCCGTGACCTTCGGCGAACGGTGCGTGGTCTTCAACAGGCGCAAAGCCTGAGTCGGCAGAGCCGGCAGGCGCGGAATACCCTGAGTGTCATAACTGGTCGAATGGGTGGACATAGTAATACCTCACATACCCGGAAGGAATGGTATGCCGGCCCCACGGGTGCGGGGCCGGACGGCGGCTAATGAAACACGACGCGGTGGTTGGGACGCGCCGGGCGGAACTTACTCGCGACCCTTGTCACGGTGCTGAACATTCACGTTCAGCTCACCGAAAGCAGAGAGACGACGAGCCAGTTCTTCCGTCACAGCCACGGAACGATGCTTACCACCGGTGCAGCCAATTGCGATGGTGGCGTAGTACTTGCCCTCACGGCGGTAGCCCTCAAGCACGGGGCGAAGAGCCGCAAGGTAGTTGCTGATGAACTCCTCGGTGCCGGCGTGCTCCAGCACGTAGTCGCGCACCGGGGCGTCCTGACCGGTCAGGGGGCGCAGCTCCGGAACCCAGTGCGGGTTCGGGATGAAACGCATATCAGCCATGTAGTTAGCGTCCGAAGGCGCACCGTACTTGAAACCGAAGCTCATCACGGTCAGGTTCAGCTTCTTATCCGCACCCTCAGCAAACATTTCACGCACGGTACGAGCCAGCTCGTGAACGTTCATGCCGGTGGTGTCAATGGTGCGGTCAGAAGCGAGGCGCAGACCTTCGAAGAGAGTGCGTTCAGCGCGGATACCGTCGAGGACGCGGCCCTCACCCTGCAACGGGTGCGGGCGGCGCTGAGCCTCGTAGCGGGCAATAATGGTCTCGTCCTTAGCGTCAAGGAAGAGCATGGAGAAGTCAATATCGGACTTGCGCAAAGTCTCAATCGCAGCGGGAAGATCGGAGAACAACGCGCGGGCACGAACGTCAATGCCGAGCGCCACCTTCGGAACTCGTGCACCGTCACGGGTCACCAGCTCAGCCAGGGAACCGAGCATCTGCGGCGGGATGTTATCGATAACGTACCAGCCCTCATCCTCCAGCACGTTTGCGACAGTGCTGCGGCCTGCACCGGAAATACCGGTAATCACCAGAATCTGAGGGCGCTCCTCACTCTGGGCGGACTGTACCGTGGCGGGCTTGCTCTGATTCTCGGGCATGGTGCTTCTTCCCCTTCAACGCGAAATACTCTCTATGCCATGATACAAGACCTTTATCTGACGGTTCAGGGGTACGGTCAGAAATTTCACCACTATGACAGAAATATGAGACGCTGCCCCGGCGGAACCCCGGAAGGAACCCCCGGAAGAAAGAAACCCGCATCACAAGTGCTTGCGCATAATGCTCTCCAAAGGATGAGTAGATGGAGGCGCTGGCAGCCTCCCAGCGGGTACAGCAAAGCCCGCACGATACCTCCCACAGGAAGTACCGCACGGGCTCCACGCTATAAACGCTCCGAATATTTTACGCGGATGCGCCAGGTTGCCTTAGACAGAAAACTCAGGCAGAAAGCTCCGGCAGGAAAGCCGCCACATGCTCCAACAGATGCACCGACAGCTCCTTCTTCGAACCGGAGAACACCGGCGCCTCATCATTCAGAGTCGACAGCAGCGTAATCGTGTTATCGTCCGTGCCGAAACCACGATTCACACCCACCGTATTGACCGCCAAGAAGTCCGTGCCCTTACGCTGCAGCTTCTCACGACCCAGCTCCAACGGAGTCTTCTCCGCCGAACCGGTCTCCGCCGCAAAACCAACAATGAGCTTCGGACCGAGGGCGCTCTCCCCCGCCTCACGATCCTGCTGGCGGCGTACCACGACCTCACGCAGAATATCCGGGTTGCGCACCAGCTGAATCACCGGCGCATCCTCAGAGTCGGCGCTCTTCTTAATCTTGAACTCGGCAAACTCGGCGGGCCTAAAATCAGCCACCGCCGCAGACATGATCAGCACATCCGCCGCCGCGCTCGCCTCAAGGGTCGCCTCACGCAGCTCCAGGGCGCTCACCACGCGGGTCACCTGCACACCCTCCGGCGCGGGAACCTCAAGGTTCGCACCGATCAGGTGTACGGTCGCGCCCAGGTCGCGTGCCGCCTCCGCGAGCGCCACGCCCTGCTTGCCGGTCGAACGGTTGCCGAGGAAGCGTACCGGATCCAGCGCCTCACGGGTGCCGCCAGCGGTAATGACCACGAGGCGGCCTGTCAGAGGGCCACGCAGCGATTCGGATGCGCCAGTTGCCCGACCCGAATCAGCCTGACCAGGTTCAGCCTGACCCAGCAGCGCCGAAGTCAGAGTCGCCGCACGCGCCGCCGCCATACGCTCCTGCTCCGTACCCGTGTACAGGGGCTCAGTCGGCGCGTAACCGGGCGTGTACACCGGGTGCACCTGCCCCTTCGGGAAGCGCGTAATCACATCCAGCGCCACCGCGAAAATATCCTCCGGCTCGGGCATGCGACCCGGACCAGAATCCGGGCCCGTCAAACGCCCAATCGCAGGCTCAATCACGTGATAACCCCACGAACGCAGCGTCTGCACATTCGCCTGCGTCGCCGGATGCTCCCACATCTGGGTGTGCATCGCCGGCGCCAAAATCACCGGGGCGTGCGTCGTCAACACCGTAGAGGACAGCAAATCATCCGCACGACCAGCCGCCAAACGAGCCAGCAAATCAGCGGTCGCCGGGGCAACCACCACAGCGTCAGCCTGCTCGGCCTGACGCACGTGGTTCACCTCAGGCACACGGTCAAACACGTCCGTTGAGACGGGGTTGCCGCTCAGCGCCTCCAGGGTGGGAACACCCACGAACTTCGTCGCGTTCGGGGTGGGCATGGCGATTACCTCGTCGCCATTCTTCGCAAAAAGACGAAGGAGCATCGCCGCCTTATACGCAGCAATGCCCCCTCCAATACCAACGATAATGCGCATGGTACGTCAAAGAATCCTTGTAGAAGCAGATTACTCAGCGGACTCGTCGAGGATAACCTCTTCGATAGCAATAACCTCTTCGCTACCTGCGGGGATGTACTCCTCCTCGATAGCGCCAGAGAACTCAGCCGCGCTGAAATCAATCACAGCGGACAGATCCTCGGGAATCGGGTAGCCGTCCTCGTCGAACTTAGCGTCCGGGCGGTGCTCTGCCACAACACGGTCAGCAATGATTTCACGCATTGCCACCGACAGGGACTTCTCGTTCGACTCAGCGTCAACCAGCGGGCCAACGTGCGCAGCAGTATTGTCCTGCAGGTTAGCGTAGTACGCGTTAATCTGGCGTGCACGGCGGGCACCGAAAATCACCAGGCCGTACTTGGACTCCGCCTTCTCAATCAGCGCGTCAGCGCTGGGGCTCACGATGCCCTCGGGAGCGACACCGTCAACGAAGTTGTAGTCCTCGTGTTCCTTGATTTCGTTTGCCACTAAAAACTCCAAATAGCTTGATGGAATGTACGTACCGAACGCCCCCGTACACCGTTCGCGCTATGGCGCAAACCGGGCAGACTGAGGGCACGGTCAAAACTAAAGAACTATTCTACCCTCTCAACGGCTAAAACGCACGTACCAGCCTGGACAAAAGGTGTCAGCACAGCCAAAAAGGTGGGGGCCCGAAGAAAACTCTTCGAAACCCCCACCTTTCACAACGCCTCACGGCAGAACTACAGGTCGGAAGAAACTCTAGCCCCACCGCAAACGCAAAGCATGCAGATTAGGCGGCGCCAATCAGCTCAGCAATCTCCTTCGCTGCACGCTCAACAGAGTCGTTGACGACCGTGACGTCAAATTCTTTCTCAGCAGCCAACTCAACCTTCGCGGTTTCAAGGCGACGAGCTTGCTCCTGCTCACTCTCGGTACCTCGACCCACCAGACGCGACACCAGCTCATCCCAGCTCGGAGGAGCCAAGAAAATCAGGCGAGCATCCGGCATGGTCTCGCGAATCTGGCGAGCACCCTGCAAGTCAATCTCAAGAATCACCGGGCGGCCAGCATCCAGGGCCTCCTGGACCTTAGCGCGCGGAGTACCGTACTTGTTCTTACCGTGTACCACAGCGTACTCAAGCATCTGACCGTCAGCAATCATCTGGTCAAACTCTTCCATCGAAACGAAATAGTAGTGAGTACCGTCAACCTCACCGGGGCGAGGATCACGAGTAGTAGCGGAAACAGAGAACCACACGTTCGGGTAGTTCTCACGAATGTACTGGCACACCGTACCCTTGCCAACAGCAGTGGGGCCAGCCAGTACGGTGAGAGTCGGCTGAGACATAGCTTCCTTACTGCGCCTTCATCGACTGAAGGCACGATGTGTTAGGACTGAGAAGATTCAGGAGGCAGAGTATTAGTCCTGCGACGTGCACGGTTCAAATACCGCGAATTACGGTTGAAGTACTCCACCATCTTGCGACGCTGGTGTACACCCAGGCCGCCAAGGCGGCGAGTCGGTGCAATATGAAGTTCTTCAATGATGCGTTCAGCTCGAACGGCACCAATGCCCGGAAGTGCGCGCAGCATCTGCCCCACCGGCATTTTAGCCAGTGCAGGGTCGGAATCGACCATATCGAGCACCTGACGCACGGAAAGTTCACGGTCACTCAGTGCACGCTTAATTTCCTGGCGGTGTGCTCGGGCAAGTACTGCCTTCTCGCGGGCGGAGGCGCGCGCATCCTCAGTTAGCGGAGTCAGCGGCATGGTTGGGTCCCCCATTTCTGCGAGTTATAGAATTTTACTTATCAACTAATGTATCACGGATAGCGCGAGAATCCTCGTTCCACCCGCGGCACTCACCCTCGCACCAACAATGCGTCTACGCACGTCAGCACGTAAATATCAGGGAGTACCCCTATAGCATAGCGGAGTATTCGCCCTATCAAAAGTGGAACCACAGAAGCGCCTCATAGAGCGGGCGCACTCCCCCGCTACAGAGGTGAGCAAACTCGCACCGGCGCGGGTGTGCGGCGGCAAAATTATGCATGCCGGTGTACCCAGAAACGGGGGTTAAACCAGTCGAACCCGGCGCTCCCGGGGCGAAAATTGGGCGCGGAAATCGGGTGCCGAAAACCGGGTATCGGAACCCGGAAACGCAAAAGGGGTGCGCACCCCGAGCAGACCCTCAACAGAATCCACCCGGAGCACACGCCCCTCTCACACAACACGCGAACTATGCGCCGCGAGCCGCCAACAGGTCATCACGAGCCGCCTGCGCAGCCTGCGCCAAACCCTCAACCGACGGGCCAGCAGCCAGTACGCCACGGCTGGAATTCACCAACACCTGCGACTCAACGCCCGCAAACACGCGGTACAGATCAGCCGCCGAAGCGCCCTGCGCACCATAACCCGGCGACAGAATCGGGCCGTTGAACACGCTCAGGTCAATACCCAAATCAACCAGCGCCTGACCAACAGTCGCGCCAACCACCAGACCGCACGGGCCCATCTGCTCCCACTGGCGGGAAGCATTCTCAGCGGTAGCCGCAGCGATAATACGCTTAGCCACAGCGCCCCCAGACTCGCCAGAATGACCAGACTCCGACGCGCCCACGTGCTGAACGCTCTTACCCTCAGGGTTCGAGGTCAGCGCCAACACGAAAGTGCCGCGGTCATTCTCATCAGCCAAATCCAGCGCCGGACGCAGCGACTCAAAACCCAGATACGGGCTCAAAGTCACCGAATCGGTACCCAGCGGCGAAGACGAGCCGAGCCACGCATCCGCGTACGCCTTCATAGTCGAACCGATATCGCCGCGCTTAGCGTCAGCAACAATCAGCACACCATCAGCGGCAGCGCGGGCAAACAGCGCCTCCAGCACAGCAAGACCAGCCGAACCGTGACGCTCAAACAGCGCCACCTGAGGCTTCAACGCCGCCGCAAACGGGGCGCAACCCTCATAGACCGCCTCAGTAAAAGCAGCCAGACCGGCAGCAGAATCCTCAAGACCCCACTGCTCCAGCAGGTTCGGATGCGGGTCAATACCCACACACAGCGGGCCGCGCTCCGCCATCGCCTTCGCCAGACGATCACCAAAAGCAGCGGACATTACGCCTCGCCACCCTCAGAACGAGCATCCACAGCGGCAGCCAGCTGAACGCCGTGCTCCTGCAGGCTCATGATGTCCCAGCTGTGCTCACGCAGAGCGTTAATCGCCTGAACAGCCGCAGCGAACTCAGAAATGGTAGTCATGACCGGGCAACCCACCGAAACCGCAGCGGCACGAATCTCGTAACCATCGCTACGAGCAGCACCACCGGCAGGGGTGTTCAGAATCAGGTCAATATCACCGTTGCGGACCATGTCAACAATCGAGTGGTCGCCATTCGCCTCAGCGAACTTCGAAGCCACAATCACCGAGTTCAGGCCGTTACGGCGCAGAATCTCAGCGGTACCACCGGTCGAAACGATCTCAAAGCCCAGCGACTCCAGCATCTTCGCGTAAATAATGACGTTACGCTTATCGTGGTTAGCCACCGAAATGAACACCTTACCGGAAGTCGGCAGCGGCGAACCAGCACCAGCCTGAGCCTTCGCGAACGCGGTGTCATAGTGCTTATCCAGACCCATGACCTCACCGGTCGAACGCATCTCCGGGCTCAGCAGCGAATCCACCACGACACCCTCCGGGGTGCGGAAACGAGCGAACGGCAGAACCGCAGCCTTCACAGCAATCGCGGTCTCCTCCGGCAGGGATGCGCCATCCATGTTCGACGGCAGGTAGCCCTCAGCCTTCAGCTCAGCAATGCTCTTACCCAGACCAATCAGCACAGCAGCCTTAGCCATCTGCACGCCGGTAGCCTTCGACACGAACGGAACAGTACGAGAGGCACGCGGGTTCGCCTCAATCACGTACAGGTTCTCAGACACGTACGCGAACTGAATGTTAATCAGGCCGCGCACACCGGTGCCGCGAGCAATCTTCTCGGTAGCGTCCTTCACCTTCGCGATGATGTCCGGGCCGAGAGTAATCGGAGGCAGAGTACAGGAAGAGTCACCCGAGTGAATACCGGCTTCCTCAATGTGCTCCATGACGCCGCCCAGGTACAGCTCATCGCCGTCGAACAGGGCGTCAACGTCAATCTCGATAGCGTCCTCAAGGAACTTATCAATCAGAGCGGGCTGCGAAGGCGAAACCTCGGTAGCGTTCTCCAGGTAGCGTGCCAGGTTCGCCTCATCGTAGACGATCTCCATGCCACGGCCACCCAGCACGTACGAAGGACGAACCAGAACCGGGTAACCAATCTCGTCAGCGATGCGCTTAGCACCCTCGAAAGTGAACGCGGTACCGTTCTTGGGCGAAATCAGGCCGCCCTCCTCCAGCACGCGGGAGAACTCGCCGCGGTCCTCAGCCAGGTCAATAGCCTCGGGGGTGGTGCCCAGAATCGGCACGCCCGCATCCTTCAGGGCACGAGCCAGTTTCAGCGGAGTCTGACCGCCCAGCTGCACGAACACGCCCATCAGACCGCCGGTACGACGCTCCGACTCAACAATCTCAAGCACATCCTCAAGGGTCAGCGGCTCAAAGTACAGGCGAGTCGAAATATCGTAGTCAGTCGAAACAGTCTCAGGGTTGCAGTTGACCATGACAGTCTCGTAACCGAGCGAACGCAGCACCAGCGAAGCGTGCACACAGGAGTAGTCGAACTCGATACCCTGACCGATACGGTTCGGGCCCGAACCCAGAATCATAATCGAGGGCTTCTCGTGGTGCGCAACCTCATCCTCCAGGTCGTAGGAGGAGTAGTGGTACGGAGTGAACGCCTCAAACTCGGCTGCACAGGTGTCAACAGTCTTGAAGACCGGGCGGATACCCAGAGCGTGGCGAACACCGCGCACAACATCCTCAGAAGAGCCGATAATCTCAGCAATCTGAGCGTCCGAGAAACCGTGACGCTTAGCCAGCTTCAGGGTCTCCGGGTCAAGGTTGTCACGCTTAGCGTGAACCACGCCAGCAACCTCATTCAGCAGCACCAGCTGATCCAGGAACCACGGGTCAATCTTGGTAGCCTCGTGCAGCTGCTCCACGGTAGCGCCAGCCAGCAGAGCCTGCTGAACCTGGTAAATACGCTGAGTGGTCGGAACCTTAGTCTTCTCAATCAGCTCAGCCAGCTCAGCCTCAGACAGGGACAGCGGCTTGAACGAGAAGGACGCGCCCTTCTGCTCCAGCGAACGCATCGCCTTCTGCAGAGCCTCAGTGAAGTTACGGCCCAGAGCCATAGCCTCGCCAACACTCTTCATGGTGGTGGTCAGGGTCGGGTCAGCAGCCGGGAACTTCTCAAACGCAAAGCGCGGAACCTTCACAACCACGTAGTCGAGGGTCGGCTCGAAGGACGCCGGGGTCTTCTGGGTGATATCGTTCGGAATCTCATCCAGGGTGTAGCCCAGGGACAGCTTGGTCGCAATCTTCGCAATCGGGAAACCGGTAGCCTTCGACGCGAGCGCCGAGGAACGAGACACGCGCGGGTTCATCTCAATGACGATGATGCGGCCGGTCTTCGGGTCAATCGCGAACTGGATGTTACAACCACCGGTGTCCACGCCAACCTCACGAATCACGTTAATCGCGATGTCGCGCAGCTTCTGGAACTCACGGTCGGTCAGGGTCAGTGCGGGTGCCACGGTGATGGAGTCACCGGTGTGCACGCCCACGGGGTCGAAGTTTTCGATGGAGCAGACGACCACGACGTTGTCGTTGGTGTCACGCATCATCTCCAGCTCGTATTCCTTCCAGCCGAGGATGGACTCCTCCAGCAGGACCTCGCTGGTCGGCGAGTACTGAATACCGGCGCCAGCAATACGGTAGAGGTCTTCCTCGTTGTACGCCATACCTGAGCCGAGACCACCCATGGTGAAGGAGGGGCGGACCACCATCGGGTAGCCCAGCTCCTTAGCGGCTTCCAGCGCCTCCGGCATGGAGTGAACAATCACCGAGCGTGCAGACTCGCCGCCGGCGCGATCCACCACGCCCTTGAATGCTTCACGGTCCTCACCGAGGTTAATCGCCTCAATGTTCGCGCCGATCAGCTCAACATTGTACTTGGCGAGCACGCCGCGCTCATCCAGGGAGATAGCCGCGTTCAGCGCGGTCTGACCACCCAGGGTCGGCAGGATTGCGTCCGGCTTTTCCTTCTCGATGATCTTCTCAATCACCTCGGGGGTGATGGGTTCAATGTAGGTGGCGTCCGCGAACTCGGGGTCGGTCATGATGGTTGCCGGGTTCGAGTTCACGAGGATGACGCGCACGCCCTCCTCCTTCAGCACGCGCAGTGCCTGAGTGCCGGAGTAGTCAAATTCCGCTGCCTGACCGATGACGATGGGGCCGGAACCGATGACGAGGACGCTATTAAGGTCAGTACGACGAGGCATTTATGCTTCCTTTGCAGTCTTGGTTGCGACCATCAGGTCGATGAAACGGTCAAAGAGGTAGGCGGAATCGTGCGGGCCCGCGGCAGCCTCGGGGTGGTACTGCACGGAGAACGCGGGGATGTCCTTACAGGTCAGGCCCTCAACCACGTTGTCGTTCAGACCCACGTGGGAGACCATGACCTGACCGAACTCAGCGTTCGGTGCGGTCACGTAGTCGCCAATCGGCGCGTCCACAGCGAAGCCGTGGTTCTGCGCGGTGATTTCAACCTTGCCGGTGGTCTTGTCCATGACCGGCTGGTTGATGCCGCGGTGGCCGAAGGGCAGCTTGTAGGTGCCGAAGCCCAGGGCGCGGCCGAGCAGCTGGTTACCGAAGCAGATGCCGAAGAACGGGGTGCCCTTACGCAGCACGCCCTGCAGCAGCTCAACCTGCTCGTCAGCGGTTGCCGGGTCACCGGGGCCGTTGGAGAAGAACACGCCGTCGGGGTTGTGGGAGTAGATGTCCTCGAGGGTTGCGCTTGCGGGCAGCACGTGCACGCGCACGCCACGCTCAGCGAAACGCTGCGGGGTCATCGACTTAATGCCCAGGTCCAGGGCGACGATGGTTGCGACCGGGGGTGCGAACCAGTTGAACTGGTGCGGCTCAACGGTGTAGGCGGTGTCAACCGAAACGGAGTCAGCGAGCTTACGGCCAGCCATCGGCTCGGAGGCGCGCACCTCCTCCAGCAGTTCAGCTTCGGGGCGTTCTGCGTGCTCACCGGAGAACACGCCCGCACGCATCGAACCGCTCGAACGCAGGCGGCGGGTCAGGGCGCGAGTGTCAATGCCCTGAATACCGACGATGCCCTGCTCGATGAGCTCTTCGTCGAGGGTGCGCTCAGAACGCCAGTTGGATGCCACACGTGCTGCGTCGCGAACCACGTAGCCGGCAACCCAAATCTTGCGGGACTCAGCGTCGGTGGTGTTCACGCCGGTGTTGCCGATATGGGGAGCGGTCTGAACCACAATCTGACCCGCATAGGAGGGGTCGGTCAGGGTTTCCTGGTAGCCGGTCATACCGGTCGAGAAAACCGCCTCGCCCAGGGACGCGCCGGTTGCGCCGTAGCCGTAGCCGCGGTAGACGGTGCCGTCCTCCAGGACGAGCAGCGCGCGGTCCGTACGCAGGGCGCCGGATCGTGTCATGTCAGTCATGCTCTTCTTCCTTTTCTCTGGTGTTCTCCCCCGCTTCCTGTACGGCCTCTACCGTGCAGGTTCCGGGGTAGTCTATGGTGCCTTCGGCGGGTGTTCGCCTGACCTCAGGCAAAATCTATGGGTGTGGGTGCGCAGTGATATTGCACCGCGATATTGCGCCGGGTTTTAGGCTTCCGGTTCTGCCGCCCACTTCTCAGGCGCATCCACAGCGTTCGGGGCGATGCGACGCAGCTCCCGCAGTACCGCCTGCTTATCCTCGGCGTAGCGGGTGCGGAAGCCGGTCTGCACGCGGTGACCGTCCAGGGTCCAACCAATCACGACCAGGCCGTTCTTCTCCACAACCTTGCCCGCCATACCGCGGTCGGTGGTGATGACGGCGAGCTTCTTCGCCGGAATCCACAGGTCCTTCGCTCCGTTACGGGTGAAGATGATGCTGTCCGGGTAAATCAGCAGGGTGGACTTGCTCTTGAAGCCGAGCGAATCGAAACCCACGCGGTCCAGCCAGTTACCGAAGATCGTGGTGCTGACGTACTCGCCCTCAAAAGCGGCGTCAGCGGTCATGCCCTCGTAGCGTTCGGGAACTTCCTTGAGGGAGCCGAACATGTTCGCCTGGCGTGCCAGGCGCGAGCGCCATCCGTGCCACATGCCGTAGATGCACAGGGCGACCAGGGCGATGCAGATGATGGCGGTCAGGAACTTTCCCACGAAGGTTCTCTCTTTCGGTTGGGGTCTCGGTCGATGATCTCGGCCTGGGTTGGTGAGGTTGGGGGCGGTGCTCCCGGCGAGGCGGTGGCAGGCGTGAACCTACCACCGCCAGGCACGGTCACCACGTGCGTTCGCCTCGCGGGTTTAGCGGCGCGGGGTTGCCAGCTCGCCGTTCAGCACGGTCGGGTGGCCAGCGTAGAAGGTTGCACGGATCGAGCCGGGCACCTCCATGTCGCGGTAGGGGTTGTTCTTACCCTTGGTAGCCTGCTCCTCCGGCTTAATCACGCGGGTTGCCTTCGGGTCGACCAGCACAATGTTTGCCGGTTCGCCTTCGGCAAGCGGGCGGCCCTGCTCGTGGTCCAGGCGACCAATCTTCGCGGGCTCCTCGGAGAGGATGCGTGCCACATCGCGCCAGGTAATCATGCCGGTGTCAACCAGGGTCATCTGGATGATGGACAGTGCCTGCTCCAGACCGGTCATACCGTTCGCGGCGCACGCCCACTCGCATTCCTTGGTCTCTGCCGGGTGCGGTGCGTGGTCGGTACCAATCACGTCGATGATGCCGTCAGCAACAGCCTGACGCAGCGCCATGACGTCCTCTTCGGTGCGCAGCGGCGGGTTCACCTTGAAAATCGGGTCGTAGGTGCGTGCAGTCTCGTCGGTGAGCAGCAGGTGGTGCGGGGTTGCCTCCGCGGTCACCTTCACGCCGCGGGACTTAGCCCAGCGCACAACCTCAATGGAGCCCTTGGTGGACAGGTGGCAGATGTGCAGCTTAGAGTCCAGGTGCTCAGCCAGCAGCACGTCGCGGGCAATGATTGCCTCTTCAGCGACAGCGGGCCAACCGGTCAGACCCAGATCAGCGGACACCTTACCTTCGTTCATCTGGGCGCCTTCGGTCAGGCGCGGCTCCTGCGCGTGCTGCGCAATAACGCCGTCGAAGGTCTTGACGTATTCGAGGGCGCGGCGCATCACGGCGGGGTCGTACACGCACATGCCGTCGTCAGAGAACACGCGCACGTTCGCGGTGGAGTTCGCCATGCCGCCAATGTCGGAGAGGCGCTCGCCCTTCAGGCCCACGGTTACTGCGCCGATGGGCTGCACGCGGCACCATGCGGATTCCTTGCCGAGGCGGTCAACCTGCTCAACGACTGCGGCGGTGTCTGCCACGGGCATGGAGTTTGCCATGGCGAACACTGCGGTGTAGCCGCCCAGGGCTGCTGCACGGGTGCCGGTCTCAACGGTTTCGGATGCCTCGTAGCCGGGCTGACGCAGGTGGGTGTGGATGTCGACCAGACCGGGCAGTGCCACCTGGCCTGCCGCCTCGACGACCTGTGCGTCTGCGGCGTCGATGTTCTCTGCGATGCGGCTAATCACGCCGTCCTCGATGAGGATGTCGGCGACCTTTTCGCCGTAGAGGCTTGCGCCCTTAATCAGGTACTTGCTCATGGTGTTGGTTCCTCTCGTTAGGAAGGTCGTTTAGGATTCGTCGCCGGCGTAGAGCTTGGCGCTGGAGCCGTCGGTCAGAAGCAGGTAGAGCACCGCCATGCGCAACGCCACGCCGTTGCTGACCTGGCGCAGGACCCAGGAGTTGGTGGCGTCGGCGGCTTCGGTGCAGATTTCCAGGCCGCGGTTCATGGGGCCCGGGTGCAGGATTGCGACCGGCTGCGGCTGCGCCTGCAGGGTTGCGAAGCGTTCGGCGGTCAGGCCCCACAGGTCGGTGTACTCCTCTGCGGAGGGGAAGTACGCGGCGTTCATGCGTTCCTTCTGGATGCGCAGCAGCATGACGGCGTCGGGGTTGGTGGCGATGGCTTCGTCGAAGTCGTGGAAGATTTCCAGGCCGGCTTCTTCAACCCAGGAGGCTGTGTTCAGCGGCAGCAGGGTCGGCGGCGCGACGAAGACGACCTGCGCGCCGAGGGTGTGCAACAGCCAGAGGTTGGAGCGTGCCACACGCGAGTGCAGGATGTCGCCAACGATGAGCACACGCATGCCGGACAGGTCGGTGCCGCGGGGGCTGTCGAGGCCGTCGCGTTCTGCCTTGTACTGGCGCAGGGATACGGCGTCGAGCAGTGCCTGGGTGGGGTGTGCGTGGGTGCCGTCGCCCGCGTTGAGCACGGGAATGTCGGTCCAGCCTGCCTCGGCGAGGCGCTGCGGTGCGCCGGATGCCGAGTGGCGGATCACGAACGCATCCGCGGCAATCGCCTTGAGGGTCTGCGCGGTGTCCTTGAGCGACTCGCCCTTAGACAGGGAGGAGCCAGATGCGGAGAAGTTGGTGACGGCGGCGCCCAGGCGCTTCTCCGCGGCTTCGAAGGAGAGGCGGGTTCGGGTGGAGTCCTCGAAGAAGAGGTTGACGACGGTCTTGCCGTTGAGCACGTTGAGGGTGCGGTTTTCGGCTTTGACCTGCGCCATGTAGTCGGCGACGTCAAGGATTTCGATGGCTTCTTCGCGGGTTAGTTCGCGGGTGTCGAGCAGATGCTTCATGAGAGCCCTCCCAGCTGGATAATGTCAACTCGGTCTGTTGCGTTGTCGGTTTCAGTCAGTACGACGCGCACGGTTTCGCTGGCGCTGGTGGGCAGGTTTTTGCCCACGTGGTCGGCGCGGATGGGTAGTTGCCGGTGTCCGCGGTCTACGAGGACTGCCAGGCGTACGAGGGCGGGTCGTCCGTGGGCGTTGAGTGCGTCGAGGGCGGCGCGTACGGTGCGGCCGGAGTAGAGGACGTCGTCAACGAGGACTACGGTTTTGCCTTCAATGCCGATGGTGGGCATGATGCTTTCCCCTGCGGTATCTGGGGAGGTGGTGCCGCCGGTTCGCTGGTCGTCGCGGTAGGCGGTGATGTCCAGGGCGCCGATTCGTGTTTCTGCGTTGAAGTTCGGCTCGATGGCTTGGATGCGGGCTGCGAGTCGTACGGCGAGGGGCACGCCGCGGGAGCGGATGCCGATGAGTACGAGGTTTTCTACGCCTTTATTGGTTTCAATAATTTCGTAGGCGATGCGGGTGAGGGCGCGGCGGATTTCGTCCTCGCTGAGGATGGTGCGGCCGACGGTGGTCGCGTCCTCGGAGGTGCTTTGAGGGGTTGCCGAATGGGGGGCTGCGGTTAGATTTCGCCCCTGATTCGCGCCGGATGTGGGTACAGTTGACCCAGGCATAGCCGTCTCCTTCCCCGCCTCACGGGACGGATTTAAAGGTTTTGTGCTTCTAGTAGGGTACCACAGTTCACAGGCTACGTTCAGGTTCGGCGAGAGACCGCTCACTTGCATGCAACGCATAGAAAGACTTCCTGACCGGCGCGTACCCTCGGTAAGTTCACCACACATTGGACCGGGGAGAGCCCCAATAACCGTTGGAGAGGCTATCTGACCCGCCGCAATATAAGATGAATGGGTACGTCTCTATCAACTCACACCATTTAGGAGAGTTCATGACCAGCTCCGGCACTCCTGCCGACGTTTCGACGAAGACGTCGATGGACTTTGACCGCTTGATTCATCAACTTCGAGATACTGCTCGTAATACCCGCGAACAGGGCGACCGTTTGGAGCGCCTGACTAAGCTGTTCCTGACCCAGGACAGCATCCAGAGCCGTCTGTATAAGGACGTGTATCTGTGGAATGAGTGGGATGGCCGCGAGGGCTACGGCGATATTGGTATCGACCTGGTGGCTGAAAATGTTGACGGCGGCGTAACCGCTATTCAGTGCAAGTTCTACGATGAGCACAGCACGATTGCTAAGGAAAATATCGATTCCTTTATTGCGGCTTCTGGTCGTGGTCCGTTTACGCACCGCATTATTGTGTCCACGACTGATAAGTGGTCAAAGAATGCGGAGAAGATGCTGGAGGAGCAGCGCTTCCCTGTGCAGCGTATGGGCCTGCAGAATTTCCGTGATTCTAATATCGACTGGTCGACCTATTCCCTGGATGAGTCGGACGAGCAGCAGGTTGGTCATAAGCCGCATAAGGAGCTTCGTCCGCACCAGGACCGAGCTATTACGAATACCTTGATTGGTCTGCAGGAGAACGACCGCGGTCAGCTGATTATGGCTTGCGGTACCGGTAAGACTTTTACCGCTATTCGCTTGGCGGAGAAGTTTGCCGAGCAGAATGGCGGTCACGCGCGTGTGCTCTTTATGGTGCCTTCCTTGGCACTGATGTCGCAGTCTATTTCGGAGTTCTCGAACGAGATTGAGGGTCCGTTCCATGCTTATGCGGTGTGCTCCGATTCGAAGGTGGGCCGCGAGAGGAAGCGTGGTGGCGCTAATGCTGATCTGGCTGACCTGCGTGTTGAGGACCTGCAGCTGCCCGCTACGACGGACGGTGCCGAGTTGGCAAAGGCAATGAATGCTAACCCGTTGGATGAAGGCCTCGAGGTGGTCTTCTCTACTTACCACTCTATTGATGCTGTGTCTGCGGCTCAGGCCGCGGGTGTCGGCGAGTTTGACCTGATTATTTGCGATGAGGCACACCGCACGACTGGTGTGACTCTGGCGGATGAGTCGGAGTCGAATTTCGTGAAGATTCACGACAATACGTGTGTGGCGGGCCGCAAGCGCGTCTACATGACGGCTACCCCCAAGATTTTTAATGAGGACACGAAGTTCCAGGCGAGCGAGAAGGCCGCCGTGCTCTGTTCCATGGATGACATGGATACCTTCGGTCCGGTGTTCTACCGTATCGGCTTTGGTGAGGCTGTGGAGAAGGGCTTGCTGACCGATTACAAGGTTCTGGTGCTGGGCGTTTCCGAGTCGCAGGTTGCGACCTCCTTCCAGAACCTTCTGGCTGACGAATCCAACGAGCTTGCCATTGATGATGTGGCGAAGCTGGTGGGCTGTTGGAACGGCCTCGCTAAGCGCCGTAGCGGTGAGCTGGAGGCGTCCTTCGGTGATGACCTCGAACCTATGAAGCGCGCCGTGGCGTTCAACCGTTCGATTAAGGATTCCCAGAAGATTGAGCGCGAGTTTGAGGACCTCGTGCGCATTAACCTGCGCAACCGCGAGAACGACGACCTGACCGACGACCTGGGCGTGCAGGTTCGCCACATTGACGGCGGCTTCAACGCGCAGAGCCGTGCCGAGCTCCTGAACTGGCTCAAGCAGGAGCCGAATGAGGAGGGCAAAATTTGTCGTATCCTGACGAACGCTCGCTGCTTGACTGAGGGCGTGGACGTTCCGAACCTTGACGCGGTGCTCTTCCTGAATCCCCGCAACTCGATGGTGGATGTCATTCAGGCGGTGGGCCGCGTGATGCGCCGCGCCGAGGGCAAGAAGTACGGCTACATTATTCTGCCGATTGCTATTCCTGACGGTATGTCCACTGCTCAGGCGCTGAGCGATAACCAGCGTTACAAGGTGGTGTGGCAGGTGCTGCAGGCGCTTCGCGCGCACGATGAGCGTATGGACGCGACGATTCACCAGATTGAGCTGAACGCTTCCGACCCCGAGTCGATTATTGTGCAGACCGTTGACCTGGCTCCGAAGAAGGAGAAGGACAGCATCGGCGCGAACGATACCGAAGCGCCGGAGGATTCCATCACTCCGGGTGAGCAGACGACCCTGACTTTCCCCGCGCAGGAGTGGAAGGACGGCGTGTACGCCAAGATTGTGGATAAGGTGGGCACCCGCGAGTACTGGGATGACTGGTCAAAGGATATTGCGACTATTGCTGGTCGCCACATCACGATGATTCGTCACCTGCTGGATGAGGCGAGCCCCGAAAGCGAACTGCGCACCGTCTTCGCTCAGTTTGTGGAGGGCCTGCAGCAGACTTTGAACCCCGCGATTGATGAGGACCAGGCCATTGAGATGCTGGCTCAGCATCTGATTACGAAGCCTGTCTTTGACGCGATGTTCGCCGGGCACCGCTTTACCGAGCTGAACCCGATTTCGCTTGCCATGCAGAACGTGGTGGACCACCTGAACGCGAACGCTGCCTTTGAGAAGGAGCGCGAGTCGCTGTCGGCGTTCTACGAGTCGGTTCAGCGCCGTGTGAAGGACCTTGATAACGCGGCGGCGAAGCAGCACGTGATTAAGGATCTTTACGATAAGTTCTTCCAGAACGCCTTCCCGCGCACTGCGGAGCGTCTGGGTATTGTCTTTACCCCGGTTCCGGTGGTGGACTATATCCTCCGCTCGGCGGATGTGGCTCTGCGGGAGTCCTTCGGCAAGTCGCTGTCTGATGAGGGTGTGAGCATTATCGAGCCTTTCGTGGGCACGGGTACGTTCATTACCCGCCTGCTGCAGCTGGGCCTGATTCGCCCCGAGGACCTGGAGCGCAAGTACACCCGCGAGCTGTTCGCAAATGAGCTTGTGCTGCTCTCGTACTACATTGCGGCGATTAACATTGAGACGGTGTACGGTGAGGTGGCGAAGGAGCACGGCCTGGGCTCGGAGTACGTGCCGTTCAACGGTATGGTTCTGACGGACACCTTCCAGCTCTCCGAGTCTTCACACCACCTGAACCTGCCGGCTTTCCGTGCCAATAGTGAGCGCGCGGAGCGTGAGCTTGAGCAGGATATTCGGGTGATTGTGATGAACCCGCCGTACTCCTCGGGTCAGAACAGCGCCAATGATAATAACCAGAACGAGAAGTACCCCAAGCTGGATGAGCGCATCGCCGAGACCTATGCCCAGAACTCCAGCGGTACGAATAAGAACAGCATCTACGACTCGTATATTCGTGCGATTCGCTGGGCATCTGACCGTGTGAAGGATAGTGGCGTAATCGCCTTCGTTTCCAACGGCTCCTTCATCGACGGCAACGCAGCGGATGGTCTGCGTAAGTGTCTGGTGGGCGAATTCTCGAAGCTGTACGTCTACAACCTGCGCGGCAATGCCCGTACCTCCGGTGAGACCCGCAAGCGTGAGGCTGGCAACGTCTTCGGCGGTGGTTCCCGCACCCCCGTGACCATTTGCGTGCTCGTGAAGGACCCCTCGCACACGGGCGAGGCCGTACTGCACTACCGCGATATTGGCGACTACCTGAGCCGCGAAGAGAAGCTCGACATTATTGCTCAGGAGGGTTCCATTGCGCACACCGAGTGGGAGGTCATCGTTCCCAATGAGGCTGCCGACTGGATTAACCAGCGCGATGAGAAGTACGACACCTACCAGCCCATCGGCGATAAGGCGACCAAGGGCAAGCCGAACACCCCGGGCGTTTTCCAGCTCTACTCAAATGGTCTAAAGAGCAACCGCGACCCATGGGTGTACAACTTCTCGGCTCGGGCCGTCGAGGAGAACATGCACCGCATGATTGAGTTCTATAACTCTCAGATTGGTGTTGAGCAGCCGGACATGGATTCCACGAAGATTGCGTGGAACCGCTCTCTGCTCACTTTCCGCGCGCAAGGACGTGCTCTTGCATTCGAGCAAGAATCGATGCGTAACTCGTTGTACCGCCCTTTCTGCAAGCAAACTGCATACTTTAACCGCGAGCTTAATGACATGGTGTATCAGCTCCCGAAGCTCTTCCCGACCCCGGCACATAAGAATATCGCTTTTGGTTTCACTGGACGCGGTGCTACCAAGGAGTTCAGCGTACTCATGGTCGATACTCTTCCTGACCTTGAATCTATCTCCAAGGCTCAGTGGATGTCGCTCTACACCTATGAGCCGGTTGTTGAGAATGACGGAGGACTCAACCTCAACCTGGGTGGCGGTGAGGTCGTGGACGGTTACACCCGCAAGGAGAACATTACCGACGCTACCCTGGATACGTACCGTAGCACCTACGGTGACGAGGGCATCGCGAAGGAGGATATCTTCTACTACATCTACGCGCTGTTGCACCACCCCGAGTACCGTGAGAAGTACGCCGCAGATCTGAAGAAGATGCTCCCGCGCATCCCGCTGGTGAAGGGCTTCTGGGAGTACTCGCGCGTTGGTCGCGCTCTGGCTGAGCTCCATCTGGGTTACGAGAGTGTGGAGCCCTACCCCCTCGATGAGGTAGCCTCCTCCCCCGCTCCCGAGAACCTTGAGGAGCGCTTCGAGTTCTACCGGGTGCAGAAGCTGCAGTTTGGTCCTAAGAAGGATAAGACTCGCATCAAGTACAACGGTCACCTGACCCTCAAGGGCATCCCGGAGGAAGCCCACGAGTACCAGGTGAACGGCAGGTCTGCGCTGGAATGGGTTATCGACCGTTACCAGGTGAAGACTGATAAGAAGTCGCTCATTACGAATGACCCGAACGATTACTGCCGCGCCGTCAACGACCCGCGGTACATCGTGGACCTGATCAAGCGCCTGGTGACTGTCTCGCTGGAGACTCAGAAGCTGGTGGGTACGCTCCCCCGCTTCGAGGTTCTGGAGGGCAACGCCTAACCTGAGCTTGCGAGAGAGCTACTGAGGTAAAGAGAGCCCCGCCGTGCATAGTGTACGGTGGGGCTCTCCCCATTCTGGCACTCCCCGAATACATAGAAAAGCCCCTGCTGACCTGTAAATCATTACAGTCAGCAGGGGCTTCACTATATGTTTTGAGGGCCATTCTAAAACAATAAGGTCTAACTAGTGAGCCTATAGCGTCAGAACTTAGGACCGCGGTTTACGGAACTGACCCCAGAATCCTCGTCGCGAACTCGTGGCTTGAGGTAGTCGCGCTTTCGAAGAATCGGCGGGAATAAAGGTACACATTTGAATACCCACGATATTCCCAACGATACCCTCATACGTAAATTGCAGATAGCTATGTATCCACGCTTCTAAATCACCCTTATGCCAGTTTTCTATTTCGGTGAGGACTTCCGAGGCCTTGAAGCCTTTCATGCCACTAATACGCTTCTGACGAGAGGATCCATCCGAAGCACGAAGCGACACAATCATACTAAAGCGCCTGCTAGAAGCATCTTGCATCTGCTCAATGTCACGGATATCTTCCAGGACAGTAGCAAAACCTACAGGTCTCTCCTCATTTTTCTTACTCGCAGGAAAGTCATAAGAGTAAAAACGACCACCGCCTGCGCCTTCAGCTGGTTTATGCCGCACAAAGCCAGTACGGCTTTTCTTAGAAGACGACCGAGCGCGCACAGCAGCCGAAGAAGTGGTCTTGCTCATCGGCTTCGAATCACCTACAGCACTATTCAAGGGGTTGTTACTTGATGAATCCATCGCGCTCGCCTCTCAAAAATTTAGAATAAATCTACACCAATTATAGAACATTATTACTATATATGCGAATACATTTACTAGGCACAAAGTTTGTATTTGCTCTCCCCATGCAGCTGGGCACACAAAAGCGGGGGCATCTCCTCTCAAATGTGTCCAGGCCATTGGATTCCTAGTACACCAGAGAGGGAATGCCCCCGCTTACATGCTTTGCATGTATCAGCTACTCACCTTGAGCAGGTACAGTTGCCTCGTTCGTAGCGTCTGCTTCGCCCCCGCAACCTTTATGTACGGTTCGCATCTTGGCAATTACGAACGCACCATCCTCTGCGCGACGAATAAAAGTGATTTCTCGCGTCTGCAGAGGTGAATCAACTTTCTCACCATCTACCCGGCGAAGATCACTCCAGTCTTCACAGTAGGTGATAACCACGCCGGTATTGTATACGCGTGACCCGTCATCCTTGATGCTTCCGTAAATCTCTTTTGTCTTAGCATCACGGAAGATAATATCGCCGTTCGCGGGAGCTTCCTGAGAGAGCTCATAAAAATTCTCCACAGTCTTCTTCACGCTTTCAAGCACGTCTTTATGTACGTACCGGACCAGCTCCTCATCGCTGGTGTGTTCGATATCCCCATGCCTCCAGGCATTCCAAAGACGGAAATGCTGCTCCAACGCGGCGTGTGCCGCCTTATCAGTTGCATCAGCAGCTTCCAGCGTGTTGCTGTTCACGTCCATGCTCGCGTAAATCAGTTCGATTTCGGAGCCAGACGGGCCGGTCGGGATAGGCGAAGGAGTGGCAGTGGGAGTTGCAGAAGCTTCAGTGCTTGCCGATTCAGCGCTCGCGGAAGTGGAAGCGTTCGATTCTGCACTGACCTGCGCACCACCGGAACAAGCGGACAGGGTGAGCATCATCGCCGCAGAGAGCGCGGCAATAGAACTACGGTTAAACATCATTGTTAGTTCTTTTCTGGTGTGTGGTTGTG
>ERZ1674203.19-NODE-19-length-55688-cov-16.698452_pt1 | contig 55688 bp, 39 predicted proteins | sample MGYA00581297_ERZ1674203 | MGnify/ENA primary metagenome ERZ1674203 (study PRJEB41354, sample SAMEA4873349) | human saliva metagenome | biome: human-associated habitat [ENVO:00009003]; feature: mouth environment [ENVO:08000002]; material: saliva material... | reverse complement strand
GGCTTCGGGGACAGAAGAATTCTTGTCTGTGGTTGACATCGGGGTTCCTTTCACACGGAAGGTATAAAGCGTTAGGGGAGTCTAGCCCCAACCTCATGGGGGGGGGCTAGCTCACGTGTAGAAGAGCGAATCTAAGAATCCGCAGGCGCCTCGGAGCTAGAGCCCGCCGGCGGGGACTTTACGCCCTTGGCCGCCTTAGTGCCCTTGGTAGCCTTTGCCGGCTGCCCCTTAGTGCTCGCCTTCGCGGCTGCTTTTGCCTCAGCCTTCGCTTCTGCCTTTGCGATGGTCGACGGGCGCAGACCGTTCTCACGTGCATAATCAAGCAGCTTCTCACGCAGAATACGGCGGCCACGATGCAGACGAGACATCACCGTGCCCAGAGGGATATCCAGAATCTCCGCAATATCCTTGTACGCGAACCCCTCCACATCGGAGTAGTACACCACCATGCGGAAATCCTCAGACAGTTCATTCAGAGCCTCACGAACCTCCGTATTCGGCAGGGCGCTCAGCGCCTCCGCCTCGGCAGAACGCAGACCCACCGCATCATGCTCACCGGCCTGAGCCAGCTGCCAATCCTCCACCGTCTCACCCTGAGACTGCTGCGGCTCACGCTGACGCTTACGGTACAGATTGATGTACGTATTCGTCAGGATGCGGTACAGCCACGCCTTCAGGTTCGTACCCTCGGTGAACTGGTGGTACGAGGCGAAAGCCTTCATATAGGTTTCCTGCACCAGGTCTTCAGCATCGGCAGAGTTGCGGCTCATCCGCAGGGCGGCAGCGTAGAGCTGATCCACATACTGCATAGCGTCCGCGGTAAAGCGTTCGCGTAGCTCGCGGGTATCCGCCGCGGTGTTGGTTTCAGCCATGTTTCTCCTCTACAGGAACGCGCCAGGCGTTCACTTCCATAACGTAGAATTCTTCTCTTTATTCCGCAGAATGCGCACAAACATCTGCGGGTAAAGCAAAACCCCGGGTCCGAATAATATCCGAAACGCCGGGGTTTTAAAGTGTATGCAAGATACCTTATGCGTTGGGGCGCTTACCGTGGTTTGCGCCGCCCTTACGACGGTCCTTGCGCTTACGACCGCGCTTGCTCATCAGAGCCTCCTTATAGTGTTCATGGATGCACGCCCCACCTTCGCGGTGCGTGCCCCCTATTACCTGCCCTAGCAGAGGCGGTCACCGAAAACCGGTGGCCCACGCTATAAGGGCAACGCCGTCTATTTTTTCATAGAAACGGCATGATTGCATCTTGGAACCGGGATATGAGCTAAAAAACACGAACTTTCTTCGCATCAGCTCACAACCCCAGCCGGGGGAGCGGGCTCTTAGCCGTGCTCAGGAATGTTCAACCAGTTGTACCAGCCGCGGTGCAGAACCAGCCACGCCATCAGACCGTAACCGGACTGACCGGGGCGACCGTCATTCGCGGCAAGGTCGTTGCGCCACTGCTCGTGGTGAAGCAGCGGGTTGAACGTATCCACGTACACGTGGTTACGGCGGGTCACCACATCCGCGTATGCCGCCGACAGGTCAGCGATACGGCGGTTACGCTCAGCGTCCAGGGTCGGCGGCGGACCAACAACCAGAACCTTAATGTTGTTCTGCGACGCCATGTCCACAATGTTCGCCAGGTTCAAACGCGAACGAGCGCTGGTCAGACCCAAATCAATGTCAAAGGTCGACGGAGCAATAATGAGGCGGTTATCAGCACCGGGAACGAAGCGGCGGCGCGCCTCCTCGAACCAGCGTGCATTCAGCTGCTCGCTACCTTCATTGGGGGCGGCAAGGTTATATGCCGCAATGGATGCGGTGGTCTGCGGGGTGCGCGCCATAACACGGCCAAACCAGCCGAGGGTACGGGGATCGCCAACACCGGCGAGCAGGTCATCGCCGACTGCCACAATTCGAATATTGCGTTGCTCCACGGAATTCTTTCTTCTGCAGTATGCGCCCGCCGTGAGAGGCGGCAAGGCACGTGAGTAATAGTCTTTATATCTAGGATAAGCGCTTACCGGCCTCTTTTCGAACTTAATACCCTATCCGGTAAGTATCCGAGACTAAAAAACCCGTCTGCCCACCAGAAACATCTGACGGGAAGACGGGTTTTGAAGAGCTAAATCATCAGCCGATTAGCTGTAGAAGACCTTAGCCTTCGAAGACCTGCTTGAGCAGAGCCTCAGCCTCAGCTGCGTGCAGCTTACCGGTACCAGCAGCCGGGGAAGCAGCTGCGGAGCGGGAAGCAAGACGCACGCGGCGGTCCAGCAGCGGCAGCAGGTTCACAGCCATGAACGGCCACTGACCCTGGTTAGCAGGCTCGTCCTGAGCCCACACAACGTCGGTAGCGTTCGAGTACAGAGCCAGCTGCTCCTTGATCTCCTGCTCGGGCAGCGGGTACAGCTGCTCCACCGAGACAATAGCGGTCTTGGTGTCACCGCGGCGCTCGCGCTCAGCTTCCAGATCGTAGTAGAGACGACCGGATACGAAGACCACACGCTCAACCTGAGCCGGGTTAATACCCGAACGGTCACCAATCACCGGCTGGAACGAACCCTCGGTGAAGTCCTCGATGGAGGACGCAGCAGCCTTCAGACGCAGCAGCTGCTTGGGGCTGATCACCACGAGCGGCTTGTACGGACGGTGCTGAGAGTGACGACGCAGCAGGTGGAAGTGCGAAGCCGGAGTCGAGGGGCAGGCAACAGTCATGTTGTTCTCAGCGCACAGCTGCAGGTAACGCTCAACACGAGCCGAGGAGTGGTCAGGACCCTGACCCTCATAGCCGTGAGGAAGCAACATAACCAGCGAGGAGCGCTGGCCCCACTTCTGCTCGGAGGAAGACACGAACTCATCAATGATGGTCTGAGCGCCATTTGCGAAGTCACCGAACTGAGCCTCCCACACCACGAGCGAGTCGGGGCGCTCCACCGAGTAGCCGTACTCGAAGCCGAGAACGCCGTACTCAGAGAGGAAGGAGTTGTAAATACGGAACTTGCCCTGGTCCTCAGAGAGGTGCTCCAGCGGCGACCACTCTTCATCAGTGATGTGGTCGTGCAGAACAGCGTGACGCTGAACGAAGGTACCGCGCTGAACATCCTGACCGCTCATACGAACGTCGGTGCCCTCCATCAGCAGCGAACCGAAGGCGAGCAGTTCACCCATACCCCAGTTCACGTTGCCGGTGCGGCCCATCTCAACGCGCTGCTCCATGAGCTTCTTCAGCTTCTTGTGGACGGTGAAGCCCTCGGGCTCCTTACCGAACGCATCAGCGATGTGCTGCAGAGTCTCACGGGAAATTGCAGTCTTACCGCCGTGAACGACCTCGGTGTTCTGCTGGGATGCGGGCAGTTCCAGACCGGAAACGTGCGCGCCATCAGGAGCCGGTGCCGAAGACTGAGTCTCGACGAAGATAGCGTCCAGCTTCGAGTGGTAGGAGTCCAGAACTTCGTCTGCCTCTTCCTGAGAGACATCGCCGCGACCGACCAGGTCCTGTGCGTACAGGGTGCGGGTCGAGGGCAGGACGTCAATATCCTGGTACATCTTCGGCTGGGTCATCGACGGATCGTCAGCCTCGTTGTGACCGCGGCGGCGGTAGCAAATCAGGTCAATGACGACGTCGCGACCGAAGCGCTCACGGTACTCGAATGCCAGGCGTGCGGCGCGAACCACTGCGTCCGGGTCATCAGCGTTGACGTGGAAGACCGGAGCCTTAGTCATACGCGCAATGTCGGTAGCGTGGGTTGCGGTGCGGCCGTCGTTCGGCAGGGTGGTGAAGCCAATCTGGTTGTTCACCACAACGTGCACGGTGCCGCCGGTGGTGTACGCCTTCAGGTCAGCCATCTGCAGGGTCTCCATGACGATGCCCTGGCCAGCGAACGCTGCGTCACCGTGAATCAGGATCGGCAGGACCGGGTGACCCTCAACGCCCTGCTCGCGGTAGACGTCCTGCTTAGCGCGGACGATACCCTCAAGCACGGTGTTTGCAGCCTCAAGGTGCGAGGGGTTAGCTGCCACGTAAACCTGGGTCTGCTTACCGGAATCGGAGGTGAAGACACCCTCGGTACCGAGGTGGTACTTCACGTCACCGGAGCCACCCTCGTAAGGTGCTGCGGTGCCGGAGAACTCACGGAAAATCTGAGCGTAGGACTTACCAGCAATGTTGGTCAGCACGTTCAGGCGACCGCGGTGTGCCATACCAATGGCAACGCCCTTCAGGTCGTTGTTAGCGGCCTTGTCCAGAACAGCGTCCAGCAGCGGAATCAGGGACTCGCCGCCCTCCAGGGAGAAGCGCTTCTGACCCAGGTACTTGGTCTGCAGGAAGTTCTCGAATGCCTCAGCCTCAACCAGCTTGGAGAGAACACGCAGCTGCTCCTCGCGGGTGGGCTTAGCAACGCCGCGCTCCAGGCGCTCCTGGAACCATGCGCGAACCTCGGGGTCCTCAGAGTACATGTACTCAACGGACAGAGAACCGGAGTATGCCTCGTGCAGACGCTCCAGGATGGTGCGCAGCGGCAGACGCTCGGAACCGCCGAAGCCACCGGTCGGGTAGACGCGGTCCAAATCCCACAGGGTCAGGCCGTAGTTCTCCAGCTTCAGGTCCGGGTGCGAACGCATCTTGTAACCAACGGGGTTGGTTGCTGCGGTCAGGTGGCCGTGCACGCGGTACGCGTGAATCAGCTGCTGGATACGTGCAACCTTGGAAATCTCGTGAGCGTCATCGACGTGGTTGTCGCGTGCCCAACGAACCGGCTCGAAAGGAACCTTCAGGTCGCGGAAGATTGCGTCGTAGAAGTCGTCGCCGCCGAGCAGGTAGTGCTCAACCAGCTTCAGGAACTCACCGGAACCTGCACCCTGAATGACGCGGTGGTCGTAGGTGCTGGTCAGGGTGATGATCTTGGACAGACCCTGCTGAGTGATGAGCTTCTCGGACAGGCCGCGGAACTCAGCCGGGTACTCCAGCGCACCCACACCGATGATGGCTGCCTGGCCCTTGGAGAGGCGGGGCACCGAGTGGACGGTACCAATACCACCGGGGTTGGTCAGCGAAACAGTGGTGCCGCGGAAGTCCTCAATGGTCAGCGCGCCGTTACGGCCACGCTTAACGATGTCGTTGTATGCATCCCAGAACTCGCGGAAGCTCAGCTGCTCAGCACCCTTGAGGTTCGGAACGACCAGGTTACGGGAACCATCGGGGCGGGGCAGGTCAATAGCCAGACCAAAGTTCACGTGTGCGTTGTGGATTGCAACGGGCTTGCCCTTCTCGTCCACACCGTAGGTTACGTTCATCGAAGGCATCGCTGCCACTGCGCGAATCACAGCGTAACCAATGATGTGGGTGAAGGAGACCTTGCCGCCGCGGGTGCTTGCCAGGTACTTGTTGATGGCAGCACGGTTCTCAATGAGCAGCTTTGCGGGGACCGCACGAACGGTGGTTGCGGTGGGGACAGTCAGCGACTCTTCCATGGTCGTGACAACTGCCTTAGCAGGGCCGCGGAGGGGGACAATCTTGTCTTCAACAGGTTCCACAGGTTCAGCCTTCTTGGTAGCAGCGGGAGGGGTGGGGTTAGCAGGCGCAGCCGCAGGCTTCGGTGCCGCGGGGGCGGGAGTTGCTACAGGTGCGGCAGGTGCAGCCGGTGCGGCGGGTGCCGCAGCAGGAGCTGCACTAGCGGTACCGGCGCCTCCCAGCGCCTTGTCGATGGTCTCAAAAATGGGCCACCATGAAGGGTCCACGAGGTTCTTGTCCTTCTGGTAACGCTCGTACTGTTCTTCAACGAACCATTCGTTACCGGCAAATTCCTCAGGCACCAGATGTTCTGGCAGATTTGGCACGTTAAACGCCTCTTCCAATTAGTGTGAATTTATCCGTCGCGTCCGGGACTCTCCCCGGCATAGACGACCCGCGTCTTCGAGGGGCGAATCATCACGCTGAGCATGTGCGCATCGCCTAAGATGGTGGCCGTATGTGCGGGGTGTGCACCGTACAAACCTGCCTAGCGTGCCGTGAACGTCGGGGTTCATCCGCTTGCATGGCGGCACACTCATGCTCCTATGTATAAGTGTAAAGAGAAGCACGGTGAACTTTCCAGCTCATCGCGCTATATCCGCAATGCAATTTTTCACTCTTACGGATTAGCAATGAGCCGCGTGCGCAACAAGTACTGTCTTGCACTTGTGAGCAGGCACTCTACAGCACCGGGAAGAGACGAAACCTTCGCTAAAATATGGGGTATGGATGACCCTTTGAGTAAGACTCTGACTACTAGCCAGCGCAGAATACTGCCCGCGCACGATGGAATCGCTGGCACCCAAAGCCACCCGCACCCGGATGCTCAGCATCTGGACATCTCCCGCGCGGTGGTGCTTCACCAGAACCAAGGCACCGCACACCAGTCGATGGAGGCGGTGGCTGAGTGGATCTGATCCTCCTGCTCATCGGCCTGCTGCTCATCCTGGGAACGGGCTTCTTCGTTGCTGTAGAGTTCTCACTCGTGGCGCTCGAAACCGCCACCGTGCAGCAGGCAAAGGACTCCGGCGATAAAGCAGCCGACGCCGTCCTGCGCTGCCTCAAGACGCTCTCTACTCAGCTCTCCAGCTGCCAGATCGGCATCACCATCACCACGCTGCTGACCGGTTACACCCTCGACGCTGCCATCAAGGCGCTCACCACCGGCGCCATCAGCAGCTTGGGTCTGCCCACCAGCGTGACCGACGTATTCACCCTGGTGCTGGCGATGCTCATCGCGACCCTGCTCTCCATGGTCGTCGGCGAGCTGCTGCCCAAGGGCCTCGCTATCGCCGAACCCTACGATGTGGCGCGTCGAGTCGCCCCCGCGCAGCTCGCCTTCACCCGCGTCATGTCCCCGCTCGTGCGCATCATGAACGGCTCCGCCAACTGGATCCTCGGACGCTTCGGCATGGAAGCCAAAGAAGAACTCTCCGCGGCACGCACCCCCGAAGAGCTCTCCTCCATGGTTCGTCGCTCCGCAGAAGAAGGCACCCTCGACTCCGACGCGGCACGCTTCGTGGACCGCACCCTGCGCTTCTCCGAGCTGACCGCCTCCGAAGTCATGACCCCGCGCGGCCAGGTCGCCATGCTCGAAGACACCGCCCCCGTTGCCGAGGTCATTGAACTGGCACGCTCCACCGGCCACTCCCGATTCCCCCTCTACAAGGGCGACCACGACAACATCGTGGGCGTCGTACACGTGAAGAAAGCGGTCGGTGTGCCCCCGGAGGTTCGCGAAACCCTCGAAGCCGGCGCCCTCGCAGAGGACGTGCTGCAGGTTCCCGAAACCCTGCACCTGGACGCGCTACTCACCCAGCTGCGCCAGGGCGCCCTGCAGCTCGCCGTGGTCCTCGACGAATACGGTGGAACCGCAGGCATCGCAACCCTCGAAGACCTCGTCGAAGAAATTGTCGGCGAAGTCTCCGACGAACACGACCGCGGCCGCACCGAACGCCCCCTACGCTACGGCAACGGCGACTGGGTGTTCTCCGGCCTGCGCCGCCCCGACGAAATCAACGCTCTCATCCCCGGACTCGAGGTTGAGGAAAGCCCCGAATACGAGACCGTCGGCGGCTTCATGATGGAACGGCTCGGACGCATCCCCGAAGTAGGCGACAGCGTCCCCGTACCCGGCGGTACCCTGCGCGTCGACACCCTCGAAGGCCGCCGCGTGGACCGCATCCGATTCACCCCCACGCCCGCCACTAGTGCACAGGAACAGACCGAGAAGGGAGGCAACGCATGAACGACTGGGTAGCCATCGCACTGCTCGTCATCCTGCTCGCCGGAAACGCCTTCTTCGTCGCCGGTGAATTTGCCATCATGTCCACTCGACGAGCACAAATCGAACCGCTCGCCGAAGAAGGCAATAAGCGAGCGCAGACCGTCATCTACGCGCTAGAAAACGTCTCGCTCATGCTCGCCACCTGCCAGCTGGGCATCACCATCTGCTCGCTGCTGATTCTGAACGTCTCAGAACCGGCACTGCACCACATGCTGGAGGTGCCCCTGCACCTGGTCGGCCTGCCCCACGCAATCGTGGACGTAATTGCCTTCGGCATCACCCTAATCCTGGTCACCTACCTGCACGTGATCTTCGGCGAGATGGTTCCCAAGAACGCCGCCGTGACCCTCGCCGCCCGCGGCGTGGCCCTCTGGATTGTGCCGACCCTGGTGACCTTCTCCAAGATCTTCGCCCCCGTAGTCGCCCTGCTGAACAACCTGTCGAATAAGCTGCTGGCGCTCATGAAGGTCGAAGGAAAGGATGAGGTCGCCTCCACCTTCACCCTGGGCGAGCTGCAGACCATCGTGGCAACCTCAACCGCGGAAGGCACCGTGGAAGACGACGCCGGCGTGATTGAAAGCGCCCTCGAATTCACCGAGAAGGACGTCTACGAAATCATGGTGCCCGGCGATAAGCTCGTCACCCTGCCTTTCGGCAGCACCCCCGCTGAACTGGAACGCGCCGTGGCACGCAGCGGCTACTCCCGCTTCGTCATTACCGATAGCGACGGAACCTACATGGGTTACCTGCACGTGAAGGACGCCCTCGCCATCGCCCCCGAGCGGTTCGAGGAGCCCTTCCCCTGGTACAAGCTGCGTTCCCTGGATACGCTCACCCCGACCACCGATATTGACGATGCGCTCGCCTCCATGCAGCGCAGCCGAACCCATATCGCGCAGGTTATGGATGAACAGGGCGTAACCCTCGGCGTGGTCTTCCTCGAAGACGTGCTGGAGGAGCTCGTTGGTGAAATCAACGACACCACCCAGGACGCGGTGCGTGAGCGTGTACGCCGACAGCAGGCGCGCGAAGTCCAGTAATAAGCCCAGTAGCCGTATCGTGAGATATCCCGAATAAAACAGGGAAATCTTGAACACACAGCCCGCCCGATGCCCTCGTCAAGGAGGGCGCAGGGCGGGCTGTTTTGCGGTCAGAAACGGCTTATGGGTGTACCCAAGGGGCACTCTCAGACGGCGGGATGAAGCGGCAGTATAAAGTAGCGGTGGGGGAGCGCAGTAGGCTGAGCTAACTATCCCTGTTGCATAAGCTACTAACAGGGAAAAGGGTTGCCTAACAGCACCCAAATGACACCAATAAAGAGTTGTTTATACGGGTGTGCGCATGATGTAGTTAAGGAACCTACAGACTAGAACGAACCGAAAGAGAGCCCTCATGTCGCACCCGAAGATCACCCGCAAGCACTTCCTCACCGCAATGGGCTCACTCGCCGCGTCCTCCCTGCTGCTGGCAGGCTGCGCAACCGAGAACAGCACCTCCTCCGGTTCGTCCTCCTCGGCTGGCTCCAACAAGGGCAAGGTGAAGGTCGTCGCCTCCACCGACGTCTACGCAGACATCGCCAAGCAGGTCGGCGGCGACTACATTGAGGTCACCGCGCTCATCTCCTCCACCAGCACCGACCCCCACTCCTACGAAGCCACCAGCGCCGACCGCCTCAAGGCAAAGGACGCATCCCTGATCGTCATCAACGGCGCAGGCTACGACCTGTTCCTCGAAGACCTCGCCGGCAAGGACAACGCCTCCCAGAAGATCGTGAACGCGGTCAAGGTCAGCGGCAAGCTCACCGACGCCGAATACACCCACCTGGTCGAGGACCACCGCGGCGGCGAACACCACGAAGACGGCGGCGACCACGCCCACGCACACGAGTTCAACGAGCACCTCTGGTACGACTTCGAAACCATGAAGAAGGTCGCCCAGCAGATTGCTGAAGAGCTCGCAGGCCTCGACTCCGCACACGCTGAGACGTTCCGCACCAACGCATCCACCTTCTCCAAGGAACTGGACGCACTGGACACCACCGCCAAAGCAATCGCCGGTGAAGGCAAGAAGTACCTGTCCACCGAGCCCGTGCCGGACTACCTGATTTCCTCCACCGGCGCAGAGAACGCAACCCCCAGCGAATTCGCTGAGGCAGCCGAAGCCGGCAATGACGTCCCCGCACTCGTCCTGAAGGAAACCAAGGACATGGTCACCGAGAAGAAGGTCCAGCTACTCGCCTACAACGAGCAGACCTCCACCTCCCAGACCAACGAGGTGCTGCAGGCAGCTAAGGACGCCTCGGTGAACTACGTATCCTTCACCGAAACCCTGCCGGAAAACACCAACTACCTGGCATGGATGAAGACCAACGTCAGCAACCTCGAAAAGGCGCTCTCCTAAGTGACTGACAACAATAACGGTGCCGCCCCCGCGATTTCCATTCGCGGGGGTAGCCTCGCTTTCGGGGCCCGCACCCTCTGGAAAGATCTAACCCTCGACATCGGCGCAGGCGAATACTTCGCCGTGCTTGGACCCAACGGCTCCGGCAAGTCCACCTTCCTCAAAGTCGTTCTCGGCTTGACCGGACTCAACGCCGGAGAAATCTCTGTGCTCGGCAAACCCGCACGTTTGGGCAACGCTGGCGTCGGCTACGTACCGCAGCAGAAGTCCATCCCCACCTCCACCCCGATGCGTGCCCGCGACCTCGTGGGACTTGGCGTGGACGGGCACCGCTGGGGCATCCGCCTGCACGGCCGCAAATACCGCGCCAAGGTTGACGAACTCCTCGAAGCCGTCGGCGCGACCGAATACGCGAACGTGCCGGTGGGGCTGCTCTCCGGCGGTGAGCAGCAGCGCCTGCGTATCGCCCAGGCGCTCGCGAACGACCCGAAGATTCTGCTGGCTGACGAGGCGCTACTCTCCCTGGATCTCAACCACCAGTACGCGGTGGCTGAGCTGATTCACCGGTTCAACCGTGAACGCGGCGTGGCGGTAGTGTTCGTGACCCACGAAATCAACCCCATCATTGAGCATGTGGATCGTGTGCTCTACCTGGCGAACGGTCGTTTCACGGTCGGCTCGGTGGAAGAGGTCATGACCAGCGAGACTCTCACCTCCCTGTACGGAACCCCGGTGAGCGTGCTCAAGTCTAATGGCCGTTACGTGGTGGTGGGTGAGACTCACGCCAGCGACCACTGCCATATTGAGGGCACCGACCAGAACATTCACGGCTCCCACCTGAAATCTGGTCTTTCTGAACCGCAGCGCACTCTACACCTTCCGGGAGGAACCACTCGATGACCATTCTTGCTTCCCTCCCCGCTCTGGCACCGGTTGCCGCCGCGCAGAACGATTTGCTCTCCCGTATCTTCGTTTTTGACCGCTACGGCGAGCTGCTGCAGATGCTGCAGAACTCCATTTTTGCTGGCGCTGTGCTAGGCCTTATTGGCGGTTTCGTCGGCATTTTCGTGATGATGCGCGACCATGCCTTTGCGGTGCACGGCGTCTCTGAAATGTCTTTCGCGGGTGCAGCCCTTGCCCTGTTGCTCGGCTATGACGTGGTGACCGGCTCCATGGTCGGTTCGATTGCCTCGGCTCTGCTGATTGCCTTTCTGGGCTCTAAGGCGAGCAACTCGAACTCGGTCATTGGTGCGCTCATGCCGTTCGGCCTGGGCTTGGGTATTCTCTTCCTCTCCCTGTACCAGGGCCGTAGCGCGAATAAGTTTGGTCTGCTGACCGGTCAGATCGTGTCCGTGGATGCCGACCAGCTGCACACCATGATTATTGGTGCGGTGGTTATTATTTCCCTGCTGGTGATGGTATGGCGTCCGCTGAGCTTCTCCTCCCTGGACCCGGAGGTCGCCCGCGCTAAGGGCGTGCCGATGCGCTTTTTGTCCCTGGTGTTCATGGTGATTCTGGGTATTGCTGTGGCGCTGTCGGTGCAGGTGGTCGGTTCGCTGCTGGTGCTGGCGCTGCTGATTACTCCGGCGGCTGCGGCGATGCAGGTAACGGCATCTCCGGTACGCACCCTGATTCTGTCGGTGCTGTTTGCGGAGGCGTCTATTGTGGGCGGTATTCTGCTGGCTCTTGCCGGTTCGCTGCCGATTAGCCCCTACGTGACCAGCATTTCCTTCCTGATTTACGTGGTGTGCCGTGTGATTGGCGGCGTGAAGCGCCGCCACAGCGCGTCGGGCCGCCAGCTGACTGAGAAGGCATAAGACCTATAGAAAGAGCCCCACCTCGGGAATGAGGTGGGGCTCTTTCGTTGTCGTGCTGTGTTAGCGCTACGGGTCATGTACCCGGTGCGCAATGCGGGCTCAACCTGTGTGGCGTTGTGTTGCCTTGTCCAGATGCCCTGTGTGTCGTGCTGTAGCGGCGTCGAGGATCTTTAAAGACGCCCTCTCTTTGTTCCTCCAGAGAAGGATTTTCTCCGGTGAAGGAAAGCCCCTCAGCAGGTGAGGGGTGCGGCTTAGCCTGCAACGTTAGCGTGCAGTGCCGCCCTGCGATTCTTCCTCGCGACGTGCCAAAGTGCAGTCCGGGCAGTAACCGGTCACTTCAACCACGTGCTCCAGCTCCGAGAAGCCGTGCTGCTTGCCCATGGCCAGTGCCCAGTCCTCAAGGGCGGGTGCTTCCAGCTCAATGGCGGTGCCGCATCGGCGGCAGAGCAGGTGGTGGTGGTGATCTTTCACCCGGCAGTGGCGGTACAGGGTCTCACCCTCAACGCCCTTGACCGAGTCGAGCTCACCGGCGTTAGCCAGCGACTGCAGGACGCGGTAGGTGGTTGCGAGAGAGACCTGTTCCTTGCGGTTCGCGAGGGTCAGGTGCAGATCCTGTGCTGAGATGAAATCGCCAAGCTCTTCCATGGTCGCCTTGATGATGCGACGCTGGCGGGTATTTCGGGCTTCGGCGGGCTTCGTAATTCTCCGTACGGGAATATGAGTGTCCATTGCTGAACCTTTCGGGGCGGAAATCCGCCCCATTGTGTGGTCGATCTTGTCTTACGACTTTACACTAGAGGCGTTCAAAAGGTGGTTGATTTGCGCTTTATCTCAAAAATTGAAGTCATCAACAGGCACGAATGAGGGTTAACGGTAGACTAAAACTATGAAAATGACGAAGTACACCCACTCATGTATCCGCCTTGAGAATGAGGGGCGCACCCTCGTTCTTGACCCCGGCAATTTTGCTGCTGAAGGTGAGCATGCCACCGCGCTGGAAGGCGCCGATTACCTGTTCGTGACCCACGCGCATCCGGATCATTTTGATGGCCCGTCGGTGCTGCCGCTGATTGCTCAGCGTGCCGAGTCGCAGACCCCGTTGAAGATTTGGGCTCCCGAGGCTGTCGCCCAGGTCATCAAGGAGGCTGTGCCCGCTGCCGAGGTTACCGTTGTTTCCTCTGATTCTGAGTTCAGCATCCCCGGTTTTGAGGTGAAGACCTACGGCGGTCAGCACGCACTGATTCACCCGCTGATTCAGACCATCGCCAATGTCGGTTACCTGATTAACGGTGCCGTGTACCACCCGGGTGACTCGCTGGTGGTTCCTCACCGCGTGCGTGCGAATACCGTTCTGGTGCCGATTCACGCGCCCTGGTCGAAGGTTCAGGAAGTCATTGATTTTGTGATTGCGACCGGCGCTCAGCGTGTGGTTCCGATTCACAATGGCATGATTAACCAGAACGGCACCGGCATTATTGAGGGTCTGGTGACGAACTTCGGCGCGAAGTACGGCACTGAGCTGAAGCACCTGAACCCCGGTGAGAGCATTGAGATTGAGGCGTAAGCCTGACCGTTGAGCTTCAAACGTGCCGGTGACGGCGCATGAAGGAGATTATTGTGAGCACGATTTTTACCAAGATTATTGAGGGTGAGATTCCCGGCCGCTTCGTCTGGAAGGACGAGCACTGCGTCGCCTTCCTGGACATCATGCCCCTGTCGGAAGGTCACCTGCTGCTCGTTCCCCGCGCAGAGATTGACCGTTGGCCCGACCTGCCGGCTGAGCTGGCGGCGCACCTGTTCGCTGTGGCGCACAAGATTTCTGGTGCCCTGGATCAGGCGTTTGATAAGGACCGTGTGGCTCTGATGATTGCGGGCTTCGACGTTCCGCACACCCACATCCACCTGTTCCCGGCTGACGGCATGGCTGACTACGATCCCGCTAACGCGAAGAAGGATGCTACCGCCGAAGAGCTGGATGCGGCTGCTGAGAAGGTGCGTGCTGCCCTGCGCGAGCGCGGCCACGGCGAGTTCGTGCCGGAGGCATAAGCGCCCTTTACAGCGTGTATAAACACGACAGCGCGTATAACCACGAAGGAGCCGCCCTCTACACAACAGTAGAGGGCGGCTCCTTCGTTGCTATATCCCGTTGCTATGTTCCGGCGGGAAAGAAGCTTAGTGCTTTTCAGCCTTGGAGATCTGCTCAGCCAGGTCCTCGGGGGAGAGGTTAGCGGAGGAGAACTCGGGGGTCAGCGGCAGGTGCAGCTGCAGGCCGGTACCGGGGCAAATCTCGACCTTTGCCGAGCGCAGCTTGAAGTCGACCACGTGACCGCCCTGAACGCGCTCATCATCGATAAAGTGGGCGTGGCAGCCGGGCACCGAGATGCCCTGCTCGTAGATCGGGGTGCGGAAGCCAACAATCGTGCCGGTCACGTTATCGAACTGGACAATGTCCTCATTCTCGGTGGCCGCAACCATCTTCGGGTAGGGCTTCTCCTGCTTGATGACGGTGCGGGTGCGGACCCATTCGAACTCGCCGTAAATCTTGATGGCGTACATGTAGTTCTTGGAGACGGTGAAGTCATCCAGAATCTGCGAGGCAGACTTACGGAGTAGGTTATGCGGTAGTTCGCGCTTAATCATGGGCACGAAGTTGGTGACCACGGCGTAGGGGGTCTGCTGGCGCAGGTCGGGCAGGGATACGGAGCCGTCGTGGCGCACCTGGTAGCAGACGCCGTCGAGGACGACCATTTCGCCGTCGAGGCCGTTGAAGGTACCCACACCGAAGTTGCCGTGGCTCAGAAGCTCACCGATGGTCATCTCGCCATCGTAGATGCCGTCCAGCAGCTGGGACATGAGGCCGGTCTGAAAAACTTCGTTACGGAAAACAGTTTCACCGTTTAGGATGGTCGGCTGATATGCCATGAGATTTCTCCTCGTTACAGTGGATGCGGCGTCAGACGGGTCGGTCGGTCATCGGCGATACTCGCCCTAGCTGATGCTAAAAAGGGGAAGGGCGGCGGGGAGAACACGGCGTTGTGATGTCGTTTCTCTAGGAATTCGTAGGTGACGCAGGCCGGGCGCACGCACTTTCATTGTACGCCCGTGCAGGAAGAACCCCGGGACTAGCGGGTACAACATCTTATGATGTGGCCTCTAGAGTGCTGAAAGCAGTCAACTGCACAAGGGCATAAAAATAGACTGGCATTCCCTCCGGTTGCACGACAAAAAGGGAGGGAACGCCAGCACCAACAGCTTAGCCCTTAGAGCCGCTCTAAGCGCAACTAAGATACACGAGGCTCAACGAAGCAGAAAAATATTGGACACGTACTGTCGCCAAAAGTGCTACAGCAAGATAGAAATCCGTAGAGATATGCCCGAGCACACAACAACGACCCATACGTTCCCAGAGGAACATATAGGCCGTTGCCTGTTCTCCAGAACGCACCCCCTACAAGGGGCACCGTTCAGGAAGAAAGATTAGACGCCGTAGTACAGCTGGTACTCAAGCGGGTGCGGAACCAGCGAGAGCGGCTCCAGCTCGTTCTTACGCTTGTAGTCAATCCAAGCCTGAATCAGGTCCTCGGTGAAGACGCCGCCCTCGAGCAGGAAGTCGTGGTCAGCCTCCAGAGCCGCCAGCGCCTCCTCCAGGTTAGCCGGAGCCTTCTTGATGTCCTTAGCCTCTTCAGCGGGCAGCTCGTACAGGTCCTTATCGATCGGTGCCGGCGGCTCAATGCGGTTACGGATACCGTCCAGACCAGCCATCAGCTGAGCAGCAAACGCGAAGTAGGGGTTAGCGGAGGGGTCCGGTGCACGGAACTCCAGACGCTTAGCCTTCGGGTTGGTGCCGGTAATCGGGATGCGGATACCGGCGGAACGGTTACCCTGCGAGTACACCATGTTGATGGGAGCCTCGTAGCCGGGAACCAGACGCTTGTAAGAGTTCACGGTCGGGTTGGTGAACGCCAGAACAGCGGAGGAGTGCTCAATCAGACCGCCAATGTACCAGCGTGCGGTGTCAGAGAGGTTAGCGTAGCCGCGCTCGTCGTAGAAGAGGGGCTCGCCGTCCTGCCACAGCGACTGGTGGCAGTGCATACCGGAGCCGTTGTCACCGAACACGGGCTTGGGCATGAAGGTCACGGACTTGCCCCATGCGTCTGCGGTGCCCTTGATGACGTACTTGAACTTCAGCAGGTCGTCAGCAGCCTTGGTGAGGGTGTCGAACTTGTAGTTGATTTCTGCCTGGCCGGCTGCGCCCACCTCGTGGTGGCTACGCTCAACCTCAAGGCCAACCTCGTCCATTGCTACGCACATTGCGTCACGCAGGTCAGCCTGCTTGTCGACGGGGGAGACGGGGAAGTAGCCGCCCTTGACGGGGGTTTTGTTGCCCAGGTTGCCGCCCTCTTCCTTGCGGCCGGTGTTCCAGGGTGCCTCATCGGAGTCGATCTTGTAGAACACGGAGTTCGGCTCGACCTGGTAGCGGACATCCTCGAAGACGAAGAATTCAGCCTCGGATGCGAAGAATGCGGTGTCTGCAATGCCGGTGGACTGCAGGTACGCCTCGGCACGCTCAGCGACGCCGCGGGGGTCACGGTGGTAGGGCTCGCCGGTGCGGGGGTTCACGATGGAGCAGATGATGACCAGGGTCTTCTCAATGCGGAAGGGGTCAACGTATGCGGACTGAACGTCGGGGATCAGCTGCATGTCGGACTCAGCAATGCCCTGGAAGCCGCGAATGGAGGAGCCATCAAAAAGCTGGCCGTTGACGAAGAAATCGTCATCAATTGCCTTGGCGGGCAGGTTGAAGTGCTGCTGCACGCCGGGCATGTCGGTGAATCGGATATCAACGAAGACTACTTCTTCGTTCTTGATAAAGTCGAGAACTTCCTGGGGGCTGGTAAACATGAGGACTGCTCCTTGTTCGACTGACGGTGCAGAAGGGTATTTTCCCTCATCACATTCAGTCTTTGGTTTAGTTTTTGGCCGCGGGCAAAACCCTGTGACATATCAAGCATAGTGGTTATTTTTTGCGCGTGCGTGACTATCGTGTTTCGGTAATGTTACAAATCCTGGAAAGGAGTTACATCTTGATTGCCTCACGACACACAGTAGAGATGCTAACGCCCTCAGTAGAGCCAGTAGCAAAGCCAATATCAATGCCCTCAGCAGCGCAATAATCGGGCGTAACAAAAGGCCCCGGTCCTCCCCACACGGGAAGAGCCGGAGCCTTCAAAACCTTATATCAGCGTCTCGCTTAGCGGCCGCGCATCGCACGACGGTCGGGGCGTGCACGCATCGGGTCAACACCCTTCGGCAGACCATTCATCGGGTTACGCATAGTGTTCAGAGTGCTCAGGCGACCAGAAACAACCTGCATCTCCTGCTGAGTCAGAGCCTTCGGAAGCTTGTTCATAGTCTTCACAACGTCCTTGAGCTCAATCTGACCCTCATCGTGACCGGTCTCAATCACGTGAACCGGCACACCGGGAGCCACACGAGCCAGGTGCTTCTTCTCAGTGTTCACCAGCGAGTTCACGCGGCTGTGAGGGCCCTCGGTCACCAGCACAATACCGGGACGGCCCAGCGCACGGAACACCAGATCCTGGTTGCGGTTCGCAGCAACGGGCTGCTCCTCAACAATCCAACCGCGGCGCACCGAGTTCATCGCTGCACCACTACGACCGGGCTGGTTCTCAATCTGAGCAAAAGCCGCAGTCTGCGCGCGGCGACCCAGCAGAAGCATCGCCACAATAGCGGCAACGCCCAGACCCAGAATCAGGAAAGTAATCCAGTTACCCAGGGCAATACCGATGAGGAGGAAAACCAAAAGGGTACCCAGAGCCGACAGACTCAGAATCCAACCGATATTCGGGTCAGACTTCTTGGTCATCTGGTAGACCTGCTTCATCTGGGCGAAAGTGCCCGGAGTGCGTTCCTTCTTCTTTTTCTTCTCTTCGCGCTTATCTGCCACGATTCTTCCTCGGCTGGTTCTTCCGCGGCCCCGAGAAGCGCCTCAAACGCTCACGGAACCATAGTGACGTAACGATGCAGTGTATGCCTGCAATTTTTCTAGTTTACCCTACCCACACAAGGGGCGGGGCATAAGGGGAGGCTCCCCGAACACCGGACGAACACCGGGTTCGAGGAGCCTCAACGCTCTCAGAAAGATTCTGAAAAGGCTTAGTAGCCCGCAGCCACCAGGGAGGAGGCTTCCTGCAGAGCAGCACCTTCACTCTCAATGTGAGCCAGGTTCTCAGGGATCGGGTAGCCGTTCTTACGCATTGCACGAGCCCACAGGCGACCTGCACGGTACGAAGAACGAACCATCGGGCCCGCCATAACGCCGGCGAAACCAATCTCCTCAGCCATGTTCGCAAAATCCACGAACTGCTGCGGCTTCACCCAACGCTCAATCGGGTGGAAGAGCGGGCCGGGGCGCAGGTACTGGGTGAGGGTAATGATGTCACAGCCAGCATCGTGCAGATCGCACAGCGCCTCGTAAATCTCGTCATCGGTCTCGCCCATACCCAGAATCAGGTTGGACTTGGTGACCATGCCGCCTTCCTTAGCCTGGGTAATAACATCCAGGGAACGCTCGTAACGGAACGCCGGGCGAATCTGACGGAAGATACGGGGGACGGTCTCCAGGTTGTGCGCGAACACCTCAGGCTTAGCGTCAATCACCTTCTGAACATGCTCGGGAACACCCTTGAAGTCGGGGACGAGCATCTCAACGCCGGTGTTCGGGCACATCTTGTGAATCTGACGGGTGGTCTCTGCGTACAGCCACGCACCGCCGTCTTCCAGATCATCACGAGCAACACCGGTCACGGTTGCGTAACGCAGACCCATGACCTTCACGTTCTTAGCAACCTTGAACGGCTCAGCGTAGTCAACAGCAACAGGCTTGCCGGTCGCAATATTGCAGAAGTCGCAACGGCGGGTGCACTCGGAACCACCAATCAGGTAGGTTGCCTCACGGTCTTCCCAGCACTCGTAAATATTGGGGCAGCCAGCCTCTTCACACACGGTGTGCAGGCCCTGACCGCGAGCCAGCTCGCGCATCTCGTTGTATTCGGGGCCAACAATAGCCTTGGTCTTAATCCAGTGAGGCTTCTTCTCAATGGGAACCTCAGCGTTGCGGGCCTCCACACGCAGTAGCTTGCGTCCTTCAGGTGCGGTGCTCAAAAGTCTTCTCCTTGGTCTAGATGTGCCCTCTGTGCAGGTGGGCCATCTTCTATTTTACGCCCGCTCAGGCGTAGGTGAAACTGGTTTTCGTATATGACGAACAAAGCCGGACGCGTTACGTGTACGACCCGTTCGATGCTTCTTGACTGCGTCTAACCCTGCGTTTAGTCCTGCGCCGCAACGGGCTCGAAGGACTCCGCCAGGCGGTCCTGGTACTTCAGAAGCTCCGCCTCCAGCGGCTCCAAAATATCGGCGGGGGTGACGGTGCGGCCCAGCTGCTCCGAAATAGTGGTAACACCCGCATCGCTAATGCCGCAGGGAATGAACTGCTGGAAAGGCGCGGTGTCGTTGCAACAGTTAATCGCGAAGCCGTGCATGGTGGTGTTACGCGAAACGCGCATGCCCAGTGCCGCGATCTTCTTGTCCTGGGTGATGCCGTCGCCCAGAATCCACACGCCGCTACGGCCCTCAACGCGCTCACCCTTAATGCCCATGCCAGCCAGGACGTTAATGATGATTTCCTCGATGATGCGCACATACGCCACCACGTCAATGGGTTCGGGCAGGCGCAGAATCGGGTAGCCGGTCAGCTGGCCGGGGCCGTGCCAGGTCAGCTTGCCGCCGCGGTCAATCTTGACGACGGGGGTGGACTTGTCTGCGGGGTACTCGTGGTCTTCCGTGCGTTTACCGGCGGTAATCACTGCCTCGTGCTCAAGCAGAAGAATCGTATTCTGGCGAGTGCGGTTAGCCACCTCATCGTGGATGCGGTACTGCTCGTCCAGGCACTCAACATAGTTCACATAGTTCGGGGCGAAGCCCACGCGTTCAATCGTCACAGACATACTTTCTACCTTAGTACTGCTGGTGGAGGGAAGAAAATTAGGGCGCCCTGAATCACGTGATGAGCGAACACGTCGGAATATTACGGGCGGTTGTGGTGGTATGCCGGGATGAATATTCCGGGTGTTAATTTTAGGATTGCATGGTTTATTTATGGTGTTTTATTGAGTCTAAACATATTATTTGGTGTTATTTGATAACATGGTGGTATGAGAAGCAAAGAAGCACACGTTCTGGAAAGCATCGCCAACCCGGATCTGCCCACCCTGCAGATTGTCGAGTACCGGGGCGAAACCACCGAGAGTGCGCCCGCTACACGTTCCGTAACCTCCGCGCACCCCGGACGCTACACCCTGCGCACCATTTCTCAGCCCGCCCCGGCAGCTCTCTCCACCCAGCTGGCTCCTGTCGCGCCCACTCTGCGCGCGGCAGCCAATGGGTACGGATTCGAGGAAAACACGGATGCATCCGCTCAGCGGCACACCCAGACCCCGCAGGTAGCCGCGGCCCTACGTAACGCGCCCGGACTCGCCAAGCTCCACGCCGTTACTAGTGAGAGCGCCGATAGCGCCGATCAGCTGTGCCTCTGGTACGAGCCCCTCGACGCGGGCACCCTCGACAAGCTCCTGAGTGCTCGCACCCTGACACCCGCCGAGCTCATGACCCTGGCACGAACCCTGCACCGGGCGCTCGGTAGCCTTAAAAAGGCAGGGGAGGGGCGCGCCGAGCTGAGTGCCGAATATATTGCTCTGAGCGCCGCCGGAGTGCCCAAACTCCTTCTGCCCGACGCTGTCTATTGTGAGACGGACTCTCTAGACACGGATCAGCTCACTGCCGCTCGGGGTAACTACGCACGCTCCACAGCGGCCCTGCTCTGGCAAGCCGCCTGCGGGCACGCGCCGGAACCCTCCACCGCCCGCGTACCCCTCTCACTGCGAATGGATTCACAGCGCATGGGAGCGGTCGGTACTGCAACCGATGGGGCACCCAGCAGCGAATGGATTGAGCGCCTCGGCAGAGCCCTCGAATACCTGCTGAACGCACCCGCCCAGGAGGCGGCGCTCGCAGGGCTCAGCTCCGTGGTCGCCCTGGGGGAGGAGGTGCCGCCTCGCCCGCTCAACGTCTACCTGAGCTGTTCAGAACGAGCCCGCGCCCTCATTCCCGCAGCTGTGGAGCCCGCGCCGGTACAGAAGCTCTCAAAGACGCAAAAGGCGCAACGGTACCTAGCGGAACGTTTGCCTCGCGTGAAGAAGCCGGCAGCTGCCGCAGGCTCTATGCCGTTGAGCCCTGCAAAGAGCGCACCCGCTCCGAAGAATGCAGATGCCGCAAAGAACGCAGAAGCGACAGGCTCATCTCGCCTTGCGGCGTTACGCGGTGCGCTGAGCCGTCCCTCCGTACGTCTGGGCGTAGCCGCGCTGGCTCTGGGGTCCATCGCCCTACCGCTCGGGTTCACCCTCTATGGGCAGAACGCCCCGGCAACGGCACAGCCCGTCTCCGCTCAAGCCGTGAACGCAGCGGGGGAGCAGGCGCCCGGCGGTACGGAAGAACAGAATCAGGCTGTGCAGGGCGATCAGATTCTACGTGCCCTTATTGACCAGCGAAACCAAGAACGCCGTGCCCGAGGTGGCGCAGAGCTCACCGTCGACACCGCCGAAGAACTCAGCCGCGACAATGAGAACATTCGCGTTATGGCGGTAGTCTCCGCGCCCGGCTACCGCGCCGACAAAACCGAGCAGGAAGCCCGTAAACTCAGCGAAGAAAACGGCGTCACCCGCCAGAAAGTCATCTTCGACCTGCATCGAGGTGAGAAAGGCTGGGAGATCGCCCGCGCCGAACCCGTCCCGGCATAGCTGACGCCGAGTAACTAACACTGTGTAACTGACACCGTAGAAACGCGGACACAACAAAAGGCGGCGGCCCCACCCACCGAAGTGGATGGAACCGCCGCCTTTTTGCTCACTGTCCGGGAAAACCCGGAGAGCTACACTCGGTTACCCATCAGGGCACCGCCACAAGGAAACTTCCTTGAATCTATGCAGGTCTTAGAGGCCCAGCTCAGACTCGAAGTTTGCCTCCTCCAGGCGGGTCTTGAGGGTGTGCAGGAAGCGACCAGCGTCCGCACCGTCGACCACGCGGTGATCGTAGGTGAGGGACAGGTAGCACATGGAGCGGACAGCGATAACGTCGTTACCGTCAACATCCTTAACAACCATGGGGCGCTTCACGATGGAACCGGTACCGAGGATTGCAACGTTCGGCTGGTTGATGATCGGGGTGTCGAACAGTGCACCGAAGGAACCAATGTTGGTGATGGTGAAGGTCGAACCCGACAGCTCCTCGGGGGAGATGTCGCCGGTACGTGCACGGCCACCCAGGTCGCCAATAGCCTTTGCCAGGCCAGCAATGCCCAGGTCAGAAGCGTTCTTGATGACGGGAACCAGCAGACCCTTGGGGGTGTCCACAGCAATAGCGATGTTCTCGGAGCCGTGGTAAGTAATCTGCTTGTAGTCTTCGGTCATGGAAGCGTTCAGAGCGGGGTGCTGCTGCAGAGCCTCAGCGGATGCCTGGACGAAGAAGGGCAGGAAGGTCAGCTTAGCGCCCTCACGAGCAGCGAAGCCGTCCTTAGCCTTTGCACGCAGCTGAACGATGCGGGTCACGTCAACCTCGGTGACCTGGGTCAGCTGGGTGGAGATGTCCAGGGACTCACGCATACGCTTTGCAATAACCTGGCGGATACGTGCGGTCTTCTCGACGGTGCCACGCTTGGGGGAAACCTCGAAGGTGTGCGGTGCCTTTGCGGAACCAGCAGCCGGAGCAGCAGCTGCAGCGGGTGCAGCAGCAGCGGGAGCAGCGGAACCCTTAGCAGCGATAGCAGCCTGAACATCCTGCTTGCGGATGCGGCCACCAACACCGGTGCCCTTGACGGTGGACAGGTCGATACCGTTGTCCTTAGCGAGCTTACGGACCAGCGGGGTCACGTATGCTTCGCCCTCAGCAGCTGCCGGAGCGGCAGGTGCAACGGGGGCTGCAGGAGCAGCCGGAGCAGCAGCGGGTGCTACAGGAGCTGCAGGAGCCTCAGCAACCGGAGCGGGTGCAGCCGGAGCAGCCGGTGCAGCAGCAGCGGAAGCGTCGCCGATGATAGCCAGAACCTGGCCAACCTCTGCGTCCTCATCCTCGGGGATGCGGATCTCGAGCAGGGTACCTGCTACGGGGGAGGGAACCTCGGTGTCAACCTTGTCGGTGGAAACCTCAACCAGGGGCTCGTCAACCTCAACCTGCTCGCCAACTTCCTTCAGCCAGCGGGTAACGGTGCCCTCGGTGACGGACTCGCCCAGTGCGGGCAGCAGAACCTCAGTGCCGGAAGCGGAGCCAGCGGCGGGAGCAGCCGGAGCAGCAGCGGGTGCTGCGGGTGCTGCGGGAGCCTCAGCAACCGGAGCGGGAGCTGCGGGAGCAGCAGCTGCGGGAGCAGCCGGAGCAGCAGCGCCGGAACCGTCGCCAATGATAGCCAGAGCAGCGCCAACCTCGACGTCCTCGTCCTCGGGGACGAGAATCTGCTCAACAACGCCTGCTACGGGGGAGGGGACCTCGGTGTCAACCTTGTCGGTGGAAACCTCAACCAGGGGTGCGTCAACCTCAATGGTGTCGCCGACCTCAACGAGCCAGCGGGTAACGGTACCCTCGGTCACGGACTCGCCCAGTGCGGGCAGTACTACGGTGTGGGACATAATCTTTCCCGTTCTCCTTGTGAATGCTTGAACTAGAAAAATGTGAGCGGCGACCCGGATGCGCGCCGCATGCGTCGAAACATGTCGACGCGCATCCGGATAGGGGCGTTGTTCAGCAGATACGCCCGGCAACCGCTAACGACCAACGGTCGTCAATACTAAGCTGACGCGCTAACGCCAGTCAGCAAAATTTATGCGCTGTGCAGCGGGGTGCCGTTCAGGACCATTGCAGCCTCACCCAGGGACTCGTTCTGAGTCGGGTGTGCGTGGATGAACTTAGCGACGTCCTCGGGGAATGCTTCCCAAGCAACCCACATCTGAGCCTCACCAATCTGCTCACCCATGCGCTTACCAATAGCGTGAACACCAACGATGGGGCCGTCCTTCTGGCGGACAACCTTCACGATACCGGTAGCACCGAGGATAGCGGACTTGCCGTTACCAGCCAGGTTGTACTCAGCGGTCTCAACGTTCTCAGCGCCAAACTTCTCCTTAGCCTTGGGCTCGGAGTAACCAACGGAAGCGATCTCCGGGTCACAGAAGGTGACCTTGGGGATGTTGATGTCCTCGACAACGGTGGGGTTCAGGCCAGCGATCTCTTCTGCAACGAAGATACCCTGCTGGTAACCGCGGTGAGCCAGCTGAACGCCGGGGACGATGTCGCCAACAGCGTAGATGTTGCCCACACCGGTGTGCAGACGCTCGTTAGCCAGAACGAAGCCGCGATCCATGGGGATGCCCTGCTCCTCGTAGCCCATGTTTGCGGTGTTCGGGCCACGACCAACAGCAACCAGAACAATCTCTGCCTCGAAGACCTTGCCATCAGCCAGGGTGACCTTAGCACCGTTAGCGTCCTGCTCAACCTTCTCGAAGAGGGTGCCGGTGTTGAACTTGATGCCGCGCTTCTTGAACGCACGCTCCAGAACCTTGATGATAGCCGGGTCCTCGTTGGGGACCAGGTTCGGCAGGCCCTCGATGATGGTGACGTCAACGCCCATAGCGTTCCACATGGATGCGAACTCGCAACCAATCACGCCGCCACCGAGCACGATAGCGCTCTTGGGCAGGTAGTCCATCTCCAGTGCCTCGGTGGAGGTCAGAACGCGACCCTCAATGGGCAGACCGAAGGTCTTGGAGACCGAACCGGATGCCAGGATAATGTTCTTACCCTTGTACTCAACACCGCCGACGGTGATGGTGTCCTGAGCGGTGAGCTTACCCTCGCCGGGGATAATCTCAATGCCCTTCATCTTCAGCAGGCCTGCAAGACCCTTGAACTTACCGGAGACGATGCCGTCCTTGTAATCGCGAACCTTGCCCATTTCGATGGACTGCAGCACAGCGTTAACGCCAACCTTGGACGCCTCGCGTGCCTCTTCAGCCAGCTCAGCAGCGTGCAGGTACGCCTTGGTGGGGATACAGCCGGTGTGCAGGCAGGTGCCGCCGACCTTTTCCTTCTCGATCAGGCCGACGGTGAAGCCTAGCTGGCGTGCGCGAATAGCTGCAGAGTAGCCAGCGGAACCGCCGCCGAGGATGAGGATGTCGAATTCTTGAGCCACGATATTGCTCCCTTGCATAGTTGTTGGGGCTAAAACCCCTGCAATGAGTTCTTTACCAATTTATTGGTAGGTTCCCCAGCATGCGCGAAAGGCCCGCGACTCACAAAAATCGCGCGCCCCTCCGCGTACGCAGAAAAACACTTAATACAACAATACCCCCGTTGAAGGTCGTTTAAGTTCACTCAGGGCGGTTTTAGCCGATTAATCGCCCAAACACCGCAAATTTTTCACCACGCAAGAAAAGCGGCGCGTCATAGAACAGTCAGATGGCAGGACCGCCACAGCGGTCGCACTGAACCAGTCAAGAACAGATGCAGAGGAGGGCTCCCCGGTAGAAATACCGGAAAGCCCTCCTCAGATCAGCTCTATGCTGTGCGGATCGCATCAGCTAGGATGCACCAGTTAGGGTGCGCGCCCAGCGAAGCAGACTACTTAGCGTACGACTGGATGAAGTTCACCAGGGTAGCGGTACCGAAGCCGGTACCTTCCTTCGGGGTGAAGCCGTAGGGTGCCTCCTCGTTGAACGCGGGGCCCGCAATATCCAGGTGAGCCCAGGGGATGCCCTCGCCCACGAACTCCTTCAGGAACAGACCCGCAGTCAGCGCGCCACCGTAGCGGGAACCAATGTTCTTAATATCAGCAACGGGGGACTCCAGGCTCTTACGCAGGTAGGACTCCAGCGGCATCGGCCAGTACGCCTCACCCGCAGCAGCACCGGCTGCAATCACGCGGTCACGAATCTCCTCGTCACCGAGCAGAGCTGCGGTGCGCAGACCCAGAGCGGCCATAGCTGCACCGGTCAGAGTAGCGATATCCAGGATGACGTCCGGGTTCGATTCAGAAGCCAGAGCAATACCATCAGCCATGACCAGGCGGCCCTCAGCGTCAGTGTTCAGAACCTCAACGGTACGACCATCACGCATGGTGATGACGTCCTCCGGGCGCAGAGCGTGACCGCCGGGCATGTTCTCAGCCAGGCACAGGTAACCGGTCACAGCAACCGGAACGTCCAGTTCAGCAGAAGCGAGCACAGCGTTCAGAACGGATGCGGCACCCGCCATGTCGCACTTCATGGTCATCATCGAAGCGGCAGGCTTCAGCGAGTTACCGCCGGTATCGAAGGTGATGCCCTTACCGACCAGAGCCACGTGAGCCTTCGGGTTCTCCGGGGTGTACTTCACAACGGCAAGAACCGGCTTGCGGGGCGAACCCTGACCAACACCGGAAATGCCGCCGAAGCCCTCCTCAGCCAGGCGGTCGTGGTGGAACAGCTCAATCTCAATGTTTGCGTAATCCTCAGCGACCTCAGCAGCGAACTCAGCGAAAGTCTCCGGGTACAGGTGCGACGGAGGCAGGTTCACCAGGCGGCGAGCATCCTTAGCGGTCTCACCCAGAACCAGGGCGTGAACCAGAGCCTCCTCAGCCTCTTCCTGGTCAATCGAGGAAACAATCAGAATGGAATCGATCTCTTCCTTAATCGAGTCCTGAGTCTTGCCGCGCAGGCCCTCCTCAACGAAGTTACCCAGCACGGCGCCGTGAGCAATAGCCTCAATTTCCTCTACCGAAGAAACACCGAAATCGAAAGCAATCTCCTCAGCGGAACCGACCAGCTGACGAGCCGCAGAACCAGCCGCGTAACGCAGAGCGTCCAGACGCTCCTGACCCTCAGCAGTATCAGAGCCCAGACCCGCCAGTGCCACAATGCCGGCACCGGTGTCCTCAAGGCCGGGCAGACGCAGCAGCTGATCGGGGGCACCCGAGGCGCCCAGCGCCTCCAGCAGCTCGTTAATACCCTCAACAGAGTCCTCAGACAGGGAGCTCGGCGCCAGGTACGCACCGTCCGAACCCTTCAAAACGCCCAGAACCAGAACGTCAGCTTCGAGCGCTTCAAGGTCGGTGCTGTGAATAGACAGAGACAGAGACATCGTTACTCCTTTGCGTATGTCTTCTCAAAATAGTCGGGGCACATCCTCGCGCCCGAAAAACTCAACTGTAGGCCCTCGAAGAGTGAGGATGAATACCGCCGCGCAAAGCCGCGCGGACTACTGCTTCTACTCTACACGGATATGTAGGAGGGCGTGAGGTTCAGCTCTCACCCCGAACAGCTGGCAGAACAGAAAAGGCACAAGAAGGCCGAGCTGTAGCGTCTTAAGAACGTAGACGAGACACCAAACAAGTTCACCTACTGCGAGAAAAGCCCACACGCTGTCGAGACAGGGCAGTAGTGGCATAAAATGAAAGACTACGGAAAGCGTCAGATAACAGAAGACGCCCCTTCGCCCCAACACCTCGGGTGCCGGCAGAAAACGCTAAGCCCCCCCCGAACGCGGCGCGAACCAGACAGAAGTGAGGAGGCGTAATGCTCAACCCCGAAGATCTCTACTTAGCCAACACCAAAATATTGGACGACCCCAGGATGCACGGGCTAACCCTCGTCATCGCCCTCTCCAGCCCGCAAGACGCAGGTTCCACCGCAGGTCAGCTCGGGCAGGTGCTACTCAGCGAACTCAAAAACATTGAAATCGTCGAGTTCGACAGCGACCAGCTGCACGACTATCGCGCCCGCCGCCCCTACATCCGCTACGAAAAAGACCACTTCGAAAAGCCGCAATACCCGCAGCTGAAGCTCTACGCCGTAGAAGACAGCCTCGACAAGCCGTTCCTGCTACTCACCGGTGCCGAACCGGACCTGCAGTGGCAGCGCTTCGAAAAGGCGGTGCTGACCATCGCCCAGCGGGTCAAGCCCTCCCTGGTCGTGCTGGTCTCCGCATTCCCCATGCCGGTGCCGCACACCCGCCCCTTCCCGATTACCGCGCACGGCTCCCGCAAGGACCTGATTCGCGGCATCTCCCCGTGGAAGCCCAGCGCGGACGTGCACGCAACCGTCACCAACCTGTTGGAAGTGCTCTTCACCGAAAACGGAATCGACACCGTCGGCTTCGGCGTGAACATTCCCCAGTACATTTCGGAGGCGGACCTGCCGCAGGGCACCCTCACCGCCCTCGAACACGTGGGCATGGCGGCGCACCTCTCCCTGCCCACCGAGAACCTGCGCGAAGCCGCACGCCACGTGCACAGCCAGATCAACGATCAGGTCAAGCAGAACCCCGAAATTGGTCGCATGATCACGACCATGGAAGAGAACTACGACGAGAACTTCCGCACCTCCGACATTGCGGTTCCCCTCTCGCGACGCGACGCGCACAACGTGCCCAGCCGCGACGAGATTGGTGCGCTCTTCGAGCGGTTCCTCGACGAACAGTAAAGTGTGCGCAGTAGGGGATACCGCCCGCCAGATAGTGCCTGACAGATATTGCGTGACAAATTATGACGCGGCACCCCGCGCCGCTGTGGACAAACCCCAGCGTACAAACGAACAATACGAATAAATCTGTGGATACTTCGGATTCATGAACCGAAGTATCCACAGATTTATTTGTATAACCTGAGCACCCGCGCAAACCATGCCACCGTGAAAGCATGAACGCAAACAACATCTCCAACGGCAATATCCCCAACAGCGGCTACGACACGCCCCCGCCCATCCGCAACGAATACGACGTGCTCAGCTGCGCCCTCCACCAGCACGGCTACTGGCCCGACCACTCACTCATCATCCTCACCGCAACCGACAACGCCCTCGGTCCCAGCCTGCGCGTCAACCTACCCGACGAACCCTGCACCCACACCGAACGTGCCAACTTCCTCCACGAAACCTTCACCAAACTCCCCACCTGCCACAACGGTGAAACCCTCACCCGCTTCTACGCCATCATCATCGACGGCGACAACACCGTACGCCAACGCCAACTCAACCCCGACACCGCACAGCTCGCCACCATCGACGAAATCCATAACGACCTCGAAACCCAAATCAACATCAACACCTGGCTCCACCTGCTCCACGACCCGCGCATCGTCAGCGAACTACGCTGCGAAGACGTCATCTACGCAGGCGGCGCCAGCATCTGGGCACTCAACCCCGAACAACAGACGCTCACCCTCCTTGCACCCATCGAAGAACTCCTACACAGCGGCTACTACACCTGGCTTACCCGCCACGGCGACACCATCGCCGACACCGCCCAACACAACTACGCCCACAGCCCCTGGGACACCGACCCCACCGGCAACCCCGAAACTCGCCACGACTGGGAAAACGCCGTAGAACTCTGGGCCCACACCCGCACCAACACCACCCGGAATGACGACGCCCGCCGCCAGAACATTCGCACCATCTACCGCCAAGCCCAAATCGACCTCTGCTACTGGGACGCCGCCATCAACGCCGCCGCGCACCTGCTCACCACCCACCCGGTCGATAACGCGGCCAACCCCACCACCGGCGACGTGCCCACCATTGGCGACGCACTCCGCGAACTCATCCCCGCCGAAGTTGCCGGGCACCTACGCGCCTCCATCGCATCGGCAACCCTCAACCCCATCACCGCCGAAATGCTCACCTACCTCGCCGGCTACGGGCTCAACCACGCCCAAAAAGCGCTCGCCTACCTGCACTACTCCGCCCAATACACCTACCACGCCTTCGGCGGCGAATACCCCAGCACCAGCCCCGACCGCGCGCCGCTCGAACCACCCCACTACGGCACCCGCATCACCCGCAAAACCTACATACCCGCCAGCTTCACCCACGCACTCAGCTCCGCGCCCGGCACCGAACAGGCACATGTACGCGCCGTGCCCGAAAAATGCGTGCAATGGCAAGACTGGATCCGCCGCACCCACCGCACTATCCAACAGAGCCACACCATTCAGCAGAGCCGCAACAACCAACACGCCAACCTCAACGGCTGGGCACTCGAAAACCTCACCCCCGCCGACCACGCCAGCGCAGCCGAACTCAACACCATCAGCCGCGACCTGCTCCCACGCCTCGAGGAACGCCCCAAAGACCACAACGCCCACAACAAATTCGAAAACCTCAAACAACAAATCGACGAAAGCTGCACCAACAGCGAATACCTCACCAAACACCACGCCGTCTACACCCACTACCTCAACGCCCTCAAAGGAAAACTAGACAGCCCCCACTGGGCACGCCTCAACGCACTCGAACTACTCACCAGCCTGCTCACACCCCACAGCACCGACGGAGAATACGCCGCACTACGCAACATCCAAGCCTGGACCAACTGGTACAAGGGCTACAGCACCTACGCCCGCATGCTCCGCCAAGAAGCCCACCGCCACACATTCGGAAAGGACCTCAACATCCTCGACGTACACCTCAACGCAGGCAACCTACCCGCCTGGATCAAACACACCATCTGCGGCGAACCCGGAACACACCGCGAACCCATCAGCACCCTCAAACCCCGAAAACCCTAAACCTGGCACCTAAAAGCGGTGCCGAAAGCGAAGTACAAATAGGGGAGGGGTGCGCCACCAGGCAGGCCCCTCCCACCGACTCCTCCTATCCACAACCGCACCCAGCCGCACCCAGCCAAAACCAGGCCCACAAGCCACCCAAACAGCGCGTCAAATTGAAAACAACCAAAAATCTGCAATACTTATATATTGACCCCGTATAGTCAATGCGCTACAACGCGCCCTCAAACCGCTCCACACAACGAGCAACGGAACCCTGCAAACCGCCCAACGCACGCGGAATAAAACCCGCCACCACAGCGTTAAACCGGACAAACGCAGCAAACACCCCGACCGAGGACGCCAGCACAGACTTGACAGGGTCTTAGGTGTTTTGCAAACAAAACACCCCACCACAAGCCAGAAAGGGTTCTAGTGGCACCTGCAACCAGCAAGAAGACCGTGACCGGCGACGCAACCGAAGAAACCGTCGCAAAAACCACCACCAAGACCACCCGCACCAAGAAGGCAACCACCAAAGCCGTAGCGGCAACCGAAGACACCACCGGCGCAACCGCCGAAACCGGTGCCGAAAGCACTGCCGAAACCGAGGCAGACAAGCCCAAGCGCACCCGCAAAACCACCACCACCAAAACCGCAACCAAGCGCAAGACCGGTGGCCGCCGCAAAAAGAACGACGACGACGAATTCGACCTCGCCCTCGACGAAGAACTCGAAACCACCGACGGCGAAGACGAACCCGATGAAGAAGACGAAGAAACCGTAGCCAAAAAAGAAGAAAAGAAGGCCGCAGAAGCAGTAGCAGCCAAGGGCTCCGGCTTCGTCCTCACCGCAAACGACGACGACGACGCACCCGCACAGCGCGTCGTAACCCCCGGCGCAACCGCCGACCCCGTCAAGGACTACCTCAAGCAGATCGGCAAAGTCTCTCTGCTCAACGCACAGCAGGAAGTCGACCTCGCCATGCGCATCGAAGCAGGCCTCTATGCCGAACACAAGCTCGCCGAAAACCCCGACATGGACAAAGACCTCAAAAAAGCCCTGCGCTGGGTCATCCACGACGGCAAGCGAGCCAAGAACCACCTGCTCGAAGCCAACCTGCGACTCGTCGTCTCCCTCGCCAAGCGCTACACCGGCCGCGGCATGCTCTTCCTCGACCTCATCCAGGAAGGCAACCTCGGCCTCATCCGCGCCGTCGAAAAGTTCGACTACTCCAAGGGCTTCAAGTTCTCCACCTACGCAACCTGGTGGATCCGCCAGGCCATCACCCGCGCAATGGCAGACCAGGCCCGCACCATCCGCATCCCCGTGCACATGGTAGAAGTCATCAACAAGCTCGCCCGCGTGCAGCGCCAGATGCTCCAGGACCTCGGCCGCGAACCCACCCCCGAAGAACTCGGCAAGGAACTCGACATGACCCCCGAAAAGGTCATCGAAGTCCAGAAGTACGGCCGCGAACCCATCTCCCTGCACACCCCCCTCGGTGAAGACGGCGACTCCGAATTCGGCGACCTCATCGAGGACTCCGAAGCAGTCGTCCCCGCAGACGCAGTGTCCTTCACCCTTCTGCAGGAACAGCTCCACTCCGTGCTCGACACCCTCTCCGAGCGTGAAGCCGGCGTGGTCGCAATGCGCTTCGGCATGACCGACGGCCAGCCCAAGACCCTCGACGAAATCGGTAAGGTCTACGGCGTGACGCGTGAGCGTATCCGCCAGATTGAGTCGAAGACCATGTCGAAGTTGCGTCACCCGTCGCGTTCGCAGGTACTGCGCGACTACCTGGACTAGGAAACATCACCTAGATTGAGCGGACGTAGCCGGTTCCCGCTCGCGGTACCGCTCCGTACAGCCGGCACGCGGACGATGCTCGCGGCACCGTTCTGTATGGCCGGCTTGCGGACGATGCTCGCGGGGGAGTGCCCCCTCTTCAGCGCCTGGGGGCGCTTCGAGGACGGAGCCCCCGCTCCGCATCGCCGCTATGCCGTCTAGGTTCAGTTTCGCTAGTTTTAGCACATACAGAAAAGGCTCTCCGAGATACCGGAGAGCCTTTTCTGCGTATGTAAACAGTTTGTATATTCGGCACACGGGCGATGCTCGCGTAAGCTCTGCACAGCCGGCTTGCGGATGATGCTCGCGGGGGAGTGCCCCCTCATCGGTGCCTGAGGCACCTCGAGGACGGAGCCCCCGCTACGCATGTCCGCTGCGCCGTCAACGTTCAGTTCCACAGAGGCTGAGCATGTTAGGTTGGCTCTGCGGACGGAGTGCCCCCGCTACGCATGTCCGCTACGCCGTTAAGGTTCAGCGCCGCTACAGACCCAGCTGGCGCAGATAGCGGTCCGCCACCGCCTCCACCTGATCCAATCCGCGCACACGACCCAGCGCCTGCGACCACGCATCAGCCTCACCGCCAGCCACCGGCAAACCAGCCGCCGCCCACAACGCCGCCGTCATCGCACCCACCGAATCCGAATCCGAATCCACCGACACCGCACGGCACAACCCCTCAAACAAGGCGCCACGCACCGTCGCCTCATCGGCATCAGCCGGCAGGCCCTTCACAGCATCCGCCGCGCACCAGAACGCCACACCCAACAGCTCAGGCGCCGTCCAGCCCGTACCAAAATGCTCCGCCACAGCCTCCGGAACCGGTACCGTACCGTCCTCCAGCAGCTCGACGGCACGACTCAACGCCGCCGCCGTACGCGACGCATCACCCGGAATCGAATCATCCGCCGCCACCGAACCACACCACGACACCACACGACGCGCCGCCTCCAACAACGCACCAAACGAGCCCGACGGGGACGCCAACAGGTCACGAACCAACAACGCATACGCCGCCGCCGAAGCCAACGCCTCCGGATGCCCATGCGTCAACGCCGCCGCACGCACCGCCAACAAAACCACCGTACGCTCCTGCGCCACCGGCAAAACACCCAACGCCGCCGAACGCACCAACGCACCACTACCCAAAGCATCAGGATTCAACGACTTCGACACCAACTGCATCTCACCCGAACCCAACGCCCGCAACGTCGCCGCACCCGGACCACGACGAGCCGTCAACTCGGAAGCCCCATCAATCTCACGATCCAACGAAAACGGCGCAGACTCCGGCAGAACCTCACCAATACCGCGGAACCACCGCAAATACGCCAACCACAAACACGCCAACTCATCCGCCGCCGCGCCCTCATTATTCCACTCCAAAACCTCCGTCAGGCCATCTAAGGTGTAGCAGGTCAGCTGCGTATCATCACTGACCAGTAGCTCACCAAACGCCGACTCCCACGGCTTAGGGGCGCACTCCGCAATCTGCTCAGCCGACAACAACTCCAACGGATAACCCAGGGCATCACCCAGCGCAGACGCACGCAACAAGCCGCGCACCCTGCCCGCAAACTCAGCCGAAACCTCAGGCGCACGCGTGAACTCAACAGAAGAAAAACTCATAGGGCGATTATCCCACGGGCGGCTAGAGCATAAGCGGCTTCGTGCTCATGCTCGCGGGGGAGTGCCCCCTCTTCAGCGCCTGGGGGCGCTTCGAGGACGGAGCCCCCGCTCCGCATGAGCACCTGCGCCGCGGATGGTTAGCTACTCGTCCTCACCGGGAATAGAGGGAGACTTAGACAAAAACGGTTTTGCACTCACGCTCGCGGGGGAGTGCCCCCTCTGCGGCGCGGGGCGCCTTGAGGACGGAGCCCCCGCTCCGCGTGAGTGCCTGCGCCGCGGATGGGTGCCTGCGCCGCTGTGGAGTTCCGATCCCTGAATGACGAACTGTGAGGCGCAAAACAAGACGCAATGCCATACTGAAACCATGAAGATTCTGCACACCTCCGACTGGCACCTCGGCCGCACCTTCCACCGCAGCCCCCTCACCCGTGAACACCAGCAGTTCATCGACGAACTGCTCAAATACGTGCACGCCGAAGGTATCGACACTCTCCTCATCAGCGGCGACGTCTACGACAGCACCATCCCCACCGCCGAAAGCACCACCCTGCTCGACCAGGCACTCACCCGCCTCATGCGCGCCGGCGTGCACGTCATCCTCAGCTCCGGCAACCACGACTCCTTCCGCCGCCTCAGCTACGGCGCCGCGTTCTTCGAAGCCTCCGGCGTGCACCTGCGCACCAGCCTCGAAGACGCCACCCGCCCCGTCGAACTCACCGACGGCACCTTGCGCGTACACGTCTACGCCATCCCCTACCTCGCGCCGCGCCTTCACGCCACCGCCCTCGGCGTAGACCCCACCCACCACGCCGTCCTCCGCGCCGTCACCGACGCTATCCGCACTGACGCCGCCGAACGTCACGCCCGCGGCGAAGGCGCCGACCGCATCATCGTCATGAGCCACGCAACCGTCAGCGACACCACCGGCAGTGACATTGCCGGCAGCGCAGACACCACACCCCGCAGCGACTCCGAACGCGACATCAGCGTTGGCGGCATCGACTGGGTACCCGCCTCCCTCTTCGACGGCTTCGATTACGTAGCCCTCGGCCACATCCACAAGCGCTACCCCGTCACCCACACCATCCGCTACAGCGGCTCCCCGCTCGGCTTCTCATTCAGTGAAGAACACAACCGCAACGGCGCCTACCTCATCGAACTCAACCCCGGCGAAGAACCCACCATCAGCAGCCACGAATGGGCAACCCGCGTACACATGAAAACCCTGCGCGGCACCATGGACCAGCTACTCAACAACCCAGAAAACAGCCCCTACGAGCAGGGCTACTACTGCCGCATCGAACTCACCGACGAAACCCTACCCGTCGGCGCCGTCGACCGCCTGCGCAGCCGCTACGAAACCATCTCCCACTTCAGCTACCGCAGCACCCAACCCGCCGCCGAAAAACCCGTCGCCGCGCCCCTCACTCGCGACGCCAATCCCGTCGACACCTTCGACCAATTCCACCAATACGTACGCAACCGCCCCCTCACCAGCGAAGAACGCGACGTCATCACCACCCTCAACGACCACATCAGCAGTCACAAGGACAACGCATGATCCTGCACAACCTCGAATTCGAAGCCTTCATGGCATACCCCAAGCGCCAAGAAATCAACTTCGACACCCTCAACAACGCCGGCGTATTCCTGCTCAACGGCCCCACCGGCGCCGGTAAAACCACCATCCTCGACGCCATCTGCTACGCCCTCTACGGCGAAACCAGCAGCGACCGCGAATCCGCCAAACTGCACTCTACCTATGCGGCACACAGCGGCACCAAACCGCGCGTACTACTCGACGTTACCCTCCACGGCAAGCGCCTGCGCATCGACCGCACCCCCGCCTACAACAAACCCATCACCCGCGGCGCTCGCAAAGGCCAGATGCGCGAAGAAAGCGCCAAAGCAACCCTCGCCGAACTCGCACCCGGCGCCGACCCCTCCGACGAAAAGGCATGGACGCCCATCTCCAGCAGCGTCGCCGAAGTCAACCGCACCATCGCCGAACGCACCCACCTGACCAAAGAACAATTCCTCAAGGTCGTACTGTTGCCGCAGGGTCAGTTCGCGCAATTCCTCAAGTCCAAGCCCAAAGAACGCAAAGAACTGCTCAAAAAGATGTTCCCTGTCGAACACTACGAGCAGCTCTTCGACGCGCTCCTTGAAGAATCGAAAAAGGCTCAGCAGGACGTCGCCCAGGACGAAAACACCCAGCGCGGCTACCTTGAACGTGCCCGCGTAGAAATGCTCGCCCTGCAGGCGCTCCTGGATGCTGTAGATACGGATGCTGAGGGCACCGATACCGAGGGCTCTGCTGTTGAAGGGTCTGTGGAGGCTGGGGAGGCGCCGGAAAACCTCACCGCTGAGAACGTCACCGCCGAAACCCTCGACGCATGGGTCGCCGGCGGAGTAGAACGCGCCCGCAAAACCTCCGCACGCGAAAAGCAGGAACAGCAGCGCCTCACCGACGAAGCCGACCAGAACACCCGCCTGCTCGCCGAACGCGCCCAGCTGCAGGCCGACTGGCGCGAATACGAGCAGCTCTGCGAGCGCCGCACCCGCCTGACCGAACGCGCCGACGAGCACAAGGCACAGCGCGAAGAGCTGGCGCAGGCACGTGCCGCCGCGCCCCTGCACGCACAGTACGCGCAGGTCCATGCCGAATCCCAGGCGCTCACCGCCCGCCAGCAGGAGCAGGCTGCGTGTGCTTCCGCGCTGGACGAGAGTGGTCGCGCCCTGCTTACGGCACTGCGCGATGAGGAAACCGCGGAAGACGTCACCTTCCCCGAGGAGACAACCTTCGCCGCGCTCCCTTCCCTTGAACCCGCCGAGCAGCAAACCCAGCTCGAGGCGCTCCTCGACACCCTGCGCGCCCTGCAGAAGAAGGACGCACAGCTTACCGACGAGGAAGCCGCCGCAGCCACCCTGCTGAAGCAGGCTAATGCCCTCGAGCAGGACAAGTCTCGTGCCGAAAAGACGCTGAGCGACCTGACCGCCGCCGCCGAGCAGCTTGCCGAAGAACTCGCCGGCTACAGCACCGCCGACGAGGAACGCACCCTCGCCGCGCACCTGGTCACCGAGGCGCAGCAGAAGCACGATGCCGCCCAGCAGATGCAGCAGAAGCTGGACGCCTCCGCCGCCGCGGTTGCTGAGGCTGAGAAGCAGAGCAAGCGCACCGCCACCGCCGAGCAGAAGGCGCAGGAAAAGTGGCAGGCTTCGGCTCAGCAGGCGCTCGCCGCGACGGAGGAGTTCAAGAACCTGCAGGTGCTGCGCCTCGCCCAGGCGTCCTCCTTGCTGGCGCGCGAGCTCAAGGACGGCGAACCCTGCGCGGTCTGCGGCTCGGTCGAGCACCCCGCCCCCGCGCAGATTGCCGAGGGTGAGCAGCTGGTTGAGCGTGCCGACCTGGACGCCGCCAAGGAACGTGAAGACAAAGCGCACAAGCAGGCGCGCATCCACGAACTGGCTAAGGACCGGGCGACCAAAGCCCACCAGGAAGCCTCCGAGGCGCTCGCCGCCGCCCGCACCCAGTACGAGACTCTGGCGGCTCAGGGCGAGTGCGATGTGGAGCAGACTGCCGCCCAGCTGCAGCAGGCGCAGACCCGCCTCGCGCAGGCTCAGTCGCGTGTGACCGCGCGTGACGGCGTGCTGGTGAAGGTTGAGCGGGTGCGGGTTGAGCTGCAGAAGGCTCAGGAGGCGCTACGCACCATCGAGGGCGCGGCGGTTGAGGCTCAGACTCGTCACCGTGACGCTGCGGCGCGCTGTGAGGCTACCGCGGCTGATTTGGCGCCTGCTCGTGCGGCGGTGGGTTTTGCGCAGCGTGTTGAGGCTGTGGAGGGCTACCGTGCGGCGCATCAGCGTCTTGCTCGTGCGGTGTTGCTGTTGGGGCAGGCGCGTGAGCGTCATGCTCTGGCGGCGGCGCAGGCGCAGCGCCTGTTGGGCGAGTCTGCGTTTGAGAGTGCTGAGCTGGTGCAGGCGGCGGTCCGCACCCCTGAGCGCGTCGACGCCCTGGAACAGGCTGTTGCCGCGTATGAGTTGGAGCATGCCCGCCTCCTTGAGGGCTTTGGCCGTGAGGCAATTGTTGCGGTGGCGGCCCGTGTTGCCGCTGGTGAGCAGGCACCGGATGACCTGCAGGGCGTGCGTGAGCGGGTTGAGCAGTTGCGCGCGGCGGTTCACCGTTTGACTCTTCGTGAGGGTGAGCGGGAGAGCGTGCTGCGTTCTTTGCAGGCGCTGCGTGGCGAGTATGCGGCGTTCCGTGCGCAGACGGCGCAGCGTTATGACCGTGCGCAGATGTTGGCTAACTTGGCGGCGGCTGCCCGCGGTGACACTCTGGGCGGTTATGAGCATCAGGTTGACCTGGTCAGCTATGTGCTGGGTGTCGAGTTCGAGCGGATTCTGCACTCGGCGTCGCTGCACCTGGACCGCATGAGTGAGGGCCGCTACGGCATGGTGTTCAGTGATCACCGTGCGAAGGGTAGCCGTTCCGGTGGCGGCCTGAACCTTGAGATTACTGACACCTGGACGGGCGAGCCACGTGAGGCGTCGTCGCTGTCCGGCGGCGAGTCGTTCTTGGCGTCGCTGTCGTTGGCGTTAGGTCTGGCGGAGGTTGTTCAGGCGAATAACGGCGGCATCGAGCTGGACACCCTGTTCATTGATGAGGGCTTCGGCACGTTGGACGCTGAAACTCTGGACATGGTGATGGGTACGATTGAATCTCTGCGTGATAGCGGCCGCACTATTGGCCTGATTTCGCATGTGGAGGAGATGAAGAACCGTATTCCAGCGCAGATTGTGGTGGAAAAGGGTCAGAACGGCTCGTCGGTGAGGGTAAACTCCTAGTAGGCATAAATTCGCTTCCGGGTTGCTGTTATGGCATGTCCGGCGGCTTATTCGTGAAAGAGATGATGACCTCGACACCTCAGGACAGGGCACCGAATTCAACGTATCGTGTGGAACCTTCGGCTGATGCACACACTAACGCATCCGCGCCGAAGGTTCCTCCGCGCACCATGAAGGTGGCACCCGCCCCCGATACCTCGGATAGGTTGAGTGCTTCGGGCACAGGCATTCCGACGGTTCCGGGCACCTCCCTGACGGATGTGGTGCGCAACAACGAGCACGTGTTGCAGGAGTTGCCGCCTCGCCCGATTCCTGCTGCGGATGAGATTAATACGAATGCGTCGGTACCGGACATTTTGCGTCAGCATTGGGCGTTGTTCCTGCGCAACGGTAAGGAGCAGCGTCGTCACCTGTATGCGGTGCTTCGTGCTGAGGGTTTTGCCCGTAATGTGTTGACGATTCTGTTCCACATTCCGGCGGCTTCTTCGGCGTTTGCGCTGTATATTCTGTTGGCGAGCCACCTGGGTAGTGTGCATGATGGCGGCTACGCGGTGGCGGCGTTTACTGGCGCGTATTCGGTGCAGATTATGCTCGGCCCGATGCTGGTGCGTGCTCTGGGGTTGCGGTCGTTGCTGGCGATTACGTCGATTCTGAATATCGCTGCGGTGCTGAACATGCTGGTGATTGGTTGGCGTCTAACGGTTGACCCGAATAATGTGAGTACGACCTACCATGCGCTCTCGTGTGTGGCGATGGGTTTCACGACTCCGCCGTGGACTCCGTTCGCTCTTGAGTCGCTGTATCGCCGTAACTATCAGTACAGTGATGTTCGCTTGTCGACTGCGGTGTCGTGGGGTACCACGGCGAACATGTCGATGCATCCGCTGGCTGCTCTGCTGGTGTGGCTGGGCGATGCGTACATCACCCCGAATAATGAGTATGCGGGCTTCTGGATCACGATTATTCTGGATGCGCTACTGTTCGTCGTGGTGCTGGCGGCGCCGAGGTGGCTACCGGATATTTCGCGTATTCGCATGGCTCCGCCGCAGAATCTGGTGCGTCCGAGCCGTCAGACGGTGGTGCTGATTCTTGGTCTGGTGCTGCTGGGTGCGTGCATGGGTTCGGTTGGTTCTGGTCTGCTGGGTTTCTCGCTGATTCACGGTTCGATGAACCTGTTCATGGCTATGGTTGCGACCGGTACCGGTGCGCTCGTGGTGGTGGCTTTCCCCGTGGTTTTGGGCGGCCGTTCGGTGAACCCGTGGCATGGCTGGCTGACGAGCGGCGTTCTGCTGATTATGGCGGCGCTGTACTTGCCGGCGAGCGATGATACGTCCACGATTTTCTATGCGTTGGCGCTGTGCGGCGCGGTGCTGGGCGTGGCGTTTGGCGGCCATGAGCTGTGGCTGAACCGTTCGCTCAAGCATATTCCTGATGCGCAGGCGAGCTTCTTTACCCGCTCGATGCTGGGCATTGGTCTTGCGCTGGGTAGTATGTGGGGCGGCTATATGGGCGACGCCCCGTATTACCGTAATGCGTTTATGGTTCCGGTGATTATTGCGACTCTGTATTTTGCGTTGGGTCATTTGTACGGCTACCTGTGGCGTGAGGAGCGTGAGGAGCAGCTGACTCCTTGGGATCAGTTGGAACGTCGTTAGCGCATGTTTAAAGGCGGATGCCCCGCCACCTTCTACAGGTGGTGGGGCATCCGCCTTTTGCGTACCGTGCTTGGCTTTTTCATGCCTCAGCGTGAGGCTGCCGGTTTAGTGACCGCGCTTAATCCATGCCGGAAGCTCGGGTGCTTCCAGGCCAATGCCGGTGCTGTCGCCGTGGCCGGTGAGGACCGCGGTGGACTCGGGCAGGGTCAGCAGGCGGGTCGAGATTGAATCGATGATGGTGTCGAAGTCGCTGTAGGAGCGTCCGGTTGCGCCGGGGCCGCCGTTGAAGAGGGTGTCGCCGGAGAAGACGACGCCTTCGCTGTTCTCCCAGCTGAGGGTGGGTGCGTAGAAGCACACGGAGCCGGGGGAGTGGCCGGGGGTGGCGAGGACCTTCAGTTCGGTGTCGCCGATGCGCAGTACGTCGCCGTCAGCGAGTTCGTGGTCGAAGTCCCAGGAGGGGTACACCATTTCCCAGAGCACGCGGTCTGCGGGGTTCAGGTAGACGGGTGCGCCGAAGCGTTCTGCCGCCTCCTTGGCGCTGCGGATGTGGTCGTCGTGGGCGTGGGTCAGCAGAATCTTCTCCACGGTGCGGCCTGCGACGGTGCGGGAAATCTTGTCGACGTCGTGGGCGGGGTCAATAATGATCACGGAGGAGTCATTGCCGATAATCCAGACGTTGTTGTCAACATCCCAGCAGCCGCCGTCCAGCGAGAAGGTGCCGGAGGTGACGACTCGTTCAATACGTTCGCTCACGCTACACTCCTAGAGTTCCACGACCGAGCGCAGCACGCGGCCGGTCTTCATGGTTTCGAATGCTTCGTTGACGTCCTCGAGGGTGATGCGCTCGGAGACGAAGCCGTCCAGGTCGAGGCGGCCGAGCAGGTACTGGTCCACGAACTCGGGGAAGTCGCGGGAGGGCAGGGTGTCGCCGTACCATGCGCTCTTGATGGAGCCGCCGCGGCCGAACACCTCGTCCAGCGGGATGTTCCAGGTGGTGCCGGGTGCGGGCACACCGACGAGGACGACGCGGCCAGCCAGGTCGCGTGCTTCGAATGCCTGCTTGAAGGTGGGGGCGATGCCGACAGCGTCGATGACGAGGTCTGCGCCAAAGCCGCCGGTGAGTTCCTTGATGGCCTCGACGGGGTCGACCTTGGAGGAGTTCACGGTGTGGGTTGCGCCGTGCTCGCGTGCGCGTGCCAGCTTATCTTCGTCGATGTCGACGGCGATGATGGTGGTTGCGCCACCGAGCTGTGCACCCGCGATTGCAGCGGTGCCAACGCCGCCGCAGCCGATGACTGCGACGGACTCGCCGCGCTTGAGCTCACCGGTGTTCAGCACGGCGCCCAGACCTGCGGTGACGCCGCAACCGAGCAGACCGATGGCAGCGTACTGTTCGGGGCTGATGTCGGCGGTAATCTTGGTGCACTGACCGGCCGCAACGAGGGTCTTCTCAGCGAAGGAGCCGATACCCAGTGCGGGGGTGAGCTCAGTGCCGTCCTCGAGGGTCATCTTCTGGGTTGCGTTGTGGGTTGCGAAGCAGTACTGCGGCTGGCCCTTGCGGCAGGCGCGGCACTCGCCGCAGACGGCACGCCAGTTGAGGATGACCAGGTCGCCGGGGGCGATGTCGGTGACGTCATCGCCGACAGCCTCGACGATGCCTGCGGACTCGTGGCCGAGCAGGTAGGGGAAGTCCTGGCCGACGCCGCCGGTGACGTAGTGGTGGTCGGTCTGGCAGACACCGCAGGTGAGGACCTTGACGAGTGCTTCTCCCTTGCCGGGGTCGGGTACGTTGATGGTGGTGACGGTGACGGGTGCGTCCTGGGCGAGGGCTACGACAGCCTTGACCTTGTGCATGGTGCTCCTTTGCTGGGCGCGGTTGAACCTCAACCGCTAGATAAAGGTTTTTTGATACGTTCCCATTCTAAGAGCTAAGGCATACCTGACGCACCCCGGGGCTGAGCGTGAAGCCCCCAGGGGAATGTGACGTTTTATGACGTCGCCGCCGACCCCGCTTCTACCTCTGCCGCGAAGGCGAGCGCACCGCGTCGGAATGCGCCCGAGGTCAGTGCGTTGACGTGGTCGCGGCCGGGCAGGGAGATGAAGCGGTTGAGCGGGTTGTTGCCGCGCACCATGTCGTAGAGTTCCGCCCCGTCGGCGGCGATGGTGTCCGCGTCGCCGAGCACGACCGCAACGGGTGCGTGTGGATGCGCGCCCGGGTGACCCGCAGGTAGGTCGGGGGAACCGGCACGCAGGGCGGGCACGTCGAAGAACGGGCCGAAGGGAATCCGCACGAACTTCAGGAGCGCATCGGGTTGAACGGGGGAGTTATCAATAATCGAGGTGAAGGAGGCAATCGCCTCGTCGGTGGAGTCCGCCGCCGGGGTTTCTGCGCTCGCGGAGGCGCTGGTGCCCTCGTGCGCTTCGAGCATGGCGCGCAGGGTAATGAGGTGGTCGTGTAGGGGCAGGCCGCCCAGGGTGAGGGATGCGACCGCCTCCGGGTGGGTGAGGGCGAGTTCCCAGCCGACGCGGGCGCCGAAGGAGAATCCGATAACGTGCGCGCGGGGCTCCAGTTCAACGCCGAGGTCGTTCTCGGTGGCGACGGTGCGCAGCAGTTGGGCGAGCAGATTGGTGAACAGGTGCATGGGGGTCAGCGGCTGACCAGCAGCATCGACAGGGGACACCGCATCGACAGAGGGCACAGAATCGAACGGAATCGTGCCGCTCCGCACGCTCGTGTTGTCGGGGAGCTTGCAGTCGATGGCGTGCATGGACTCGGGGTCTTTGAGGTATTCGTCTGAGTGGTAGGGCAGGGTAACGATCAGCACGGGGTATCCGGCGCGCAGGTATTGGCGGATCCAGCTGGTGCCGCCGTAGAGCTGCTCGCCGCGGGTGGCGAAGCCATGAATCATGAGAGCGGGGACGCGGCTTTTGAGTTGCTGCGGCTGGTAGAGGGTGTACTCGAGGTCGGGCATGGTAGTGCCGGGTACAACAGCATTTGGTACGGCAAAGGGCGCGGGAGAGAATTCTGCACTGGTCATATGTCTATCTTAGTGACCAGCGCAGGGTTTCTGTCCTGCGCCCTTTTCTATCTCGTGCCCTTTTCTGTCTCGCGCCCTTGATGCGTTGAGGCGGTATGCGCTCAGCTGAGCTGCCGCTTAGTTCTTCTGTGCCGCGCCGGTTGAGTTATCGGTGCCCAGGTCGAAGAGCGCATCCTGCTGAGGTTCAGCCTTTGGGCTCGCTTCTGCCTTCGCCGCGGTTGCCTCAGAAGCCTGAGTTTCGGCGGCATCGGCCTTCGCCTGCTTCTGCTGCAGCTGCTCCTTACCGTTTTCGATGCGTTCCTTACCGTCGGCAATGAGCGTGCGAATCATGGTGGTGTTGGTGTCCACCGCCTTCTGCACGCGATCCGCAATGGAGGGGCCCTTCGGCTTGGGGAGCATGCCCTGGCCTGCCGCCTGCTGCTGCAATTCGCGTCCGGCGGACATGAGGCGTTCGCTCTGTTCTTTCATCGCACGGGATGCGGTGGTGCTGCGCGGTTGAACCTTCAGGTGTCCGTGGTCGTCTTCGCCGGCGAGTACCTGGCGCATGAGCATGATTTCTGCGTCCAGGTGCGCGCCGAAGAGAAGCATATTGTTCATAATCCAGATGAACAGCAACATCACAATCACACCACCAATGAGGCCGTAGGTGGCGTTGTACTTGCTGAAGTTGTTGGCGTAGAGGGTGAATCCGAAACCGCCCAGGCCCATGCCGAAGAGGGCCAGCGCCGCACCGGGGGAGAGTTTCCACTGTTTGAAGCGGCGCACGTTCGGGGTGGCGGCGTACAGCAGGGTGATGAGCCCGATTGCCATGAACAGGATGAGGACCCAGCGGCCGTTGAGCCAGATGAGCTTGATGAGCTCCATATTGACGGTTTCGGGTACGTACTGACCGACCATGTCCAGGACGGTTACGCCCAGCAGCATCATGAGCATCATGAGTACCACGAGGATGATGAGCACGGCGGTGACGAACACGTTGATGGGTTTGAGTATCCAGCCGGGGCGGCCTTCACGCACGTTGTAGACCGTGTTGAGAGCTCGGCCGAAGGATCCGGTGTACCCGGAGGCGGACCAGAGCGCACTGAGGATACCGGTCAACAGCACCAGTCCTGCGCCATGGTCGCCGGTAATCTGCTTGATGGGGTCTTCCATAATGGCGTACATCTGGGCGGGCGCGTTGTCCTTGAGGAAGGCGAGGATGACGGCGGCGCTTTCCTCACCGTGACCGAATACGCCCAGTAGGGAGACGATCGCCAGCAGGGCGGGGAAGATGGACAGCACGGTGAAGTAGGTGAGTGCTGCCGCCATATCGGTGCCGCCGTTTGCGCCGAATTTGTAGATGGCACGGCGCAGAATGTAGAGGATGCTGCCCTTGGGGAAGTCGCGCAGTTTCACGCTTGCGTACTTGGGGGCTGCGGGCTTCTTCTTACGGGAGAAGAGTCCGCGTCGAGCTCCGGCGGGTACCTGGGTTGAGGAGGTGTCCGTGGAAGAGCCGGTGTGTGCAGCCAATGGGGCTCCTTGAATGAGTGGGGTGTACACAGTGGTGCGCCTATGAGCTTCAGCGTGTGGGCGCACAGAAGGGGCGAGGAGAACAATGAGCTGTCCTTCCCGCCCCTGCGGTGACATTATAGGGTCTTCTAACCCTCCCGCATTTTTCTGCGAGTGCAGATAGCTGACCTATCGGTCAGTTAGAGAGGGTAACCGCCCCGAAAAGCCTCAAAAAAGGCTTGTCAGCTAGGGTATAAAGCTACCTGCTGAGCCTAACTGAAAACTAGTTGTGAATACCCAGAACCTTAGCGGTGTGAGCCATCAGCTCATCAGCCAGATCCGGGTTGTCGTTGAGCTTCACACCGTAACCGGGGATAAGCTCCTTCAAACGGGGCTCCCAACCGGCAATCTTGGAGGGGAAGCACTTAGCCAGCAGGTTCAGCATAATCGGAGCCGCGGTGGAAGCACCGGGGGATGCACCCAGCAAAGCCGCGATGGAGCCGTCCGCTGCGGAGACAACCTCGGTACCGAACTGCAGGATGCCGCCCTTCTTTGCGTCCTTCTTCATGATCTGAACGCGCTGACCAGCTTCGATGAGCTCCCACTCGCCGCCGTCAGCCTCGGGGTAGTACTGGTGCAGGGTCTCCAGGCGAGCGTTCTTGTCCTTGACCAGCTCGGAGAGCAGGTACTTGACCAGGGAGAAGTTATCCAGACCTGCACGGGTCATGGGGTATAGGTTGTGCAGGCGCAGGGACTTCGGCAAATCCAGTACGGAACCCTGCTTCAAGAAGTTTGTCTTGAAACCGGCGTAGGGTCCGAAGAGCAGAGCACGCTTGCCGTCCACGTAGCGGGTGTCCAGGTGGGGAACAGACATGGGAGGTGCACCCACCGAAGCCTGACCGTACACCTTAGCGTTGTGCTGGTTTGCGGTTGCCTCGTGGGTGTTGCGCAGGAACAGACCGGAGACGGGGAAGCCGCCGTAGCCCTTACCCTCTTCAATGCCGGACTTCTGTAGCAGATGCAGGGCGCCACCGCCGGCGCCGAGGAACACGAACTTCGCGTTGATGCTCAGAGGCTCATCCTTGTTGATGCGGTTAATCGCCTCAACCTGCCAGGAACCGTTCGATTCGCGGTTCAGGTTGGTGACCTGGTAGCCGTAGCGAACCTCAACACCCTTGGTCTGCAGGTAATCGACCAGCTGCTCGGTGAGGGAGCCGAAGTTCACATCGGTACCTTCGGGGGACCAGGTTGCAGCCATCGGCTCGTTACCCTTGCGGCCCTTGACGGTCAGCGGTGCCCATTCGCCAATCTTCTCGCGGTCATTGGAGAACTGCATACGCTCGAAGAGCTTCTCCTTGCGGAAAGAATCGTAGCGCGCAGCCAGGTACTTGGAGTGGTCTTCGCCGAAGACCAGGGACATGTGGGGGACCGGGTTGATGAAGCTGGTGTCAGTCAGAATATTCTTCTCAGTCAGGGAAGCCCAGAATTGGCGGGAAACCTGGAACTGCTCGTTAATGTTCAGCGCCTTAGCTGCCGAGACGGTGCCGTCGGGGCCAGCGGGTGCGTAGTTGAGTTCGCATAGCGCCGAGTGGCCGGTACCTGCGTTATTCCAGGGGTTGGAGGATTCCTGAGCAACCTTGTCGAGGCGTTCGAGCAGGATAATATTCCAGGTCGGTTCGAGCTCCTTGAGGAACACGCCGAGGGTGGCGCTCATGATGCCGCCGCCGACCAGGACGACGTCGGTTCGTTCAGTACGTGCTACCACTGAATTCTCCCTTAGGGGTGCGGGTGCCCGGCCTGGGCACAATGACTGTGGGGTACATCATCTAGCCTACTCCTTTTAGCGGGGTTGGCATAGCTAGAATCAGCAAATAACAGGAGAGTGTTGCAGTTCACATGTTAGCTTCCCTGGAAGGTAAAAACCCTCCAGGGCACGCCAAACACACACGCAACGCAACACTCAAACCTGAACTGCCTACAACTTACGTAGCTTACCGAATAGCTCAATCGCATTCTGCTCCGTCTGATAGCCCTGAACCTCACGGCTCACCGCCACCTTCGACGTCACATTCAGCAACGGAACCGCCGGCATGAACTGACCCAACTGAGACACAACCTTCGCATACAACTCGCGCTGCGAATCCACCGAATCGGCAGAGTCCGCGGTACGAATCGCCTCCAAAATCTCAGTAAAACGAGGCGACGGCGCCACCGCCACAGCAGTAGGCGACGGCGAAGGCGACGCCGACGGGCTCGGCGAAGCAGAAGCAGAAGCCGAAGCCTCCTCCTCAGGCATCAACGGGTCCGGCGAATAACTCGGCTGCTGGCTCGGAGTCGCAGAAATCCGCACATTCGAATTCGCACCACCCGACGACGGCACATCAGAACTCTTCTTCGTCAAACCAGTCGTCATATCCGACGGCGCATTAGCAATCAACGAACGCACCTGATGCTCAGCAATCAGCGGCGCCAACACCGGACCGAAGAACGCATACGGGTCACGGTACATGCCGTAGAAACCCGCCAAGGTAATACCGCGCTCAGAAGAAACCTCACGGCTCTTCGACAGATACTCAGACCACGGCAGAGGCACCGGCTTAATATTCAGACCCACCTCAATCAGCGAAGCCACCATCTCCGAATACACCTTCTGCGGAGTATCCATCCACGGCAGAGACACATCGGCAGGGTAATAGCACTCAATCACCTGATTGTCGTACCCAGCAGTCGCCAACAGCGAGCGCGCCATATCCTGATTGCGGTCCGTGTAATCCTTCGCATCATCAGCCTTAATGCGGAACGACGGCGAAATCAGCGTCTGCGCATCCGAGGTGCCCTGCGGATAATACTGACGCAACGCACCGCGATCCACAGCATGCGAAATAGCGCGACGCACCGAAATATTCTTCAACACCGGATGCGCCGTATTCAAACCCAAATACACCAGCGAGAACGGGTCACGGCCCGGCGTCTGATAACCATCACGCGCCAGCTGACCCAGATCAGAAGAATTCACCTGATCACACGCATCAATATGACCCTCCATCAGCGCAAAATAACGCTTATCCGACGAAGTGAGGGTCGAAATCTGAATCTCATCCAGCTCAGGTGCCTGACCATCAAAATGGGTATTCTTCAGCAAGCGAACCGTGCCAGCCTCGAACGACTCCACACGGAACGCACCCGTACCCACCGGGCTACCCGTCAGCTTCTGATCCGCACCAAAAAGCGAAGGATCAATAATGCCAAACGCCTGCTGCGTCAAAATACGCGGAAACGCCAACGAAGGACGCGACAGGGTCACCACCACAGAGTTACCCTTCGCCACCACCGACGAAACCAACGGCAAGAACGACTGCACCACAGAGGAGTGAGCGGAATCCGACTTCTGTGCACCCTTCTTATCGCCCGGATGCGCAGCATCAGAAGCCGATGCAGAAGCAGACGCGCTCGGGGTAGCAGTCTCAGAAGTACTCGCAGACGGAGTCGCCGCACCCGACGGAGACGCCTGAACAGGCGCAGGCTCCACCGCCGAAGGATCAATAGAACCCGGCTTCGGCACACCAAAACCCCACGCAAACAACGGCTGAGCAGGCACCGCCAAAGCAGCAGTACCCTCACCCGTAGCCAACGCCTGCCACCTCTGGAAATTCTGCACCACAGCATCCGCAGTCAACGCAGAACCGTTACTAAAATGCGCCTCACGCAACACAAACGTATGCACCAAACGGTCATCAGAAACCGTCCACTCACTACATAACGAATCCTGAACCTCAGGATCACCCGTGTAATGATTCGCCACCAACAACGTCTGCAAAACCTGCGCCGTCACCTGATACGTACTCGCCACAGGAAACAACGCCGGATCCAAACCCAACGGCGCCGCACCCTGCGCAAAACGAAACACACGACGCGCATCAGCAGACGACGCGCTCGCACTCGCCGAAGAACCAGCAGAAGACTGACCAGAACACGCAGAAAGGGCCAAACCAGCACTAAAAAGCGCGCCAAAACGCAAAACGGCACGTCGACTCAAGCCACTCGAGCCGGCAGTGGCTCGCAGCAGCGCATCAGAACTGCCAACAGCTGACGATGCATAAGGCTGATGCTGCACGGGAGGGTCCTCTCTTCCGTCGCGGATGCTTATCTCTCAGGATAACGGTTCAACACCCAACCGGGCGAGACACATCCACCCCGGCAAGGCACATACAAGAGAACCCGCCGCCACGAAAACCGTGACGGCGGGCCCAATGTGAATGTGTGTGCGCGAGGGGGGACTTGAACCCCCACGCCATAAGGCACAGGAACCTAAATCCTGCGTGTCTGCCAATTTCACCACTCGCGCGTAGCGTCACCCCACATCCGAAGATGCATGCGTCTGAGGCAACAAAAAATTAGTGTACACCAGGAACCAAGGTTCTCCAAGCCTTAAAAGAAGCCCCCATAGGGCAAAAGTCCGCAAACACGCCGAACAACAACCCCCTCAAGAAGCAACAGAACGGCGATACGCAAACCCCAGAAAACGTGACCCTACTTCGGGTCAATACCCAAATCACGACGCAACTTCGCCACATGACCCGTCGCACGCACATTGTACTGAGCCACAGAAATAACACCCTGCTCATCAATCACAAACGTCGAACGAATCAGGCCCTCATACACCTTGCCGTAATTCTTCTTCTCACCCCACGCACCATACGCCTCAGCCACCGCATGATCAGCATCAGACAGCAGCGGGAACGTCAACGACTCCTTCTCCACAAAACGAGCAATAGCCGCCGGCGAATCCGGAGAAACACCTAACACCACGTAACCCAACGACTTCAACGACGCCAAATTATCGCGGAAATCGCACGCCTCCTTCGTGCAACCCGGAGTCGAAGCCTTCGGATAAAAATACAAAATCACCTTGCTACCCGCATAATCACTCAGGCTATGTTTCTTACCCGACGCATCAGCAAGGGTAAAAGCAGGCGCCGGGGAGCCCGGCTCAAGACGAACGCTCATCAATAACTCCTCAAAACATCAATAGAGATCAGCAGGGGAGCGGCGGATGCGCCCCACACAGTACCAAGGGCGGACGCGCCCCATGCAATACACACAGTCTAGTGTCCCACACACCCCACCCAAACAATGTGTCTAGGCTCACTCCAAATCAACTTGCGCACACCACAAAAACTCGCGTATAGTATTTTTCTGTTGCAAGGGAAACCTTGAAAAACAAAACAAGCGCCTCTAGCTCAATTGGCAGAGCAATTGACTCTTAATCAATGGGTTCTGGGTTCGAGTCCCAGGGGGCGCACTTCAAAGAAAATCCCGCTGATTCTTCGGAATCGGCGGGATTTTTGCGTTCCCTCTGAAAAAGATTTTGCTGGGCTTGAGGTATAGATATTTCCCCTTGCTCCTACAGGGGACCCGTCCTCGCTTCGCTTCGGACACCCTGATGTCGCGACGGGGAATATCTATACCTCTGCGCATCTGTGGTTCAGGGGTTCGCGAAATCCCGCCGGGGTTGCGGTAGATTTGCGGTGGTTCAGTGTGTGCGCCCCGTGCCTGGCGAACTGGGGCGGGGGAGGCTGTCGCGGTTTAGCCTGTTGCTTGGTGGTTGGTGTTTTGCGTGCAGGCACACGAAAGCCCGCCACCGTCACACAACAGCAGCGGGCAATCATTTCAAAAAGTCTCTGTTACAGGACCGGCCAAATCCGCGTCACAAACTCACGGAAATCCTCCACATCCTTACCCTGCTCCAACAGGCCAGTGCCAAGGTGAGTCGCAACCTCAGCATTATCCTCAAACGACAAATAAAACGAGCTGCCATTCACCGACTCAAGCGTCACCGCATCATCACCCACACGATACGCATGCAGAGCATTCGTATTATCAATCGTCGTTGCCGTACCCGCAGGCGTCAACGCCGGCAAATTCACCGGAGCAATAATCACCTCATCCGGCGCATCCTGATACCCAACAATAAAATGCTGCTGATCAGGATACTGATGCAACGCCAAATCAGGATTACGGTAAACCGCACGGCCCGTCGCATACACCAAATTGTATGCACCGTAATTAATAATCTGCTCGTCAAAAACCGGGTGCAGAACTCGGATAAGTTCCTCACCCGTCAAAAACACGTCACTCTCAACAGAGTTACGGGGGTCAACAACCTCTGCGTACTTACTTGCTTCGGTCAGCTCATCAGCGACCGGGATGATTGGTTCGGTCATAGCTTCAGTCTACCGGGGCAACCAACGAAGGTCACGAGTATTCGCGCATATTACGCGCCATGACGTCCAAAAATGCGAGTTTTTCTCACCTGTTCAAATGAACACGTGGGAATGTGTCAACAAGTGCAATGTGTCCACATCATGAAAGAAAGTATCGGACCTGCGCCTTTATGAACAAAAACGGGCGTGTTGCTCGATAGAGATTTGACTCACCCCTTCTTGGGGCGCACCATAGAAGGGTGAAGACAGCAATGTTCCAGCGAATTCTACGCCTTGTCGACGTCGCCTAGGGCGCGTGGCAGGGTCTATTCACTGCGACTGAGCGCCCCTACCGCTACCACCAACAGCGAGGGGCATTTTTTATAGCTTGGTACCCCCGGGCATAGGATGCGTGAGGATCACACAAACCCCACGCAGAACATTGAGTACAACGAAGAACCATTAAGACACGAGGCATTTCCATGACCATGGGATTTTCCACTTCTGATGACGCGGCAAACGCTCCCGCAGAACGCATGACCGGTTCTCAGGCTATCGTCCGCACCCTCGAAGACCTGGGTGTGACTGACGTATTCGGCCTGCCTGGCGGCGCAATTCTGCCGACCTATGACCCCCTGTACGACTCCAAGAAGGTCCGCCACATCCTGGTCCGCCACGAGCAGGGCGCAGGCCACGCAGCTCAGGGCTACGCAGTGTCCAGTGGTAAGACCGGCGTGTGCATCGCAACCTCCGGCCCCGGCGCAACCAACCTGCTGACCGCAATCGCTGACGCAAACATGGACTCCATCCCCCTGGTCGCAATCACCGGCCAGGTGTCCACTAAGCTGCTGGGCTCTGACGCATTCCAGGAAGCTGACATCGTCGGCATGGCAATGCCCATCTCCAAGCACTCCTTCATGATCACCGACCCGCAGGACATCCCCCGCGCGCTCGCAGCAGCATTCCACATCGCATCCACCGGCCGCCCCGGCCCCGTGCTCGTGGACGTCACCAAGGACGCACAGGTCGGCATGATGGAATACCGCGGCATTCCTGAGGACCTGGAGCTGCGCGGCTACACCCCCGTCACCCGCGGCCACTCCAAGCAGATCCACGAAGCAGCTAAGTTCATCACCGAATCCAAGCGCCCCGTCTTCTACGTCGGCGGTGGCCTGGTCCGCGCAGGTGCTTCCGAAGAGTTCCACAAGCTGGCTAAGCTCATCGGCGCACCCGTCGTCACCACCCTGAACGCTATCGGTGCATTCCCCGACTCTGACCCCCAGAACCTCGGCATGCCCGGCATGCACGGCACCGTTCCCGCCGTCGCCGCAATGCAGAAGTCTGACCTGCTGATCACCCTCGGCGCACGCTTCGATGACCGCGTCACCGGTAAACTCGACTCCTTCGCACCCGAGGCTAAGGTCATCCACATTGACGTTGACCCGGCAGAAATCTCGAAGATTCGCTTCGCGGATGTTCCGATCGTCGGCGACCTCAAGTACGTGCTGCCCGAGCTGACTGACCTGCTCTCCACCGAGTTCGCAGACCAGCTGCCGAACCTGACCGAGTGGTGGAACGAGCTGAACGTCATCCGCAAGGATTACCCGCTCGGCTACGAGAAGCCCAACGACGGCCTCGGTTCGCCCGAGTACGTTCTCGAGCGTATTAGTGCTCTCACCGGCCCCGACGCATACTACGTCACCGGCGTTGGCCAGCACCAGATGTGGGGTGCACACTACATTCAGCAGGAGAGCCCCCGCCACTTCGTCAGCTCCGCAGGCCTCGGCACCATGGGCTACGGCGTTCCTGCCGGCATGGGCGCAAAGGTCGCACACCCCGAATCCACCGTGTGGATTATCGACGGTGACGGCTGCTTCCAGATGACCAACCAGGAACTGGTCACCTGCGCACAGAACAACATCCCCGTCAAGGTTGCCATCATCAACAACTCCTCCCTCGGCATGGTGCGCCAGTGGCAGACTCTGTTCTACAACGAGCGCTACTCCAACACCGACCTGAAGGACGGCCACGGCACCGTACGCATCCCCGACTTCGTGAAGCTCGGCGATGCATACGGTTGCGCAACCTTCCGTTGCGAACGCGACGAAGACGTGGACGCAACCATCAAGGCTGCCCTCGAAATCAACGACCGCCCCGTCGTCATTGACTTCACCGTCAGCCCCCACGCCCTCGTCTGGCCCATGGTCCCGGCAGGCGTATCTAATGACAAGATTTGGATTGCGAAGAACACTTCGCCCGAGTTCGATCGTGAGGGAGAGAACTAATGTCTCAGCACACTCTGTCCGTTCTGGTAGAAGATAAGCCGGGCGTTCTCACCCGAGTTTCCGGTCTGTTCTCCCGCCGCCTGTTCAACATCCTCTCCCTGGCTGTGGGCCCCACCGAAAACCCCGGTGTATCCCGCATCACCGTCGTAACCGAAGGTGACGCCCACACCATCGAGCAGATTACTAAGCAGCTGAACAAGCTGGTTCACGTGCTGAAGGTCGTCGAGCTTCCCGCCGACTCCTCCACCCAGCGTGGTCACATCCTGATCAAGGTCAAGGCAGACGCAGTTGCTCGCCTGCAGATCGTTCAGGCAGCTGACCTGTTCCGCGCATCCGTGATTGACGTTTCCCCCGAGTCTGTTGTCATCGAGGCAACCGGTTCTGAGGAGAAGCTCAACGCACTGCTGGATGTTCTGGAGCCTTACGGTGTTCGCGAAATCGTTCGCGCCGGCACCATCGGCCTGGCACGTGGCCCCCGCGCTATGAGCGAGCGCATCTAGCACAAAATACCTGACGCTACATTCCCGTAGCAGTTCTCCCGCCCGCACAACCGAAACACACGTATTCGCAGTGCGGGCGGGGGAGCGCCAGATATGGTAAACCCCGGTACAGTAAACCCCTGTACCCCCGACCATGCAGGGCACAAATACTTCCAGCCAAAATCTGAGAAGTACTCTCGTAAACCTGCACCCCAAAAGCTATCAAGTAGAATAGTCAATGTTGAGCCCAGCCTGGGCCGCATACCAAACTTACTGAGGAGAAGAAATGGCAGCAACCATTTTCTACAACGACGACGCAGACCTCTCCCTGATCCAGGGCCGCACCGTAGCAGTTATCGGCTACGGCTCCCAGGGCCACGCACACGCCCTGAACCTGCGTGACTCCGGCGTGAAGGTCATCGTCGGTCTGTCCGAGGGCTCCAAGTCCCGTGCCAAGGCTGAGGCAGAAGGCCTGCGCGTCGCAACCGTTGCAGAAGCAGCAGCAGAAGCAGACGTCATCATGATCCTGACCCCGGACCAGGTCCAGGCAAAGGTCTACGCAGAGAGCATCGAACCCCACCTGAAGCCCGGCAACGCACTGTTCTTCGCACACGGCTTCAACATCCGCTTCGGCTACATCACCGCACCCGAGGGTGTCGACGTGGCAATGGTTGCCCCCAAGGGCCCCGGCCACACCGTCCGCCGCGAATTCGAAGCAGGCCGCGGCGTTCCCGCCCTGGTCGCAGTTGAGAAGGACGCATCCGGCGAAGCACTCGCACTGGCGCTGTCCTACGCAAAGGGCCTCGGCGCAACTCGCGCAGGCGTCATCAAGACCACCTTCACCGAAGAGACCGAGTCCGACCTGTTCGGTGAGCAGGCAGTCCTCTGCGGCTCCACCTCCCAGCTCGTCCAGTACGGCTTCGAGGTCCTCACCGAGGCTGGCTACCAGCCCGAAATCGCATACTTCGAGGTCCTGCACGAGCTCAAGCTCATCGTTGACCTGATGATCGAAGGCGGCATCGCTAAGCAGCGTTGGTCCATCTCCGACACCGCAGAGTACGGCGACTACGTCTCCGGCCCCCGCGTGATCTCCCCCGAGGTCAAGGAAAACATGAAGGCTGTCCTGGCAGACATCCAGAACGGCAACTTCGCAAAGCGCTTCATGGAAGACCAGGCTGCAGGCGCACCCGAGTTCAAGGAACTGCGCGCAAAGGGCGAGGCACACCCCATTGAGGCAACCGGCCGCAAGCTGCGCGAGCTGTTCTCCTGGAACTCCGTTGACGACGACTACACCGAAGGTTCCGTCGCTCGCTAAGCGGTAGCTCAGCAATAGCTTTCTAAGAATCCGGCGTTCCACCCGCACCCCACTACAGGGGAGGGGGTGGAGCGCCGGATTCTTGCTGTTACAGGCTCAATAACAGCGCCCGTCAAATATGTGATGCAGTTCATGCTGGTTCAAGTTGCAGGCACCCACAAAATGCCGTATAGTATTTACTTGTTGCAGGGCAAGCCCCGAAAAACAAATAAGCGCCTCTAGCTCAATTGGCAGAGCAATTGACTCTTAATCAATGGGTTCTGGG
>ERZ1674203.11-NODE-11-length-74914-cov-19.818125_pt1 | contig 74914 bp, 57 predicted proteins | sample MGYA00581297_ERZ1674203 | MGnify/ENA primary metagenome ERZ1674203 (study PRJEB41354, sample SAMEA4873349) | human saliva metagenome | biome: human-associated habitat [ENVO:00009003]; feature: mouth environment [ENVO:08000002]; material: saliva material... | reverse complement strand
GCGACGTCACCGTCGAGGATGATGCGGGTACGGGCGCCTGCCTCGCGAATCTCCTGGATCAGCTTGGCGTGGCGGGGGCGGTCCAGCACGCATACGGTCAGCTCGCTGACCTTCTTGCCCTTAGCCTTAGCGACCAGGTGCAGGTTCTGCTTGACGGGCAGGCGCAGGTCCACGAACTCTGCGGCGTCGGGGCCGGTGACCAGCTTCTCCATGTAGAACACTGCGGAGGGGTCGAACATGGTGCCACCGTCTGCCACAGCAATCACGGAGAGGGCGTTGTCCATGCCGAGTGCGGTCAGGCGGGTACCGTCGATGGGGTCAACCGCCACGTCGAGGGAGGGACCGGAGCCGTCGCCGACGTTTTCGCCGTTGTACAGCATGGGAGCCTTGTCCTTCTCGCCTTCACCGATGACGACGGTGCCGTTGAAGCTGACGGTGGAGAGGCGGTAACGCATTGCGTCTACGGCTGCACCATCTGCGAGGTTCTTTTCGCCTGCGCCGACCCAGGGGCCTGCAGCAATTGCTGCTGCTTCAGTCGCGCGGACCAGTTCCATTGCGAGGTTGCGATCGCCGTGGTTGTTGTTCGTAGTCATAGACTCACCTTCGAGATTTCTGAATACACCGTCGGCTGGCTGGTTCTTTCCAGCACGAAGTCGCCGACGCAGTAGTGCTCCTTTCAGGATAGCGCGCGAGCGCTTCGTTTTTCTTGTTCTGAACGAGTTTGCGTGCGTGTTGACTTTAAGGTGAGCAGATGCGGCAAATCTGTGAGGGCTGCGTCTCTCTTCGACACTTCGTACGCTCTGAGGCGCTGATTTTGAGCGTTGTGAAGGCGTGCCGAACTAGCTATTTTTTGCATATTTAAGGCATATTTGAGGTAGGTTCTTTCTCCGGGAGGCTCCCGGCGAGAAACTCAGCTTCAGCGCGAGCGCCTGAAGCCCCACATACCCGTTCGCAGATTCGCTGGCTCCGACGGCACGCGTTATCTGTATTTGTCCGCTAAGGAGCATCACATGGCTGGCATCCAACCGACTCCCGCAGAAGCATGGAAGCGTCTGAAGGACGGTAACCGTCGTTTTGTTGAGGGTAGCAACGAGCACCCCAACCAGGACACGATTCGCCGTACCGACCTGGCATCGGGGCAGTTCCCGTTCGCCTCGATTTTCGGTTGCGGTGACTCTCGCCTCGCGGCAGAGATTATTTTTGATCTGGGCCTGGGCGACGCGTTCGTGGTGCGCACCGCCGGCCACGTCCTGGAGAATGCCGCGCTCGGCTCGCTGGAGTACGCAGTTGAGGAGTTTGAGACGCCTATCGTGATGGTTCTCGGTCACGACTCCTGCGGTGCTGTGACTGCGGCCAGCAAGTCCCTGGAGTCCGGTGAGATGCCGCACGGCTTCATCCGTAACCTGGTGCAGCACATCCTGCCTTCGGTGATGTCCCCGAAGCTGCCGGAGAACCCGGTCGTCAACGACATGGTGCGTGAGCACACCCGCCAGACCGCCATCCGCATTATTGAGCAGTCCCACATCATTTCGGATGCGGTGGTTGAGGGTAAGGTCGCCGTGATTGGTGTCTTCTACCATCTGAAGGAAGGTAAGGCGGAGCTGGTGTTCAGTTCGCAGGACCTGACCCTGCCGGAGGAGAAGAACGATGCGCAGAACCCGCCGACTCAGGCACTTCCGGTGGTCGTGAAGACTCCCCCGCGCGTTGTGGTTGCGGAGAACCTGGACTAGGTTTCCTCTTCTCCGCTCATTACGAGCCTTAGCGCGAGAACCCACATGCTCGCACTTAACAACAGATTTTTCTATGGGATACCCCCGCCACGGTAGCGTGTTCGCACATCTACCGGGGCGGGGTTTTTACACGCCTTCTCACGCCTCAAAATTTATGAGCGTTTTTCCTCTTTTGACACCTTTTCGAGGCGACGTAAGCCACTTTGAACGCCTATCCTAGAGATATGGCTGAAAACATTGAATACCGCATTGAACATGACACCATGGGCGAAGTTCGCGTTCCGGCTGATGCACTCTACCGTGCACAGACCCAGCGCGCAGTCGAGAACTTCCCGATTTCGGGTCAGACCCTCGAATCCGCTCATATTCGTGCGCTTGCCCTCGTGAAGAAGGCAGCCGCGACCGCCAATGAGGAACTCAAGGTGCTCGACGCTGAGCGCGCCCAGGCTATCCGCGACGCAGCGGATCTGGTAGCAACCGGTAAGTACGACGCCCACTTCCCCATTGACGTCTTCCAGACCGGTTCCGGTACCTCCTCGAACATGAACGCGAACGAGGTTCTGGCAACCCTGGCAACCCGTTCTCTGGAATCCAAGGGCATTGAGGTTCACCCCAATGACCACGTGAACGCTTCCCAGTCCTCCAACGACGTCTTCCCCACCTCCGTGCACGTTGCTGTGACCGAGGCTCTGGTGAAGGACCTGATTCCCGCTCTCGAGGTGCTCGCTGAGTCCCTGGAGCGCAAGTCCGCAGAGTTCAAGGACGTTGTGAAGTCCGGTCGTACCCACCTGATGGACGCAACCCCCATCACCCTGGGCCAGGAGTTCTCCGGCTACGCCGCAACCGTACGTTACGGCATTGAGCGTGTGAACGCTTCCCTGCCTCGCGTGGCTGAGGTTCCCCTGGGCGGTACCGCTGTGGGTACCGGCATTAACACCCCGGACGGCTTCTCCGCTCGCGTGATTGAGCTGCTCGCTGAGGAGACTGGCCTGCCCCTGACCGAGGCTCGTAACCACTTCGAGGCTCAGGCTAACCGTGACGGCCTGATTGAGGTTTCCGGTCAGCTGCGCACCCTGGCGTACGGCCTGATGAAGATCAGCAACGACATCCGCTGGATGGGTTCGGGCCCGAACACCGGCCTGGGCGAGCTACACATCCCCGATCTGCAGCCCGGCTCCTCGATTATGCCCGGTAAGGTCAACCCCGTGATTTGTGAGGCTACCATCATGGTTGCCGCTCAGGTTATCGGTAACGACGCAACCATTGCTCTGTCTTCCACTAACGGCGCGTTTGAGCTGAACGTGGGTATCCCGGTGATGGCTGCTAACCTGCTGCAGTCGATCCGCCTGCTCGCTAACGTTTCCCGTGTTTCGGCGGAGAAGATGATTGACGGTCTGACCGCTAACGTTGACCGTTGCCGCTTCCTGGCTGAGGCTTCGCCGTCGACCGTGACCCCGCTGAACAAGCTGATTGGTTACGAGGCTGCTGCGAAGATCGCTAAGTACTCGGTGGCTCACAAGGTGACTGTCCGTGAGGCAGTTGTGGCTCTGGGCTATGTGGAGCGCGGCGAAGTGACTGAGGAGCAGCTGGATGCGGCTCTGGACGTCACCAAGATGCTGGGCAACTTCTAATCTCACCCCGCCTGAACCTCCTCTGAGGTTCGCGGCTTAACCATAGAGGGAGGGGCGACTCGCCATGACGGCGGGTCGCCCCTCCCTCTGTATGTGTTCTCTGCTCCGTCAATGAGTTGGTAGCGGGTTCTCGCTATTGTTCAACGATATTAAACACTTTGAACTGTTTATAGTGGACCAGCGTGTAGATGAGGCAGAGTACAGCCGGGATACTAACGACAAGCGCAGCGTTGAAGGAGCCGAGATGGTCAAGCATCAGTGCTACCGCGCCCATGGAGTACAGCGTTCCTAATCCAAACACGGCACCGTCAAGGGAGCTGGCACGCCCCAGTAGCTCATTCGGTGTAATGCAGTCACGCAGATTGTTGGAGAAGATGAAAGCTGATGCCCATCCTACGTCCAGGATGAAGAGCAGGGCGCCGAGCACTACGGGGTTATTGCTGACGGTGACGAGCGGTATTCCAAGCAGGGATACGACGTTGGCAACCAGTAGCATTCCTCGTGTGTTCTCGAAAGAGAGGAAACGATCGATGATGAGCGCCGCGACGATACCACCGATACCGCTGCAGGCCATAATCATGCCTACCACTGAGGCTTCAAAAGTGAGTTCCTCATACAGGCGGTAAATAATGATGAGTGAATACGATGCCGTAGCTGCCGCCAAGAAGAACGTGTAGACAAGGATAAGTCTCTGCGGGGCGCCGGAGAACATGTATTGGATACCGTCAAACATGCGGTGAATAAATCCACGTTGTGCGGTTTCGCGTTGCTCAGTTTTAGTTTCCATCTCTACGGATGGCAACGTTGCGTATGAAATAGTTGCCGCTCCGAAAAGGAGCACCGGGACGATAAGACCGACCGTTGCACCCGCGACAAGAACAATAAATCCTGCCGTAGGGGGCGCAACGATTGCGGATATTCCCTCGCAAATTTCACGACGTGCGTTATACGAAAGAAGGTTTTCTCGTCCGAGAAGCTGCGGAATATATCCTGCTTCTGAGGCAGCAGCCAGCTCGGAGAAGACACCGCTCACAAATCCTAGTGCGGCGATGGCGAACCATGACAGCATATGCTGCTCAATCATCAACGCCAAGGTAAGGATGCTGAGGATGTTTACTGCCCCGGCAATCACAATCATAGGTTTTCGAGGCAGACTATCCGATAGGGTTGCTAGTGGATATGCCAAGGCGATATTGGGGATTTGCATGGCTACCGCCATTACGCCAGCCAGCCCAATTTCGCCTGTACTAGCGAGAATCGCAATGGGTAGGGCGAAGGAATATATTCCTGTACCTACCAGAGAGCCAATAAGGGCTACGTAGATTCTCCAGGGTATTTTATGTGTTGTCATGCTTTGCTCCTTCCAGGACGCATCAAAATAGCGCCCAAGAATTGCGATGAACACAATGAGCCTAGTTCACAGAAAAATGGCATGCCTTAAAGATTTATAGGCAGAGTAAAAGGAAAGCGACTACGCTCACCAGAACATCACGTGAACGAATCTTTCTCGGGTTACTGACTAATACGGGGCCGTCACTCCCAATGTAACCCGTGTCATATATAAAGCATCTCATGTACACCACTCATAGCTCGATACGCAGGCACAACTTAAGGTAAAAAAGACAAAAACAAAATAAAACCACGGCAACCTTTAGGCTTCCAGTCCCCCACCCCCACAGAAAAGCAGGAAGAACCACCCAATAACATGTAACAAACTGTCATAAAAATGCTGGGAGGGGCGACTCGCCATGACGGCGGGTCGCCCCTCCTTCTGTATGTGCAGGTTTAGTTCAGCAGCTTTTACTCAGTCCCAGTAACCGGTCTAGAGCTCTTCCGGCGGCACCGACTCCAAACCAAAACGGCAGTGGCCGTCATAGTTCAGCGCCGCATCAATACGGTCCAGCATCCGCTCAGAAAGCAACGCACGCTCCGCCGGGTCAGACACATCCACCCAACGCACCTGCGAGGACTCCTCATCATTCACCTTCGCCTCACCAGAAACCCAGCGGCACAAGAACGTATGATCCAAGAACTGGCAGCGGTCACCATTACCGAACTGCATCGGCGGGTCAGCCTTCACCTGCGCCAGCTCCAGCACCTCAATCTGCACGTTCGCCTCCTCCTGCGCCTCACGCAGGCAGGTCAGTGCGGGGCTCTCCCCCGGGTCCACAATGCCCGTGATCGGGGTCCACGCCCCGTTATCGCTACGGCGCACCAGCAGCACCTTAGAATCCTGCTCACGGTACACCACAGCCGTCGCACCGGACAGCCACAGGTAATCCGAACCAATCCGCTCACGCAGCTTACGGATATAGGGAGGAGTAGGCATAACATCAACCTTTCAAAAGCCCCGGCAAATCTACCGGGAATAGGTGCTAGAGAGCAGAGCGAACAGCCGCGGGCCGCACACAGAACGAACCCGCCATTTAGCCGGACGGTCACCCTACTTCGGAATCTACCACAGAGAATACGCCGGAGCAGCCAACGCCACCAGCGCCCCCAGAAGCATAAACGGACCGAAGGCAATGCGGGTGCTACCGCGCGCCTTCGTGAACAGCACCAGAGCCAAAGACACCAGACCACCGGCAAGGAACGTCACCAGCGACGCCCAGCCCAGATTCGCCCAGGACAGGTACCCGAGCACGCCGCCCAGAATGCCGGCAAGCTTCACATCCCCGCGGCCCAGCGCGCCGAAGGACAGAATACGCAGAAGCAGGTAGCAGAACCACAGCACCAGACCGGCACCAATCACACGCCAAATATCGGCGGGGCGACCGGCAAAAAGCAAAGACACCGGCAGCGCCGTATAGGTGGCAATAGCCAAAGGAATCAGGATGCGGTGCGGCAGACGGTGCTCCCGCACATCAATACGCCACAGCCGCAGGGCGCACCACAGGAAATACAGCAGGTAGCTGCCGAGCACCAGAGCGGCAATAACGGAGGCGCCTCCAGCGTTGTAGAGGCGGGAAAGCTCAGCGAGCATAGAACGTCCATTCTGTATTGCTGGAGGCTGTACTACCGGAGACTGCTAGCCAGGAACCAGCCAGCCGGCCGAAAAACATGCACCGATGGCGCTAGGGCATCCAAGTTCTAGGAACCGAAGCGGCGGGAACGGTTCGCGTAATCCCGCAGGGCACGCAGAAAATCAACGCGCGTGAAATCCGGCCACAGGGCTCGGCAGAAGTAAAACTCAGAATACGCGCTCTGCCAGGTCATAAAACCGGACAGGCGCTGCTCACCCGAAGTACGAATCAGCAGGTCCGGGTCAGGCATATCGGCGGTGTACAGGTGCGAGGAAATATCCTCAACGTTCAGCAGGTCAGCCATATCCTCGAGAGAGGTTCCCTTCGCGGCGGCTTCGAGCAGAACCGAGCGGACCGCGTCCACAATCTCCTGGCGGCCACCGTAGCCGACCGCAATGTTCACACGAACACCGGGCAGGCGCGCAGTCTGCTCAATCGCCCAGTCCAGGCGCTCGTGCAGCTGGCGAGGAATCAGGTCAATATTGCCGATGGCGCGCACCGGACCGCAGGCGGACTCCACCAGACGCACCAAGAACGCATCAATCACAGCGACCAGGCCGGTCAGCTCCTTCTCGGGGCGCTTCAGGTTCTCAGTGGAGAGCATGTACAGGCTCACCTGCGGAATCGACAGCTCAGTACACCAGGCCAGAAAATCAATAATTCGCTCCGCACCGGCGGCGTGGCCCTCACGGGTGCTCAAGCCGCGCTGAGCCGCCCAGCGGCGGTTACCGTCCACCAGCACTCCAATATGTGCCGGCAGGGATTCGGGGCTCAGCGAGCGCGCCAGAGCCTGCTCATAGACGGTAGGCTCAGTGACAGTGCCGGGGTTGCTGGCGTGGCCGTGCACAGTAATCACGGGCAGGGCGTTGGCGCTCATAGCTCATACCTCATTCGGCTGTCGTGGCAGATAATTCAGCGGGCTCATAACGAAAGAGTCCAAGCTCTTATTCTACGCCGCCGCGCCGTACCTTCGCGGCAATCGGCATCACGGTTGGGCTGAGAATCGGCTCAAAATTTGTGGCATCTGGTGGCGGCGTTCGGGGTTGTGCACAGGGGCTGCACGCATCGCGCGCCTAAGAATGGATGATGCCCTTCACCTACGACTCATATCGTGGGTGAAGGGCATCATTGTAACGCGCGGGGCGATGCACCCCAGCCTAGATAACGTAGTAGTCGCTCAGGCCCTCGTCCAGGCTAGATTCGGGCAGCTGAACCTCAGCGTGCGAGGCGGCCAGCGTGTAGTCCTCCCAGGGCCAAATATCCTTCAGCTTCTCACTGGGAACGGCGAAGAACACGCCGTTCGGGTCCACCTGCGAGGCGTGCGCGCGCAAAGCCTGATCGCGCTGCTCAAAGTGCTCGTGAACCAGGATGCGGGTCGTAGTCTCGTGGCGAGGCGCCTCCCCCGAGGAAGCGCGGTGCGCGATGTTCTCAATCCAGCCGCTCAGCAGGCTCTCACCGTGCGTATCGAGCAGATGCTCGTGCAGGGCGAGGGTGCGTTCGGGGTTGAATGCGCGGTCGTAGTAGAGCTTCAGCGGGGTCCAGGGCTCACCCTCACCCACGTACGCCTCGGGGTCGCCTGCCTTCTCGAATGCTTCCACGGCAACCTTGTGGGTCATGATGTGGTCAGGGTGCGGGTAGCCGCCAATCTCGTCATAGGTGATGATGATGTGCGGGCGGTACTCACGCACCAGACGCACGAGCGGCGCGGCGGCACGATCCAGGGGCATGGTGCCAAAGCTACCGAAGGGAAGCGGCGGCATGGGGTCGCCTTCGGGCAGACCAGAGTCGAAGAAGCCAATCCAGCGGTGTTCAATACCCATAATCTCGCGGGCAGCCGCCATCTCAGCACGGCGCAGACCCGGCAGGTCGCGGTGCGCACGCGGGCTCTTATCGATCTCCTCGTTCAGGATGTCACCGCGCTCGCCGCCGGTCATCGTCGCCACCATGAAGCGGGCGCCACGGGCAATATACGCCGAGGCGGTACCGGCGCCCTTGGAAGACTCGTCGTCCGGGTGGGCGTGCACCGCGAGGATGCGCAGACCGGTGTAGTCCTCCTCCAGGGGTTTGAGGGAGTCCACGGGAGGGTGAGACGGCAGGTTTGCCTTCAGCTGTTCAATGGCTTCGCTCACGGTGGTCTCCTTTAGATGATGCGCCAGGGGGGTCGATGATGTGTCTGTGACTCGCGAATACGAGCGCTACACGGCAGAAATTTTACGGTTGTAGCTTCTCGTATGATACCCAAGGATAGCGCCGGTACACTAGCGCAGATGACGCCGTGTGACATCGTGAAACATGCCGTCATATCAGCAGATTCACGGGCATGAAACAGTCTGATACTGGCGGAGTGTTCAGCTACCGGCGTGCGTACCGACGAAGATGCGTTCAGAGGGGAAGATACGACCGGCATAACAGCCGAAAATCCTCCGGTGCTCTAGAATAGGTCTGTTGATTCATTCCGTTACCGGCACCGCCGCCCCTTTCTGAACGCGGCACGCGGTAGCGGGTTTATTCGTTTCGCACCGGCAGAGCCGGCGCATAAGCAAAGGACACGCATGGCTGAAAACACCGGTGCCTGGCTCACTCAGGACGCCTTCGACCGCCTCACTCAGGAGCTGGAGCACCTCTCCGGCCCGTACCGCCAGGAAATCGTTGACCGCATCGCGCAGGCACGCGATGAGGGCGACCTCCGCGAGAACGGCGGCTACCACGCGGCACGCGACGAGCAGGCTAAGAACGAGGCGCGCATCAAGCAGCTCAAGCACCTGCTCGAAACCGCGCACATCGGCGATACTCCCGCTGACGACGGCGTGGTAGAACACGGCATGGTTATCGAAGCTGAGGTTGCTGGCCGCACCCTGAAGTTCCTGCTCGGCTCCCGCGAAATTGAGGACACTCTGCCTGCAGGTAGCGACCTGAAGGTCTTCTCTGAGAAGTCCCCCCTGGGTGCCGCAATTATGGGCGCTAAGCAGGGTGACGAGGTCACCTACACCGCTCCGAACGGTAAGGAACTGAGCGCCAAGATTATCTCCGCAACCCCCTACCTGGGCTAAGAAGTTAGAGCTAAGAGACAGCGCTAGATATAAAACAAACAGTGCGGGGTGCTGACCATCAACGGTCAGCACCCCGCACTGTTTTTGTCTATTCTCGCGTTCTGCCTATACGTCGCAGGCGCACCTATTACAGCTCGTCGGCTAATAAATATATCGGCTTAGTAGACGATGATGGGCTTGAAACCCTCATCCTCCAGGGCAGAAATAACCTGGCGGCAGTGCTCCACACCCTTGGTCTCCATGTCGATCGTAATCGACACGTCACCCATGGAGAGCGAGCCACCCACGCGGGTGTGGTCCACACCGGTGACGTTCGCGTCGTTCTCGGAAATAATGCGGGAGATGGTCGCCAGCTCACCCGGACGGTCAGACAGCATCATCTTCACGGTCATGTAGCGGCCAGCCGCCGACAGACCGCGCTGAATCACCTTCAGCATCAGCATCGGGTCAATATTGCCGCCGGAGAGCACGCACACGACCGTACCCAGGTCGCCGTACTCTTCCTTCAGCTTGCCGTTCATCAGCGCCGCCACGGGTACCGAACCGGCAGGCTCCACCACAAGCTTGTTACGTTCCATCAGGAAGATCAGGGCGCGAGCGATATCGTCTTCGCTCACGGTCGCCACATCGTCTACCAGCTCCTTAATGATGGAGAAAGGCATCTGGCCGGGGCGACCCACCGCAATACCATCAGCGATGGTGGAAACCTTCTTTAGCGGCACCAGAGCATCCGCAGCCAGCGACAGCGGGTACGCCGCCGCGTGCTCCGCCTGAACACCAATAATCTTGATCTTCTTACCGAGCTTCTGCTCCTTCGCGCGGATAGCAGCGGACAGACCAGCAAGCAGACCGCCGCCGCCAACACCCACAATCACGGTGTCAACGTCCGGAACCTGCTCCAGGATTTCCAGACCGATAGTGCCCTGGCCGGCAATAATGTCTTCATTGTCGAAGGGGTGCACGAACACCGCGCCGGTCTCTTCGGCGTAGCGCTTCGCCTCCGCCAGAGCCTCATCCACGGTCACGCCGTGCAGCTCAACCTCAGCGCCGTGATCGCGGGTCGCGGTAATCTTCGGCAGCGCCGCACCCAGCGGCATATAAATACGGGCCTTAATGCCCAGACGGTCAGCAGCCAGAGCCACACCCTGAGCGTGGTTACCCGCGCTCGCAGCCACAACGCCGCGCTTCTTCTCCTCCTCAGAAAGCTTCGCCATACGCACGTACGCACCGCGCACCTTGAAGGAACCGGCACGCTGCAGGTTCTCGCACTTGAAGAAAACCTCTGAACCGAGGCGCTGGCTCAGCGCACGCGAATGAGCGACGGGGGTGCGTTCAATAACGCCTTCGAGCAGCTCTGCGGCACGTTCAATATCGGTAATGGTCACGGGCAGGGAGTCGAGATCTACGCTCACGGGTTTTCCATTCTGACGGTGCGTTGTCCCGCGGGCGCGGGATGGTGATGTATTGCTCATCCCATTTTAGAGGATGGGTACAGCGAAGGGGGCTACCCGGTCGCAAGTAGCCCCCTGGCGAGACACCGCCGTAGACGGCATCGCGGCCGGCGGTATCGCCGGGACGAGTTAGCGGTGCGTTATCGAGGGTGGCGGGGTGCCCTACGCCAAAACCTCCCGCTCGATGCAGGCCCCTAGTCTTCGGAGGAGTCCGAAGCCTCGGAAGCCTGGTTCTCAGGCTCCTCAGCCTTCTGACGGCTCGGCACCCGGGAGGCCAGATTCTTGACGCTCTCCTGCCGTTCCTGGGCCTTCTCCTCAGCCTGCTCGCGGCGAGCCACCTCGTGCGGGAAGAGGAACTCCTCCTCACGAGGTGCTTCCTTCTCCCAGTCACGGTTCGCCAGGTAACGCACCACCGCGTTGACCACAGCCAGAGTCGGCACAGCGAACAGAGCACCCACCGCACCAAAAATCATGGATCCACCAGCCACCGAGAAAATAACCGCCAGCGGGTGCAGGGAGACAGCCTTACCCATAATGAGCGGCTGCAGAATGTGGGATTCGAGCTGCTGAACCAGCAGAACAATACCGAGCATAATCAGCGCCTGCACCGGGCCCAGAGCAACCAGCGCCAGCAGCACAGCCACAGCACCGGAAATGAGAGCACCAATCACCGGAACGAAGGAGCCGAGGAAGACCAGCACACCCAGCGGGATAGCCAGCGGCACGCCCAGAATTGCGGCACCAATGCCAATGCCGATAGCGTCAATAGCCGCCACCAGAATCTGAACGCGCACGTACGCGCCCAGGGACTTCCAACCCGCACGACCCGCACCGTTGACGGCGGCACGCGCATCCTTCGGGAAGAGGCGGGTGACGAACAGCCAGATACGCTCGCCCTCCATCAGGAAGAAGACCAGGGTAAACAGGGTCAACAGGGTGCCGGTTGCAACCTCAGCCGCAGTCGAACCCACCCGAGACACACCGTGCAGCACGGAGCTGGGGTTATTGGTTGCAGCACTCTCCATCTGTTCCAGCAGCTGGTTCAGCTGGTCTGCACCGAACTCGTAACCGAGGTCCTTCAGCCAACCAATCAGCTGCTGGTAGCCCTGCATCGCCTTATCCGCCATGGACACAAAACCGCGCAGAATCTGCTGACCGGTCAGCGAAATAATACCGGCGAGCACCAGAATCATACCGATTTCGGCAATAGCCGCCGCGCCACCGGCACGAACGCCCTTCTTACGCAGAAGCATCACGGCGGGGCTCAGCAGAGCCGCCAGCAGCAGAGCCACCAGAAGAGAAATAACCAGCAGGGAGACGTGCCCCAGGCCCTTCCAAAGGATCCAACCGGCACCGGCAATCATAATGATGCGCCACGCCCAAGCACCAGCAACTTCCATAGCAAAAGGCACCCGGTAGCCGCGCTTCTCCTCGGCTACATGTTCTTCTGCAATAGGTGTAATTTTCACGGTGTCTCCAAATCGTTATCGGTGTCGCGCCCGCGCGGGGCAGCTTCGGCTGCCCCAGCGGAGGCGGTATGTGGTGATGTTGTTGCGCCCCTCCCCTGCGCCTCGATACATCGGGGAAGTAAAGCGGCAAAGGCGGCGGCACCATCACGGTACCGCCGCCTCAAAGTGAGCTTTAGTCGTTGCTAAAGATGCTTGCCAGGTACATGAGAACACGCAGGATCTCAACATACAGCCAGACCAGAGAAGCGGTCAGGCCGAAAGCAAGGCGCCAAGACTCACGCTCGGGCAGGCCAGCCTCCACAGCCTCGGAGGTGGTGGTGAAGTCCAGCAGCAGCGAGTAGGTTGCCAGCGCAACAGCGAACAGACCAACCACCAGGCCCAGCGGAATACCACCAATAGAGAAGCTGTTCAGCGAGGAACCGAAGATACCCGCGGTCAGCATGGACACCAGGCCGTAACCCAGGTAGCTGAGCGCACCAATCATGAAAATCTTATTCAGCTTGGGGGTGGTGCGAATCTTGCCGTTGGCGAAGAGAGCCAGGGTCACACCCGCAACCACGAGGGTTGCCAGAACCGCCTGAACTGCCACGCCGGGGTAGCGCATATCCACAACAGCGGACAGACCACCGAGTAGCAGACCTTCCATGAGCGCGTAGGTCATGACCAGAATCGGGGAAACCTTCTTCTTGAAGGAGTTCACCAGACCCAGGACCAGACCGCCAACCATGCCCAGGAGCAGCAGCACCGGTGCATTCCATGCAACAGCGGCACCGACAGCGACCAGGCCCAGGTTGATACCGGTCTTAACCAAGACATCGTTCATGGTCAGGCGCTCACCGGCGGGGATGGGCTCCGAGTAGGTGGGGGCTGCTACGCCGTAGTCAGCCTCACCGTACGGCTGGCCGTACTGTGCCTGCTGACCGTACTGGGGCTGACCATACTGCTGGCCATAGGGCTGCTGGCCGTAGGTGTTCTGGCCGTAGCCCTGCTGATCATACTGCTGACCGTACTGGCCATAGGTCTGCTGCTGACCGTACTGTGCCTGCTGACCGTACTGCGCCTGCTGGCTGGTCTGCTGCGGCTGCGCACCAAAACGACCGAAACGAGAGTCACCCTGAGTGACATTCTTCGTCATTGAATTCAGAAGCGGGTTTCCCGCCATCTTTCTCTCCTTAAACGGGTACAAAACTAATTCTGTTAATTATATCGGATAGATTCTGTGCTCACGGGCGCTGTTCGTTACCAGCATGGGCTTCTAGCGACCTTGCCAGAATATTTCAGGGCGGTGTTTACCTGAGGTTCACCCAGGCCCGCGCCGCCCCGCATGCAAAGGCTTCTGCGCGTCTCTTTGTGAAGCGTCTAGTGCGAAGCTTCCAAACGGTCCAGGAGCTGTTCCAGATACTCCAGAACTGCCTGTTCCTCGTTCGAGCCAATCACCTCATCAGCAGCATTTCGCACAACCTCCGGGGCATTAGACATGGCAACACCCCAGCCCGCGTAGCGGAGCATTTCCATGTCGTTCTCACCGTCACCGAAGGCAAGAATGCCCGCCGGATCAGCATCCAGACGCTCGCACAGGTCCTCCAGACCGGTCGCCTTATTGACACCGGTACGCACCAGATCAATGGCACCGAAGCCGCTAACCATCGGAGTGACGGTCTGCGGAAGAACCTCACGCAGGTAAACGCTCAACTGCTGCGTCTGCTTAGGCGGAGTCAACAGCGGGAACTTAATGGGTGCGCCCTCAAAATCCTCAACAGAGTCAACCATGACCGAGCCGGGGAAGAAGAACGCCGCAAAGTCCTCCAACGTGAGGGTTTCGGGAAGCTCCTGACCGGTGTCTTCAAAATAGCCGCGAATCATGTGCACAATCTGGTCGCAACGGTCCTTGGGCAGGTAGATACCTTCGGTGGTGCAAACCAGCAGACCGATCCGGTCCAATCCCTGCACTACCTCAATAATGCGCGGCACATCTTCGTCCAGAAAGGGATGCACGGCAAGCTTGCCACTCTCATCGGCAAGATACGCACCGTTTTCAGCGATATAGATGAGACCCTGGTTCTCGAAGCCGCGCATATAGTCCTGCAGCTTGGCGTAGGTGTTTCCGCTCGCCACAACAAAGTGGATGCCCTGCGCCTGCAGGCGGGATAGGATGCGCGAGAAACGTTCGGTGTCGAACGTTTTGGAGTCGGTGAGGAAGGTGCCATCCATATCGACGGCAATGATGGAGGGCTTAGTCTGCATGTTGTGCCTTTCTGACTCTACTACCCCATTCAGGCGGAGGTGCGTCTGTGGCTGTGTCTCTATATAGGGTCTCATGTTTTTGGGCTCCAGAAGACGGTATGCGGGCGTTTTTGAGAGTGGAGCCCACGGGTACCATCGCTTCCTTCGAGCAGGTGGGCATCCCCATGGCAACCGAACTGGTCGGGGGCATCGTCTTTTACCCCCCCCCCAAAAAAACCCAGACATGTAAACCTTCAAACACGCGAGCGGCGACCCCTCCCCCACGGGAAGAGCCGCCGCCTATCTATACCGCACGCCTACGCATGTCTATACCGTGCCCCCACTGGGACTCGAACCCAGAACACAAGGATTTTAAGTCCTCTGTCTCTGCCAATTGGACTATGAGGGCGTATCCCGAACAGTCCGGGACACAAATATTTATTATTCCACGAAAACGCACCCGAACCTAAGCAGAAACACATTTCAAACAGTTCCCCGCACCCCGCCGTAGCAAGCATCATGCAAAAGCACTGGTGGGCGGCTAAGCTAGACAGCTCGCAAGCACTCAGGCACACAATGGGCGGTGCGAAAGACTAAAGTCTTCCACACCGCCCATTGCTTTATCTCAAGTGCGCTATCTCAGGGAGATAGACCCCTAAGTCAGGCTATTTTAGAGCTTTGCCTTCTGGCGTGCCGGTGCAGTACCGGTTGCTTCCTGGAATGCCAGGCGCGGGGAGCGCTGGTGGCGAATCGAGGAGGTATCGCGACCGAAGATCTGGTTCAGAGCCCAGGTGGTCATAACGCGAACGGTACGCTCGGTGGTGGGGATTGCAGAGCCGTGGTAGCCGCGGTGCATGATCCATGCCAGCGGGCCGCCAATGGTCTTGCCCTTGAAGTTTGCAACGCCCTTCCACAGGCCCAGACCTGCCACAACACCGATGGTCTCGTGGTAGTAGTCGGTCAGGGGCTCGCCGCGGCGAGCAGCCAGCAGGTTCTTAGCCAGAACAACAGCCTGGCGGGAAGCATGCTGAGCGTTGGGAACGCAGAAGCCGCCCACGCCGCCACCGGAGAGATCCGGAACAGCCGCATTGTCGCCTGCAGCCCAAGCACCCTCGACCACGCCGTCGTCGCCGGTGACGCGCAGGTCTGCACCCACGCGAACGCGGCCACGCTCGTCGATCGGGAAGTCGGTGTTCTTCAGCATCGGAGATGCTGCCACACCTGCGGTCCAAATCAGGGTGTCGGTCTTGATCTCGCCTGCGGGGGACTTGTCAGCCATGTTGATCAGCTGCAGGTTGCCGTCGGTTGCGTCGGAGAGGGAGGTGTTCAGCAGAATCTCGATGCCGCGTGCACGCAGCTCTGCAACAACCTTCTCTGCACGGTCTGCGGGAACCTCGGGCATGATGCGCGGTGCAGCCTCGACCATGACGAAGTGCAGGTCGGAAACGGAGAGACGCTCGTTGCGCTCGACAGCAACGCGTGCCATGTCCTCGAGCTCGGAGATGGTCTCAACGCCAGCGAAGCCACCACCAACAATGACGAAGGTCAGGGCACGGCGACGTGCCTCAGCATCACTGAGCATGGATGCAACCTCAATGCGGTCCAGAACCCAGTTACGAACAGAAACTGCCTCTTCAATGGTCTTCAGACCGATAGCAACCTCTGCCAGACCCGGAATCGGGAATGCACGGGTCACTGCGCCTGCGCCGAGGACGATCTCGTCGTACTTCAGCTCGAAGGGCTCACCGTTGTCGGTGGGCTCCACAACAGCGGTGCGGTTTGCGTGGTCGATGGAGACAACACGGCCCGGAATCAGCTCGGTGTCGCGCAGGTGCTGGCGCAGCGGCACAGTTGCGTTACGGCCTTCCATGGAACCTGCTGCAACCTCGGGGAGGAAGGGCTGGTAAGTCATGTAGGGGTTCGGCTCAACGATGGTGACAACGCCACCGGTCTCCTTGATAGCCTTCTGAATCTTCTTAGCAACGGTGAAGCCGACGTAGCCGCCACCGACGATCAGGACGCGAGGACGGTCCTGTGCCACCTTAGTGAATGCCATTTTGTTACTTCCTAGTCTTTAGGTACCGAGGTTCGGTAGCCCCGGTAGGGTGGTATGCGCAACTTTCGGCTCGTTCCGAAAGCTCCCCTGACGAACAAAGCGGCTCGCTCTGGAAGTCCTTGCGCAACGCGAAGTGGCTAGCAGCACGAGCCTGTCTATCACATACCTGTTGTCTTTTATTTTACGCCTTTGTTTAGGTGATTTCGCACTTATGGTCCCTTTGAGCTGACCCTAAGTTAAAAGTTTTGAAGATATGAACAGGGTTCATCTCGTGATGCGGGTTACAGTCAAAATTACCCTTTCCGTTTTTTGCGCGGTATGTTCGATATTTTCGTTTATTGGAGCGTTTCCCCATCGAAGGCCAGCCCCCGCATAACAAAGCCCGGGACTAACTCAGAAGTCAGCCCCGGGCGAACAGAAAAACGTCATCAAACAGCGTTACCGAGAGGTCCGGCGAGCACCTCGCTGAGAACCCGGATGATGCGCCGCCACACGAGCCATCCGCGCAGCCTCACCCGCACTCACATGCAGCCTGTGCAAACGATGCACCGAACCAGCCGTAATAATCGTCAACCACAACGTCAGCGCCGCCAAAATCACCGGCGGCAACCAGCCACGATCCTCCGGAGGACGACGCGCATCCGGCGCAGCCGCCTTCACGATGCTCTCACCCTCCTCATGAACCGGGGCAGCATCACTCGGAGTCGGCTCACTCACCTGCTGCTTACGGTGTACAGTAATCCACTCAGAAATCGAACCCAACGGATTAGCCGTCACCGCAGGCGACGCCAAAGCCATCGCATCCTGCGGATTGAACACACCGTAGCCATACAGCGGATCACGGCCCGTCGCACCAGCATCATCAGCCGAAGCAATCAAACGCTGAGCCAGCTGAGCCGCCGACTCCTTCGGATACTTCTGCTTCAACAACGCCGCAACACCCGTCACCAACGGAGCAGCAGCCGAAGAACCCGACCACAGCATGTACCCGTTACCCGGAGCAGCCGCAATCATATCCGTACTCGGAGCAACCACAGCAATCGAAATGCCCTGAGTAGACGACCCCTCAGAAACCTGCTTATTCCGGTCAATACCACCAACCGTCAGCACACCAGGAATCGTCGCCGGAGCACCAACCTGCGTCAAGCCGCTACCGCGGTTACCCGCAGCCGCAACAATCAGCACGCCCTTCTGCTCAGCGTAGGCAAACGCCTCATCCCAGCTCTGCGGCCAACTCGTCTTATTCGAGCCAATGGACATGTTAATAATCTGAGCCCCATTATCGACCGCGTAACGCACCGCCGCCGGGATCTGCTCATCAATGCTCTTACCGCCGGTCGTACCCATATTCAGCGAAATCGGCAGAATCTTCGCATCGGGAGCTACACCAATCACACCGGTCGGCTTACCCGGCTGACCTGCAATTGCAGAATAGCCCCGCGTATCGTGACCGTGACCGGCGATCAGAGAAGCGACCTCCGTGCCGTGCATCGGCTCAGCGCCCAGGCCCTTCCAGCCGTCCTCGCTACCAACACCCGAGGCGTCATAACCGCGCAGAACATTACCCTCAAGATCCGGGTGGGTACCGTCCACGCCCGTATCAATCACAGCAACCGTCACGCCCTTACCCGTAGCCTGCGACCACAAGGACGTAATGCCGTACTCCTTCAGCCAGTACTCACGCTGACGGACATCATCACCATTCGTGGTTGACGCGCCCTGACTCGGAGTCGCAGAAGTCTTTGGCACCGCAGTACCCGACGGCGAAGGAGTCGCCGTCACCTCCCTCTTAGGGCTCGGCGACGCAGAAGCAGAAGGCGTCGGGTCAGTCGCCCAAGCGGCAGGCGCCAGCGGAGTCCACAACGGCAGAAGAGTCAACGCGGCACTAGCGCCCAAAGCTGCAACCTTAGGGATGCGGCGAGTAGCGCCTCGGTCAGAACCAACCGAAGCGCGCACACCAAATACACGAGACGCACAGGCGAAAGACGGCGCAACAGACCAGCCGGGCAGGGGCATACCTCGCCGACGCTCAGAATGGAACATTAAAACTCCTCAAGCTGAGCCGCGCCGCGAACCACCATCGGTTCACGGCGCGAGCGCTCAAGCCTACAGCTGGGACAGAGCGATACCGTCCAGAATGTCGTGCTCGCTGACGGTCACCGAATCCACGGCACCATCAGTCATCTCATTCAGACGGGTCAGGATGCGAGCGTAAATCGTCGCGCCGGCACCAATCACATCCACCCGGCCGGGGTGCATGTAGCCGAGCTCCTCACGCTCGGCTCGGCTCAGCGAAGCCAACCAGCGGGCGGTCTTCTGAACGGTCTCTACGGAGAAGCTTTGAGCGTTAATAGCCTCAGAATCGTAGCGGTCCAGACCCAGCGCAGCGGCAGCCACAGTGGTCGCGGTGCCAGCCACAGCCACCACACGGCGTGCATCCTGCAGGGGCACAGTCTTACGAGCCACCTCGAGAGCCTCGTCAGTATCAGCCTCAACACGGGCAATCTGCGAGTCAGTCGACGGGGCGCTCATCATGTGACGCTCAGTCAGACGCACACAACCAATATTGACGCTGCGGGAAGCCTTCACACCCGACTCGTCACCGAGCACGAACTCAGTCGAACCGCCACCCAGGTCGAACACCAGGGTATCGCCATCACCGTAACCGACAGCGCGCACCGCACCAGCAAAGGACAGAGCAGCTTCCTCATCACCGCTGATAACCTCGGGCTCAATACCCAAAATCTCGCGGATACCGTCCACAAACACCTGACGGTTACCCGCATCGCGAGTCGCACTGGTCGCCACAAAACGTACCGAATCAGCGCCGTGCTCCTTCAGCAACTGCGCGTACTCACGAGCCGCAGCGAAAGTACGGTCCAGCGCCTCCTGCGCCAGCCAGCCGGTCGCGTCCACACCCTGACCCAGACGCACAATGCGCATCTCACGCACAACGTCCTTCAGGACGGTCTTCTCGACCCCGTCCACCACCTCAGTAGTGGAATCAGCAATCAGCAGGCGAATAGAGTTCGTACCGCAGTCAATCGCTCCAACGCGCACGGTGGGTTCCTTTCAGGTCTTCAATACCAATCAGTGCCAAAAGGCAACGCGAGCGCCGTAGGCGAAAAATTTTCGCTTTTCGGCGCTCTTTCTTCTATCTATTATGCGCCCGCACCGTCCTTCAAGACGATGCGGGCGCACCAGAATCAATATTTAGGCTTCTTCACGCCACGCGGGGTCGCAAGAGCAGACCTCGGGGGTCCACCACTCGGCGATAGCGTTCAGGCCGCGGTCACCCATCGGGTTCACGCCGCGACCCACAGACAGGGTGTGGCCGATAACGGCGTGCAGGCACTTCACGCGGGTCGGCATACCGCCGGCAGAGATGCCGTCAATCTCCGGGACCTCTTCAGTGCCGCTAATCAGGCGGATGCGCTCACGCTCAGCCAGGTAGTTCTCGTGCGCGGCAGCGTACTGTGCCGCAAGGTCTGCATCCTCAGCCAGAGAGTCGGTCATCTCGTACATCAGACCACCCGCCTCCAGGCGGGAAGCCGCAGCAGTAATCACCGGATGCGCCAGGTAGAAAACGGTCGGGAAGGGGGTGCCGTTGCTCAGGCGCGGCGCGGTAGCAGCCACGAGCGGGTTGCCGCACACGCAGCGCGCCGGAATCTCAATCACGTCGCGGACCTTACGGCCCAGCTGCGCGGAAAGGACGCGGATGTCCTGCTCGGTGGGGGTCAGGGTTTCAATAGTTACGCCGAAGCCGCCGGGGGTGCGTGCCTTCAGCTCTTCAATGGTGTTTTCGGTGCTCATAATCCTAAGTTTCTGGAACGAGGGGTCACCTCGTCCGCTTATGCCGGGTGCTTGCCAAGGCAGGGTTCCTACCGGTGGCTGGGCTAGTTCTTTTCGAGAGAATCCCAGATCTTTGTGGTCCAGGCGTCCTCGGGGGCGTTCTTCGCATTCGCAGAAGTACCGTCAGCCTTCGTGGAGTCCTCGGTAATGCCGGTGACCACGTAGGGGGTATCGCCGGGGTTCACATAGTAGAGGCGGCTACGTGCCTGCTGACGAACGTAGTTGTCGTCGTTCCACCAGGTCTGCTCCGCCTTCAGCTGGGCGTTCTCCTGCTGCAGCTGAGAAATGTGCGCGTTAATCTGCTTGATTTCCCGGTCCTGGTCAAAGTAGGTGACCACCGGGTATGCGGTACCGAGCGCAATCACGCCCACCACAACAGCGGTCAGGAAGCTACGGCCGGAGAACATATGAGCCGCCACGGGGGCGTCGTATCCGCCCTCTTCACGGCCCTGCTGGGCAGCGGCACGGCGGCGGGCACGTTCCTCACGGCGAGCCTGCGCCTGACGTTCACGCTCGGGATGGCGCTGGTTCAAGCCCACGCCGAAGAAAAGGGCGCTAGCCTTTTTCAACAGGGAGGTGCGGGCTTCCTTAGCGGCGCCACGCGGCGCGTTGGAGGAGGCAGCGCCCTGAGCGGGTTCGGTGGAACTCTGAGAGTGCGACCGGGTCTGCTGGTTTGCTCGCTGGCTCATTACTCAATCCCTCGTTCCATTCTGTACCGCTAAGCGCTTCCTTCATATTCTACCGGGTTCAGAGGGCTTCCCCAGCTCTATGTTGCAAGCGATACATTCTACCCTGCCACGGCATACCTGAGCTGATAGACCGCACACAGAGAGGGAGGCGGTGCCACTCCCCTACGGGGTAGCACCGCCTCCCTGACGTCTAACCGCTCACGCGGTCGGATGCTTCAGTAACTTATGCCTTGAAGCGGGGGAATGCGGACTTGCCAGCGTAAACAGCTGCGTCGCCCAGCTCTTCCTCAATGCGCAACAGCTGGTTGTACTTAGCAACGCGCTCGGAACGTGCGGGAGCACCGGTCTTGATCTGGCCAGCGTTGGTTGCAACAGCCAGGTCAGCGATGGTGACGTCCTCGGTCTCACCGGAACGGTGAGAAACCATGCAACGGTACTCGTGGCGCTGTGCCAGCTCCATTGCGTCGAGGGTCTCGGTCAGCGAACCGATTTGGTTCACTTTCACGAGCAGAGCGTTAGCTGCGCCCTCTTCGATACCGCGAGCCAGACGCTCGGGGTTGGTCACGAACAGATCGTCGCCAACGATCTGGACCTTGTCACCGATCTGCTCGGTCAGGGTCTTGTAGCCCTCCCAGTCGTTCTCGTCCAGGGGATCCTCGATGGAAACCAGGGGGTACTTTGCAACGAGGTCAGCGTAGTATGCGCTCATCTCAGCTGCGGACTTCTTCTGGCCCTCGAACTCGTATGCGCCGTCGTTGTAGAACTCGGAGGATGCAACGTCCAGTGCCAGTGCAACCTGCTCGCCCGGCTTGTAGCCAGCCTTCTCGATTGCCTCAACGATTAGGTCCAGTGCGGCTGCGTTGGACTCCAGGTTGGGTGCGAAACCACCCTCGTCGCCCAGGCCGGTTGCCAGGCCGCGGTCGTGCAGCACGGACTTCAGGGAGTGGTAAACCTCAACACCTGCGCGCAGAGCGTCAGAGTAGTTGTCGAAGCCGATGGGAGCAATCATGAACTCCTGGATGTCAACGTTGGAGTCTGCGTGAGAACCACCGTTGAGGATGTTCATCATGGGGACGGGCAGAACGTGAGCGTTCGGGCCGCCGAGGTACTTGTACAGGGGCAGATCAGCGGACTCAGCAGCTGCCTTAGCAACAGCCAGGGAGACACCCAGGATTGCGTTTGCGCCCAGCTTGCCCTTGTTGTTGGTTGCATCCAGAGCAATCATGGCTGCGTCAACAGCGCGCTGGTCGGAAGCCTCAATGCCGATGACCTCTTCAGCGATTTCTTCGATAACAGACTTCACTGCGCCCAGAACACCCTTGCCCAGGTATACGGACTTGTCGCCATCGCGGCGCTCAACAGCTTCCCACTCACCGGTGGATGCGCCCGAGGGCACAGCTGCGCGTGCGAAAGCACCGTCTTCGAGCAGAACCTCAACCTCAACGGTCGGGTTGCCACGGGAATCCAGGATCTGGCGTGCGTGAACTGCGGTAATAACAGCCATGAATTGTTCTCCTTATGAGATGTCAAGGATGTGAACGGCTCACCCGGTAGTGGACAAGTCGCGTCCCCTAAATTCTAGCAAAACTCCCACACAAACACACTAGTTGCCACCGCTTTTTTATTGCCTTAATGAAGGTTTCAATAACCCTTAGTCAGGCGCTACAAAGCGGAACAAGACCCACACTCCCCCACATTGGGAGGGTGTGGGTACTCGACCAAAGCACAACATGAGCCCAAATGCCGGGGCATGTGCCACGAGCATACTCACGGCCGCCCAACACAACCCCAAACAAACAGAAGGCGCTTTGAAATCTCTTATTCCCTCAGAGAACAGATTTCAAAGCGCCTCACAGAAGAACTCAACCAGCGTTTCTAATAGCTCGGCTCATCATGCGTATGCTGAGCAATATAGCGGCGAGTGTACGAACGCAGGGCACGCTCCGGATCCAAACCATTACGCTGTGCGCGGCTCACCAACGCAAAGAGCAACTCACCGAATTCCTCTTCAGTGTGCATATAGCGCAGGTCGTCCTCCATGCTCGTAGGCTCCGGCGGCAGAATAATACCCGCCTTACGTGCCTTCACAGCAGTCTTCTCAGCCATAGCGAGCGCCGGCAGATGCGGCGGAATACCGTCCAGCGCGCCACGGTCGCTCTTCTCCTTCTTCTTCAACGCATCCCACGCCGCCTGCTGCTCAGCTGCGGTGCGGGGCGCCTCCGAAGAGCCCTCAGACTCAGCCGTGAACACGTCCGGGTGGCGCGAACGAAGCTTCTGCACCAGGCCCTCAACCACCTGCACGATGTCGAAGCCCTGCGGGTTTGCCGCAGCAATATCGGAATGGAACACCACCTGCAGCAGCACGTCGCCCAGTTCCTCACGCAACAGCGGCATATTCGGCTCTCCACCGGTTTCTACCGCCTCGACAACCTCGTAGGCTTCCTCCACCAGGTAGCGGATTAGGGAGGCATGAGTCTGCTCAGCATCCCACGGGCAACCGCCCGGTGCACGCAGCAGCGCCATGGTTTCCACCAGGGCGCCAAAAGCTTCAGCCGCGCGGGCAGCAGTGTCCTGAACGTTCTGCGCCGCAGAAGCCTCAGGAGTATTAGGGGTATCAGTCATAACAATCTTCCTCATCGAAAAAATGACAAACATAGCACGCCGCGCCGACCCCCACACGGGGAGCCGGCGCGGCACACCTTACAAGGTTTTAGAGGTTCCAGTGCGAAAGCGCGCTCGTCATATGAGCCGGGATCTTCGAACCCAGACGCGGGAACATGCGCAGCTCCTCAACGTAACGCTCAGCATCCAGCGGACGCGGGTAGGTGACAAACGCCTGCTCATTCGCATAATCGAATGCCGCCTGAACCGGCACGCCCGGGGTGAAGGTCAGGCTCATAGCCAGCGGCGAGCCCTCGCCCTCGCTGTACGAGTCGGTCTTCAGCGCCGGGATGTCCAGCAGGGTTTCGGGAATCAGCTCGAAGGTACGGACCTGCTCCCAGAAACCGTTGCGGCGCACGTGGGTCAGGGCGTCGTAGTAGGAGCCGAGGGCACGTACACGAATCAGCACGGTGGTGGCATCCTTTGCGGTGCCGTTCTCGCCGAAGAGGTGCTCGACAACCGGCGCCAGACGCTGAGCGACCTGAGCCTCGGTCAGAACCAGGTTGCCGGCTGCCAGCTGAGTCTCCGAGGGAACCAGCGGGCTCTGCACCGCGGCGGAGGGGGTGTCCGGCTCAGCCACGATGGTGGGTAGCTGGTTGAGCTCGCTCAGCGCGGATGCCGAGATGCTGGAGGAGATACCTGCCGGGGTGCTCTCCGGCAGGGCAACCGGGGTGGTCGCCTCGGAGGCGGGTGCCGCCTCTGCTACCTCTGCTGCCGGTGCTGCCGGGGCAGTCTGAGCGGTAGCCTCGGAGGCGGGTGCAACCGCTACGGGAGCCTCAGCAATCTTAGCCGCGGGGGCCACCTCAACGGTCTTGAGCTCAGCGGCCTTCTCAGCGGGCTCTTCCTGAGCGCCGGTAGCCTTCGCCTCAGATGCCTTTGCCTCGGTAGCCTTCGTAGCGGCGCCGGCAGTGCCCACTGCGGCAGCTGCGGCAAGAGCACCAGCCAGGCCGGGAGCCACAGACGCGCTCTCAGCGGCAGGCTCAACGTCTACGAGGGCAGGTTCCTCGGCGGGCGCTTCAGCGGAAGCAGCGGAGGTTTCCTTCTCGGGCAGCAGTTCAGAGTCATCCAAGAACGCGGGCAGGGCGGGCTCTTCGGAGCTCTCTGCGATCGGCTCATCTGCAGCTTCTTCAACGGGCTGGGTGCGGTCCAGGGTGAAGGACTCAGCAACCACGGGAGCGGCAGCCTTCTGCTCCTCGGCAGCCAAAACTTCCTCAGCCGAAACTTCCTCAGCGGGTGCTTCCTCAGCAACTGCGGGGGCTGTTGCTTCCTCAGCGTCCAGCTTCTTCTGAGCGTTGGCGACAATGGTGGCCAGGGCGGCTTCCATGTCTTCGCCGGGCTCTACAGAGTCCTCGGCAGATGCCTCGACTACCTCAGCGGCAGATTCTTCGGCATGCTCGGTTTCGGGCTCTACGGTAGCCGCACCGAAGACCGGGTCGTTCTCGTAATCGTGCTCGAACTCAGCTTCAACCGGCGCAAACTCAGCCTGGGCAGGCTGGGCGGCAGGCTGGGCAGAAGCTTCAACAGCCTCCTCTACGTCTTCCTTCTCCTGCGCAGAAGCGGCAGAACCAGCCACAGCAGTACCGGCAGCGGCAAGACCTGCAGCAGTCAGCAGACCCGCGGAGGCACCCTCTTCAGCAGTCTCAACTACAGGCTCTTCAGCAGCTTCGGCAGCTGCCTCAGCCTCGTTCGCAGCCTGCTTCTCAGCGAGTTCAGCCTCCAGCTCACGCTCGATAGCCTCACGTTCAGCCTCAACCGGGTCAACACTCTGAACAGCAGCTTCCTGAGGCTCATCCTGCGAGGTAGCCTCAGCGGCCTCAGCGGTCGCAACGGGCTTAGCCTCAACAGCGGCACCTTCCAGCAGGAAGCTCTCGCTAATAGTCTGACCATCCACAGCACCCAGGTACGATGCGTGAACCTCCAGGCCATCACCCAGGCGCGGCTTCAAAGAGACAGCCGCACGGTTCCAGGTTGCGCCGACCTGCTGAGCCTCGGTGTACAGTGCCGCAACGGGTGCAAACCAGTCAACACCGGGCACGACAATGCCGGTTTCAACCTCACGGCCGCGGTGCAGCAGACGGTAGTGCATATCCTCATCAACCTGGCGCAGTTCCAGGCTCATGGTGCCCGAACCGCGGGTGCGCATAAGCTCCGCAAGGCCGTGGAGAGCACGCTGCTCGGGGAGCGCGGGCAGGGTTGCCGCGCCCTCAACGGGCTCGCTCAGGATGATGGATTCGGCAACCAGTTCAGCTTCGTCTTCGCTGAGCTTCTGCTCAGTTTCCTTCAACTCAGCAACGGGCTCCTCAGCGGAGTCATCACGAGCAGCAGACTCGTGCTTCTCTGCTTCCTTCTTATCGATGCCCTCTGCGGTCAGCGCGACGCTCTGAGAGGTACCCTTTTCGGTCTTCTCCTCAGCCTTTTCAGCCTTTTCGGTCTTTGCGGTAGAGGCAACGGCAGCTGCAGCAACTACGGGGGCAGCAACAGCGGAGGCGTCAAAGATCAGCTCTGCGGTGTTCTCTTCTTCAGCGTCGAAGTCCTTAGCCGCGGGCGCTTCAGAGACGGACACGTCATGCTTCTCCTCAACGGATACGGCGGAGAGCAGCTCGGTCTCATCAGAGACCGCGTTTTCTTCCTCAGTAAGTTCAGATGCCAGCAGCTCAGGCGCCTCAACGACAGCCTCAATCGGCTCTTCCTCAGTAGCGGTAGCAGGCTCTACAACTTCTTCTTCACCTGCGGTGAGGTCAACGGTCTCCTCGGATTCGAAGTCTTCAGCAGTCTCAGCAACAGTTGCGGATACCTCAGACACATCGGTGTCCTCAACAGATTCAGTAGCTTCAGCGGGCTCAGGTGCCTCAGTAGTTGCCTTGTCAGCAGCAGTTTCCTCAGCGATCGCCTCATCGGAAGCAACCTCTACAAAGGTCTCCTCTTCGCTGTCCAAGGTGATGCCCAGGCGTGCCGCGTAGGCTGCCGCCAGATCGTCCAGACCGGCGTTCTGCGCCTCGGTCACGGCGGCATGGGTGCGGGCTGCCTTCATATCTTCAACGGTATGAATTTCCTCAGCTTCAGATGCAGAATGAGCGTTCTCAGACTTGTTCTCGGAAGCTTCTACAACAGCCTCGGCAACCTCAAGCTCTTCGCGGCCCTCTGCCTCGTCTGCAGTATCTGCATCGGCCTCAGCATCCTCAGCGGCAGTATTCTCAGCGGCAGCATCTTCGGTGTTCTGGGCACGCACAGCACGCAGGTGCTCCTCAAACTGGGAACGTGCATCCTCTGCAGCGTCCTTAGGCTCCTGCACCTCGACAGATGCATCCTCATCTGCAGACTCTTCGTCATCGCGCAGGAACGCGGGCGTTGCGGGCTGAGCAGCCTCAGCAACCGGGGCGTCATCTTCTTCAACGTCCTGGGCCTGAGCTACCTGCTCGGCCTCAACAGGCTCCTCAGATTCCTGGGGGAAAGCACCAAGCGCAGCCAGCAGGCTACGACGCTCCTGCTCCTCCGCCTGATCCTCAGTCAGCTCATCAGTAGCGGAAGATTCTTCAACCTTCTCATCGCCGTGCAGAAGGGCACGCTTGAGATCCTCAACAGCGCGGTGCTCCTCATTCTGCTCTTCATCGTGGTTCTGCTGGCGTGCGCTTTCAGACTTCACGAAGCGGCGCAGGGAGTCCTCCCACTGCTGCTGTTCCATAATCTTCTGGCTCAGTCGCGCGTTCTTGGGAGCGTCTTCGCTTACCTGTTCCTTCTGGACCTTAGCAGTTTCGGCGCTCTGTTCTTCGCGCGACTGTTCATCCAACTTCTTCTTGCCGATTCCAAAGAAGCTCATTGGGTGTCCTCCTCCGGCGTGCGCCGTGTGATGATGCGCCACCTCCTTCATCCCCCGCAGGTGTGTGGGCACGGGGTCGGAAACATGACGCAAATGTCCTCATAATCCTTTTAATTCTATCGCGTGCATAGAGTTTCACCCCGCTACTCGGTGAGAGGTAACGGGGTGAAACTTCTACACTTTTCAAGGCTTAATGCGGCTATAGAGTCGCGCCTTCAAGACTGCAGAATAAGCTTTCGAAAAGCTCTTTAGCGTGCCTCATCGCGAATGGGGTTTGCAGCCTTCGCCGCCTTCGCCAGCTCAAAACGGACGGCGCGTAGCGCGGTTGCCGCCATAACACGCACACCAATACCGATCGCCTGCTCGCTCGGGGCGTAATCACCCTGATGCAAATCGTAGGTGGGATCGCCGGGGGCGCGGGTACCCAGACGGAACATGGAGCCGGGAACTTCCTGTAGCATCCAGGCGAAGTCTTCTCCGCCCATGGACTGTTCAACCAGCACAATCGAGTCTTCGCCCAGCTCGGCGCGAGCCGCGTTCTCCAGCATGGTGGTTTCCAGGTCGGTGTTCACGACCGGCGGCACACCGCGGATGTGCTCCACGCGCGCGGTCACGCCGAAGGGTACGGCGACCTGCTCAATCACTTCGTCCAGCATGTTGCCTGCCTGACGCCATACCTCAACGTCCAGGCAACGCATGGTGCCCGCCAGGTAGCCCTCGGCGGGGATAGCGTTGGGAGCAACACCGGCACTGACCTGACCCCAGGCAACCAGCACGCCCGAACGTACGTCGGTGCGGCGGGTCAGCACGGCGGGAACCTGCACAGCAATCTGGCTCATCGCGTAGATGAGGTCTTCGGTCAGGTGCGGGCGAGAAGTGTGGCCGCCGTGACCGCTCAGGTGAATCTTGATGGTGTCGGATGCGCTAGTAATCGCACCGATACGGGTACCAATCTGGCCCAGGTCCACCTTCGGGTCGCAGTGCAGGGCAAAGGCACGCGGAATGTCCTTGAGCAGACCCTGAGCAATCATCTGCACGGCGCCACCGGGAAGCTGCTCCTCAGCGGGCTGGAAGAGAATACGGACGCTACGGCCCAGCGGGGTCTTCTCGTTCAGCTCGTGCAGTGCCAGAGCCACGCCGAGCATGACGGTCTGGTGAATATCGTGACCGCAGGCGTGCATCACGCCGGGTACGGTGGAGGCGTAGGGCAGACCGGTCTGCTCAACAATGGGCAGAGCATCAATATCGGCGCGCAGAGCCACGGCGAAGGGGCCGCTTCCGATATCGACGTAGCAGCCGGTGCCTTCGCAGGCGACGGGGTTCATGCCGGCTTCTCGCAGTCGGTTCATGAGGCGCTCAGTGGTTGCGATTTCGCGGAAGGAAAGTTCCGGGTTGGCGTGCACTTCGCGGCGGAACTGCACGAGGGTACCCATCGTGCGCTCCACCCAGTCGTCGAAGACGGGGGTGGACAAATCGTAGCGAGAATTAGCGAAAACCATACACAGTAGAATAACGCCGCCCGCCGGGGTTTACCTACCCGCTGTCCCTTTCTGACAGCACTCGAGAATATCTATGACTTTATGACAGATTGTGAAGAGTTTTTGTGCGCGCCCGAGCCCCCGAAAATGCTCTGCCCCATCATTTCTCTCAGCCCTTTTCTGTCAAACAATTCAAGCCGCCACCCGGTGCGGGTGACGGCTTGAATCGTCAATGCTGTATCAGCTGCTACTGCGTGCTCAGATTAGAGCGAGCGGCTCAGGATTGCCTGCTTCACCTCGGCAATAGCCTTGGTGATCTGGATGCCACGGGGGCAAGCCTCGGTGCAGTTGAAGGTGGTGCGGCAACGCCACACGCCTTCCTTGTCGTTGAGGATTTCCAGACGCAGGTCGCCTGCATCGTCGCGCGAGTCGAAGATGAAGCGGTGTGCGTTCACGATAGCGGAGGGGCCGAAGTACTGACCGTCGGTCCAGAAGACCGGGCAGGACGAGGTACATGCTGCACAGAGGATGCACTTGGTGGTGTCATCGAAACGTGCACGGTCCTCAATGGTCTGCAGGCGCTCACGCTCAGGCTCGTTCGAGTCGTTGATGAAGAACGGCATGATTTCGCGGTATGCCTGGAAGAAGGGCTCCATGTCAACGATGAGGTCCTTCTCGCAGGGCAGACCCTTGATGGGCTCAACGGTAATCGGCTTGGACAGGTCAAGGTCCTTCAGCAGGGTCTTGCAAGCCAGGCGGTTACGGCCGTTGATGCGCATCGCGTCCGAACCGCAGATGCCGTGTGCACAGGAGCGGCGGAAGGAGACGGAGCCGTCTACTTCCCACTTAATCTTGTGCAGAGCATCCAGCACGCGGTCGGTGCGGTACATGGTCAGCGGGAATTCATCCCAGTACGCCTCGGAGGAAACTTCCGGGTTGTAGCGACGAATCTTGATGACCACATCGTACGTGGGGATGGAGTCGGAGTCGCCGCCGGTCATACCCTCAAACAGCTTGACGGATTCCGGTTCGGGGAGTTCGTTTTCAGCCATTTTAGTACTTACGCTCCTTCGGCTCGTAGCGGGTGTAGACAACGGGCTTGGTTTCGAATCGCAGGCCCTTGACACCCTCAAACTCGGATTCGGGGTCGAGGTAGACCATCGAGTGCTTCATGAAGTTGACATCGTCACGCTTGGGGAAGTCCTCGCGGTAGTGACCACCACGGGATTCCTTACGGTGCAGCGCGCCAACGGACATGACCTTTGCCAGCTCAATCAGGAAGCCAAGCTCAACAGCCTCAAGCAGGTCGAGGTTGAAGCGCTTGCCCTTGTCCTGGATGGAGATGTTCTTGTAACGCTCTTCCAATTCAGCGATGGTTGCCAGTGCTGCGCGGATGGTCTCGTCGGTACGGAACACCTGCATGTCAGCTTCCATAGCCTTCTGCAGGTCTGCGCGGATAGCGCCGACCTTCTCGGTGCCCTTGCCTTCGAGGATGCCGTTGAGCATGTTGAGAACGCGATCTGCTGCGTCGTCCGGAACCGGTACGAACTCAGCGGATGCTGCGTACTCTGCTGCCTTGCGGCCTGCACGCTTACCGAACACGTTGATGTCCAGCAGGGAGTTGGTGCCCAGACGGTTTGCACCGTGGACGGACACACAAGCAACCTCACCAGCTGCGTAGAGGCCGGGGATGGTCTCTTCGCTGTTGCGGTAAACCTCGGTCTCGTTGTTGGTGGGGATACCGCCCATTGCGTAGTGCGCGGTGGGGAACACCGGGATGGGCTGGTGGTGCGGTTCCACTGCCAGGTAGGTACGAGCGAACTCGGTGATGTCCGGCAGCTTCTCGTCGATGTGCGAGGGCTCCAGGTGGGTCAGGTCCAGCAGCACGTAGTCCTTGTGGGGACCGCAGCCGCGGCCTTCGCGCACCTCGTTTGCCATTGCACGTGCCACGATATCGCGGGGTGCGAGGTCCTTAATGGTGGGTGCGTAGCGCTCCATGAAGCGCTCACCGTCAGCGTTACGGAGAATACCGCCTTCACCACGAGCACCCTCGGTGACGAGAATGCCCAGGCCAGCCAGGCCGGTCGGGTGGAACTGAACGAATTCCATGTCCTCCAGGGGCAGGCCTGCACGCAGTGCGATGGCCATGCCGTCGCCGGTGAGGGTGTGGGCGTTGGAGGTGGTCTTGAAGATCTTGCCGCAACCGCCGGATGCGAAGATCACGGACTTAGCCTGGAAAACGTGGACCTCACCGGTTGCCAGGTCGTAGGAGACGACACCGGCGGGGCGGGGCTTGCCCTCTTCGTCCTTGACCAGAATCAGGTCGAGCACGTAGAACTCGTTGTAGAACTCCACATTGTGGCGAACGCAGTTCTGGTAGAGGGTCTGCAGAATCATGTGGCCGGTACGGTCAGCTGCGTAGCATGCGCGGCGCACAGCAGCCTTACCGTGGTCACGGGTGTGACCGCCGAAGCGGCGCTGGTCGATGCGGCCTTCGGGGGTTCGGTTGAAGGGAAGACCCATCTTTTCCAGGTCGAGCACAGCGTCAATAGCTTCCTTAGCCATGATTTCTGCTGCGTCCTGGTCGACCAGGTAGTCGCCACCCTTGACGGTGTCAAAGGTGTGCCACTCCCAGTTGTCCTCTTCAACGTTAGCCAGAGCGGCGCACATGCCACCCTGTGCCGCACCGGTGTGGGAGCGGGTGGGGTATAGCTTGGTCAGTACCGCGGTGCGAACTCGCTGGCCGGCCTCAATGGCGGCACGCATACCTGCGCCACCGGCACCGACGATCACTACATCGTACTTATGTACCTGCATGATGTTCTTTCTGTGTTTTAGATGTTTTCGTTTGTCTCGGATACGTCGCCGTTAGCGTGCCGAGCAGAAGCTGGGGAGCAGTTCAGCCGCTGCGCCGGAGGGGCAGGGGTCGAACGCGAAGATGGTGAGGGTACCAACCAGCAGGACGAATGCGCATGCTGCGAAGAGGATCACCTTCAGCCAAACGCGCAGGCGGTCCTTCTCTGCGTAGTCATCGATGATGACGCGGATGCCGTTAGCACCGTGCAGCATAGCCAGCCAGAGCAGCAGCAGATCCCAGACCTGCCAGAAGGGGTTCGCCCACTTGCCGCCCACGAAGCCGAAGTCGATGGCGTGGATGCCGTCGCCGACCATGAGGTTGGAGAACAGGTGGCCGAAAATCAGCACGACGAGTACGACGCCGGACAGGCGCATACCCAGCCAAGCGAACATCTCAAAGTTGTTGCGCTTGGAGGAGGAGCGGTTGTACTTCACACCGTCGATGCGGTTGTCACGCAGACGGGGTACATAGGTGCGGGGCTTAAGCGGAGTAGCCATAGTTTAGTGACCTCCCATGTGCGAGAAAACGATCGGCAGGTGACGCGCTGCGAAGCCCGCAACGGTAATTGCCCAGAGGAAAAGCACAACCCAGAGAATCTTGATGTGCGTGTAGGTTGCCTTCTGGCTGATTTCGACGTTGCCGTCCTTGTTCTTCGCCTGAATGTGCTCCACGTGCGAGTTGGTTGCCTTACCCCAGAAGTCAATGAGGATAATGCGAATACCGTTGAACGCGTGGTAGACGATGGCGGCGACAAGCGCGGTCTCACCCAGGCCCATGATGGGGTTCTTGTACAGGCTCAGTACACCGTTGTAGGCCTCCGGGGAGATACGCACGACGGCAGTATCTAGGATGTGTACAAGAAGGAAGAAGAAAATCGCGATACCGGTAATGCGATGAGCAACCCAGGACCACATGCCCCAGCGGCCGCGGTAGAGGGTTCCTTTAGAACCATTCAACACTGAATAACCTCCTGCTGCGACGGCGAGCTTCCGGGTTCTGATGGGTCATTGTGATCCTCAGCTTCCGGGCATGACTGTGTGCTCACCGACTGCTTTTGTTCGTCTGTTACTTCCAAGATATCAGGTAAATTCACAGCTTACTGACACCCTGTTTAGGGTTTTTTTACAGGTTCCAAAAGCGAATTAGAGCATGTTTTTATTACCATATCGCCTACTTCCCTGTGTTTGTGCGGGACTTACCTTAACCTAACCTCAAACATCGCCTAAATGAGAGCCGCCTGACACTTTTTTGTTAAAACCTAAAAGAATTCGATATATGACAAATTCACCCGCTATTCTTGAAGCGATGAATACTGCACTCACTCGATTCCGCCCGCTTATTCCTGCCGGCGGTGTTGGCTCGCGTTTGTGGCCCCTATCCCGCGCGCACGCCCCGAAATTCCTACTCGACCTCACCTCGTCGGGCAATTCCCTGTTGCGTGACACCTACGACCGTCTCATCGATCTCAGCAACGGTTCCGTCATGGTAGTTACCGGCACTTCGCACGCCAATGCGGTTACCCAGCAGATTCCTGAACTGCGTGCCGCTGACCTGGTACTGGAGCCCTCCCCCAAGGATTCGGCTGCAGCTATCGGCCTGGCTTGCGCTATCATCCACCGCCGCGAACCGGACGCCATCATCGGCTCCTTCGCAGCTGACCACGTGATCAGCCCGGTGGACGAGTTCCACCGTGTGGTGACCGAAGCTGTCATCACCGCGGCAACCGGCAAGATTGTCACCATCGGCATTACTCCCACCGAGCCCTCCAGCGCGTTTGGCTACATTCACGCCAGCGAGTCCCTGGGCATCGAAGGCGCTCCCAATGCTCACGCCGTGGACACCTTCGTGGAAAAGCCGGACACCGCTACCGCACAGAAGTACCTGGATTCCGGTGAGTACACCTGGAACGCAGGCATGTTCGTGGCGCCGGCAGCCCTGATGCTCAAGCACCTCGAGGCGAACGAGCCCGAGCTATACGCAGGCATTATGGAGATCGCTAATGCTTGGGACACCCCCGAGCGTGAGGCTGTTATGGACCGCGTGTGGGAGACCCTGCCGAAGACCGCTATCGACTACGCTGTGGCTGAGCCCGCAGCGGCAGCGGGTGACGTCGCAATGGTTCCCGGCTCCTTCAGCTGGGACGACGTTGGAGACTTCGACGCCGTGGCACGCCTGAACACCGAGAAGAGCGGCGAAGAGCTGACTATCCTCGGCGAGAAGGATAACGTGATTAACCACGGTTGCTCCGGCATCGTTGTTGCAAACACCGAGCGTAAGATCTCTATCATTGGCCTCGACGACATCGTTGTGGTGGATACCCCCGATGCTCTGCTGGTCGCTCCGCGCTCCAAGGCACAGGCCGTCAAGGATGCTGTGGGCGAGGTCAAGGCACGAGGCCTGAACAACCTCCTCTAAATTCTGGCCCTGAGCAGGTACATGAGCCTTACTCGAGCAAAAGATACCTCTAGAAATCGGCTCTCTTCTTTTCGGAAGGGAGCCGGTTTTCTTTTGCCCTAATGGGTCATTTTGCGGGCGGTTTCAGGGCTTTTGCCTAGTGGGGCGCGGAAGGATGCTCCCTGCGGCTGGGCGGGGTTCGGAATGCCTTACGCACCCGGCGTGGGTTGCGCTTCCAGACTCTGATACGAGCCAAGGATCAACCACTATAGAGAACCATTCTCATGTTAGTCTTGGTGCATGCACATGACCCGTAAGTTTTTCCTCACCCGCGCCGGCGCACTCGGCGCAGTAGCCGCCCTCGCCCTGACCGCATGCGGCTCCCAGACCACCCAGACCGGCCAGAATACACAGACCAGCCCCAGCGCCTCCACCTCCGCGAGCGCAACCCCCGCCCCCATCACCGAAGGCAAGGGCGCGGCAAGTCGCGTCGCCATCACCTACGACGGTGGCGTGCTCGTCTATGATGCCAAGGACATGAAGCTGCTCGCAGACATCCCCAAGGAAGGCTTCCTGCGCCTCTCCGACGCTGGCGATAACCGCCACCTCGTCGTTGCAGACGGCAACAGCTACACCTTCCTGGACACCGGCGTATGGTCCGTAGCGCACGGCGACCACTCGCACTACTACACCACTTCCCCGTCGCTGTCTTCGCTGTCTCTGGCGGCTGACCACACCGGTCACGTCATCAAGGACAACGGCAAGGTCGCGGCATTCGCTGACGGCACCGGCTCCTTCGCCGTGTACGATCCGGCGAAGCTGACCCATGACAAGCGCACCGCCTCCTCCCTGGAGACCACCACCGTCACCCTGCCGAAGCCGCACCACGGCTTCGCAATCCCGCTGCCCAACGACCAGTACCTGGTAGCGGTCGGCGACTCGAAGACCCGCACCGGTGCCGCTGTTGTGGATGCTCAGGGCAAGACCGTCACCGAGAGCCCCGCCTGCCCCGGCGTTCACGGTGAAGCTATCGCCAAGGACGGCGCGTTCTCCATCGGTTGCACCGACGGCGCGCTGGTCTACAAGGACGGCAAGTTCACCAAGATCACCAATCCCGAGGACCCGTACTCGCGCTCGGGTAACCAGGCCGGTAAGGCTGACTCCCAGTACGTTCTGGCGGACTACAAGACCGACAAGGACGCTAAGCTGGAGCGCCCCGAGAAGTTCTCCATTATCGACACCGTTGCGGCAACCCGCACCGTCTACTCCCTGCCTTCTGGCGTGAGCTACACCTTCCGTTCGCTGGCTCGCGGCCCCCAGGGTGAGGCGCTACTGCTGACCACCGACGGTAAGCTGCGCGTCTTCGATCCGGCGACCGGTGCCGAGCTCGGCTCCGTACAGCTCATGGAGGCGTGGACCGAGTCTGAGACGTGGCAGGACGAGCGTCCGGCACTGTGGGTGGACGGTAAGACCGCCTACGTGACCGACCCGGCGACCAAGAAGCTCATTGCGGTGTCCCTGTCGAACCCGGCAGCACCGAAGGAGCTGATGAGCGTGGAGCTTCCGAAGACTCCGAACGAGATCCTGGGTGTTTCTTCTGCGAACGCTGCACCGGTTGAGGCAGAGGCACACGGCACTGCTTCCTCCTCGGCTTCGGCTGACGCACACGAGTCCGGCGAGGCTCATGAGGGCCACTCCCACTAGGGCTCTCACACTGAGATAAACCTAGCGAAAACATAAAGAGAGATGCGACCGATAACCTATCGGTCGCATCTCTCTTTGTGCATGCAGGGTTTATGCGCCAGCTACTAACGCAGCGGCAGACCCCCAATTTCTTCCCAGTTCTGCCCATCGTAGGAGTAGCAGTGCAGGTGATCCACGGTGAAGGTACGCTGCTCGGCGGGCAGAGCGTCAAACACCTTGCGGGCGTTCGCCACCTGCTCCTCACTCAAGCCGTGGCCCAGAGTCACGTGCGGCACGTAGGGGAAGGATGCCGCGCCGGCACCGAATAGCTCAACCAGCTTCTGGTGAATCTGCTCGAACTCGGTTTTACCCGCCTCCAGGTTCAGGTACTCCACCTCGGTTACCGGGCGGAAGGAGTGTACCGAACCCCAGCGTGCCTCAAAACGCGGCGTGTCCAGCGCCTCGCGGAACTGCGGGGACTGCACCGCAGCCAATAGAGACTCGTTCAGCTCCGTCAGGTACACGGTCACGTGGGTGCTGATAGGCGCCACCGCACCACCGGCTACCGCGCGCTTCCACTCTTCCAGGCGCTGAACATTCTCACCGCTCACGTGCGCAATAACGCTCAGGTAGCGGTGACCGGGTTTCAGAGTCGGGGATACAGGAGCCGTCGTGGGGCTCGAAGAGTTCTCTTGTGCTGTCATCTCAATCGTGCAGGTAATGCGGCGTCTCAGCCGGACTGGCTGAACAGCGCGCTAGATTGCTGCGGCAGGCAGGAAGCCAACCTTCTTGTACACGTTCTCAATGGTGACCGTAGCGATCTCGCGGGCAGCGGATGCGCCCACAGCCAGCAGGCGGTCCAGCTCGGCGGGGTCGTCCATCAGCTCGAGGGTACGCTCACGCACCGGGGTGAGGCGCTCCACCACGATATCGGCAAGGTCAACCTTCAGGTGGCCGTACATCTTGCCCTCGTAGCGTGCCACAATCTCGTCGATGCTCTCGCCGGTCATTGCCGAGTAGATGGAGAGCAGGTTGGAGACGCCGGGCTTAGCCTCGCGGTCGTAGGCGATGACGGAGCCGTCATCGGTCACGGCGGACTTAATCTTCTTCTGGGTGACCTTGGGGGTGTCCAGAAGCTTAATCAGGCCCTTATCGGATGCCGCAGACTTGGACATCTTCGAGGTCGGGTCCTGCAGGTCGTAAATCTTAGCGGTTTCCTTCAGAATCACCGGCTCGGGCACCACGAAGGTCTCACCGAAACGGGAGTTGAAACGCTGAGCCAGGTTACGGGTCAGCTCCAGGTGCTGACGCTGATCCTCACCCACGGGCACGCCGTCCACCTGGTAGAGCAGGATGTCGGCAGCCATCAGAATCGGGTAGGTGAACAGACCCACTGAGGCGTTCTCGGCGCCCTGCTTCTGGGACTTGTCCTTGAACTGGGTCATACGGGAGGCCTCACCGAAGCCGGTGAAGCAGTTCAGAATCCACGCCAGCTGGGCGTGCTCGGGCACGTGCGACTGCACGAACAGCGGGGTGCGGGTCGGGTCGATACCGGAGGCGATGTACTGCGCCGCGGTCAGGCGGGTACGCTCATGCAGTTCCTCGGGGTTCTGAGGAACGGTGATGGCGTGCATATCCGGGATAAAGAACAGGCATTCGTTATTCGGGTCGTCCTGCAACGCGACCCAGTTGTTCACAGCACCAATGTAGTTACCCAGGTGCATCGAATCAGCCGACGGCTGCGCACCCGAGTAGATACGTGCCTTCTGCTGAGAGGCGTTAGGGATGAGGGACTTATCCTGCTTCTTTTCGTCTGCCATAGTTATTTCCTGTGCAGTTCTTCCTATGCGGTGCTGCGGACGGTGCAGCACATCTTCAAAAACTTATCTGTAGGTGGGTCTGCGTCTTACTCACCGATGCGGTAGTCAACCACGAGCGGCGCGTGATCGCTGAAACGCTCATCGTAGCTTGCCGCACGGTCCACGACCGCTTCCACGGCGCTTTCGGCGAGCGCCGGAGTCGCCATGTGGTAGTCGATACGCCAGCCTGCGTCATTATCGAACGCCTTACCGCGGTAAGACCACCAGGTGTAGGGGCCAGGCACCTGACCCGCCAGCTCACGAGCCACATCGCGGTAGCCGATATCGCCGAAGAAGCGGTCAAAGTAGGCGCGTTCCTCCGGCAGGAAGCCGGCACGCTTCTGGTTAGCCTTCCAGTTCTTAATGTCCAGCTCGGTGTGGCCCACGTTCAAATCGCCCACGATGAGCACGTGGTCCGAGTGCTTTGCCAGTTCAGGCATGCGCACCAGCATGCGCTCCAGGAAGCGGTACTTATCGTCCTGCTTCTGGGTGCCGACCTCGCCGGAGTGAACGTAGGCGCTGACCACGGTCAGGGTCTTGCCGTTGGGCAGAACGTAGTCCGCCTCAACCCAGCGGCCCGAATCGTCAAAGTACTCTTCGCCAATATTCGAGCGGGTCGCCACTGGCTGGTTCTCCAGAACCTCACCGGCTGAGTTCGGGGTGCGGCGGGTCGCCACCAGCACGCCCGCACGGCCCTTCGCGGCAGCCTCCGCGTGCAGAATATGCCACTGGGATTCGTCCAGCAGCTCACGCACGATAGCGTCGGGGGCGCGCACCTCCTGCAGGCAGAGAATGTCGATGTCACGGCTCGCCAACCACGCCGCCATATCCTTCTTGTATGCGGCTCGGATACCGTTCACATTCACGCTCGCCACGCGAAGCAGACCGCTCGGGCGCGGTGCAGGGGTGTTAGAAAAATGCATAGTCTTAATTATGCCAGTTTGAGGGAAGAGAAATTTTCACTCGTGCGCGTTTTTTCTCTGACTGAACGGTAAACTATTGGGTGATGAATTCACACTCCTCACAGACCACCGACCACGGTGCCCCCTCACATTCTGCGGGCACCACCGCATCCGAAAATACCGCTCACAACGCTGAGAGCCACTACGAGCTACCCCCGATTCCCGGCCCGAAGTACGAGCAGGTCATCCACTACATTGAGCAGCGCTACATTATTCCCGGCAAGCCCGGCGATAAGCTGCCCACCGAACGCATGATTCAGCAGAACTTTGGGGTGAGCCGCCAGACGGTTCGTAGCGCCCTGAAGGTTCTGATTGAACGCGGCCTGCTCTACAACGTGCAGGGCTCCGGCACCTACGTTGCCGAACGCACCGACGCCACCTACATTCCGCGTGTGGACACCTTCGTTGACGATATGCGCCGCCGCGGTTTTGAGGGCTCCACCCGCATGATTGCAACCCGCTGGGTGGACGCCACCGAAGAGATTTCCACCCACCTGTCCGTGCCGGTGGGCGAGCAGGTGCTGTTCGTGCGCCGTCTGCGTCTTGCCAACCACGAAGTCATTGGCTTTGAGCGTTCCTACTTTGTCAAGGCCGCCGCAAGCAGCATCCTGGACGCCATGATGGCGGAAATGTCCGGTGCGATGAGCTCGCTAGACCAGCTTGCCGACACCCCCAACGCCATTAAGCACGCCCGCGTACGCACCAGCGCGGCGCTCTTCACCGACGCTGACGCCGAGGCGTTCAACCAGCAGGTTCCCGTGGGCGAGGCGGCGTTCAAGGTCTGCGCGACCGGCTACACCGAAGAAGGTAGCCCCGTCGAGTACGCAGAGACCCTGTACCTCGCCGATGCCTACTTCTACGAGATGATTCTCTAGCATCTGCCTTTTCTTGTGATGACAGTGTGAAGGGCGGTGCCCCGGTAGATTGTTCTACCGGGGCACCGCCCTTTTGAGTTATCAGCCCTGAAATGTTGCGAGCCTTACGCCGCCTGACGCTCCGCGGTCTCAACCACGTTCACCAGCAGCTCCGCGCGGGTCATCGGGCCCACACCGCCGGGGTTCGGGGAAACCCAGGACGCCTTCTGCGCAGCCTCCGGAGAGACATCGCCGAAGAGCCTCTTCTTGCCGGTCTCCGGGTCCTCAGCACGGGAAACACCAACGTCCAGCAGGATTGCGCCGTCCTTGACCTGGTGAGCCTTCAGCACGTGCGGAACACCCACAGCGGCAACAATGACGTCAGCCTCGCGCAGCACCTCGTCCAGGTTCTCGGTACCGGTGTGCGCCAGGGTTGCGGTCGCGTTCACCTCGCGGCGGGTCAGCAGCAGACCCAGCGGGCGGCCCACGGTAATGCCGCGGCCGAGCACCACAACGTTCTTACCGTTCCAGTCGATGCCGTGGCGCTTGACCAGCTCAATGACACCGTTGGGGGTGCAGGGCAGCGGGGAATCCAGCGGCTCAGAAACGTTCAGCACAAGCTTGCCGAGGTTGGTCGGGTGCAGGCCGTCAGCGTCCTTCTCGGGGGCGATGCGCTCCAGCACGCGGTTGGTGTCCAGGTGCTTGGGCAGGGGCAGCTGCACAATGTAGCTGGTGCACGCCGGGTCGTTGTTCAGCTTGTCGATCTCTGCGTCGAGCTCTTCCTGAGTGATGTCACCGGGCAGGTCCACACGGATGGAGTTAATACCGATCTCTGCGCAGTCGCGGTGCTTAGCGCCCACGTACGAGCGGGATGCGGGGTCGTCACCGACCAGCACGGTACCCAGGCCGGGGGTAATACCCTTAGCCTTGAGCGCCTCGACGCGCTCCTTCAGCTCTTCCTTGATGGCTGCGGCGGTTGCGTTACCGTCTAGAATCTGGGGCATTGTTTTTCCTTCCATAGATTGCGGCGGGTTCGCCGAAACGGACGGTCTGTGTGTTGAGTTCTAGGGTGCGCCCCTAGAGGTACCACTCCCCCGCTACGTCCCTCGACGGGTGTAGCGGGCAGGGTGGTAAAAGTAAGAGGGCGAAATAACCCCGCCCGCTCAGCGCCCACGAAGGGATGCTGAGCGAACGGGGTCATTCATGGGTCTACCAGTTCTCGCTGCCCTGGTAGAGGGGGTACTTGGCGCACAGTGCCTCAACGCGGGCACGCAACGCAGCGATGTCCGGGTTCGGCAACAGTACGGAAGCGATAATGTCGGCTACCTCGGTGAAGCCCTCAGCGTCGAAGCCGCGGGTCGCCAGAGCGGGGGTACCGATACGCAGACCGGAGGTCACCATCGGTGGGCGCGGGTCGTTCGGCACGGCGTTACGGTTGACGGTAATACCAGCCTGGTGCAGCAAGTCCTCTGCTTCCTTGCCGTTGAGGGCGTGGTCGCGCAGGTCAACGAGCACCAGGTGAACGTCGGTACCGCCGGAAGCGATCGAAACGCCGGCGTCCTTCACGTCCTGCTGCAGCAGGCGGTTCGCCAGGATCTGTGCGCCCTCAACGGTGCGCTTCTGACGGTCCTTGAACGCGTCAGATGCGGCAACTTTGAACGCGGTAGCCTTCGCAGCGATTACATGCATGAGCGGGCCGCCCTGCTGGCCGGGGAACACTGCGGAGTCAATCTTCTTCTTCAGCTCCTCGGTGCAGAGGATGAAGCCGGAACGGGGGCCGCCCAGGGTCTTGTGCACGGTGGAGGAGACCACGTGTGCGTGCGGGACGGGGTTCGGGTGAAGACCCGCAGCCACCAGGCCCGCGAAGTGAGCCATGTCCACCCACAGGTACGCGCCGATTTCGTCAGCAATCGCGCGGAACGCTGCGAAGTCCAGCTGGCGGGGGTACGCGGACCAGCCGGCGATAATCAGCTTGGGGCGCTCGGCCAGGGCCAGCTCGCGCACCTGCTCCATGTCAACGTAGCCGTTCTCGTCCACGCTGTAGGCGACAACGTTGTACAGCTTGCCGGAGACGTTCAGCTTCATGCCGTGGGTCAGGTGGCCACCGTGTGCCAGGGACAGACCCATGATGGTGTCGCCGGGGTTCAGCAGCGCGTGCATAACGGCGTTGTTTGCCTGCGCACCGGAGTGGGGCTGAACGTTGGCGTGCTCAGCGCCGAAGAGTTCCTTCACGCGGGAAATAGCGAGGGACTCAACGATGTCAACGAATTCGCAGCCGCCGTAGTAGCGGCGGCCGGGGTAACCCTCAGCGTACTTGTTGGTCAGTACCGAGCCCTGGCTTTCGAGGACGGCACGGGGGACGAAGTTCTCGGATGCAATCATCTCGAGGGTGTTCTGCTGGCGCTTGCGCTCCAGCTCAATGGCTTCTGCAACCTCGGGGTCGAGGTCGGCGAGGGGCATCTCGAGGATCTTCTGCTCGGACATTACGCTCCTGGGAGTGTTTTTGCGTTATCTTCGGTCGCTCATCATCGGGGTTGCCGCGGCATGCGCCGGGCGATCTTCAGGAGGCGGCGGGCGCATCCAGTTGAAAACCCTGAATGAAAAAATATGAGCTACACCTCATAATACCGTAAAGCCCGCTTTCCTTCGAGAAGGAAAACGGGCTTTACAAAGCATCACGATGAAGTTTTTACGGCGTCGGCGCAACACCGGCGAGGGGCGCACAACACACCCCGGCAGGCTTATCGGCGGCCGTTAAGCGGGTCTACACACCCTACGCCTGACGCAGGATAGCGGAAGCATACTCCAGGTACGCCTCACGAGCGCTCTCCTTCTTACCGCCAGCCACCAGCTGGGTCTGCACCACGTAACCGGTCAGCACCGACAGCACCGCGGCACCGATAACGGTCAGCCACTCTTCAAGCTCCTCTTCGGTGAAGTCCAGCTCAGCGGCACCCCAGGCGCGGTAGCGCTCCAGGGACTGATCGCGCAGGTAGCTCAGCTGCTCAGACACCACGGTCGCCAGCTGCGGCATTGCCACGGCCTCGCCCCAGGTGACGAGCAGGTGACGGCGAATCTTGGGGGTGTCCAGCACCTTCAGGCACCCGAACACGTAGTCCCAGGGCTGTTCGGCGCGGATGCGGTCGAAGGGCGCCATGTCCATGCGGGCTGCCGCCAGGATGATTTCATCCTTGGAGGAGAAGTGGTTATAAATCGCTCCGGCAGACAGGCCGGTGGCCGCAATAATATCGCTCATCGAAGCCTTCTGATAACCGTGCTTGATGAAGCATTCGCGGGCGGTCTCTACAATCTGAGAACGCCTGTTCTTTTTGTATTCTTCGCTGACTTTAGGCACAACCTAATCCTAGCGAATTTTTAGCCAATCCGTGCGCATCCTGGTCGCCATTAACGCGCCCTCATGCGCAAATCCGGCGCAAAATAGAGCAAAAATTCTATAAATACGACTGCCCACAATACGGATGCACGGGCACCCGGTATAAAAGCGGGGCACCCCGGGTTTACCCCAGGATGCCCCGCTCACAGCAGGTAGCTCAGCGCGTACTGAGCCCGCTACACGTGTTTAGTGGAAGAAGTGGCGGGTACCGGTCAGGTACATGGTCACGCCAGCAGCCTTAGCCGCCTCGATAACTTCCTCGTCGCGGATCGAACCGCCCGGGTGCACGACGGCACGCACGCCGGCGTCCAGCAGAACCTGCAGGCCGTCAGCGAAGGGGAAGAACGCGTCGGATGCGGCAACCGCACCGCGGGCACGCTCGTTACCTTCACCGCCGAGGGTGTTCGCGCGCTCCACCGAGAGCTTGCAGGAGTCCACGCGGTTCACCTGGCCCATGCCGATGCCCACTGCGGCACCGTTATCGGCAAGCAGAATAGCGTTGGACTTGGGCGAACGCAGTGCACGCCAGGCGAACTCGAGGTCGCGCAGGGTTGCCTCGTCAGCTGCCTCACCGGCGACCAGGGTCCAGTTCTTCGGGTCGTCACCCTCAGCCTGCAGGCGGTCAGCCTCCTGGAAGAGTGCGCCACCGGAAATGGGGCGGTACTCGATAGCCTCACGGGCGAAGTTCTCGGGCAGAACCAGCAGGCGCAGGTTCTTCTTCTCGCGCAGGATCTCCAGCGCCTCGGGCTCGAAGCCGGGAGCCACGACAACCTCGGTGAAGATGCCCTTGACGGTCTGAGCCATAGCGGCGGTCACCGGGCGGTTAGCGGCAATCACGCCACCGTATGCGGACAGCGGGTCGCATGCGTGCGCCTTCGCGTGAGCGTCCGCAATCGGGTCAGCCGCGCCGGGGGTTGCCACAGCAATACCGCAGGGGTTGTTGTGCTTGATAACGGCAACAGCCGGCTCGTCGAAGTCGTAAGCGGCACGCAGAGCGGCGTCAGCATCAACGTAGTTGTTGTAGCTCATCGCCTTACCGTGCAGCTGCTCCGCCTGAGCAATACCGGGGGCAGCGGCGGGGTCAACGTACAGGGCGGCACGCTGGTGCGGGTTCTCGCCGTAACGCAGGGTCTCGCTGCGCTCAAAGCCCAGGCCAGCGTACGGGGGCCAGAAGTTAGCATCCTCATCCTGCAGGAACTGGGATGCGGTCCAGGTAGCCACAGCGGTGTCGTATGCGGCGGTGTGGGCGAATGCGCCAGCGGCAAGGCGGCGGCGCTCGTCCAGGGAGAAGCCACCGTTCTTAGCGGCCTCAACGGTGCGTGCGTAATCGGCGGGATCCACAACAATAGCGACAGCGTCGTGGTTCTTCGCAGCTGCACGAACCATGGAGGGGCCGCCAATGTCAATCTTCTCGATGATGGCGTCCTGACCGGCACCGGATGCGACGGTCTCAACGAAGGGGTACAGGTTCACGACGACCAGGTCGAAAGGCTCGACATCCAGCTCGCCGAGGGTGTCGATGTGCTCCTGCTTGCGGCGGTCAGCCAGAATACCTGCGTGGATGCGCGGGTGCAGGGTCTTCACGCGGCCTTCGAGGCACTCGGGGAAACCGGTCACTTCGGTGACCTCGGTGACGGGTACGCCTGCTGCCGCGATGGTGGATGCGGTGGAGCCGGTGGAGACCAGCGCGACGCCAGCCTCGTGCAGGCCGCGGGCGAACTCCTCCAGACCGGTCTTGTCGTAGACGGAAATGAGGGCGCGGCGCAGGGGCACGCGATCGAGCTCAATGAGAGACACAAATACTCCGATGCTTTAGACGTGCACGCCGGTTCTCGGCGGCACAGCTGGTGGATGGACGTAGCCTGCCCGGATAGACAGGATATGTGTGGGGGTATTCCCCGCCGCTGTGCGTGACGCTAAGGTGAGCGCGTCAAATGGGCACAACGGAACGTGTGTGGGCGGCGGGGTTTGAGCTCGGCTCATTCCGCCGCGAAAAATCAGTGGGCGGAATTAGCTGTCAGATGCAGTGCCGCGGGATTCAGCGCCGTCAGATTCAGCGCCGTGAGATTTAGCGAGAGACGCGATGGTCTGCACGAGCAGGCGGCGCTCCTGCACCTTAATGCGTTCGTGCAGGGTCTCTTCGGTATCGTCGTCCAGAACGGGCACTGCCGCCTGGGCGAGGATGGGGCCGGTGTCAACGCCCGCATCCACAAAGTGGACGGTCAGGCCGGTAATCTTCACACCGTGCGCCAGAGCGTCACGCACGCCGTGCGCACCCGGGAAGGAGGGCAGCAGGGCGGGGTGGGTGTTAATAATGCGGTTGCTGAAACGCTCAACCAGCTGCGCGTCAACAATGCGCATGAAGCCGGCGAACACAATGTAATCGGGGTCGTAGGAAGCGATCTTTTCTTCCAGCGCGCGGTTCCAGGAGGGGCGGTCGGCGTAGTCGCCGGGCTGCACCAGGAAGGTGGGTACACCCGCCGCCTGGGCACGTTCAATACCCAGACAGGGCTTGTCGGCGCCCACTGCCGCAATGTCGAGGGGAAGCTCGCCCGCTGCTACAGCGTCGAGGATGGACTGAAGATTCGTTCCGGAGCCGGATACCATAACCACAATTCGCACCCGACTAGTATAACCCGTCTCACACCCTTATCCAAAGGGGTAAGAGGTTCACAACGCACCCAAAGCCCAAAGATGAGCACAAAGAAACCCCGGCGGGATGAATCCTCACCGGGGTTCACTGGAGTTCATGGGGGTTCACCAGGGTTTACTGGGCGCAAACTCAACAGGTCGCGAACTCAATAGGCCGCATACTCAATAGGTCGCGGGCGCACGGGACGGTACCCTTATAGGTATGTCTACTCCCCCGCAGAACACTCCAAACAACGCACCGCAGCAGCCCACCCCGAACAACGGTGCACCGCAGAACCAGCAGGTTCCGCCGCGAGCGCCGCAGCAGGCGCCGCAGAACATGATGCCGCCGCATCGGGCCCCTCAGGGTAAGAAGCCGCGTAAGCCCATCGACCCCATCGAACAGCAGAAAGCGAATATTCGCACCTCGCTCATGCTGATTGCTGCCGCACTGGTGATTTTTGCGGCGTCTTCCTTCGTGCTCTCCACGATGCCGCTTTTCTTGGCGCTCTTCATCTTCGCTCTCGCCGGCATTACCCTGAGCATTATTGCGATTGTGCGCACCGCCGTCTACCGCGGCCCCTGGTTCTTCTACATTGCCGCGGGCGTCAGCATTATCTACGGCGCGATGACCCTGCTCGGCGGCATCGGTCTTGCCCTCATGCCCGGCGCGCAGGAGTACCGCGAGTGCCGCGCCGCCGCGCTGACCCAGACCGATATGTACACCTGCGACCAGAAGTTCCAGGGCACGATGGACAAGCTCACCGGCACGTCCAGCTCTAGCTCTTCTGGAGCTCGTTAGGGGTTCTGCGCGCTAGTTCTTCTTGCGGGCGTTAGAACCCTGCGCATTAGAGCCCTGGGCACTAGAACCATGGGACTTCGAGGAGCTGACATCCAGCGGGGGCAGCTCCACGGTAGACGCCTCATCGGTCACCAGCGGAAGGATGCCGGTCTGGCTACGAACCTCAAAGATGCGGCTCATCGCCTGATCGGCAGAGAGGACATCCAGCTCACGATCCACAAAATCACGTTCTAGGTCGTTCTTCTGCTTCTTGCGTGCCGCCTTGGCCGCTTTCTTCGCCTCGCGCTTCTGCGCACGCTCAAGCGCGCGGTCCTGAGCGGAATCCTGCGGGGCGGGTTCAGTGTGGGAACCCTCAGTCGGCTCGGTACCTTGCGCTGCGGCGGGCTGTTCAATACCAAAGCCGAAGTACGCCATAATGCGGCTCGCTCGGCCCTTCGGACGCGGCGCCTGCTCTACAGACTCGTCAGCGACAGATTCGCGCTGAGATTCCGCAGGCTCAGTAGCCTCGTAGACGGGCTCCTGAATCAGCTCGCGGGTCTCCTCCTCGGAGGGGTCATGAGCGTACACGGCGGGGTCATAGGTGCTGTGTTCGTATGCAGTGTGCTCGTTGGAGGCAGGCTCAACAGATGCTTCAATGCTCTCGTAACCCTCAGCCTGCCCAGAGTCAACGTAGGCAGAGTCAGCGTGGGCAGAGTACAGGTAATCGACCTGCTGAACGGCCTCAATCGGCTCGTACTCCTCAGCGGGGCTCTCTTCAGCAGCAGCCTCTTCGGAAGCGGGCTCTTCAGCCGCCTCTTCACGCTCTTCAACGATGTCTGCAAAAGCGTCCGCCGCCGCACGCTGCGCCAGCTGTCCGGTCGCCTCCACGGGGACGGCAACCACCGGCTCCTGCGGATGCACCGGAACATGACCGGTCGCTACCTCAGATACAACAGACTGCTCAGGCTCAGAGACATTCTTCTCAGAAGCCTTCTTAGAGGCAGCCGCGCGTGCCGTCTCTTCCGCCTCGCGCTCAGCTGCTTCACGCTCTGCAGCCTCACGAGCGGCGACTTCCTCAGCTTCACGCTCTGCAGCTTCACGCTCTGCAGCTTCACGCTCAGCCGCCTCACGTGCCGCGGCTTCCTCAGCCTCACGCTCCATACGCTCTGCACGTGCCTGCGCACGCTGCTCACGACGCTCCGCAAAACGCTCACGGCCCTGTGCAAAACGCTCACGAGTCGAGGCAGTAAAACTCATCAGACGCTCACCCAAGTTCGGGCGCTCATCCGCAAAACGAGGCAGCTCACGGCTGCTATCCGGCACCAGGGCGCGGCTCAGCAACATACCGAAAGTCACGCCGGCACCCACCGTCAACGCGGTATGCGCCGCAAAAGTCAGCGGCTCAGCACCAACCTCCGTAAAACGACCAATACCCAGGGAGCCGTACGAAATCCAGCCCAGCCACAGGGCACCAAACGACGTCATAATACCGGTCATCACACCCAGCACCACCGCAGAAATCAACGCAGACAGCGGGCGGAACGGAACCTTCAGGGAAACCCACTCATCCAGGTGATCCTCACCCTCACGCAAGAACCACCAGCCAGCAATCGCACCGGCACCCAGCGGCACCAGCAGACCCACCAGACCGAACGTGCCCATCGACTCGGGCACAGCACCCAGAATCGGAAGCATCGGCAAGGTACCAACATCGCTACTGGTCAAGCCAACCGAGGTACCCGCACCAAAGGAGAAACCGGCACCGGTCGACCACGCAATCGCATAAATCACCAGGTTCGGCAAGAAACCCAGCTGCAGCAAAGTCACCGCAGTATCACCCACAGCGCCCGCATGCAGCTCCTGGTAGGTGGCAACAATCTGCGACCAGCCCGCCAAAATGCCGATACCCAAAAGCACCGCACCCAGACCGACCAGCGCCACAAATGCAACCACCGCAGCACGCACCACAGCCCAGGCGTACGAGCCCGCCCAACGCGAATACTGACTCATCTGCGAAATCTGCTCCGCAGTATCAACACCCACCATGCGCGAGAGCGAACGCGCCTCACGGTAGCCACCCCACATCAGACCAGCCACCACAATACCCAAAGGCACCAGGGCAGCATTCAAAGCCTGCAGAGGTTGCGGATGCGGGCTCGCCCAACCGTACATCGCCGAGCTAATCAGGGCATAAGTCACCGAACCGGACAGCACCGGAATCAAAAACTCACCCTCATACGAGGCGCGCGCCAGGCGACGACCCGAACGGTAACAGAGCAACAGAGGCAGAATACTCAAACCCAGCGGCACCAGCGTCATCGTGCCGGCAGAAGCACCAAAAGCAGCCGAAAGATCCAAAGGAACACCGTGAATCAGAAGCCACAGGTGCGCCGACATGGCGGCCACGGAGGAGAACTCCATGTCGCCAAAACCCTTGGTCGCCCACACGGCAGACATCGCCGCAAACACAGCAAGCGCAGAGAACAGGGCAGTAACAATTAGTTCAACAACACCCTGAAGCCACAGAGGCATGGGCATGGAATAACGAGAGATAGGTGAGGTGCTTTTCATCGTCCTTCAATCATGCCACGAATTAACGACGAAACCCGCCTCCGATTAACACTCGAAAGCGGGTTCTCACAACTATTCACACAGGTATTCATACAGACACGCACGCGAGGGCGCGTATCCGGCAAAGTTTTAATCCTCAGTCCACGGGTTGGAAGCTTCAACACCCCAGGCGCGGTACACCTGCGCCTTAGAAGAAATCAGCTCCAAATCATAGGCGCTCGCGCTCGCCGCCATCAGACCCTCCAGGGCGGCGGTAGGCAGCGGACCGGCATCATCACGACCCACAGCATGCACGCCGCGCGGCGCCTGACGGCCAGCCCACTCGAGGCTCACGCGCGCATCCACATTAATAACGTGGTCGCCAAAGCGCTCAAGAAGTTCGGTAATCCAGCGATCAGTTTCCGGGTAGGGGTACAGGCCCTTCAGCTCGCCAATGCTCAGCACAGAAATGTACATGTGCCGGAACGAGCGGCGGCGCAGAAAAGCGACCACGGCGGGGTCTGGATCCGCCTTACGGATCTCCGCAAGAACGTCGGAGTCCAGGAGCATACCGGAGAAATTCATACCCCTAATGCTACGCTACGCGCAGACCGGCGTACTGAATAGCGGGGATGCCCTCGGGGTTCGGCAGAAGAAGGAAGTTCAGGAACTCGTCGCGCTTAGAAGAAATGCGGGAGTAATCGTCAATGCTGACTGCGGTGTATCCGCCTCGCGCGGGGACAGCTGCGGCACGCAGGCTTTCCTGGTAGGAGCGGGAGGGGTTCAGAGAGATTGCTGCTTCGGTTGCAGAGCCGTTGTACATGTGACAACCTGCGCCGTGAGTGGCGCGATCCTTTCGCGTTGCTCTTGTCTGTACCAATTACCACCGGTTATTCCGGTGGTGAATACAAACCGCTTCGTCATCCGAGCCACCCGTGAACATGGGGTTGGCGTTCGACCATAGTCGGAGCTTATCAGTCGAAACTCTTGAAGCTGGGTTTAGCTTACAGCATTTTCTCAAGTTAAGTAAAGCGTTTTGTGAAAGAGATTTAGATTATTAGCATTTTGGCTTGTGAGAGCACTTTAAATGGCGTGAATTTTTGATACGGCGCGGAATATCTTATGTGAATACCGGTGTTTTTATGCGTTAAAAACTCCCCCACCAAAAATACGAAATACACCCCAAGCCACCGCTCAATAGTCGCCCCAGCAACCAGCCCGACAGTCAGTCCAACAGCCAGCCCGGCAGCCGCCAGCAAATGACCGGCAACAAGGCGCATACCCGCACAATACGCGATAATGAGCTGGTGAGCGCCAACAACCCCTTCCCCGAAATTCCCGTCACCGTACCGCAGATCATTCGCCAGGCCGGGCACCGCACCTACCAGCGCGGCGTCGCCTACCAGCGCAACCGCGAAGTCATCCGCTACAGCTACAACGAAGACGAGCGCACCCTCACCGGGCTCGTCAACGGAAGCACCATCATCCCCTACGAAGTGACCGTTCGCTTCTTCCCCGCCGTCAGCGGCTCCGCAACCTTCACCGCCCGCTGCACCTGCCCCGTGCTCACCGACTGCAAGCACGCCGTAGCGCTCATGCTCACCGCGCTCGACCGCGCCTCCGTAGCGAAAAAGGCACTCAGCGAACACCCCAGACCGGTCGGCGTACCCGGTGCCGCGGCAAAGGAGGCGGCAGAGGCAAAGGGATCCGCAGATTCAAAGAGCGCGGACGTTGCGGAGGCGAAGAAATCCGCCGACCCGCTTGCGGCGCTGCGCGCCTCCGGTGCGCTCACCACTGCGGCGAAACTGCCCGCGCCCGATGCAGCGACTGCCGAGCCTGAAAACCCCCAGGGAAGCTTTGCGCTCAACGAGCTAGGCGCCTCCCCGAGCCTGCAGGCAAAGGCATCCGCCACCAAAATCTCGGCATGGCGGCGCGACCTCTCCTCCATTCTTTCCGCACGTCAGGACCTTGCGGGCATCGATTCGATGCGCGTGAGCGGTGCCCTGGATTTCTCGCTGAGCGTCTCCGGCTCCTACGCGCGCGGCCGCAATATGCCCGGCGCAACCCCCAGCATTAACCTGCTCGCCCGACCGCTCATGGCATCCAAAACCGGGCGCTGGATCAAGGGCGGGCTCAGCTGGGAAACCTTCGCATCCAGCGTGGGCGGACCCGTCGGGCGGCACGAAATCTACCCCGAACACGAACGGTTCTTCGCCGAGCTCTACTCGATTGCCCGCCCCTGGCAGAACATGTACTCCTCGCACCGCGACTGGATCTCGATTAGCGCTTCTGCCTCCACTCTGCTCTGGGATGTACTCGCCCGCGCGGAGGATATTGGTCTACCCCTGCTCGTCAACGGCCGCGAGGTAAACTACGCCGTGCTGAGCCCCGCACAGGTGCGCCTGCACGCCAGCGAAGAGAAACACGCGGAAGGCGCCGGGCTGCAGCTTCAAGCCGCGCTCAGCTGGGAAGGACGCGAAGGCGAACTACTGCGCCAGCTCTGGCTGCCCGCCGCCCATTGCCATCCCATCGGCACCCCGCGTACCGGCTTCTTTGCTCTGGGCGGGCTCGCTCAGCAGGAGTACGAGCAGGCGGCAAAGGCGGTGCACTGGAAGACCGCGCGCCCCGGCGCACTGGATGAAGTGGGGCGCGAGTCCTTCGTGCAAAAGGACGCGCAGGAGGCGCCGGCTGAGGAAGCTGAGAATAGCGCACCGACGATTGCCCCGGCTCAGAATAACCCGGCGCAGGGTGAACGGGTGCGCTACTCCCCCGCCGTGCCCGAACTGCCCGAGGGCGTGGAGCTGGCGCTCATTCCCCTGGTCGAGCCGCTCGATGCCGCCTCCGAATCGCTCATTAGCGCCGGAACCGTGCACGTTCCCGCCGCGGAACGCGCCACGTTCCAGAAGGAGTATCTGCCCGCGCTCAGCCGTTCCATTCCCTCGCTGACCCCCGATCCGGCGCTAGCGCTGCCGCGCGTGAAGCCGCCGCATCTGGTGCTTGAAATCAGCTTTGACGAGCAGGTACGCCACGACGCACAGCTGAGCTGGCGTTGGGAGTACCCGCTGAACCCCTTCGCGGAGGACAGTGCAGAGGAGGCGAGCACACAGAATCCTGCGGCGGGCTCCGACGTGTACTCCCTGCCGGTTTTCGGTTACCCCGGTGAAGAGGGCGGCGAGATTCGTGATGAGCGTTTTGAGGCGCGCGTACTGCGTTCGGTGCGCGCCATTCTTGCCGCTCACCCGGCGCTTTCCGGGCTGGAGGAGCGCCGCATCGAAGGCTGGGAAACCCGCGAGCTGCTCAGCGCGATTCTGCCGAAGCTTCGCCGTGTTTCCGCTGTTCAGGTGCGTTTTAACGGCACCCCACCGGAGTTCGTGGAGGCAACCGACGCGCTGATTGAAATCACCGTGAGCGAGGGCAATTCTCGTGACTGGTTCGGCCTGGGCATTGCGGTAAAGGTCAATAATTGGACCGTGCCGTTCGCACAGATTTTTGAGGCGCTCGACCGCGGGGCGGACCGTATTCTGCTCGGTAACGGCACCTATTTCTCGCTGCGTCGACCCGAGTTTAAGACCCTGCGCACCCTCATTGCGGAGGCTCGCGAACTCGACGATGCGGGCGGTGAGCTGCGCATTAACCGTCACCAGGCGGGGCTGTTCTCTGAGCTGGAGTCGCTGGCGGCGAGCGTGCATACGACCGCGCGGTGGGATGCTCAGGTGCGTTCGCTGTTGCAGCTGGTTGAGGGCCTGGAAGATGCCCAAGAGAGCACCGAACAGGGCACTGGAAAGGCGTCCGACAAGGGCACTCAGGATTCCACCGCACCTCAGAAGGCGTCCCGCCGGGTTATCGCTCAGCGCCCGGTGCCCACCGGCCTGCAGGCGACCCTGCGCCCCTACCAGGTGGAGGGTTTCCAGTGGTTGTCATTCCTGTACGAGCAGCGGCTGGGCGGTATTCTCGCCGACGATATGGGTCTGGGTAAGACCGTGCAGGCTCTCGCTCTGCTCGCCCACGCCATCGAGGAGCACAGCACCGCGGCTCCCGGCGAGCCGTTCGCACCCTTCCTCGTGGTTGCGCCGACCTCCGTCATCACCAACTGGGCGGCGGAGGCGGAACGTTTCCTGCCCGAGGCGAAGGTCGTGACCATCACCGAAACCACCGCCGGTAAGACCCCGCTGGCTGAGCGCATCGCCGGGGCTCACCTGGTGCTGACCAGCTACACACTACTGCGCATGGACGAGGACGCATACACCGGCTACGCCCGCACGCTGGGCGGCGCCGTTGACGAGCACACGGGCGAGCAGTCCGCCCCCGAAGGCTGGGGTGCGCTCCTGCTGGATGAGGCGCAATTCGTCAAAAACACCGGCACCCGCGCCTGGTCCATCGCCCGCACGATGCCCGCCCGCACCAAGATCGCGATGACCGGCACGCCCATTGAGAACAACCTCATGGAGCTGTGGGCGCTGCTGGCGATTGTGGCGGACGGCCTGTTCCCCTCCGCCCGTGCGTTCCGTGACCTGTACGCTCGCCCGGCGGAGTCCGGCGAGGACCCGGCGCACGCCGCGGCGACGGCTGCTCGTCTGCGCCGGCGCATCCGCCCGCTCATGCTGCGTCGCACCAAGGAGCTGGTGGCGGTGGAGCTTCCGGCGAAGAACGATACGCGCGTGAACCTGCCGCTGGCTCCCGGTCACCGCCGCATCTATGACACGCATCTGCAGCGTGAACGCCAGAAGGTGCTGGGTCTACTGGAGGATATGGATAAGAACCGGTTCACGATCTTCCAGTCGCTGACCCTGCTGCGCCGTCTGGCGCTTGATGCCGCGCTGATTGATCCGGAAGCCTACGCTGGGGTGTCGTCGGTCAAGCGCGACTACCTGGTTCAGCAGCTGCCCGACCTGCTCGAGAAGGGCCACCGTGTGCTGGTGTTCAGCCAGTTCACCGGCTACCTCAAGAGCATTTCGGCGCGCCTGGCGGAGGAGGGCATCGGCCACCTGTACCTGGACGGTTCGACCCGCAACCGCGCCGAGGTCATCGAGGCGTTCACGAGCGGTCAGGAGCCGGTATTCCTCATTTCGCTCAAGGCGGGCGGTTTCGGTCTGAACCTGACCGAGGCAGATCACGTGTTCATCATGGATCCGTGGTGGAACCCCGCCGCCGAACAGCAGGCGGTGGACCGTATTCACCGCATCGGCCAGAACAAGGAGGTGCACGTCTACCGCCTGGTCGCCGAGGGCACGATTGAGGAGAAGGTCATGCAGCTCAAGGAGTCGAAGGCGGCGCTCTTCGATGCGGTGGTCGGTGAGGGTGAGTTCGCCTCCGCGGCGGTGACGGCTGAGGATGTGCGCGAGCTCTTCGTGCCGGCTGTCGAGCGGTAGCCGCCCTCGAGTCTGAGCGGTATTTCTGGCACCCGTCATTTTTGTCATTTGGTTACGCCTCCGGCTAGATTCACGCCCGATTCTGGCCCGGCCCTTCTCAACGGGGGCTCTGAGGCGTAGCCTTGAAGGACTGCTTACGGAGGCGCCGCCTCCCCATAGATTCCAAAGGAGCATCATGAGCTACAACGTACCCAACGTAAAGTTCAACGACGGCCGATCCATTCCGCAGCTGGGCTACGGCGTGTGGCAGGTTGAGGACGAGGTCGCCGAGAAGGTCGTGGCCACCGCCCTGGAGATCGGCTACCGCCACATCGACACCGCCGCTATTTACGGCAACGAGGCGGGCGTAGGCCGCGCTATCGCTAACTCCGGCGTGGCTCGTGAGGACATCTTCCTCACCACCAAGCTGTGGAACTCCGATCAGGGCTACGAGAGCGCTTTTGAGGCGTTTGAGGCGTCCCTGGAGAAGCTGGGCACCGACTACGTTGACCTGTACCTGATTCACTGGGCTAAGCCGCAGCAGGGCCTGTACCTGGATTCCTGGCGGGCGCTGATTGAGCTGCAGAAGCAGGGTAAGGTCCGTTCCATTGGTGTTTCGAACTTCCCCGAGGAGCAGCTGCGCGAGATTATCGAGGAGACCGGCGTAATTCCGGTCATCCACCAGATTGAGCTGCACCCCTACTTCTCGCAGGAGGCGCTGCGCGCCGTTCACGCCGAGTACGGCATCGCGACTCAGGCGTGGAGCCCGCTGGGCAACGGTAGCGACCTGCTGCAGAACCCCGTGCTGACTGAGATTGCGGAGCGTCACGGCGCAACCCCCGCGCAGGTTGTGCTGGCGTGGCACCTGGCTAAGGGCACCGTGGCTATCCCGAAGTCTGTGACCCCCTCCCGCATTGAGGAGAACCTGGCGTCGGTGAACGTGAAGCTGACCGCCGAGGACATCGCGGCTGTGGATGCGCTTTCCACCCCCGAGGGTCGTATTGGCGCTGACCCGGCGAACATCGACTTCTAAGGTGTAGCTCGGGCGTAGAGCTCGAATCGAACCTACATAAAGCCCCGACAGGCACAGATAGTGTTTGTCGGGGCTTTTGTGCGCTCTTGCGGGAGCTAAGGTTTTAGAGAATGCTCATTCGCGGATTGCTCAACAGGTCAGCGAACGCTTGCGCTCTCCCCCGCTAGTTCTCGTCCTCCACCAGCAGGGAGAGGGAGATGCGGCGGCGAGCCGGGTCGACCTCCACGACGCGCACCTGCACGATGTCGCCGCTGCGCACAATATCGTGCGGGTTCGCCACATAGCCGCGGCTCATCTGCGAGATGTGCACGAGGCCGTCCTGGTGCACGCCAATATCCACGAACGCACCGAATGCCGCCACGTTCGAGACGGTGCCCTCGAGCACCATGCCGGGGCGCACGTCCTCGAAGTGCGAGACGGACTCGGAGAAGCGGGCGGTGCGGAAGCTACCGCGCGGGTCCAGGCCGGGGCGGCGCAGCTCGGCGAAGATGTCCTCGACCGTGTACACGCCGGCGGTGCCTTCCGCACTCTCCGGCATGTGGCCGTCCTGCTCGTGGCTGTCCTGCACGTAGTCGGCGGGGTTCAGCCCGGCGAGCGGGTCGGTTCCATCCGAGGTACCCAGGGCGCCGGCAACCCAGTGGGCGCCGTTGCGCGCCTGCGCGTCGGCAATAATGCGGCGCGCGAGCGGGTAGGCTTCCGGGTGCACGGCGGAGGCGTCCAGCGGCTCCTCACCGCCGCGGATGCGAATAAATCCTGCCGCCTGGCGGAAGGTTTTCGCGCCCAGTCGCGGCACGTTCAGCAGCTGCTGGCGGTTCGCGAAGGCGCCGTGTTCGGTGCGGTAGGCGACGATGCGTTCGGCGGTTGCGGTGCCCACTCCCGCCACGTGTGCAAGCAGCTGCACGGAGGCGCTGTTGAGGTTCACACCCACGGCGTTCACGCAGTCTTCGACGGTGTCGTTGAGGGCGCGGCGCAGGGCGGCGGGCGGCACGTCGTGCTGGTACTGGCCCACGCCGATGGACTGCGGGTCGATTTTGACGAGCTCGGCGAGCGGGTCCTGCAGGCGGCGGGCAATGGAGACGGCGCCGCGTACGGTCACGTCGTAGTCGGGCAGCTCGGCGGCTGCGAGGGCGGAGGCGGAGTAGACGGAGGCGCCCGCCTCCGAGACGGTCACCTTCTGGGGTGCTTCTGCACCCTCCTCGCGCAGGGCGCGAATCAGTTCGCTGGCGAGCTTGTCGGTTTCGCGGCTTGCGGTGCCGTTGCCAATGGCGATGAGTTCCACGCCGTGATCGCGGCAAGCGGCGGCGAGCTCACGCAGTGCTTCTGCCCACTGGTTGCGCGGGGCGTGCGGGTAGACGGTGCCCACGCGCAGCGGCTCACCGGTGCCGTCGACTACGGCGTATTTCACGCCGTGGCGCAGGCCCGGGTCCAGGCCGAGGGTGGTCTTGTGTCCGGCGGGTGCGGCAAGCAGAATATCGCGCAGGTTGGAGGCGAACACCTCGGTCGCGTGCTGTGCGGCGGCGTCGAGTAGCTGGTGGCGGATGCGTTCGGCAAGGCGCGGGCGCAGGTGGCTGCGCCATGCGGTGCGCACGGTCGCGGCGAGCCAGCCGAGTACGCGGTCTTCGTCGTCGACGGTGTTGAGCACCTGCACGGGGATGCGTAGCGCGGCGGCGACTTCACGCTCGTATGCAGAACGGACGTTCTCGTAATTTTCGGCGGCGGCCTCAGCTTCGGCGCGGGCAGCACCACGCAGGCGACTGAGCGCCACGGGGGCGGGTGCCACATCCACCTTGAGGCGCACCACGCCGGCATCCTTGGCGCGGTGCAGCGCCAGCACGCGGTGCGGCGGAATGGAACGAATACGGTCCGAGAAGGCGAAATAGTCGGAGAACTTCGCACCAATGCTTTCCTGACCGGCAATCACGCGAGACTCAATCACGCCGCCTTCACACAGGCGCTTGAGGAGCTTTTCGCTCAGCACCGGGTCGGTGAGGGCGCGGTCAATCAGGACCGCGCGGGCACCCTCGAGGGCTTCTTCGGCACTGTGAATCTGCAGGGCTTCCTCCGCCTCCGCAACCTCAATGCTCTCTTCTTCGTCATCTTCGGCGCCGTCGGTAATGTACGCGGCGGCGATGGCGTGCGCCTCGGCGAGGGGCACCTCCAGCAGGTCTTCGACGAGGGAATCAAGCCCGGCGGCACGCGCCATCTGGGCGCGGGTCACGCGCTCGCTGCGGTACGGGGCGTAGATGGCATTCACGTCTGCAATGGTGGCGGCGTTCATGAGCGAGGAACGCAGCTGCAGCAGGGTGAGCGGGTCGATGAGGCCTTCATCGGCGCGTTCGGTGAGCGCTTCGAGCACGCGGTTGCGGCGCTCTTCGAGGGCGCGGAGCTGGCCCAGGCGCGACTGGATGGTGCGCAGCTGGGTGTCGGTGAGTGCACCCGTTGCTTCTTTGCGGTAGCGGGCGATGAAGGGTACGGAGTTGTCGGCGTCGAGCAGCGCCACGGCTGCGCGGATGCGGTGCGGCGCAATGCCGGTTTCTACGGCGAGCGCGTTGATGAGGTGCTCGGCGGGCTGCTCAGTCTTGCCGCTGGTTTCGTGTTTTTCGCGGTGTGCGGCACTGCTGGGTTCGTTGCCGGCGGCGCTGCTGGGCGCGGGGTGTGCAGCTCGATCCGCACGCGGGCGGATGCTGCTCGGGAGGGGGTGTTCGCTCATCCTTCCAGTTTCGCATATTTCGCCGCGGCTCATGGGTTGGCCGGTAATGCTGAGAAAAGAGTCAGCGCGGGGCGTATTTTGCTCGCCTGTGCGGGTGCGGGTAAGCGTATTTTTCTATCGCATCTTCTAGTGCAGATTACGAGTCTTTACGCACATTTTGCCCTGTGGGTGCGCTAAATATTGTCATCTTTCCGTAAGAAACCGTGTTAGGGGTTCACGTATTTGAATAGTGCTTAGTTTCAGCGATAAATTTAGATAAAAGAGCATATTTTTTTGAAAAAATATCTCTTATTCGTGCAGATAAGAGCTGGACTCACACCACGCAAACACCCTTATCTGCGTGCACACGTTCAGGGTTTCGGCGGCACGGTACGACATGGTGCCGCCACATCCCGCAGATGAAAGAGGGACCCATGCGCGAACAAGCCGCGCTATCAAACGCGCCGGAGGGCTACTTAGATTTTCACGACGAGTACGCGGAACTCATCGCCGAACTCGCCGCGCTGGGGTTCACCCCTACCCAGGTTCTCCGCCGCCTCAACTTTCTGTACCCGCACATCAACAAGAAGTACCTGAACTATGCGCTGGACTCCGGCATCTGGCAGTTTGGCCCGGTCACGGCAGACGCCCCGAGCTACACGGTACTCGCCTGCGGCCTCTGGTACGTTTTCGCGGAAGCCTACGATCTGCCTCCGGAGCCCGAGTACACGGCGCTGATTCTTGATTGCGATATTATTCACGACCTGCCGCCCGCGCTGGAGGCACGCCACTTCAACAATGAAGACATTGCACACGTTCTGGCGAAGATTGGCGCAACGCTCAAGTACCTTGCCGCACACCCCTACTCCCAGCTGGAGGAAGAAGCCTACGCGCAGACCCTCGAGGACATCCGGCAGCGAGGCGTGAAAGAAATCGGCACCGAGGGCGGTAGCCTGTACACCCTGCTCGCCTCCAGCATGGAGGGCGAATCCGCGTGGCCTGCCCCCGCACAGACGGTCAACGATTACCTCGGCGACGGCGACTGGTCCCTGGGCATGCTCCGCACCGGCATTTACCCGGCGGAGGCGCTCGAGAACGAGTGGTATATCGACGCCGCGGCGGTACCCGAGGATTTTGCACCGAAGACTCTGAGCCTCTTTTTGAGCTATTGCGCCCGCTACGACCGCGAGCCGACGGCGCTGAACTACGGCTACTGGTCTACCATTCCCACGCTCATTGAGCAGGTGCCGCCGCTGGGTGCGGTACGCGCCAAGTTCGGTTCCTGGCAGACGACTCTGCATCGCGGACGCACGCAGATTGCCCGCGAGCTGCGCCTGTGGACGAAGAACGAAGCCAACGCAGCTGCCGTGGAGGCGGGCGCCGCTGAGGAGCTTGAGCTCCTCGACGCTGAGCTGACTAATGCTGACGCTGAGCTGGCTAACGCGGAGCTCACCAAAGCAGAACTAGCAGAGTTGGATACCCCGGACGTCTCCCCTGCGGACGCTCCCGCGGAACCGGCAGAGCCCGCGCGTCTGAGCGCCCGCGAACTCACCGAGCAGGGCATCGGCGTGGTGCAGACCGCCCACACCGACCTTGCGGCGTACCACCGCACCCAGTGGGAGCAGACGGTGGAAGTCTTCGGTGAACGCCTCGCGCAGCTTGCCTGGAACCGCCGCCTGAGCACCTACTACTTCTTCGACGGAGCCTGCCTGGAAGATGCCGACCCGACCCCCGTGGTGACGGTTTTCCGCTCCCCCACCGGCTTCCTCTGCGAGCTCGAACCCACCGTCGAGGCGCTGCCCGCCTTCGACCCGGAGTTCCTGCAGGAGCACGGCTGGAGGCACCCGGTACCGGTGCATGCTCTGTGGAATCTGCACGCGCTCGACCCGCTGGAGGCAGCTGCCGCCGTCATTGAGGCGATGCGTTCGGGTTGCGGTTGTGAACGCTGGGATTTCTACCGCACCGATGACGATAACGACCCGCTTGCCGAAGAGGCTGAGGTGGCGCCCCTCTAAGCGCGCACTCCCGCGAGCCTCTCGTCGGGTTCATCCCTAGAGACAGCGAAAGCCCGCGTCCCGCTCCCTGAGAGGAGCAGGTGACGCGGGCTTTACGCATGCGCTGATAGCCGGTACCGAGATAACCGGCACCGATAGCCGGCGTGGCTTAGCGTGGGTGTTTAGCGTGCCGAGAAAATCTCGGACGCCTCCACAATCGCAATCTGCGCGGTGCGGGTCGAGATTGCTTCGTGGCGGCGGGCATCAGCGCGGCGCTTGAAGACCCAGCCGATACCCAGAATCACGAACCAGACGGGCATCGCGAGCAGACCCATGAGAGTTTCCTCGTTCATGGTCAGCACACCAATGGTGAAGGCGAAGAACGCCAGAGCCAGCCACGCGGAGAAACGGCCGCCGGGCAGACGGAACTTCGACTTCTTGTGGCGCGAGGGGAACTTCTTGCGGTACATCAGGTAGCTGACCATAATCATGGCCCACGCAAAAATCACGAGCACCGCAGCCACGGTGGTGACCAGGTTGAACGCACGAGAGATCGAGTCACCCGCGTAGAGCAGCACAATCGAGGACAGCAGCATCACGGCGGAAAGGAACAGCGCGTTACGCGGCACGCCATTCTTAGAGATCTTGCCCAGGAACTTGGGTGCGCTGCGCTCGCGTGCCAGGCCGAATGCCATACGCGAGGTGGAGAAAATACCGGAGTTCGCCGAGGAGGTTGCGCTGGTAATCACCACAAAGTTGATGATATGCGCGGCGATACCCAGGCCCGCCAGAGTGAACATGGCGACGAAGGGACTCTTATCGGGGCTGACCAGGCGCCAGGGGGTGACCATCAGAATCACGGCGAGCGCGCCCACGTAGAAGACCATAATACGTACCGGTACAGCGTTAATTGCCTTGGGCAGGGTCTTTTCGGGGTCCTGGGTTTCTGCTGCGGTGGTACCGACGAGCTCTGAGCCCATGAACGCGAAGACGGCAATCTGGAACGCGCCGAGGAAGCCAATGAAGTGGTTGGGGAACATTCCGCCGTCGTTCCAGAGGTTTGCGACGGATGCCTGCGCGCCACTGGGCGAGGTGAAGCCGACGGCGATCATGCCGCCGCCAACGATAATCAGGGCGACGATGGCGACAATCTTAATCATGGAGAACCAGAATTCGATTTCGCCGAAGTTCTTCACGGAGACCAGGTTCAGGGTCAGCAGAACGCCGATGACGGCGAGCGCCGGGATCCATGGCTGCAGGTCGGGCCACCACATGTGCAGGTAGCCGACGATTGCGATGATATCCGCGACGGCGGTGACCACCCACATGAACCAGTAGGACCAGCCGAGGAAGAAGCCCGCCATGGGACCGACGAGGTCGGTGGTGAAGTCAGAGAAGGACTTGTACCTCAGGTTGGAGAGCAGAATCTCGCCCATAGCTCGCAGTACCAGGAAGATGACGGCGCCGATGAGCATGTACACGAAAATAACTGAGGGACCCGCCATGGAGATGGCGCGACCGGAGCCCATGAACAGACCGGTACCGATGGCGCCACCGATTGCGATGAGCTGGATGTGGCGGTTGCTTAGACCGCGGTGCAGTCGCTCTCCCTGTTCGGGAGCTTTAGGATTCAGGCTGACGTTGTTCTGTTCAGTCACGACGTCCTCTTTTCAGCGGTTGTACCCCGTGCCGCATGTGCCGTTACTGGAATAAGAATCGCTAGATCGCAGCAGGCACGGTCACTGTATGAATATGCGGCCATTAGCTTGCGGGGCGTCCCCGGATTTCGGGGCGAGGCTGGGTCTCTATCAAATACCGCGCGGCATTCGGAAGTGTCACGCTATCGATTGACGCGGAGTTTTTCTGAGAGCTCTCACAGCTACTTGGATAGTTATTCTACAGGTGTTAAGTGCAAGAAAACAGGATTTACAGCAAAAATGTGACCTGTTTCTATTATTTACGTCATATCAAGCGACGTAAAAAATGCCGTCCGGAACGTAAACAGGCAGGCACGAGGGCACGCGTAAGCCCCGCCTCCGCATCCTAAAAGAATGCAGAAACGGGGCTTACACACAGCACTACCGGAGCGCCACAGAAAGAACAGAAACTACTTCTGACCAGCCTTGTCAGCAGCGTTTTCAACAGCCAGCGCACGAGCACGCTTCGCCGCGTGACGGCGGGTCAGAATCTCGTAGCCAATAGCCAGAGCGATGAACCAGATGGGGGTCAGTGCCAGGCCGATTGCGGTGTCCGGGTACAGGCTCAGGGCGTAGACCATGACGGCGAAGAAGACCAGACCAAACCAGCTCATGCCAATACCCCAAGGCATCTTGTACGCGGACGCCTCGTGGCGCTCCGGGAACTTCTTACGGTAGACCAGGTACGCAATCAGGATCATGCTCCAGGTGAAGATACCCATCATCGACGCCACGGAGGTCACCACGGTGAACGCCTCCATGATGCCGCTACCGGCATACAGCATGACCAGGCTAAACAGCAGCATCACGGTGGTCAGGTACAGGGCGTTAGCGGGCACACCGTTCTTGGTGAGCTTACCCAGCGCGGAGGGTGCGGCACCGTCGTGCGCCAAACCGTAGACCATGCGGGAGGTCGAGAAAATACCGGAGTTCGCCGAGGACGCCGCGGAGGTCAGCACCACGAAGTTCACCAGGGAGGCGGCAACACCAATGCCAGCCAGGGAGAACATACCCACGAAGGGGCTCATGGACTTGTCCAGCTTGTCCCAGGGGGTGACGGCGAGGATGGTCAACAGCGGCAGGGCGTAGAAGAGACCAATGCGGAAGGGCACCGCGTTAATTGCCTTGGGCAGGGTACGTTCGGGATGTTTGGTTTCCGCCACGGCGGTGCCGACCAGCTCAGCACCCACGAATGCGAAGAGCGCAATCTGGAAGGCGCCCAGGAAGCCAGTCACACCCTGGGTGAAAATACCGCTACCGGAGGGGCCGGGGCGATCCCAGAGATTTGCCACGGAGGCGACGGTACCGTCGGGCGCGGTGAAGCTGAAGGCAACCATGAGCGCACCCACCACAATGAGCAACACAATGGCGACGATCTTGATAACGGCGAACCAGAACTCGATTTCACCGAAGTTCTTCACCGAGGGCAGGTTCAGCAATAGCAGCGCCACGATAACGGTCAGCGCCGGGACGAAGGCGGGAATGTCCGGCCACCAGTATTTGACGTAGCCGGTAATGGCGATGACGTCCGCAATGCCGGTGACCACCCAGAAGAACCAGTACGACCAGCCGACGAAGAAGCCGGCACGCAGGCCGAGGATGTCGGTAATGAAGTCGGTAAAGGACTTGTACTTGGGGTTGGAGAGCAGAATCTCGCCCATGGCGCGCAGCACGAAGTAGATGACGCTACCGATAATTGCGTAGACGAAGACGATGGAGGGGCCGGTCAGCGCAATAGTCTTTGCCGAGCCGAGGAAGAGGCCGGTACCGATGGCGCCGCCAATTGCAATCAGTTGGATGTGCCGGTAACTAAGTCCACGCTGGAGCTTGGAGTGCTCTGCTTCGGAGTCTAGGCCGGTGACGGAGTTATGCGGCGTTGGCTGCTGTGTCACGTATTCCTCTTTTCTGCGTCGGTTCACCCTGGTGATATCTCGGGGCAGTTCCGGGTGGCTGGTATTCACGCGTATTCCTGAACGGGGCACAAGGCGAGCCGCCTCGCATTGATGTAGTCTGCGTGGCGTGCTTGGGCAGGCGAACTCTGATGGCACAGGTCTGCCTGGGACTTGTATCACCGGTGATGAATATGCAGAGAATGCATAACTTAAAATTTTACCCCCTCATACCCACACAAGTACAAGGAATACAACATCACCAGATTTTTGAGACGGGACGATTGGGACGGGGCGAGCCTGTGACATCTCTCAGCCTCCACCCGGAACACGCCCCGCACCACCCTTAGATCACGCCCCTTCTCTGCAAGCTTCTGCCAGGTTTTCAAAAAATATTTAGAAACTTTACGCGTAAAACTTTACAAGGCGAGGAACCGAGTCTAGAGTAGAAACCGTTCAACAAAAACCTAACCAACCAACTACAGAACAGAAGGACAACATCATGGGCAAGTTCTCCAACGCAGCACTGCGCATCACCGCCGGCGCGCTCATCCTCGACGCAGGCGTCAAGAAGCTCAAGGCAGACGAAGGCACCTACGCCTTCCTGCAGCAGATGGCGGCAACCGGTGTTCCCGCAGTCTCCAAGCTGGACGCAGCAACCTTCGGCAAGCTCATCTCCGGCGCAGAAACCGCACTCGGCGCGACCCTGCTGACCCCCTTCATCCCCGCACGCCTGGCGGGCGCAGGCCTGACCGCATTCGCGGCAAACCTGATGACCATGTACTTCCGCAACCCGGACATGCACGACAAGTACTTCCGCCCCACCCAGGACGGCCAGCAACTCGCAAACAACATTGTGCTGCTCGGCGCTGGCCTGGCACTGCTGGGCTCCAAGAAGTAAGCCCCACACGCTAACTCACTCAGACGACCTCACGAAAGTGCGGCGGGAACAGTATTCGTTCCCGCCACACTTTTGTCTGCGCACTAAATTTCTGTGTTTCTCAGACCGGCATACGCCCAGCTAGTTCAGTCTCACGCCCGGCTAGTTCAGCGTCACGCCAGCCCCGCACGCCGCGAAACCACACGGTGTAGCGGCGCTACGCTATTCTTTTAGGTATGTCTACTGAGAACACGCAGCCTAGCCAGGCACCCGAATCCACCGAAGAAAAGGCCAAGAAGCCGGTTCCCGAGGAATTCTTCCGCCAGCCCTACTCCTTCGTCCGCCGCGGCGACCGCCTCACCGCGCGCCGCCAGAAGGCGTGGGACACCTACTCCCCCACCCACGTGCTGGACATCCCGCGCCTGCGCACCGACACCTCCGTCGCACCCGAGGCGACCTTCGACCCGGATAAGATTTACGGCCGTGAGGCGTACCAGGTCGTCGAAATCGGTTCCGGTCTGGGCGAGGCAATCGTGCACCGCGCAGCTGAGGTGCCCGAGGCGAACTTCCTCGCCGTTGAGGTGTACACCCCCGGCATCGCGGACCTGCTGCTGAAGATGGGCAACGCCGGCGTGGAGAACGTGCGTGTGGCTCAGGCGAACGCACCCGAATTGCTCGACAACATGCTCGAAGAGAACTCCGTGGACGAGCTGTGGGTGTTCTTCCCGGACCCCTGGCACAAATCCCGCCACCACAAGCGCCGCCTGGTATCCCCGGCGTTCGCTGATAAGGTTGCGCGCGTGCTCAAGCCCGGCGGCATTTGGCGTCTGGCGACTGACTGGGAGGAGTACGCCCTGGTCATGCGTGAGGTTCTGGAGGCGCACCCCGACTTTGAGAACGTGAACCCCGGCGCCGGTGCGACCGAGGAGGATCCGCTGGGTGGTTGGGCTCCGCGTTGGGAGGGTCGTACCCTCACCAGCTTTGAGCGTAAGGCTCAGGAGGCGGGCCGCCGCGCGCACGATCTGACCTACCGCCGCAAGTAAGCGGGGCAGCGCTAGTACGCGACTTATACGTTAAGGAGGTGAGGCTCCCCGATCATTCGGGGAGCCTCACCTGCTAAATTTATTTTTCTAGATTCATTCTATAATGCTGGGCGAGCCATTTTTTCGTGTTCTTATGAGAAGAGTCATTATCTAAAAATGAAGCTAGGTTCGACAGCATCAGATATTTCATATCCTTATCAGACAATTGATTAACCTGTTGCTCCATAGTTTTCTTCAGAGCCTCTAGAGTTTGTTGCCTCGTCTCAGACCTATTTGATTTTTCGCTTTCTCTACCACCCATAACAGACTGCTTTGACTTAAATTTATCATACATACGTATACAAGATTCCTTCTCATATTTTGTAAATTCTTGTAAAATTTTCGCTTGATCCGCAAGATTAAATATTTGGTAATTTCTTAAAATTTTATTCTTCATATTTTTCCCTTTATTCCTTACAGGCAAAAAGAATAGCGGAAACTTATCCGGTCCTGCACCCTTAAATGAACACCCTTTCAACTCATAGAGCCCAAGAAAGAGAATACTTCTTCCCTGATCTTCAGAAACATCTAAAATAGCTTTCGCTAGATTAGGAGACACAACAAAGTAATTGGGGCGAGAATATTCTGAAATCCTAAACCCCAGGTCAACATCACGCCCAATAAAATCTATAAGATACTCTTTCTCTATATCAGGCAAATAATTTTTATGTTTAGCGAAAATATCTTGAATTACTTCATCCTTAGAGGGATCTTGCTCCCAGTCACCAATAGTAATCTGACTATCTGTTTTGCCAGGATTTTTTGCCATTAAATTCCACACAAAATCCCAATCCCTCCCTTCGTTATACAACAAGAAAGAATACCCATGCAAACCTAATTTTTTATCTGCAACTTCATACTTGGATTCCATTACATCAATAAACTGATTTACATATTTTTTTACTGCTACACAATCCAAATTCCCCTCTCCATTTAGAGGAACAACCCTAAAATAAACAAGTTCGTCACCGCGAACTCGCCATAAATGCCATCCATTATTCTCAGAATCCCCATCATTTGAATCCTGATTCCTTAATTCCAAATCAAATTTTGACATAAACTTAGAAATACCAAGAGCCCCATAAGGATTCTTAATTTTTAAAGCAGTAGAATCATCAACGTCTACTCCACACACAAGCACGGCCCGTGGTATATCTACCACAGGCCGCTTCTTGGCACAGGAATAACTTATAGTAAAATTAGTAGACATTATTGCAGAAGCCCCAAAGAACGAGCACGAACTTCAGCTGCTGCAATAGAGACACCAAAATCCTTAGCAACACTACCAAGATTCTTGTTTCTTATATCAAAAAATTTCTTAAACTCCCTCTCCGGCATCAAAAAAGATGCCGCAAAAACATTTGCCTCATATTCTTTTTGGCCACCTTCGGCATAGCTCTTCCTATAGTATTGAGTCTCAGGATTTTCTGATTTATCCTGAAGGTAATGCATGAAATAATGCCCCAGCTCATGGGCAATCGTAAACCTCTGACGTTCCTCAGTATCCATTGCTGAAACATATATTTCAAATGTTCCATCATTTTTATCTATTCTCATAGAATTATCATTTACACCTATGTAACCTCGCTTAAATACAGTTCCACCTAATTTATTAGCGACATCTACAACATCAACTTTCACATCTTCATTAGAGTCTACCTCATTCATGAACATATCATACATAAGTTCAGCCATAAATTTAGCATGCTCAAGCTTTTCATTCATCATAAACCACCTACCTCACAAGACTAAAAGATATAATTACCGGTGCCAATGAAATAATACTGGCCACAACAAAAACTTGAAGAATCTTGACATTTTTAAACTTACTTTTAGCAGTATCCCCAAGGATGGAAATTTGACTACTCAGTTGTTTCAACTGCTCTTCATCATCCAAAATTTCCAATTCAGGAAGCCGTACATTTTTATTATATGAACCATAGAAAAATACATTTTGTTTTTCGCCTTCCCCCTTGTATGACTTTGTATAAGGCTGCAATGCCCCAAAAAATCCAAAGGCGAAAGATGCTAATGTCACCGCGGCAAATATAATATTAAAAGTTATAGTACAACAGTTCCAAGCATTCTGTTTAGATAAAAATGATGATATATATGCTCCATATGCAGCAACAACGACACCTTGGACAGTTAGCAACATCTGAATTTTAGAATCACCGTGCTTAATCCATTCAGTAAAGTGCTGAATGATTTGCCACCTTTGCTCGTAGTTCAGCCCTGTCTCTTGCTCGACGTTACAGTTGTCAATCGAGTCAGCCATTTCTTCCTCCTTCTGATGATGCTAGCGGTTGTGTGGAAGACTTCAGAGAGTATCCACCTAACTAGAAGCACTACTGCCAAAATGCTCATTTCCCTTGAACAAGATGCCGAAAACTGCTTCTGTGTACTCACTACTCTACCGTTTATCTAGACCCTATGCCCTCGTTTTCGTCACTATTGTGAATAATGAAGCATTATCTCAACCCACCTGAGTTACGAGATTTAAGGAGGTGAGGCTCCCCGATCATTCGGGGAGCCTCACCTCCTTGTGTGTGGGTCTGAGTGCATGCGGGGCGGGGGTCTACCCTCCCTCTCGCGGCGTATACACAAAGACGCACAAGCCTATATGGGCGGCTGACTAGCGCAAATGAGCTAGAACAGCCGAACCGTTTCTCCCAGTGTAGCGGGTTTAGCCGGTTTAGCGCTGCGGCTTCGTATCATCCGCCGTAGCCGACTGGTGACGCTGACGGTACAACACCACAGCCGAAGAACGCTGACGAGGCGCCGGGCGGGTACCGCGGGCAATATGCACCACATCGCCGCTGGTACCGGCAGCGAACACGCGCTCCGCCAAGCCCAGCTTCACCTTCGCATCCTCAACCTGACGCTGCAGCGCCGCAATCTGCTCCTGCTGCTCCTCCACGAGGGACTCCAGCTCAATAATGCGGCGAATACCCTCCAGGGAGACGCCCTCCTGCGAGAGCTGCTGAATCTGTTGCAGACGGTTCACGTCACGCTGCGAATAGCGGCGTGCCTTGCCGGGCGCACGCGAAGGCTGGACCAGGCCGATGCGGTCGTACTGGCGCAGGGTCTGCGGGTGCATGCCCGCCAGCTCAGCCGCCACAGAAATCACGAAAACCGGCAGGTCCACGCTGTGCAACGGCTTGCCGCTACGGGACTTAGATGATGATTCTCGAGATGCCATGGTTTACTTCGCCTTCTTCAACAGATCCTTACGCGGGTTCTCCTGCGGTGCCAGTTTTACGAACTTATCGAATGCTTCCTGTGCCTCTGCGCTCAGCTCGGTGGGCAGGACAATCTCCGGGATGACCAGCAGGTCGCCGTCGCCGCCCTTAGCCTTGAAGCCGCGGCCCTTAGCGCGCAGTCGGCGGCCGACCTGGCCGGGTGCCAGGCGCAGCTTCACGGTGGATGCGTCGGGCAGGGGCACCTCAATCACTGCGCCGTCGACAGCCTCGGCGAGGGTGACGGGCGCACGCATAATCAGGTTGTTGCCTTCGCGGGAGTACACGGAGTCGTCGGAGACGCGCACGGTGACCTTCAGGTCGCCGCCATGCAGACCCTTGCCGCGCAGTCGCACCTTCTGGCCGTCCTTAATGCCTGCAGGGATGCGTGCCTCGGTGTGGGAGCCGTCCGGCAGGAACACGGTCACGGTCGCGCCGGTGTATGCCTGGGCGAGGCTGATGCGGGTGCTGGTGGTACTCTCTTCGGGGGCTGCGTGCTGTGCGCCGCCGAAACCGCCGCCACCCATGCCGCCGAAGTCGGCGCTGGTGAAGCCTGCGGAGCGTCGGGAACCGCCGGCGCTACCGCCGAAGAGGCCGCCGAGCAGGTCGTCAATGTTGATGCCTGCGCCGCCGTTGCTGAAGCCGCCGAATGCGTCCGCGCCGGGGTAGCCGGTGTAGCCACCTCCGCCGAAGCCGCCGCCTCCGAAGCCGCCCATGCCAGATGCGCCGTAGCGGCGGATCTGGTCGTACTCTTCGCGCTGCTTCTTGTCGGAGAGCACGTCGTATGCTTCCGAGATTTCCTTGAACTTCTTCTCTGCAGCGGCGTCGCCGGGGTTCAGGTCCGGGTGGTACTTGCGGGAGAGCTTGCGGTACGCCTTCTTGATGTCGTTTTCGCTTGCGTCTTCGCTGACACCCAGTGCCTTGTAGAAGTCGTCAGTTATCCAGTTTTCACTTGCCATGTGTGTTTTCTCCTCTCGCGGTGATGCGCCGCCCTCCTCGGTTACGGGACGGCTTGCAGGGGCACCGCGTGCTTGTGTTAATACTCTATATAAAAGTTTAGTCTACTTGACTCAATTTTGAAAGGGCTGAGCCCAAAAATTAGCGCCCCTACAAGCCTCTTGACCGCCGCCACAGCCCGGATAAATAACCCTGGCAAACAACAGGGCGGGCACTCCCCCACCAGGGAGAGCACCCGCCCGTCGTTAGTTATTCAGCCAATGCTTAGCCGATCACCTTACGGTGCGACAGCCACAGCCACCTGAGCGGTACGAACCACACGGTCGTTCACGCGGTAGCCGTAACGCAGAACCATGGAGACATGATCCTCAGCTACCTCGTCGGTGGGCTGCTGCAGTACAGCTTCGTGGATGTTCGGGTCGAAGGCGTCGCCTACTTCACCGAAACGCTCCACGCCCTGCTTGCCGAGCAGCTCTTCGAGCTTGGTAGCAATGGAGGCAAAGGGGCCTTCCTGCAGGTCACCGTGCTTGCGTGCGGCGTCGATATCATCGAGCACCGGCAGCAGTGCGGTCACCAGTTCACTGGTTACGAAGCCTCGCAACTGCTCCTTTTCGCGAGCGGTGCGGTTCTTGTAGTTAGTGAACTCTGCCTGCAGGCGAAGCAGGGAGTCCAGGCGCTCCGCGGCGAGTGCCGCGTCAGCAGATTCTGCTTCTACGGCGTCCTGGAGCTCAGCCTCGACGGCTTCCGCAGCTTCCTCGGGGCTTTCGACCGATTCAGCTTCGGGGTGGCCTTCCGCTGCGGGGGCATTGAATGCCTCCTCCAGCGGGTCGGGGGTGGTGTTTTCCTGCTCAGCCATGATTACTTCTTCTCGTCTTCGTCGATAACCTCGGCGTCGACAACGTCCTCATCAGCGGCGGGCTTGGACTCGGATGCCTCAGCCTGTGCTGCTGCGTAGAGTGCCTCGCCCAGCTTGGATCGGGATGCCTGCAGCTTCTCGAATGCGGACTTCACTGCTGCGTCGTCGTCGCCCTCGAGTGCCTTCTTCAGCTCGTCGACATCGCCCTGGACCTCGGTCTTGACGTTCTCGGGCAGCTTGTCGCCGTTCTCCTTCAGGAGCTTCTCAGTGGTGTATGCGACGGACTCGGCTTCGTTGCGGGTGTCAGCAGCCTCGCGGCGTGCCTTGTCCTGCTCAGCGTGTGCCTCTGCGTCCTTGACCATGCGGTCGATGTCGTCCTTGGAGAGGGAGGTGCCGCCGGTGATGGTCATGGACTGCTCAACACCGGTGCCCTTGTCCTTTGCAGAGACGTGGACGATGCCGTTTGCGTCGATGTCGAAGGTGACCTCAATCTGGGGCACGCCGCGGGGTGCGGGGGCGATGCCGGTCAGCTCGAAGGTACCCAGGTTCTTGTTGTCGCGAGTGAACTCACGCTCACCCTGGAAGACCTGAATGGTCACGGAGGGCTGGTTGTCCTCTGCGGTGGTGAAGGTCTCGGAACGCTTGGTCGGGATTGCGGTGTTGCGCTCGATCAGCTTGGTCATCACGCCGCCCTTGGTCTCGATACCGAGGGAGAGGGGGGTGACGTCGATCAGCAGAACGTCCTTACGGTCGCCCTTCAGCACGCCTGCCTGCAGTGCTGCACCCATTGCCACGACCTCGTCGGGGTTCACGCCCTTGTTGGGCTCGCGACCGGTGAGCTCCTTGACGAGCTCAGCAACAGCGGGCATACGGGTGGAGCCACCGACCAGAACGACCTCGGAAATCTCGGAGATGGACACGCCAGCTTCCTTGATTACGTCGAGCACGGGCTTCTTGGTGCGCTCGAGCAGGTCGCGGGTCAGTTCCTCGAACTTTGCGCGGGTCAGCTTCTCATCCAGGTGGATGGGGCCCTCGGGGGTGACAGACAGGTACTGCAGGGAGATGTTGGTGCTGGTTGCGCTAGACAGTTCCTTCTTAGCCTGCTCAGCTGCTTCCTGCAGACGCTGCAGAGCAATCTTGTCCTTGGACAGGTCTGCGCCGGTGTTTGCCTTCACCTGTGCGAGCAGCCACTCGACTACGCGCTGGTCCCAGTCGTCACCACCGAGGCGGTTGTCACCGCTGGTTGCGCGAACCTGAATGGTGGAGAAGCCGTCGTCGTCCTTGCCAACTTCCAGCAGGGAGACGTCGAAGGTACCGCCACCGAGGTCGAAGACCAGGATGAGCTCGTCTTCCTTGCCCTTGTCCAGGCCGTATGCGAGTGCTGCGGCGGTGGGCTCGTTGACGATACGCAGGACGTTCAGGCCTGCAATCTCGCCGGCTTCCTTGGTTGCCTGACGCTCAGCGTCGTTGAAGTATGCAGGGACGGTGATGACAGCGTCGGTGACGGTGTCGTTCAGGAATGCCTCTGCGTCGCCCTTCAGCTTCATGAGGATACGAGCGGAGATTTCCTGCGGGGTGTACTTCTTGCCGTCAATCTCGGTGGTCCAGTCAGTGCCCATGTGGCGCTTGACGGAGGAGATGGTGCGGTCGACGTTGGTCACTGCCTGACGCTTTGCGACGCTACCGACCAGAACCTCGCCGTCCTTGGAGAATGCGACGACGGAGGGGGTGGTGCGGGTGCCTTCTGCGTTGGCGATAACTACGGGGTCGCCGCCTTCGAGAACCGAAACGACAGAGTTGGTGGTACCGAGGTCAATGCCTACTGCACGTGCCATATTTGATTCACTCCTTAGGTGTTAGTGCCCCGCTTCTTCTAATGCGAGGCGGGTTAGTTTGAAAGTTGTGGAGGCGGTCGGTGCTGCGCGTGCCGCTCCGTGTGGAGTGGTCTGCGCGGCTGCCTTGAGCCTCATGTACTCAAGTATGCACCCTCTCAGAGGGACTGTCAATAGGGTTGAGCGAACTTTACTCAACTTTTTTGTGTGGAGGGGCGTGAGGGGTGGGTACTTTGGGGCTCTGGGGCGGTGTTTTGCGGGTGATTTTGGGGCGGCGGCGAGGCGCGAATGGGCAGTTTTGCCGCGGAATTCCGCGGTTTTTGAGTGGCGCGAGGGTGCGGCGCGGCGATTCAGCGCACGGTGGACACGGGCGGGGTGGTTGGGGCGAAAAAAATTTTAAAAATCTTTAAAAAGGGGTGAAAAAGGGCGAAAAACCCAAAAATTGGGGTGCGAGAGGGGCCCGAAGGCGGTGCAGGGGCGCACTATATAGGGCGTGCAGAGGAGATTTTTAGGTCTGGAGGCTAGGCCTCTAGTAGCGTTGCTAGAGGTGCGCCCGTGCAGGCATCTCAACTACAAGCACTCGCCATAAGATCTCAGAGATTCACTCCTCTTATATATAGAGGGCCTGTTGCAAGCTCCATCGCTCACTCTATGAAGGTATCCCCGCTTGTCCGACCCGCAATTCCTGAACCCTCACCTGTGGCTTGAGGCTACCCGTCTGCCGTATCCTGATTATGACCATATCCTCTCAAAGTAGATAGGAGATTCCGATGCCAACAGGCAGCAACCCCACGCCTCCAGCTAATCCATATGCTGAGGGGACTATCAACCCAGGTTCTAACAAAGAGAGCAAAACCTCACAGATAGTGGAGGCTACCAATAAATCACATTCAGCTACAGAAAAAGAAGGAGCACAAGCGAAGGGCACCCCAGCAGGCGCAGAATCTCAACAGTCTGCGGAACATACCGACCAAGCAGAAAAAATCACAACACATCAAAATTCCAACGGCGGAAGTTTAAATTTCCGCAATCTCTTTTCCAAGAGCCCAAGATGGAATTGGATACTGTTCCTCATTGCCTTAGCATCTCTCAGCATCACAATATGCCATATAAGCACCATTTATAACATTTCTATTAAGCACCTAGAGGAAACCCAACGACTGGCAACAGATTTCAAAAAACCAATCAGTGAAAGAATTGCAGACATCAATAACACACGTAATTTATTCCATCTGGAAGCAAGTATCCTCATCGCTTCTATATCTGTATTCATTCTATCATTTTTAAGACCTTTCTTAATGCTGTTTAGAAAGAGCAAAAAAACAGCACTCATATCATTAGCAGCAATAATCAATATACCGGCTCTTCTGACAGTATGTGCATTACATTATTTCAAGTACCCCGAATCCACCACGGCTACAGTTATTGCCGCTCTATTCCTTGCCCTTACTTTAGCATTTATCTTTTTAATATTTATACATACCCCCGCGCAACAAGGAGAAACATACACTAATAAAGCAAAAATTTTTCATTATGTAAAATTTACTCTACTACCCTCCCTGACCACTTTCTCAGCCATATCCCTCGCTCTTCTAATCGATACGATATCCACCCTTCTGTTTGACAAATCTGCACCCAAGAAAACACCCGATTTCCTCAATGAATTCTTCGGCGACCCCGTTAATATCACGATATTGTTATTAGTGATTTTTCTTTCCTTGATATTTAATTACAACTACGCAATTTCAATTGTAACTATCATTGAAGATATCTTTGAAAAAAAGCGACAGAAACGAGGCGAGGGAGAGCCCACAAAGAAAGACGAGGAAGTACCTTCAGACAGAGAAAAAGACGAAGGAGTAGCTTCAGACAGAGAAGGAGAATCTATTAAGTCAACCCTTAAATCTCACATAAAGTCACTGGTTCTACTCCTCCCACTCTCCGCCTCTGCGGTCTTCATACTCGCACTAATCCACAATACACAAGTAGTAAACAATGACTTAAGTACTGCAATTCAGATTACATCAATTCAGTTTGCAGACAGTAAATATACTTGGCTAACAATAACATTTTCCCTGCTATTAATAGCATATATATCTGCCATTCCATATTTCCTTCTCCCTCAGTGTTTTGACAGCACAGAATTCCTATTCCATACAGATGAAAACAAAAATACACAGAGAGAAGTAGAGTATTTATACACTAGGACACTCATTGTTTCATCTACGCTTATCTTCTTTAGCGCTCTCATAAATTATCAGATACTAAAAGTTCTTTAGATCGGAAGAGCACACGTCTGAACTCCAGTCACTCCGCGAAATCT
>ERZ1674203.10-NODE-10-length-76510-cov-14.974246_pt1 | contig 76510 bp, 49 predicted proteins | sample MGYA00581297_ERZ1674203 | MGnify/ENA primary metagenome ERZ1674203 (study PRJEB41354, sample SAMEA4873349) | human saliva metagenome | biome: human-associated habitat [ENVO:00009003]; feature: mouth environment [ENVO:08000002]; material: saliva material... | reverse complement strand
ATTCATTATATTTATCCTTACTCTTACGTCCCTTAAGTATTTGGGTGTACTTAATTAAATCGTTTGTAAATTCTTCTTTTTTGTTAATTGTTCGAATACTTAATTTAGAATATGCAGGGTTATCACTCATGAATTTTAGTACAATATTATTGGCAATCAAAAGGTTGTCACAGGAGGACAGACTCTCATCAATTCTTTTAACTTCCTGCTCAGGATTAAATTTATTGCTAAGCGAGGTCTTAGAATAAACATCACCAAAGAGAATTCGGTAAACCATTAGCGTATGCCATTTTAGACTTGTCTGAAGCTGTGAGTGCCTCCTATTTTCTGCAGTATAACGCAAATAGGCATAAGCAGCAGCAAAGAATTTAATCGGGGGATTTTCGTCATTAAACACTTTCCTAAGAATTTCTTCAGTTTTGAGGCGGCCAGCATAGCGTGAGCTCTTATGAGGCATTTCAAGGTACGTTGCGGCAAATATACCAAGCATCATATCCTGGGTAATTACACGTGATTTAACAACGACCGAATCATATGCATACTCATTATTCCTTCTCTCATAGTACATATATTGCTTCCCAGTTCCCTCTTCTTTATTTACATTAAAGAACTTTTGAATTTCTCGAGCAACGTTACCTAGAGCATGGAGCTGATCTGCGCCAATGCTTGATTGGCTATTAGTTGATTCCACAATTTCTGAAGCCAGGCTATCACCTCGAACCTCAATGATTTTCAAAGGGATATATACTTCTTTAAGCCTCTCTTGAATCTCACTCTCGCCAATACCAGAATCTAGTAGATGCAGGTAGTAGTAATAAAGCATGGTACTACTCTGGCACCCATTAATTATTTGGTAATTATGTGCAGTAAATTTTTCATTTCGATTATCAGTTGCAACCTTGTCAGCAATCATGGTAATTCCATTGTTTAGAATGAAAAATTTATTTGCACCTCCGTCTTTAAGAGTGCTCAAAATTTTTGAATTTACCTTATTGCTGGTCCCTTGAAAGCTTCTAACATTTTCTTCAAAGATAGATTCATCCAAATCCCTTCCATTGGGATCTCGCAAAATAATTTTCAAAAATTCATCAAAATATATATATGTCATAAACGACTTTTTAATTTCATTTATTTCAGGGAGTGCGATAGATGCATCAACTTTAAAGTTTACTCTTTGCTCATACTTCTTGTATTTTTCATACATGTTTTTTACATCATCCAACCCACAAGGGATGAAAGTGAGATTCCCTCCCTTTTTTGCAAAGTCAGAAAATACCCCACCTGACTCGTTCATGCTATCAATCTTCTCCATAATATCGCGATGAACAGTTTCATTGAGCGGATTCGGAGATTGTGTGAAATAATATAAATACGCCCCAACATTTTTAATCTCTGTCCAACACTCATATACCGCATCCTTAATTTTACGCTTTTTTAAAAGAGCTTCATTTGATGTATGCAGCTCTCCACTCCGCATAAACTGCTCAACACCAAGTATCGTAGTAGAGATTAAAGACTTAGTGAAAGACGGAGAAGTTTTAGCCTGAGAGAATATAAAATCTACACTATCAATCTCCCTGCCTTCTTCTCGCAGGTCGTCTTGCAACGATTCAAACTCAGAGAGATCCTCTACAATATGAATCTTATTTACGACAACAATTACAGAATCTAATCCCTTCTCATCGCCACCGCCCAAGCTTAATGACATTGGGTCTTTCAGCCTCATTCCAGCACTAGGGCAAGCATCATGCAAAGCTAATGCTCCCGTAAAGCATTCAAACTTTGCGGTGTAAATTTCTTCTGGCCTTTTATAGGGAATCTGCGATTCTAAATCAAATTGTTCAGAAAACTGATCCATATAACCGTTAAGAATCTGATCAGAACTCTTAACTTTTCCATTTCCTGATGCCACATGAACTCCTTGTGTAATCCGGTTTACTCTTCAATTAATCCTGTATGCCAATCATTCTATATGCGCTACATATTTGCAAATATATAGCACACATACACTCATAGCTTAAATTCAAGATAACTACTGCGAAATTTTTATAAATCTAAATTTTATTAGTTCCTCCTTGAACTCAGGGATAGATTATCTGACAAACAGGCACCTATGAGGTACCTAGACCATATCCAATATCCTTATCCGAATCGTACAATTACCGGCGCTTCCGAACGGCAACGAACGTTAGCGCCATCACTTACATTAGCACGAAGACATCCGCCCGGACTAGGAAAACTCCCGCACAACACAGCTTTCTGTACCCAACCGTCCCTCCCCCACCCTCGCCTCCTCAAGACGCACAAAAAACCACCCCCTCCGCAGCTTGTCGCCGCAAAGGGGGTGGTTTTCTATATATGAGCTAGACCAGAAAGCCTAGTACTACTCAGCAGCCTCAGCGCTGGGCTTGGGGTCTTCATTCACGCGGTTGCGGATATGCTCCACAATACGTGCCACAGCCTCATCCACGGGCACGCCGTTCTCCTGCTTGTTACCGCGGAAACGGAACGAAACAGCGCCGTGCTCCGCATCCTCACCGCCAGCAATCAGAATGAACGGAACCTTCTCAGTAGACGCGGTACGAATTTTCTTGGTGAAACGATCCGAACCGTAATCCACCTCAACACGCACGCCGTGCGCACGCAACTTATCCGCAATCTCGGTCATGTAGTCGTTGAACGCCTCAGCCACCGGCACACCAATCACCTGAACCGGTGCCAACCACGCCGGGAACGCACCCGCATAGTGCTCAGTCAGCACACCCAAGAAGCGCTCAATCGAGCCGAACTTCGCCGAGTGAATCATGACCGGCTCCTGCACGGTACCGTCCGCAGCCTGGTACTCCAGACCGAAACGGCTCGGCTGGTTGAAGTCGTACTGCACGGTCGACATCTGCCAAGTACGGCCAATCGCGTCCTTCGCCTGAACCGAAATCTTCGGGCCGTAGAACGCAGCACCACCCGGATCCGGGACGAGCTCCAGACCGGTCTCCTTCGCAACCTGCTCCAGAACCGCGGTAGCCTCCTCCCACTGCTCATCAGTACCGATGAACTTATCCTTCTTATCACCCTCAGTGTCGCGGGTGGACAGCTCAAGGTAGAAGTCGGTCATGCCGAAGTCCTCAAGCAGGCTCAGCATGAACTTCAGCAGGTGACGCACCTCGTCCGGTGCCTGCTCCTTCGTCACATACGAGTGGGAGTCATCCTGAGTAATCATGCGCACGCGGGTCAGGCCCTGCAGCACGCCGGACTTCTCGTCACGGTACACGGTGCCGAACTCGAAGAAACGCAGCGGCAGCTCACGGTACGAACGGCCACGAGAACGGTAAATCTCGTTGTGCATCGGGCAGTTCATAGCCTTCAGACGGTAATTACCGTTATCCAGCTCCATGGAGGGGAACATGCCGTCCGCATAGTACGGAAGGTGACCAGAAGTGTAGAACAGGTCTTCCTTCGAAATGTGCGGGGTGCTGACGTACTGGAAACCCTCCTGAATGTGGCGGGTACGCACGTAGTCTTCCATCTCGCGCTTAATCACGCCACCCTTAGGGTGAATCACCGGCAGGCCGGGGCCAATGTTCTTCGGGAAGGAGAACAGGTCCAGTTCACGGCCCAGGCGGCGGTGGTCACGGCGCTCCGCCTCAGCGATGCGCTCCTTGTACGCAATCAGCTCGTCCTTAGTCGGCCACGCGGTACCGTAAATACGCTGCAGCATGGGGTTCTTCTCAGAACCGCGCCAGTACGCGCCACCGGCACGCATCAGGGCGTAACCGTTAGCAATCAGCTTGGTGTTCGGCAGGTGCGGGCCGCGGCAGAGGTCCTTCCAGACGGTCTCGCCGGTCTTCGCGTTCACGTTGTCGTAAATGGTGATCTCACCCTCGCCGACCTCCACGGATGCGCCCTCGGCAGCGTCCGCACCAGAACCGGGGCCCTGGGTCAGGGAGAGCAGCTCCAGCTTGTACGGCTCGTTCGCCATCTCGGCGACAGCCTCGTCGTGGGTGACCACGCGGCGGCGGAACAGCTGACCGGACTTGATGATCTTAATCATCGACTTCTCGATCTTCTTCAGATCTTCCGGGGTGAACGGCTCAGCCACATCAAAGTCAAAGTAGAAGCCGTCAGTAATGTACGGGCCAATGCCCAGCTTGGCGTCCTTGCGGTACTCCTGCACCGCCTGCGCCATCACGTGCGCAGCGGAGTGGCGCAGAACGTTCAGGCCGTCCGGTTCGTGAATGAAAACCGGCTCAACGGAGTCGCCAGCAGACAGCTCGTGGGAGAGATCAACCAGCACGCCGTTCACGCGTGCCACAACGATCTTCGGGTCGTCAGCGAACAGCTCAGCGGCAGTCTTCGCGGTGACCTCGCGCTCCTCACCAGAAACGCTAATAACAATTGCTGAAGAATCAGCGGCAGACATAAGTCTCCTTAACTCAGGCGCAAGCGTGCCACTCGGGGCGCCGCCGGTGCGCATACTATTCCGCACTGTACTGGTGCACGGACACACACCATCTTACAACGGCTCCCAGGCAACGCTCAGCTTGAGGGCAGACTAGTCCGCATGATGCTCACGCGTATGCTCATACACGTCAACCACAATGTGGCTAATATGGTCGTCCTTCAGACGGTAAATGGTGGTGCGGCCCTGCTGTTCACGGTCAATCACGTGCGCCTCACGCAGGATGCGCAAGTGGTGCGAGGCGAGCGGCTGCGAAATACCCAGGCAGGTGTGCAGTTCGCTCACGCTGTGCGGGCGGTGCATCAGGTGGTGCGCAATCGCCAGGCGTAGCGGGTTCGCGAGCGCCGAGAAAATTGCGACGGATCCGCCGAACTGCTCCTCCCAGTCTTTGGGGCTGTTGCCTTCGAGGAGGGGCGCGTTGGTGGGCGCCTCGTGGGCGTGTCCTGAGGCGTGCTCGGCGACGTGGTTCGCTACATGCGCCGATACATGCGCAACCGCATGTTCTGCGGCATGGTCAGCGTGGTTGTGGGTGGTGTTAGTTTCGGTCTGGTCTGCGTGGTGGCTCTGAGTCATAGTATTTTCACCTTATGTATAGGAAAGGGGGCACGTCAAGGAAGTTACGCCTGCGCGGCGTGCTTTCTTGAGCGTGCCCCTCTCCCCTATGTGCGCTGATGCTCGCGGGTATGCAACCTTAGCAGGCCTTTAGCGGTTGGCGACTGCCACCTGCAGGTAACCTTCAGCGGACTTTACGCCCTTGTCAGTCACTGCGCGGTAGCGGACCAGCGGTGCGAAGCCCTGCTTATTCTTAGCAGATACCGCGATGCCCTGGGTGCCGTCGGGCAGGGTCACCACACGGTAGGTGCCGTATTCGTCGCTGTATGCGCTGACGGCCTGGCCGCGCTGGTTGAGCAGCTCGAGCTTCTTCACGGTTTCGCCGCGGCTGTATGCGCCGAAGGATGCTTCGTCGTTGTTCAGGACAGCCACGTTCTGGGTGGTGCCCGAGTACAGGGAGACGGAGTCCTCACGCGCGATGGGGCTGTTCTTATCGACCACGTGAACCTTCAGCGGGATCGAGTACAGCTGCGCGGCGGAGCCCCTCTTCGCCTTCACATCAGACATGCGTGCGGGTGCCTTGCCGGTGCGGTTCACGGTGATGTTCGTGCCGTTGTCGCGGCGCAGATCCCAGGTGGTGCCGGTAACGTCGTGGGTGTTCAGGTCGATCGAGTAGGTGCCGGTCTTGCCGTTGGAGGCAAAGCGGATGCCGGTCTCCGCACTGGAGAACTGGCCGCCAGCAGTGTTGACCTTCTCCTTGTTGACCCAGCGGCTGGGGCGGAAGTTCGGGGTCTGCTGGATTTCCTGGAAGTTGTAGTCGCGCGCGTAACGGTAGTTCGGGGAAACCTTGTGCGACTGGTGAACACTCTGCGCGACTGCGGTCTCGCCGGAGTAGACGGTGGCGTGGTGCTCGGCGGGCTGGTAGAACACGCCGGAGCCGGTGCCGGTCTTACCGTAGGAATCCGAGGGGTACTTGAACTTCACGGCGTCCGAAGCCTGGTTCACTGCCGCGTTCTGAGTCTCGGCGTCGCTGATGCGCACGGCCTTGGGGGTGCGCACGGCGGAGCGGCGCACGGTCACGGGGCGTGCAATCTTGTGCGCGTCAGCGTTCGAGTCGGCAGCCTGGTTGTTGCTCTGCGGCAGAACCTGGGTGCCCTCGCGGCGTGCAGTGTTCTCAGCGGACTCGGTGTAGTTCACGGGCATCCACTGCACCTGCTGCCAGGGGAACTGGTTGCCGGTGAAGCCACTGGGCACAAAATTCGCGAACATTGCCGCCAGCTGCGGGTCTTCCTTATACACGTTCTTACCCTGGCGGGCGTAGGGCGCGTAGGAGCTTGCCGCCTCCAGGTTGAATGCGTTGGTGAAGAGGTTGTGGTCCGTGAGGATGAAGCCGTATTCCTTCATTGCGGTCAGGATCATGCGGGTGAGCTGGTCGTCAGCGTGGCCGGTGTTTGCCAGGTGCTCTTCCACATCAAAGCTTGCGGGCAGGAAGCCACGCTGACCTGCGCGGGGTGCGTTCGGGTACTTGCTCGCGTCAATCTTGCCGTCGGTACCCTTCGCGGGGAAGGAGGAGACCAGTGCAGCGTAGTCAGCCGCGGTGATGGACACCATGTGGTTGATCTTGCCGGCCTTGAGCTCGTCCACACCGATCTGGGTGAGCTCGTTCGCCATACCCACCACGGAGGAGGTGCCGTTCTTGAGGGTCAGCCAGTAGTTGTCTTCACCCACGCCGCCGAAGTTCGGCTTAGCGAGCATGTAACCGCCGGAGGACACGTGGTAGGTCGCTGGGTAGTCAACCGCAACGGGGATGTCCACGGTACCGCGGGTGCCTGCGGGAATCTTGTAAGTGATAACGCCGGTGTTCGCGTCGATGGACGCGCCGGGTACGTTCTTTGCCAGGCGGAACTTCGCGCCGCGAGCAACCGGGTAGGAGGTGCGGGCGTTGCCGGACTTCACGTCAATGCTGACGGGGGCCTTGATGGTGACGGTCTGACCCGCGTTGCCGCGGCCGACGTTGTCGTACTGAATCTTGGCGCTCTTGGGGGTGGACGCGTTGCCACCGCCGACCTGCACACGGGCGGTGCTGGTGTAGGTCTGTGCGTCTGCATCCTTGACGAACTTGAAGTAGGAGCGCCAGATGCCGGTCGCCTCGTCGTACAGGGCGACGGACTGGTCGCCGGAGAGGCCGTGGTCCTCGGCAAGCCAGTTCGGGATCGGGATGCCGCCGGTGAGGATGCGCTTGTTCTCTGCGTTGGCGTTGACGCGGCCATCGCGGGAAACAACCTCGACGTACTCCTGGTGCGGGTTCGCGGAGTTCACGGCGAGGGTCGGGATGTTTTCGTGGCCGCCGACGGTCTGGGTGCGAATCTTCTTGAGGGTACCGCCGTTGATGGCGGTGGTGACGGGGTGGTTGCCCGCATCGCCGCTGTATTCGAGGAAGGTGCGGCTAATTTCGCTGCTGTTGGGCGCGACGGCTTCGGTGCCGGTGAGCTTCTGGGCTGCGAAGGAGTCGCTGGCGAGCTTGCCGCTCAGGGGCGAGGTGTTCTCGGTGGTGGTCAGCTGCTCCTTGGTGAGGGAGGAGTTGACGGGTGCGAGAGTGTCGATGGTCTGTGCCTGCTGGTCGGGGTTCCAGTAGCAGGTCGGACCGGGCGCGACGTTGGTGATGTTCGCGAGGGTCGGCACGGTGCGGTAGCCTGCGTCGACGCAGGTGGTACCGGATACGTTGCGGGTGGAGGCGGTCGCACCGAAGGTCGCGGGGAGGTTCGCGCCGGTGATGACGGTTGCCAGTGCTGCGGAGGCAGCGATGGTGGCACGGCGGCGGTTTGCCGGGCGCTGTGCCGGGTTTTTGGATGCAGTTATGGTCATGTTTTTCTTCCGTTCGTGTCGGCTTGTTTGAGTGAGTGCGTTTGTATGAACAAACACGGACGTGAGTGAAATATGCATCTGAGGGTGTACCCGGGCGGGTTCTGATCTTCTGGCAGGAATTCTCAGGAAACTCTCAGATAATCCCCATACCCTACATAGTCTTTGGGGTGAACGCAAAACGAGTTTGTGATTCAGGGCACCGATTTTTTGCTAAAGGTTCAAGCTTAGACTCATATTTCTTTACACCTGTGTGCATTGATAGATGTTCAGGTTTTCGGAATTTGCACCGCAGTGTTTTAGCTTTACTCCTAGTCAAGCGAGTGCAGCTTCAGAAAAACGAAAAATGCGCACGGGAAACTAAACCTTCAACCACAAAGTTCCCGGAATGACGCACCAAAACCTTCTGTTGAATTTCTCACATGTGCCCATAATTTGGGATTCTGTACCGAGGGTAGATATGGTCTCAATCACTGAAACAGGGGTTGCCGTAAGCCCAATCGACCGTTTTCGAGTCGCAATCACCACCGGGGAGCACCCCCTTGTTTCATCCCTATAGACCCACAAAACCCACCCAAAACCCTAAAATTTAGGTCAAAGTTTAAAGTTTGCGTGTGTTTAACAGTGTGTAACCATACATGCACCGCACTCCCCCGCGCAGGACACCCTTCACTGTACATTCCAAGAATTCCAAGCCGCCCACCGGGAGCTTTAGAAAGCATAGAAACACCCCGCATGCGCCTCAAAAACACATGCGGGGTGCATAGATATTCATTTGTGGGTGCCTTGCGGTGCACCCAATAGCAGGTGCCGCACCCGCCTCTGTGGGTTCAGGTGGGTTCAATAGCGGTTACTCACAGAGCTACCGAATAGCTACAGCGCACCCGCCTCCGAGCAGACATTCACCAGTTCGCCAATACCCTCAATACGGGTGCGCACCGTCTGCCCCGGCTTCAACCACTGACGCGGATGCAGCGACAAACCAACCCCTGCCGGGGTACCCGTCGCCACCAGGTCACCCGGCTCCAGGGTCATAAACCGCGAAATATAGGACAGCAGCTGCGCCGGAGTGAACACCATATCCGCCGTCGTGCCGCGCTGACGCACCACGCCGTCCACCTCACAGACCAGCTCCAGACCGGCAACCGGGTCAACCTCATCGGGGCTCACAATCACCGGACCAAACGGAGTCATCGCATCCCAGTTCTTACCCTGGAACCACTCCGAGGAACGACCCTGCCAGTCACGCACCGACACATCATTCATGACCGTGTACCCCATCAGAGCCTCAAGCGCCTGCTCCTCCGTGGCATTACGCAGGCGAGCGCCCACGACCAGGCACAGCTCAACCTCCCAGTCGACCTTCGTGCTGCCGGTGCCGTCGGCGGCGGGCATGCGAATCTGCTCGCCGGGGCCAATCAGCGCGTTCGGGAACTTCGCGAACAGCGCAGGATGCTCAGGCACCTCAAGGTTCATTTCCGCGGCGTGGTCGCGGTAGTTCAGGCCGGCGCACACAATCTTGCCGGGCTTATCCAGCGGGCGAATAAACGGTAGGGAGTTCCACAGCTCCTCGCCGTGACCCATGACGGTCGCGCCGTTCTCCTTCAGGATCGCCACGGCGTTCTTCGGGTCGCCAAAGTTCAGGCGGAACCGGCTGTAGAAATTCAGTAGCGGGCTGAGCTTCGCCGGAAGCTCGTACACGGTCTCTTCGAAGAAGCAGACCGCGCGGCTGCCCTTCGAGTCTTTAATCTGCGCCCAACGCATGGATGCTCCTTCGCTTCAGGTGGGGATATATCGAATAAGTTACGGATAAAAGTCAGAAATAAAACAACCTAGTGAAAACCGTTTTGGGCGTACACCTCAACGATGGCGTCTTCCAGGTCTTCCATGAGCAGGGCGGGGTTCGCGTCCTGCGCCGCGCCAACCGTGGCGGGATCCAGCTCCATGCCGAGGGCACGGTACACGTCCGCGGTGACCGCCCGCAGGGGCGCAGAGTCAGAGACCACGATGCCGGTGCTGAACCACCAGCCGCCGGTCACCACACGCTGGGCGGTGCCGACCAGTTTAATGCGGCCACCACCTGCGGAGGCGGGAAGCTGCGCGTGCACCGAATACTCGCCGGGGCAGTACTCCCCCGGAATCTCGCCCATGCGCGCATCCACGCCGACCTCGCGGAGCGCCTGCGCGTACATGGAACCGAACAGTTCGTAGCGTAGGGTGTTGCCGCTGCGGGCATCGGAGGCGGGCTGAAAATGGTCCACGACCAGGCACCCCTGATGGTAGGCGGCGGCGTGCCCGCCGACCTTGCGCACCAGCACCTCAAAGCCGTGCTCGGCGCACGCCGCGGCGGCTTCCGCGAAGCCGGGGTTCAGTTCGTCACGGCGGCCGAACGCGACCGTCGGGTTTGGCTGATACATGCGCAAGGTGGCTTCACGCTGCCCGCTTGCCACCTCGCGGAGCATCTGCACCGTCTGGTCGTGGTGAATGAGGATATCGCCGGATTCGGGACCGGTCTCTCGAATAATCTGCACGTTCCTATTTTACGGTTACGCCCGCCACAGCTCCTACGTCTCCCCACAATGCGAAAACGCCCACCCGGGTAGCTAAAACCTAGTAATCCCCCACCCCCTCCGCTAGGGTAGAAGAAAGACCTAAAGCACCTTGGAGGATGCCGTGCATCAGGACCAGCACATCACCGCCCAAACCACCGCGCTACCCAGCGTCAGCACTGAACAGCCCACCAACCCGGCGCTGACCGAGCCGCAGCCGCTCGGGGCATTCCCTGACGGTTTCCTCTTCGGAGGCGCCACCGCCGCCAACCAGTTCGAGGGCGCCTGGAACGAAGACGGCAAGGGCCCCAGCCTGCAGGATGTGCTGCCCGCCGGCGGCCTGTACCCGCGCACCGCCGAACCCACCGAGGACAACCTCAAGCTGGAAGGCATCGACTTCTACCACCGCTACCGCGAAGACATCGCCCTGCTCGCGGAGATGGGTTTTAAGGTCTTCCGCTTCTCCATCGCTTGGTCGCGTATCTTCCCCCGCGGCGACGAAGAAACCCCCAACGAGGCGGGCCTCGCCTTCTACGACCGCGTGCTCGACGAGCTCGAAAAGCACGGCATGGAGCCGCTCATCACCCTCAGCCACTACGAAACCCCGCTGCACCTGGTCGAGCAGTACAACGGCTGGACCAGCCGCGAGCTCATCGGCTTCTACGAACGCTACGCCCGCACCGTGTTCGCCCGCTACGGCAAGCGCGTAAAGTACTGGCTGACCTTCAACGAAATCAACTCGATGCTGCACCTGCCGTTCATGTCCGGCGGCATTAACACCCCGGCGGAGCAGCTCAGCGACGCAGACCTGTACCAGGCGATGCACCACGAGCTGGTCGCCTCCGCGCGCGCCACCGCTGCGGCACGCGAACTGGCACCGGGCGCGCAGATTGGTTGCATGATTCTTGCCATGCCCACCTACCCGTTCACCCCCGACCCCGCCGACGTACTCGCCGCCATGCAGACGGAACAGGCGAACTTCGCGTTCGGTGACGTGCACGTGCGCGGCGCCTACCCCGGCTACTTCCTGCGCTCCCTGCGCGAAAAGGGCGTGGAGCTGACCATCACCGAGCAGGACCGCAAGGACCTGAAAAACACCGTGGATTTTGTGTCCTTCAGCTACTACATGTCCACCTGCGCGACCGGCGACCCGGCACGAGGCGAACGCGGCGAAGGCAACATCCTCGGCGGCGTGGTGAACCCGACCCTGCCCTCCAGCGAATGGGGCTGGCAGATCGACCCGACCGGCCTGCGCGTGGTCCTCAACCAGTATTGGGACCGCTGGCAGAAGCCGCTGTTCATCGTGGAGAACGGCCTGGGCGCCCGCGACGAACTGGTCGAGGTGAATGGTGAGCTCACCGTGGAAGACGACTACCGCATCGACTACCTGCGCCAGCACCTGCACGCGGTACGCGAGGCGATTGAGGACGGCGTGAACGTGCTCGGCTACACCACCTGGGGTTGCATCGACATGATTAGCGCCTCCACCGCGCAGATGTCCAAGCGCTACGGGTTCATCTACGTGGACCGCAACGACGACGGCACCGGCACCCTGGCGCGCTACCGCAAGAAGTCCTTCCACTGGTACCGCGAGGTGATTGCCAGCAACGGCGCGGAGCTTTAGAAGCTGAGGCTCTAGACGCTGACCCCGTGCGACTCTGAACCCCGCGAAACCAGCAGTAAAAAGCCCCCGAGACTCCAATCTCGGGGGCATTCTGTATGTACGTTATGCCTAGCTCGGGCGGCTCTAGTCCATGGGCAACTAATCCATGGGTAACTAGTCCATGGGCAAATCGTTCAGGCTGGTGGAGACGTACTCCCACCAGGTCGGCACCAGTCCAGCGTTCATCGCCACCCTCTGCGAGAGGATGTGCGACGGGCTCGTACCGTAGAACGGAATGTACCCCTCCGCCAGGGTGAGTCGCGCGGCATCGCGCACCAGGGCGCTGGCGATGCCGGCACCGCGCCAGGCGGGCAGCACATCGATACCGATCTGGCGCATAATCGGCGAATCATCGCTCAAGCCAACCATGGCTACCGGGTCGGCATTTGCGGAGATTCCGACGCTTTCGGTGTCGCCGGCGCCGTCCACGGCGTAGGCGGCCAGAACCAGCACGTCCGGGCGAGTCGCGCTAAAGCCTAGCGCGTTCGAGTAGCGTTTATCCCCGCGGAAGCGCTCAATCTGCTCAGCATCCAACAGCTCCACGCGCAGGCGGGTCACGCGCGCCTGCGTGTCCTGCGGGTCAACCTCAAGCGCACCCGCGGAGGCGTTTGCCTCCCTGCGGATGGTGCGCTCGCCGGTGATTTCGGCAAGCAACGCCGCCTTCAGCTCTGCGGGGTCAACGCGACGCATCATACCCACACCGGGCACGGCACACTTGACCTCCTGTGCCTGCACGCCCTCGGGTACGACCGAGTTCAGCAGGGCGCGGCCGGGCGTGTAGTAGATGCTTGTGCCGCTGACCTGCAGCGTGTAGGGGGTGACCAGTTCGTTGAGCTGGCGCAGCGGCGCGTAATCGCCCAGCCAATTCGACTGGTCGCCGAGCATGTAGTCAATGGCCCTGTCCAGCACGCGCGGATGCTTGGCGCAGAGAATGCCGACGCTCGCGTAGTTGGCGACGCGCAACTCCCAAATGTCGTCGTTGCGGCGGCGTGCGGCACCCATCTTCTCGGAGGGCGGCTGCACGGTGGCGAGTAGCGGCAGGCTCTCGGCTTCCGGGTAGTCGCGTAGCTCTTCCAGGGCGCGGCTAATCGAGCCGGGTGCCTGGCAGAAGTCTGCCTCCAGCTGGGTGTGCAGGATATGCCGCGCACGGTCCGCAGTGGTCACAGCACCACGATTCACGGCTCCCCGGTTCACAGCTCCCCGAGTGGGTTCGGTTCCTTGAGTATCAGTCACGTAGGTTTCCTCTAGGTCAAGTTCTTGACTAGTTCAGGATCTCGGCTAGTTCAGGATCTCAGCAAGGAACGCACCGGTGTGCGAGCCCTTCACCTGAGCCACCTGTTCCGGGGTGCCCTCGGCGATGACGGTGCCGCCGCCGCTACCGCCTTCGGGGCCCATGTCGATAATCCAGTCGGCGCACTTAACCACGTCCAGGTTGTGCTCGATGGTGATGACGCTATTGCCCTTGTCGACCAGCGATTGCAGCACGGCGAGCAGCTTGCGGATGTCTTCAAAGTGCAGGCCGGTGGTCGGCTCGTCCAGCACGTAGATGGAGCGGCCGTTGGAGCGCTTCTGCAGTTCGGTTGCGAGCTTCACGCGCTGCGCTTCACCACCGGAGAGGGTGGTTGCGGGCTGACCCAGGCGAATGTAGCCCAGGCCCACGTCCACGAGGGTGTTCAGGTGGCGCGCAATCGGGGTGAATGCGGCGAAGAACTCTGCGGCTTCTTCCACGGGCATTTCGAGCACGTCGGCAATGGTCTTGCCCTTGTAGTGCACTTCGAGGGTTTCGCGGTTGTAGCGCTTGCCGTGGCAGGTTTCGCAGGGTACGTACACGTCCGGCAGGAAGTTCATTTCAATCTTCAGGGTGCCGTCGCCGGAGCAGTCCTCGCAGCGGCCGCCCTTGACGTTGAAGGAGAATCGACCCGGGGTGTAGCCGCGCATTTTCGCTTCGCTGGTCTCTGCGAAGAGCTTGCGGATGTGATCGAACACGCCGGTGTAGGTGGCGGGGTTCGAGCGCGGGGTACGACCGATGGGCGACTGGTCCACGTGAATGACCTTGTCCAGGTGCTCCAGACCATCGATGCTCTTGTGGCGGCCGGGTACCTGCTTGGCGCCGTTGAGCTTGTTCGCCAGGGAGGTGTACAGAATGTCGTTGACGAGGGTGGATTTACCCGAACCGGACACACCGGTCACCGTGGTGAACACGCCCAGCGGGAAGGACACGGTCACGTTCTTGAGGTTGTTTTCGCGGGCGCCGCGTACGGTCAGCTGACGCTTCTTGTCCACGGGGCGGCGGGATGCGGGCACCTCAATGCTGCGGCGGCCAGCCATGTAGTCGCCGGTAATGGACTTGGTGTTCTTCAGCAGCTCCTCAAAGCTGCCGGAGTGCACAATTTCGCCGCCGTGCTCACCGGCGCCGGGTCCTACGTCCACGATCCAGTCGGCTTCGCGCATGGTGTCTTCGTCATGCTCAACCACGATAAGCGTGTTGCCCATATCGCGCAGCTTGGTGAGGGTTTCAATGAGGCGGCGGTTATCGCGCTGGTGCAGGCCGATGGAGGGCTCGTCGAGCACGTAGAGTACACCGACCAGGCCGGAACCGATCTGGGTTGCGAGGCGGATGCGCTGCGCCTCACCGCCGGAGAGCGTACCGGCGGAGCGTGAGAGGGTCAGGTAGTCCAGGCCCACGTCCAGCAGGAACTGCAGGCGCGCGTCGATTTCCTTGAGGACCTGCTCGCCAATCTTGGCTTCGCGGGCGCTGAGCTGCAGGCTACGCACGAAGGCGAGCGCGTCAGCCAGGGACAGGTCGGTAATGTCTGCAATGGACTGGCCGCCGACCTTCACGCCAAGGATGGTCGGGTTCAGGCGCGCGCCACCGCAGGAGGGGCAGGCGACCTGGCGCATGTACTGTTCGTAGCGGTCGCGGGCAAAGTCCGATTCGGTTTCTTCGTGCTTGCGCTTAATGTACGCCTTCACGCCTTCGAATCCGGAGGTGTAGCGGCGTTCGCGGCCGAATCGGTTGCGGTAGGACACCTCAACCTTGTAGTCCTTGCCGTCCAGGATGGCGGCGCGGGTCTTGGCGGGTAGGTCCTTGAAGGGGGTGTTCAGATCGAAGCCGAGCTCCTCCCCCAGGCCTGCGAGCAGGCGCAGCCAGTATTCGGTGGTTGCTTTGCCCTGCGACCAGGGGGCGATAGCGCCCTCGCCGAGGGTCAGGTCGGGGTTGGGTACGAGCAGTTCGGTGTCTACTTCCAGGCGCGAGCCGATGCCGTCGCAGGCACTACATGCGCCGAACGGCGAGTTGAAGGAGAAGGCGCGCGGCTCGATGGTGTCAATCTGCAGCGGGTGGTTGTTGGGGCAGGCGAGGTTTTCGCTGAAGGAGCGGGTGCGTTCGGGGTCGTCCTGCTCGCGGTCCACGAAGTCGATGAGTACGCGGCCGTCGGCGAGCTTGAGCGCGGTTTCGATGGAGTCGGTCAGGCGCTGGTGAATACCGTCCTTAATGACGATGCGGTCGACGACCACCTCGATGGTGTGCTTGTACTGCTTGGCGAGCTTGGGCGGGTCGGAGAGCTGCACGGTTTCGCCGTCCACGCGGGCACGCGAGTAGCCCTGCGTCAGCAAGTCCTTGAAAAGGTCCACAAACTCGCCCTTACGTGCGCTGACGACGGGTGCGAGGATCTGCAGGCGGGTGCGTTCGGGGTACTCCTGCAGAATATCCACAATCTGCTGCGGGGTCTGCTGGGTGATTTCTTCGCCGCATTCGGGGCAGTGCGGGTGGCCGATGCGCGCCCAGAGCAGACGCATGTAGTCGTAGATTTCGGTGATGGTACCGACGGTTGAGCGCGGGTTCTTGGAGGTGGACTTCTGGTCGATAGACACCGCCGGGGAGAGGCCCTCGATGAAGTCTACGTCGGGCTTGTCGACCTGTCCGAGGAACATACGCGCGTAGGAGGACAGCGACTCGACGTAGCGGCGCTGACCTTCCGCAAAGATGGTGTCGAAGGCGAGGGAGGACTTACCGGAGCCGGAGAGGCCAGTGAAGACGACCATCGCATCACGCGGAATGGTGAGGTCTACGTTCTTGAGATTGTTTTCGCGGGCACCCTGAACCCGGATACTGGTCAGGTCGTTCGCTTTGAGTGCGGTGCTACCGTGTGCCGGGCGGGGTGTCATCGAAAATCCTTTCGTCTTATCTTCGAACTTAAATTCTACACCCTCACGCCTTTCACCAGCGGGATTATGCGGCGGGTGAAGGCATGAGGGTGCAGCACTTATATGAGGCGGACTGTCAGGCGCGGTTTACCAGCCGCGGGTTCCCCACTCTTCCAGGTGGGGGCGCTCGTCGCCGAGGGTGGTGGAGCGGCCATGGCCGGGCAGTACGATGGCGTCGTCTTCGAAGCCGCCGAAGAGCTTTTCGAGCACGTTGGAGAAGAGCTCGCCGAACTGCTGCGGGGAGTCGGTCTTGCCCACGCCGCCGGGGAAGAGGGTGTCGCCGGTGAACAGCAGGGTTGCGGGGGTGCCGTCTTCCCAGGTGGTTTCGAGGGTGTAGACGATGGATCCGGGGGTGTGGCCGGGCACGTGCAGGGCGCGGATGACGGTGTCGGAGAGGTAGAAGTCGAAGCTTTCGCCGCCGGTCAGCTCCTCTTCGACGGTGTAGTCTTCCTGCTCCTTAATAGCGGCTGCGTCAGCGGCGCCTGCGGAGGTGACGGCACCGGTGAGGCGGTCGAGCTCCTTAATGGCACGGATGTGGTCCCAGTGGCCGTGGGTGACCAGGATGCCGGTCAGACCGATTGCGCGGGGCTTGAGGGAGTTGAAGTCCTCGTCCCTCTCCATAACGCGCACGCGGCGTTCTTCGCCGTCTGCCAGTTCGAGCTGCGGGCAGTCGTGCAGGAGCGCGTCGAGGGTGTAGGCGTAGAGTTCTTCTGCGTCGTCTGCGGGGTCGATGAGTACCTGCTCGCCGGTGGCGCGCATGGTGATGAGGTAGACGCTGTTGTCCATCTCGGAGACGCTGAACGCACGGACGGTCAGTTCGGGGTTCTCAAAGATGAGGGTGGGTTCGGGGTAAGTAGTCATAGTTCCAGTGTAGGGGTTGTGACCGCACAGCATGCGCCTATGCGGTTCGCTCCCCTATCAGCGCATTCGGCGTTGAATGTGCGGGATGCACAGGGAACAGATTCTGGAGCACGCTCGGAACAAGCTTTAGCCGAGGTCCCGTCTATCTGAGGCTCCAGCGAAATTCAAACAGTGAAATTCAAAAGTTAAACAGAGAAGCGACTGCGCATCGATACACAGTCGCTTCTCATGACACCCAGGGGTATCTATCACTCACTCAAACACAAGCAACCCGAGGACTTTGGAAATCTCACGATTACTTGATGACTCAATAGTAGCGAACTTTTTGGGGGCTGTTTTACCGCCCAATTTGGTACGGAGAGCCGGTTTTAGTGACTTGAGTCTCAATGTAATCGTTCTGTAATAAAAATAGCTGTTTTTTAGGCTATCCATACGTACCAATTTCATTTTTTTCGAGTTTTGATGTGACTTATTTCACCCAAAATAATTTTAGAATTTCCCTCTTTTGGCACTTCGGTGCACCTTTAACCTAAGCTTCACACTCAGTAATTTTAAAGACTCAATACCCGGTTTTAGCCCAGTATTCCGCGGAAGTAGAGGGTTAAGGTCGAAATATCTTCAAGCTTTTGAAACTTCATTAAGTAGAAAAAATATACTGCTCGCCGTTCAAAAAGTGTACGGATATACACTTGAGGGAAAAATCAATTGGTCTGTTTAGGGTCATTAGATACCCCCTAAAGTAGAGCTTTTATAACAAAACGATAACAACAGCCCCGTCTTCAGGTTCACTGAGTGCACCCATTAAAACCCCTTTCAAAAAACAAAGTACCTAGTCAATACCATATTTTCACAAAATGCAAGACAGTGTGTCACTAAAAAATCAACCTCTACAGATTGTTTAATAAAACCTGACCTTCAAGCATACATAGAGCCCAATTATTAACCAGCACGTACCAATTTCACCCTCAAAACAGGCGCCCTAGAAGCCTCAATAAAAGGTTGAAAGACCCCTCCACCAGGGGTTTCAGAATCCTTCACTCCCCCGTTTTCAGGTACTCTACTTCCCCTTATAATCACTACAGAGAGCACCATAGGGCACAGCAAAGGCGGCGCCTCTCCCCCGCTGTGGGGAAGGAGCGCCGCCTCCACTAGCTATAAATCAGCTGGAACAGCCGCATTAGGGCAAGCCTTAGGACAGGCCGACCATCACGCCATTCTCGTCGAAGCCGATGCGCTCAGCTGCGGGGCTCTTGCTCAGGCCCGGCATGGTGCGCATGGTGCCGCAGATAGCGTAGACGTAGCCAGCACCTGCAGCCAGGCGAACCTCGCGCACGGGCAGGGTCCAGCCGGTCGGCGCGCCCTTCAGAGTTGCATCCGAAGAGATGGACAAGTGGGTCTTCGCGATAACCACGGGCAGGTGCGAGTAGCCCAGCTCAGCAAAACGCTTCAGCTGCTTAGCGGCAGCGGGAGCGATAGAGATGCCGTCCGCGCCGTAGACCTTGGTCGCAACCTTCTCGATCTTGGTCTCGATGGAGTCCTCAAGATCGTAGGTGTACTTCAGGTCCGAAACGTCGTCACATGCCTCAGCAACCACGTCTGCCAGGTCGGTGGTGCCCTTACCGCCCTCAGCCACACCGCGGTGGATAGCGACGCGAGCGCCAGCTTCCTCTGCGATACGGCGGATGGTTTCGTGCTCGGACTCGAAGTCGGTCGGGAAGGCGTTGATTGCCACGACCGGCTGAACACCGAAGTTGCGCACAATCTCGATGTGCTTCTTCAGGTTCTCTGCGCCCTTCTCCACGTCGGAGGGGCTTTCCTGCAGCATGCCTTCGGGCAGGGGCTTGCCCGGAACGATCTTGTACAGGCCGGAGTGGGACTTCAGGGAGCGCACTGTTACGACGAGCACTGCTGCGTCCGGCTTCAGGCCGGAGACGCGGCACTTGACGTTGAAGAAACGCTCCGCACCCATATCGGCACCGAAGCCAGCCTCGGTAATCACGTAGTCGGAGTACTCCAGACCAACGTAGTCGGCGACCACGGAGGAGTTACCGGTTGCGATGTTGCCGAAGGGGCCCGCGTGAATCAGTGCGGGGGTGTGCTCCAGGGTCTGCAGCAGGTTCGGGTTGATTGCGTCTGCCAGGATGACGGACATTGCGCCGTCAGCCTTCAGATCGGCTGCGGTGACGGGCTCGCCGTCGTAGTTCAGGCCGATCACAATCTTTGCCAGGCGCTCGCGGAGGTCCTTGAAGGAGGTTGCCAGCGAGAGAATCACCATGATTTCGGAGGCGCTGGTGATGTCGAAACCGGTCTCGCGGACCACGCCGTCCATGCGTTCGCCCAGGCCCACGACGATGTTGCGCAGGGAGCGGTCGTTCATGTCGATAACGCGGCGCCACTCGATTGCGCGCGGGTCGATGCGCAGCTCGTTGCCGTGGTGCAGGTGGTTGTCGATCATGGCGGCAAGCAGGTTGTGCGCTGCGGTGACGGCGTGGAAGTCGCCGGTCAGGTGCAGGTTCAGCTTCTCCATGGGAACGATCTGGGAGTAACCGCCGCCTGCTGCGCCGCCCTTGATGCCAAAGGTCGGGCCCATTGCGGGCTGACGCAGCGCCAGGATTGCCTTGCGGCCGGTCTGTGCGAAGCCCTGTGCGAGGGAGACGGAGGTTGCGGTCTTACCTTCACCGAGCGGGGTGGGGGTGACTGCGGTAACCACGATGTACTTGGAGCCGCGCTTGCGGGCGGTCTCTGCGTTGGTGGTTTCGTCGAGGAGGACCTTAGCGACATACTTGCCGTAGGGTTCAAGGCGATCTTCGCTGATGCCGTTGTCTGCTGCGATCTTGTTAATAGGCCAAAGATCGGCGGCAAGTGCGATTTCGAGGTCGGAAGGGAAAGGCTTCTTCGTCATTGTCATCCTTCGAGTTGTACGAATCATGCTCTTTTATTCTATGCCTTGGCTCACTCATTTGTCCCTCACCTCGCCGGAAGGTGGCAAATAAACCCAATTTTTAATGCACTAATCCCCGCAACCGGTGACCTCCGCTCACGTGGAGCGGCAGGATCGGTGCGGGGATTAGTAGCGCATATACGCCGGGTTGCGGGTACAGCAGCCGGTATAGGAACCGGCGATACGAGCGGCTATTACGGCATAGTCAGCAGAACCTTGGTAGCGGTACGCTGGTCCATTGCCTCGTAACCCTTAGCCGCCTCGTCGATGGGCAGAACCAGGTCGAATACCTTACCGGGCTCAATTTCGCCCTTGTAAATCAGGTCGATGAGGGTCGGCAGGTACTTACGCACGGGGGCGGGGCCACCCTCCAGGTGAACCTGCTTGCCGAAGAGCTTATCGGTGCCGATGGAGCTGTCGTGCGGCACGCCCACGAAGCCGATGTAGCCGCCGTGGCGTACGCAGCCGAGAGCCTGGTCGAAGGACTGCTGGGTGCCGACAGCCTCCGCAACGCCGTGTGCGCCCACGCCGTCGGTGAGCTCCATGACCTTGGCGATGCCCTCTTCGCCGCGCTCTTCCACGATGTGGGTTGCGCCGAATGCCTTAGCGAGAGCCTGACGTTCGGGGTTGCGGGACATGATGATGATCTTCTCTGCGCCGAGCTGCTTAGCGCCGATGACTGCGCTCAGACCGACTGCACCGTCGCCAACAACGACGATGGTCTTGCCGGGGCCTGCCTGCGCTGCGTCTGCTGCGTACCAGCCGGTGCCGAGCACGTCGGATGCCGCCATCAGGTGCGGGATCTGCTCTTCGGTGGGGGCTGCGGGGGTCTTGACGAGGGTGCCGTCTGCGAAGGGTACGCGGGCGTATTCTGCCTGGGTGCCGTTGGAGCGCATGCCGATGTAAGTGTCGCCTGCCGCGATTGCCTTGAGGCAGCGGGAGGGGTAGCCTGCGGTGCAGGTTTCGCATTCGCCGCAGGAGATGCAGAAGGAGCCTACGACGAAGTCGCCGGGGGCTACGGTGGTGACCTCGGAGCCTACTTCGACGACTTCGCCGATGTATTCGTGGCCCATTGCCCGGTGGTCAACGGGCTGTGCGCCGCGGTAGGGCCACAGGTCGGAGCCGCAGATGCAGGATGCTGCGAGCTTGATGATGGCGTCGGTGGGTTCGAGCAGGGTCGGCTTCTCAACTTCGTTGACGACGACCTTGCCGGGGGCTTCCATAACAACTGAACGCATGATGTTCCTTTCAAATCTGCGTTGATAGTTAGTCGTATCAGAGTACGCCCCGCACCCCGATATATCAATAATTTTTTATGCTACGGGGTGAAGGTAAAAATTCCGACAACCGGAACCAGAAAGACCGCTCCTACTCCCCTGCTTCTCCGGCCCTTCTCCACTACTTCCGCGCCAGGTTACACCGGGAAAGTCTGGGCATCTCGGCACACTAGATAGCCCGGTTAAACGGCGGAACCCCCGCGCATCCACAGTGGACACGCGGGGGTTCCGCTCGGTTTATTCAGCCTTATATCTGAAGGCGAGAAGGGTGCTTAGAAGTCCCAGTCCTCGTCCTCGGTGTTCACGGCCTTACCGATCACGTAGGAAGAGCCGGAACCGGAGAAGAAGTCGTGGTTCTCATCCGCGTTCGGGGACAGCGCCGACAGGATCGCCGGGGACACGTTAGTCACGGACGCCGGGAACATCGGCTCGTAGCCCAGGTTCATCAGAGCCTTGTTAGCGTTGTAGTGCAGGAACTTCTTCACGTCCTCACTCCAACCCACACCGTCATACAGGGAGTGGGTGTACGCCACCTCGTTCTCGTACAGTTCGTACAGTAGGTTGAAGGTGTACTCCTTCAGCTCTGCCTGACGCTCCGCGGACTCCTTCGCCAGGCCGCGCTGGAACTTGTAGCCAATGTAGTAGCCGTGCACTGCCTCGTCACGAATAATCAGACGAATCAGGTCAGCGGTGTTGGTCAGCTTCGCGTGCGAAGACCAGTACATGGGCAGGTAGAAGCCCGAGTAGAACAGGAAGGACTCCAGCAGAGTGGAGGCGACCTTCTTCTTCAGCGGGTCGTCACCGGTGTAGTAGGACAGAACAATCTTCGCCTTCTTCTGCAGGTGCTCATTCTCAGCAGCCCAGCGGAACGCCTCGTCAATCTCCTTAGTGGAGGCGAGGGTCGAGAAGATTGAGGAGTACGACTTTGCGTGCACGGACTCCATGAACGCAATGTTGGTGTACACGGCCTCTTCGTGCGCGGTCACAGCGTCCGGCAGCAGGGACACAGCACCGACAGTACCCTGGATGGTGTCCAGCAGGGTCAGACCGGTGAAGACGCGCATGGTCAGCTGCTTCTCTTCCTCGGTCAGAGTCTTCCAGGAGGGCACGTCGTTGCTCAGCGGCACCTTTTCCGGCAGCCAGAAGTTACCGGTCAGACGATCCCAAACCTCAAGGTCCTTCTCGTCCTCAATACGGTTCCAGTTGATAGCCTCGACCACGTGGTCGACGAGCTTCACCTTTTCGCTCATTAGTAATTCTCCGATTCTTAAGGGGCGGTTACGGTGCCACGCGCGGCCAGCCAGTCGCGCAGGCGGTTTGCGTGTTTACCGTAACCGCCCCTTCCAGTCTTTAGTTATAGTGTGCCAGCTCAGGCTGAATGCGTCACAGCATTCGGGCTAGAGCATGCAGGATACGCAGCCTTCAACCTCGGTACCCTCAAGAGCCATCTGACGCAGACGGATGTAGTAGATGGTCTTGATGCCCTTACGCCATGCGTAAATCTGGGCGCGGTTGATATCGCGGGTGGTTGCGGTATCGCGGAAGAAGAGGGTCAGCGACAGGCCCTGGTCCACGTGCTGGGTTGCAACAGCGTAGGTGTCGATGATCTTCTCGTAACCAATTTCGTAGGAGTCCTGGTAGTACTCCAGGTTCTCGTTGGTCATGTACGGCGCCGGGTAGTAGACGCGGCCGAGCTTGCCTTCCTTACGGATCTCAATCTTCGAAGCGATCGGGTGAATCGAAGAGGTCGAACCGTTGATGTAGGAGATGGAGCCGGTCGGCGGAACAGCCTGCAGGTTCTGGTTGTACATGCCGTACTGTGCCACGTCAGCAGCCAGCTGAATCCACTCTTCACGGGTGGGGATGTGGTGCTTAGCGAACAGTTCGCGGGTACGCTCGGTCTGCGGTGCCCATTCCTTCTCAATGTACTTTGCAAAGAACTCACCGGATGCGTACTTCGAGTTCTCGAAGCCCTCGAAACGCTGACCGCGTTCCTTAGCAATCTGCATGGAGGCGCGGATTGCGTGGTAGGCAACGGTGTAGAAGTACATGTTGGTGAAGTCTAGTGCTTCTTCGGAACCGTAGTAGACGTGCTCGCGTGCCAGGTAGCCGTGCAGGTTCATCTGGCCCAGACCCACGGCGTGGCTCATGTTGTTGCCGCGCTCGATGGAGGGTACGGAGCGGATGTCGGACTGGTCGGAGACGGAGGTCAGCGAACGAATCGCGGTTTCCACGGTCTTGCCGAAGTCGTCGCCGTCCATGGTCAGTGCAATGTTCAGCGAACCGAGGTTGCAGGAGATGTCCTTACCGACGGTCTCGTAGCCGAGGTCAGCGTGGTAGGTGGACGGCTCAGAAACCTGCAGGATCTCGGAGCACAGGTTGGACATGATGACCTTACCGGCGATGGGGTTCGCGCGGTTGACGGTGTCTTCGAACATCACGTACGGGTAGCCGGACTCGAACTGGATCTCTGCGATGGTCTGGAAGAACTCACGCGCGTTGATCTTGGTCTTGGTGATGCGTGCATCGTCGACCATCTCGTAGTACTTCTCGGAGACGTTGATGTCGGAGAAGGGCACGCCGTAGATGCGTTCCACATCGTACGGGGAGAAGAGGTACATGTCCTCGTTCTTCTTCGCCAGCTCGAAGGTGATGTCGGGGATGACAACGCCCAGGGAGAGGGTCTTGATACGGATCTTCTCGTCAGCGTTCTCACGCTTGGTGTCCAGGAAGGCGTAGATGTCGGGGTGGTGTGCGTGCAGGTACACGGCACCGGCACCCTGACGTGCGCCGAGCTGGTTTGCGTAGGAGAAGGCGTCTTCCAGCAGCTTCATGACGGGGATAACGCCCGAGGACTGGTTCTCAATCTTCTTAATGGGCGCACCGGACTCGCGCAGGTTGGTCAGGGCGAATGCCACGCCGCCGCCGCGCTTGGAGAGCTGCAGTGCAGAGTTGATGGAGCGACCGATGGACTCCATGTTGTCTTCCATGCGCAGCAGGAAGCAGGAGACGAGCTCGCCGCGCTGCTTCTTACCTGCGTTGAGGAAGGTCGGGGTTGCCGGCTGGAAACGGCCGGAGATAATCTCGTCGACGATGTCTTCGGCGAGCTTCTCGTTGCCTTCTGCCAGCAGCAGTGCGACCATGCAGACGCGGTCTTCGAAACGCTCCAGGTAGCGCTGACCGTCGAAGGTCTTGAGCGCGTAGGAGGTGTAGAACTTGAAGGCACCCAGGAAGGTCGGGAAGCGGAACTTCACGGCGTAGGCGCGCTTGAACAGGTTCTTAATGAACTGGAAGTTGTACTTGTCGAAGAGTTCCGGCTCGTAGTACTGGTTCTCGATCAGGTACTCGATCTTCTCTTCCAGGTCGTGGAAGAAGACGGTGTTGTTGTTGACATGCTGCAGGAAGTACTGACGTGCCGCCTGACGGTCGGCATCGAACTGAATCTGGCCGTTCTCATCGTAGAGGTTCAGCAGTGCGTTCAGCTCGTGGTAGCTCATACCCTTGAACTTCTCGGGCACGCTCTTGCCGCTGTGGCCCGCGCCGAGAGTTTCTAGTGCTGAGGGCAGTTTTGCGTCCAAAATGCTTCCAATCCTTCGTTGACTTTTTCTACATCTGAATCGGTGCCCATGAGCTCAAATTTGAAGAGCACGGGCACATCGCACTTCTTGGCGACAATGTCTGCCGCGATACCGAAGAGCGGACCAAAGTTGGTGTTGCCGGAGCCAATCACACCGAGTATGTGGTTGCGATTCTGCTCCACGTTCAGGAATTTAACCACCTGCGGGGGAACGTTACCGGCGCCATCAGGCTTACCGTAGGTGGGGACGATGAGCACGAACGGCTCATCAAGAATGAGGGTGTCTTCGCCGGTGCGCAGGGGCAGGCGGAGGCGGCGGGCACGGATCTTCTCCACGAACTTGTGGGTGTTACCGGAGATGGAGGAGAAGTACACGATGAGTGGCGCTGTGTCGTCCAGTTCGGCCTCGGTCGCTCGACCCTCGGAGGCGTTGCGTGCGTCCAGAAGGATCTTCCGGATTTCTGCGTGTTCGTCGACGGGGTTGGGCGTGAGGGCGGTACTCAATCTGTACTCCTTATTCTCGTGTGCCGGTGTGAGTTCCGTGCCGATTTTCCGTTTGTACGGGTTTCGGCAGGGTTGTTACGCTGCCAGAGCGTTGATCTTGTCGGGCTGGAAGCCGGACCAGTGCTCGTCGCCTGCGATGACGACGGGTGCCTGCATGTAGCCGAGGGACTTGACCATTTCGAGGGCCTGAGCGTCTTCGGTGATATCAACCTTGGTGTAGCTGATACCCTTCGCGTCGAGGGCGCGGTAGGTCATGTTGCACTGGACGCACTGGGGCTTGGTGTACACGGTCACTACCATGGGAGTGCCTCTTACTTTCTCCCGCTCGGGCGGGGCTATCTCGTGAATGAATCTGGCGTGTTTCGTCGGTGGTTCACCACGTGTTGTTTACGGCGGGCGCTGTGCCGTCCGCTGCCCCCTCCTAGTGGGGGTGTGGCGGTTTCCTGCGCTGGGGCAGGGCGCTAAAAGTGCCGTAGTGGTGGAACCGAGTATTAATACTACATCTAGTGTCGAGATTTTTCTGCACCACAAGATGATGTGGTGCGAGGGTCGTGTTTCGTTCGATAAACCCACAGTTGAACCCACTTAAGAGGGGGTGTCTACAGCTTATCCACACCCTGCCGCGGGGCTAGTTCGTTGGATTCTCGCGGGGTGTGCCGGGTTATCCACAGGTGGGGTTTAAGTTGGACAGGATTTTTAAGGGTTCATTCGCCCGCTGAGTTGAGGTTCAGTTAACCTCATGTATGCGTTTGGGGGCATAAAACCCGGCAGATTCGGGCTTGATTTTAAAGAGATCTTAACTCTCGCCCATTCTTGCGCGGAACGGCGCGGTTTTAAAGCAGAACGGACTTTCTTAAAGGCGGGGGTTAACCCCCTTCGAGCGGGTTTAAGCTATGTGATTAAGGCTGTAGAAAAGATTTTTAACTCTTTTTCAGCAGCCGGTGTGTCGTGGGTTTAAGTTGGTTAATGCTTCTGGAATGGCAAAACCCACCGCATATACCGGTATTTCACGGTATTCACGGTGGGTTTACTGGGTATCAGCGCTGGTTTTAGCAACCGGCGAGCAGTAACCGGCTAGAAATCGATCAGACCCAGCTCACGCAGCTTCTTACTGAGCGTTACGCCGTCGGTGGCTTCAATCCACAGCGGCGAGCGCATCATCTGTTCGGCACGGTAGTCACTCCACACGCGACCGGAGGCGAGCATGGTCTCCCCCACCGTCAGATTGCGGATGACAATTGCCGCGACGTTGTCCGGGTAGCGTACCGCGAAGCCGTTGTAGATGTACGGGTCGCGCTGCCCGTCGTCGCCGACGAGGATCCACTTCATCTGCGGGAATTCCTCGGCGAGTCGGCGCAGGGACTCGACCTTGTGGTTGGTTCCGGAGCGGAACCAGCGGTCGGGGGTGGGGCCCCAGTCGGTGAGCAGGAACGTGCCGCGCGGGTAGCCGTTGCGGCTGAGGAAGCGGCGCAGGGTCGGGGTGATGTTCCAGGCGCCGGTGGATAGGTACATGAACGGCGCATCCGGGTGGCTGCGGCGGATACGGTCGGTCATGACCGCCATGCCGGGGGTGGGGATGCGTGCGTGCTCGTCGAGAATGAAGGAGTTCCAGGCGGCGACGAGGGGGCGCGGCAGCATGGTGACCATGACGGTGTCGTCGACGTCCATGATGACGCCGAGCTTCTGGCTTTCGGGAACGATGTAGACGCTGGTTGCTACGGCGCGGGAGCCGGGCACGTACATGATGACTTCGTGCATGCCGGGGTCCAGGTCGATGCTGAGTTTGACGTCGAGCACGCCGCCGCGGTCGGTGTACGCCTCATATTTGGTGCCGTCGATGACGATGGTGACGGGTGCATCGGACATTGCGGTTGCGGTGAAAGAGCGCCAGCCGCGCATGGGGTTGGCGGTGTCTTGGGTGCCTTCTACAACCTGCAGCAGGCGTTCGAGGTTGACCGTCTTGTAGAGTGCGCGGGCGATGATGCGAACCCAGCCGGGGTTTCCTTCGGAGGCGGCACGGCCGTAGCCTTCGGTGGGCACGAGGATAGGCTCGCGACCGGCGACGATGGCGCGCTTTTCGCGCCACCTGTGCAGCCGGTCTGCAACACGGTAGCCGATGTTGACTGCCTCGTCGGCAGCATCGTTCACAAGGTTGCGCAGTTCGTGAGTGCCCAAATTCTCCATCCCACTAGTGTAGCGGAGCGTTACCGGCTTGCGGCTTTAGGATTTTGTGTTCTTATACGTAGTTTTTATACCTATTAATACTGTGGTGCTGAGCGCGGGGTGTGATGTGCACATTATTTAGGGTGTATTCGCTGTTCAGATTCGTTCCTTGCAGGTGGGGGCGTTATCCTGGAGAGTATGACCCACTCACAGCCTAACCGCCGACTTTTTGTGCTCGGCACTGCTATGCTTCCGCTGATTGCTGCCTGCTCGAAGAAGTCGAATGACTACGACGGCACCAGCGGTAATTTCACTCCGTATCAGGCTGGCGGCGAGACCTCTGCTACTGCTACTCGCCCCGCACCCACGAATTCGCCGACGGTTGCCGCTGCTGGCAACCCGGTTGATAAGCCGCGCGAATGGCCCGGCATCGGCAACTCCCTCATTGGTGACGGCAAGTATGTTGCGTGGACTGTTGATGACGGCGCAAGCCCGGAGGCAATTCGCGGCTATGCTGAGTTCTCGAAGCGTACGAATACTCGCCTGACCTTCTTCATTAACGCTTCTTACACCGGTTTTAAGGAGCATGTGTCGTTGTTGCGTCCGCTGGTTCAGAGCGGCCAGATTCAGGTTGCGAACCATACCTACAGCCATGCTGACCTGACCACCCTGGACGCTGAGGGTGTGAAGGAAGAGCTGCAGCGTAACGAAGACGAGATTATGAGCATGTTCGGTGTCTCGTCGAAGCCGTACTTCCGCCCGCCCTACGGCCGCTATAACGATGCGGTGCTGAAGGCTGCCGGTGAGATTGGTTTTACCCGCCCGGTCATGTGGAACGGCACCACCGGTGACGAGGCGAAGACCAGCTCCCGTGTGATTTACATGCGCTGCATCCGCTACATGCTGCCGCAGCAGATTGTGCTGGGTCACCTGAACTACGAGACGATCATCCCGATCCTGGATAAGGTGAAGGGCCTGATTGATGACCGCGGCCTGACTGCGGTGACGGTTCGTGACTACTACGGTGACGCATCCGAGGAAGAGATTAAGGCGGCGGCTCCTTCGCCGACCCCCACCCCGGAGGAGAACACCCCCTCCCCCGAGGCGACTACGGAGGCGCCGGCCCCTACCCCGGAGCCGACTACTGAGGCTCCGACTCAGGCGCCGACTACCCGCTATGAGGATGAGGTAGCGGCTACCCAGCAGGCTACGACTGCACCTGCGGCGGCAACCACTACGGCTCCGCCGGCTCGTGCGACCGCCGCACCTGCGGCTACTGCCACTACCGCACCGGCGGCTGCCCGCCGATAGGGTCGCGTATTTCGCGTGTGCTAAGCCCCCTTGACCCGGTTCCTGTACGGATATTCCTGTGCAGAAGATTCTGTACGAACCGGCGCGAGGGGGCTTTGCCGTACCCGGCGGGAATAAACGCTGGGGACTAACGCTGGAAATAGCCGGGAATAAACACGGCAACCGGGGCGTTAGGCGAGCATACAGGCGGCAGTGTGCCGCATCCGAGTATGAGAGGAATAGATAACATGCGTATTGATATTTGGTCCGATATTGTGTGCCCCTTCTGCTACGTGGGCAAGCGTAACCTGGAGCAGGCGCTCGCCGAGTTTGAGCACCGTGACGAGGTTGAGGTGGTGTGGCATAGTTTTGAGCTGGACCCGTCGGCTACGGAGCATCCGGCAGGTTCGTTGCCTGAGATGATTGCTGGCAAGTATCAGATGCCGTTGGAGCAGGCGATTGCGAGCCAGGAGTCATTGGCGGAGCGTGCCCGCGAGGTGGGTTTGGATTTCAATTGGCGGCAGGCACGCTACGGTAACACGTTTGATGCGCACCGTGTGATTCATTATGCGGCGGAGCAGGGTTTGGCGTCGGCGGCGCAGGAGGCGTTTAAGAAGGCGTACTTCACGCAGGGCCGTTCGGTGCAGGATCACGAGTCGATTCTGGATATCGCCTCTGAGATTGGCCTGGACACCGCCGAGGTTGAGGCTGTTCTGAAGAGCGACCGTTACGCGGTGGATGTGCGCGCTGATGAGCAGTTGGCGCACCAGCTGGGCATTAATGGTGTGCCGTTCTTCTTGATTGAGTCGAAGTGGGCGGTCAGTGGTGCGCAGCCTGCGGAGGCGCTGGTGCAGGCGCTGCGTCAGGTGTGGGAGCAGACTCATCAGGTTGAGTTCCTGAACCCGCTGGCGGGCGCGGCTGGTGACGCAGCAGGTAACAATGCTGCGGAGGCGGGTCCGTCCTGCGATGTGAACGGCAACTGCTCCTAGCCTCAGCCCGGCTAGAGCTAGCGGTTCTGGCTAGAGCTGTCCCGGCGGGGACTACTCCCCTAGCGCCCCCGGCTAATGCAGCCCCAGGTATAGCGGATCCCCCTCGTACTATTTCTAGTACGAGGGGGCTTTGCTATGCCCGCACGTTATATCTTCCCTTGTCAGAATGTTTGGGGGCTCAATATTACCTGCGGATGGGGCCGTTTTCATTTACACTTGAGTGTGTGTTCTACGGTGAACACCCTTGTCCACTCACTTTATAAAGGAATATTGTGTTGAAAATTCACACCGCGACCGCTGGTGTTCTTGCGGGTGCTCTGCTGCTGACTGGTTGCTCTTCGTCTGTTCGCGCTCCGAAGCCTGCGCCTTCTGCGTCATCGTCGACGTCTGTTTCTGCCAGCCCTTCGGTTTCAGCTACTCCTAGTTCTTCTCCGACGCCGAGTGCGTCTGCGACTCCTTCGGAGTCTCCTACCCCGACGGTAACCCCGTCTCCGGTTCCGACTACTGAGGCTCCCGTGCAGGCACCGGCTACTGAGGCACCTTCCGCGGAGGCGCCGGCGGCTCCGGTTTCTGAGGCTCCCGCGCAACAGGCTGAGCCTGTTCAGCAGGCGCCGGTAGCTACGGAGGCGCCCGTCCAGCAGGCGCCCGCGCAGGCTCCGGCGGCTGAGGCTCCCGCGCAGCCGGTTCAGCAGGCTCCTGCGCGGTCGAGTGTTTACTACGAAACATGCGCTGATGCTCGTGCGGCTGGTGCGGCGCCCCTGCATCGTGGCGAGCCGGGTTACCGCCCGGGTCTAGATAAAGACGGTGACGGTGTGGCGTGCGAGCCGAAGAAGAAGCGCTAGGCTTCCGTCTGCCCTTATAGCGAAGCCCCCTCGTACTATTTCTAGTACGAGGGGGCTTCGTCATATCAGCCTCGTTCTGTCAGCTCAGCCGGTGAGGTTAGCGCGGCTGGTAGGCGCGGGCACGCTCAGCACGAGCACGGCGCGCCTCCGCATCCTGCAGGACCGGCACCAGCATACGCACCAGCTGGCCCATACCGCGCAGCACCAAATTCAGCCACAAACCCACAGACCACACCGCCGCCACACGCGGATGCCCCGTGCGCATCCACCGCACACCCAGAAAAGACAGCGAGTAATACAGCAGAAGCAGCAGCGACTCACGGAAGCGGTGCACCTGCCGAAGGAGAGGGTTCTGAGGAAGCTTCATCATGCCTCCCAGTATACCCACCGGAACCCCTCGCCGGGTCTCCCCCGCACTACCCGTAATAGTCGCGAATCGTCACCGTCTTCAACCCGCGCCGATCCAACAACGCCCGAATACGGTCCAGCTCAGACACCACACCCCGATAATTCAAATGCCCAATCACAATATGCTGAGCCAACGCATACTTCTCCGCATAGGCATACACCTCAGCCGAAGAAATATTAGACGAATCCGCCAACGACCCGTACCACAGAACCGGGCGCGTAAAACCACACGACGCCGCAGCCGCCAACACGCGCGCATCATAATACCCGTACGGCGGGCGGAAATACGGCTTCGAAGACACCCCAAAAAGCCGCCTAATCTCCTCATCATTACGGGTCAATTCCTGAACAATCTGCTCATCCGTCAGGCTCGTCAACGCCGCATGACTATACGTATGGTTCGCAATCTGCAACTGGCCGCTCTTCACCAGCGGCAACAACAGGTCACGATGCTGCCTAAACGCCGGGTACTGACCGTTGATAAAGAAGGTGAGGCGCGTGCCGGTACGGCGGGAAAACTCCGCGTAGGCGCGTACCACCTCCGGATCGGCGCCGTCATCGACCGTCCACGCAATATACTTGCCCTCACCGGGCAGGCCGGTCTGCGGGCCGGTCCAGGCACGAGCTTCGGGAACCGGGTTCGACGAGGTCGCAGTCGCAGAAGCGGTCTGAGATGCCGCGGCGGTCGGGGATGGGGTACCCGTTGCGGAGCCAGATGCGGAAGGGGTAGCCGCCGAGCTTGCCGAAGGGGTCGAAGAAGGGCTTGCCGAGGCGCTACCCGACGCACTACCGGACGGGCTGCTCGATGGGGTGTTCGACGGGGTGCAACCGGTGAGGCCAAGACCCAGCACTCCGAAGCTCACCGCGCCCAGACCAAAGGTACTAACGTGTCGTAAGAGTTCCCGTCGCCCCATGGAGGCGCGGGCAGAGGCACCCGCCACCGCCCGGTCAGCGGTGGGGTCAGTAATAGCGGATTGACGAGGAGCGATAGGTGTTTCTGAGTGTGGAACAGTGTTCATATTACGAGTGTATGATGAGACCACTGTTAGCTATCGAAAAATTCAAAATATTACTTAATGATTAACAACTGCGCTATTAAAGAACCTCTACGTACTTTCAGTCCACTCACTCACCGAAGACCACGCTCAGCGCACTAAGCTACCCCCGCCAGGCAATCCAGGTACAGCTACAGCGCAAGGTGCAGCTCTAGGTAAGCACAGCAAGGCCCCTCCCCCAGAACGCGTTCACAACGCGCCCTGGAAAGGGGCCTCAATATATAAAGTTCACGCAATCGTACTGCCAAGTACGCAGATACGATCAAGTACGCGGAGTGAAACCTACTCGGACTCCGAAGCTACCGGCTGCTGCGCCTCAGCAGGATACTCTGCCTCAGCAGGCTCCAGTGCATTCAGTGCCTCCAGCGCCGCCGCCTCAGCCGCTTCTTCGGCGTCCGCCTCAGCCACACGCTCAGCATCCGACTCAGCAGAAGTCACCGCCGCCGGGTTCGTCAGAACCTTCACACCCATGCTGCGCAGCGCATCCGTGTTCGTGATCGTCTCGTCATTATCAATCAGGTACACCTTGTACCCATCATTCCGCAGGCGACGCATCAGCTCCAGGAGCATGCTCTGAGCAACCTCATCCACCGCGTACACGCGAGTCACATCCAGGGCAACCTTGGAACCCTCCATCGGGGATTCCACAATCTCACGAATCACACGCTCCACACCCGCAAAACGGATACGGCCCTGCAACTGAATCAGGCGCATAGACTCATCGCCCGAACCGATCTGGTAGTTCGCGCGCAACGCCGAACGAGCCACGGTCGGCACGTTCATCACGTGCATGCCCATGTCATCAGAGAACTGCTCGAACAGCTCCACGCCGCGCACACTGTTACCGTGACCGTCCAGACGCGGCGAGAACGTCGCCACACCCAGCTGACCGGGCACCGCACCAATAATGCCGCCGCCCACGCCGCTCTTCGCCGGCACACCCACCTGGGTCGCCCAGTCACCCGCAGAGTTATACATGCCGCACGTGAACATGACGCTCAGCACCTGACGCACCACAGTCTTAGGAACCACCTGCTCACCCGTCACCGGATGCACACCATAGTTCGCCAAAGTCGCCGCCATCAGCGCCAAATCCTTAACCGTCACCATCAGCGAGCACTGGCGGGTATAACCCTGCACCGCCACAGTCGGGTCACCGGTCAGGATGCCGTGGCCGCGCAGCATGTGCGCAATCGCGTAGTTGCGGTGCGCGTGCTCCAGCTCAGACTCGTACACGCGCTCATTCACCGACAGGCGGCGACCCGCAAACGCAGACAGACCAGAAATGACGCGCTCCATGCGCTCGCCCTGAGTCGCACCGGGAGGACCAACCAGCGAATGGGTGGTAATCGCGCCCGCGTTAATCATCGGGTTCAGCGGCTTACCGGAGCCGTCCTCCAGGGACAGCTCGTTGAACGGCTCACCGGAAGGCTCCACGCCCACCTTCGCAAGCACGTCATCATAGCCGCGGTCCGCGAGCGCCAGGGCGTACACGAACGGCTTAGAAATCGACTGAATTGTGAACTCCACATCGGAGTCACCGGCGGCGTACTGCTCACCGTCAACCATCGCAATAGACGCGGCGAGCTTGTCCGGGTCCACGGCGGCAAGTTCCGGAATATAGTTTGCCAACTCACCGGAGGTATCAGAAGCGACCGACTCGAGGGTCTCGGTCAGGTAAGTGGCAATAGGTGAATGCATAGTGTTCCGTATCTGCTGCTAATCGTGGTTGTTCTCGTCAAAAATCTATGGATGCGCCCGCCCGCTGTTCCGTTTCAGCTATTCCGTTTCAGCTGGGCTGAGGCGCTCATCGTTGCAGGCTACCGCGGCTACCAAACTAAAGAGTCTGCCAGCGGGCCTGTCAAAGTGTGTGGGTGAGGAGCACCTTTTGCTCCCTAAAGAGTGTATCTTTTGCGTGTTGAAGCCACCAAATATAACGGTCACTTCTCCCCCGCTATTTCAGGCTCTGGTACCTGTTCTGGCTTGCCGTTTTCTGCCGTAATTTACCGCGGCGGGCAGAACTGCCTGCGAAGTCCCGGCAAAACCTACGGGCACAGCCTAGGGGTGGCGAATCGAATCCGGCTCACGACCACCCAGCTCGGCGGTCTCCAGCTGGAAGGTCGAGTGCTCAACCGACACCTCAAAATGGCTCGCCACACACGAACGGATATGGTCCAGAATCGTCACCGCAGACCCGTCATGGAAGCATGAATCGGCAACCACCACGTGCGCGGTCACCACTGGCAGACCGGTCGCCACCATCGAGGCGTGCACATCGTGCACCTCTACAACGCCGTCAACGCGCAGCATGTGCTCACGCATCGCGTCCAGGTCCAGGCCGTCCGGGGTAAACTCCATGAGCACCGCCGTGGTCTGCTTCATCAAACGTACTGCACGCGGCACAATCAGCGCCGCAATGAATAGACCCGCCAGGGCATCCGCCTGGTAGAAGCCGGTCAGCCAAATCACGATAGCCGCCACAATCACGCCCAGCGAGCCCAGGGCGTCATTGAGCACCTCCAGGAACGCGGCACGCATATTGAAGTTCGCGTTCCTCGCCGTAGCCAGCACCGCAATACCAATAGCGTTCGCCACCAGGCCAACCACACCAAAGATCAGCAGCTCGGTGCCGGGCACCTCCGGCGGGGCGAACAGGCGATGCACACCCTCCACCGCCGTGTAGATACCCACCGCCAGCAGCAGCACCGACTGCCCGAGGGCGGCAAGCACCTCAATGCGGCGGAAACCCCACGTACGGCGGGACGTTGCCGGGCGCGTCATCAGCGAAGCCGCCGTGAGCGCCACCAGCAGTCCGGACGCGTCCGTAATGGCGTGCGCCGTATCGGTCAGCAGGGCAAGACTTCCGGTGACCAACGAACCAATCGCCTGCGCCAACACAATAACGACCGCCAGACTGAACGCAATCAGCAGGCGCGGACGCATCGAGGCGGCGTCCTCCGGGCTCGGGGCATGCGAATGGTCGTGGTGATGCCCGTGATGCCCGCCGTGGCCGTGATGTGCGTGCGCTCCCATGAGTGACTCCTCAACTATGAACTGTGTTGTTGACTATCGAGAGTTATCGGCAGATAGCAAAATCGCCCGATTCACAAGAACCGGGCGACAAGCTCCTCAACCGAGGAAAACGTGGAGATAAGGGGACTCGAACCCCTGACCCCCTGCATGCCATGCAGGTGCGCTACCAGCTGCGCCATATCCCCATATTCTGTTAGTGACCTCAACGAGGCAACATGAATATATTACACACACCACGGACAGCGATGCAAACCAGCGCACCCAAAAATCCAAAAAGTTCCCGGCGGGTAAGCCAAAGGCTAAGCAAGAAGGGCGGACCCCGCGGCACCATACAGCGCCAGCAGAGCCCACCCCTCATCAGCTAAAAATCAAGCAGAAGCCTATGCCTCATCCTGAGCGGGAATGATGCGTGCAGCATCTTCCTCAGTCTCACCCTCAATGTCGAAGGGAGCCTCGTTCTCAACCCCCAGCTCAATACGCGGGGCCTCAGCCCACAGACGATCCAGAGCGTAGAACTCGCGGTCCTCCTCATGCTGAACATGCACGACAATATCGCCGAAGTCCAGCAGAATCCAACGACCCGAGGAACGACCCTCACGGCGGACAGGCTTCAAGTCAGCCTGCTCACGCAGAGCGTCCTCAACCTCATCCGCAACAGCGTTCACGAGGCGCTCATTGTGGGCAGAAACCACCAGGAAGCCATCAATCAGACCCATCGCGTCGGATGCATCCACAGCGAACAGGTTCGTTCCCTGCTTCTCCTCCGCAGCGCGGGCGGCAATGCGCAGAGCCTCAATCGAGGACTGTGCAGCAGTCATATTTTCCTTCCTTGCCGGCAGAACACCCGCCGGCAGCACCCGCAACAGGGGTGCATTGTTCACGGCCTACTTAGGGCCAAAAATCATAATCAGACCAACAACGACCAGGGCGAGCAACAGCACAATCCACAGCCACGCCAGGGAGGCCTTCTGCGCAGGCTGCAGAACCTCTTCAGCCTTCTCAACAGCGCCCTTAGAAGCGGACTCCTTGGAAGCCTCAGCGGAAGGTACCGGAGCAGACTTGGACTCAGCAGACTTGGACTCGCCGTCTTCTGCGGCTTCCTCAGACTCTTCAGCGTCCTCGGTAACCTCTTCAACCAGAGCAGCCGACTCTTCGGGATCCTGACGATCCACCATGCGCTGCAGCAGCTCCTCCACCTCATCCGGGCTCAGAGCAACAGTCGGGTCGCCGTCCACCGAATCCACGGTATCCCCTGCGGAGGCGCTATCCAGCACGCTCAGGTCAAGACCCTGCGCGTCCACCGCGCTCACGCGGGTGGGCAGCTCGTCAGCAGACTCTTCAACCTCAGCAATCTCAACGGCTTCTTCCTCAATGGAAGCAACCTCGGTCTGCTCAGCCTCAACGTCAGAGCTGTCCAGCTCCTCAACTTTCGGCTCATCGCGCACCAAGTACTGGTGCAGCTCGGGTTCCGGCTTCTCCTCCTTAACCACGGCAATGACCGGGATCGAAGAAGTCATCGGGTTATCCACCGCGGAGGGGCTAGTCGCATCCACACGGTTCTGCGCGATCTCTTCGGGGCGAAGAACACGCAGGCTACTGGTCAGAGGAGCAGGCTCGTGCAGCTTCTCCTCATCGTTCGCCTCAGTGTCAATCTTGCCCTGAGCCGCCAACGCCGCAAAACGACGCTGAACAGCCAAAACCTGCGGGTCAATAGCGTCCGTATGAATCACGGAGCCCATGTTCGCAACAGGCTTCGCGGGCTCACCGCGGCGGTTCGCACGCAGGTACTCGGCAACTTCTTCACGGTAACGGGCAAGACGGCGCGGACCCATCACCTTAGTAGGCGGCGGCACCTCAATGCCGTCCTCGGTCACGTACGTCTCGTAGAGGTACGCTTCGTCCTCGCTATAGGGCTTCGAACCCGTAGCTTCACTCATGTGTTCCCTCATTATTCGTAGATTGGGGTGCCTGCCCAGACTCATCTTTCACGTGAGGCAAGCCGTCACGGTACGCCGTCAAAGCGTCCTTCTTGTACAGGCCGTACTTAGCAATGTACTGCACCACACCATCCGGCACCAGGTACCAGATGGGGGCATCTTCAGCTGCGCGGCGACGAATATCGGTCGAAGAAATCGCCATCGCAGGAATCTTCAGGGTCGTAATATGACGACCCTCAGCCAGCGGCGGATCCAGCTCATGATCGGGGCGGGTCACGCCCACAAAAGTCGCCAAATCCCACAGCTTATGGGCATTGCGCCAGGTCATAATCTGGCTGATCGCGTCCGCACCGGTAATGAAGAATAGGTCAGCATCCGGGCGCAGGGCGCGCAGCTCGTTAAGCGTATCAAAGGTGTAGGTGGCGCCGCCACGGTCAATATCAATACGGCTCACCGTAAAACGAGGGTTCGACGCGGTCGCAATCACCGTCATCAGGTAGCGATGCTCAGCGTCACTCACGTGCCGCTCCCCCACCTTCTGCCAGGGCTGACCGGTCGGAACGAAAACGACCTCGTCCAGGTCGAACACGGCGGCAACTTCACTAGCCGCCACCAGGTGTCCGTGGTGAATCGGGTCAAAGGTTCCACCCATCACGCCCAGACGCACCCGACCGGGGGTACGCGGGGGAATAGACTCGGTGCTCGGGGCACCAAAATCAAGGTGAACAGGCTGGTCAGTCACAAATGCCGTCCTTGCTGGGGCAGAGACCGCACCACGGCAACTTAAAGAGCCACCACAGGTGCGGATGCGGGCAGGTACACAGAAGGTACGCAACACCGAAAACGGTGCCCGCGTACATTCCCCTCTATGCTACCTGCTTACGGTCAAAAAAACCGAAATGACGGGGGGTGAGCTAAGCCGCCAGTGGAATACCCAGCCAGCACGCCCGACCACAGGTTCACCGCAGGCTCACCCGCATGTTCCAACACACACATCCGGCGCGAGAGACAACCGCACAGCACACAAGAAAGTGCCGCGCACCGGGGCAAACCCCGGTGCGCGGCACCATTCACTGTCTAGGCAACAGCTGTCTAGGCAACAGCTAACGCTTCAGCTATTAGTCCTCGACGTTCGGCATGTCGATATTCTCGTCGACCTTGCCTTCCTTCAACTTCTTGCGGTACTCAACCGACTCGGTCCACACGCCTGCAACACGCTCGGACTCCAGCTCGGCACGAGCCTCCGCCTTCGCGTCCATACGCTCCTTGTACTCCACACGCTTCTGCGCACGAGTCGGGCGAATGAGCTCTTCCAGACGAGCGTCCGTACCACGCGGGGAGGACAGCAACTCAGCGCCACCGACCATGGTCGGCTCCCAATCGAAGATCACCGAGTTGTCGTTCTCACCAATCACCACGGCGTCACCGGCACGAGCACCAGCCTTGAACAGCTCATCCTCAACGCCCAGGCGCGCCAGGCGGTCCGCCAGGTAGCCGACAGCCTCATCATTATTGAAGTCAGTCTGCTGAATCCAACGCTCAGGCTTCTCACCAATCACGCGGAACAGCGGCTCAAGGTTACGCTCCTCGCGGCGAATAGTGAACTCCTGCTTCTTCTTACCGCGGAAGCCCTTCGGGCGAACCACAGGAGCCTCAACAACCACGCGCTCCGCTTCCTTCTCGGCAGCGGCACGAGCCACGCGGTCCTCCTCCACAAGCTTTGCCATCGCAAAGATCAGGGACTTCAGACCCTCATGGGAAGCAGTCGAAATCTCGAAGACCTTGAAGCCCATCTCCTCAAACTCGGGGCGAACAAACTCAGCCAGCTCACGAGCCTCAGGAACGTCAATCTTATTGAGCACCACAATCTGCGGACGCTCATGCAGCGGCACGGTCACACCCGCAGTCGGGTCAACCTCGTAGTTCTGCAGCTCGCCGCGGATCACCTCAAAGTCACTAATCGGGTCACGGCCCGGCTCCAGGGTCGCACAGTCAATCACGTGCACCAGAGCCGAAGAACGCTCCACATGGCGCAGGAAGCGGTGACCCAGACCGCGACCCTCCGAAGCGCCCTCAATCAGACCCGGAACATCCGCAACGGTGTAGCGAACATCGCCCGCCTGCACCACACCCAGGTTCGGGATCAAAGTGGTGAACGGGTAATCAGCAATCTTCGGACGCGCCGCAGAAATCGCAGCAATCAACGAAGACTTACCCGCCGACGGGTAACCCACCAGAGCCACATCCGCAATGGACTTCAGCTCCAGAACAATATCAGCCTCTTCACCAGGGGTGCCCAACAGAGCAAAACCGGGAGCCTTACGCTTAGCCGAAGCCAACGCAGCATTACCCAGACCGCCCATACCGCCACGGGCAGCAACATACTCGTCGCCCACACGCAGCAGGTCAGCCAAAACATTACCCTCGCGGTCCTTCACCACAGTACCCTGCGGCACGGTCAGAATCAGGTCCTCACCGTTGAAGCCGTGGTGCATATCGCCACGACCAATATCGCCATTCGGGGCGTGCTGGTGCGGGCTGTGGTGGTACTCCAGCAGGGTCGTGGTCTGGTTATCCACGCGCAGAATCACCGCGCCACCATTACCACCGTTACCGCCGTTAGGGCCGCCCAGGGGCTTAAACTTTTCACGTCGCACGGAGACGCAGCCGTTACCTCCGCGACCGCCAGATACATGCAAGACCACGCGGTCCACGAATTCTGCCACGGGTTCTCCTTATCTTGGAAAATCTTCACTTCGCCACCGCACGGCACACACCAATCATGCTGCGGATGCGGTAGCAGGCGCGACCGGGTTGGGGTGCGCCTCATCGTGGAGCCCAGCACGGGCATCCACGGCATTCGAGGTCATAGCGAGAGGGGGTAGACTAACGCCTACCCCCTCTGCCCTAGCGGTGAGTATTACTCAGCTGCTGCCAGGATGTTAACGACCTTGCGGCCCTTGCGGGTACCGAATTCGACGGTGCCTGCTGCCAGAGCGAACAGGGTGTCGTCGCCACCGCGGCCAACGTTCAGGCCGGGGTGGAAGTGGGTGCCGCGCTGGCGAACGAGAATCTCGCCTGCGTTGACGGACTGGCCGCCGTAGCGCTTAACACCGAGGTACTGGGGGTTCGAGTCACGGCCGTTACGGGTGGAGCTTGCGCCCTTCTTGTGTGCCATTCTGTATGCCTACCTTAGGGTTGAATTCCGGTCGTTTCGATTACGCGTTGATAGCGGTAATCTTGACGGTGGTCAGCTCGGCGCGGAAGCCCTGACGCTTCTTGTAACCGGTCTTGTTCTTGTACTTCTGAATAACGATCTTCGGACCGCGCAGGTCCTCAACCTTCTCAGCAACAACCTTGGCGGAAGCCAGGGACTTTGCGTCAGCGGTGACCTTGTCACCGTCGACGAGCAGCAGCACGGGCAGCTCGATGGTGCTGCCGGGCTCGCCTGCAACACGGTCAAGGGTAACGAGGTCGCCTACGGAAACCTTCTCCTGGCGGCCGCCAGCGCGTACAATCGCGTATGCCACTATGGGACTCACTTTTCTCGACAACTTGCTTCTTGAATCTCACACGAATGAGCAGCCTGCGCTTTCATTGCTGTGCGCCCTCCCCCGCCAGTCGAATGACCGCGAACAAGGAGGAACGGCCCGTGCGTTCCGGCGGGATTGCCCGCCGAAGCCAACACGCGAGGCTCACCGGTGGTGTCTCTCTCCCGTACGTTCCAAACTCAGCCGAATACTCGACCGCGCCGAAGACGATGCGGGTGGGAGCGGTGTCTCCCGCTGGCCCTGCGTCGATAGGGCTTCACTGAGATAAACACCAGTCCTTAAGGATACGGCATGATCTACGCGCCGCGCAATAGATCATTTCACGGATTATCCGCAGACACCACGTGATGCTCCTCTAATACTGCACCGCACTCTTAGTAGCGCCTTTAAAATGACGCAGCACACGCACAGAAAAAATAGCCTCGGTAGGGAAGTTCCGGCTCGCCCTACCGAGGCTATCTCATATACACACACCATCGGATTTCCGATGATCGGAAGCTAAAGACTAGTCGTCCTTACCTTCACGCTTAATGTCGGCAGCAGCAACGCCAATGCCGAACAAGACAGGGGCCGAAGCGTCATCAGACACCGGAGTCACATCCGCAACAGAAGCGGAAGCAACCACGGAACCCTCAGCACGCTCGGAAGCGTCCACGGTCACGACCTGAGCACCGGCACCGGCGCTCGAAGCCGCACGGCGAGTGCGACGCTTACGCGGGGTCGAACCGGGCACCTGAACCGCAGGCTTCTGAGCCTCCTCAACCGGAGTCTCAACCACTGCGGGAGCTGCGCCCACCACACCGGTCACCGCCGGAGCACCAATCACGCCGGTCACAACCGTGCGAGACTCAGACTTCTCAACCTTATCAGCCTTTGCGGGTGCCTGCTCGGATGCCACGCTCTGCTCAGCTGCCTTCTCGGCGCGCTTCTCATCAGCGGCACGACGAGCACGGCGGCGGGACGCACGCGGAGTCTCGCGAACATCCTCAATGCGCAGGTCCTCACGCTCAACACGCTTGGACTCCTGAGCCTTCTGCACACCCGAGTTTACCTCAGCGGAGGTTGCCTCAGCGTTCTGCTGCTCACGGTCCTGGCGCTTGGACGAACGACGCTCCTCCGAACGATCCTCACGGCCCGAACGGAACGACTCACCCTCAGTGCGGGCAAGACGGCCAGCCTTCTGAGAAGCACGAGCCTTCGCCTCGCCGGCGCGAATCGCCTCGAAACGATCCGAAGAGCGGCTAAAGCGCGGGTCGAGCTCCGGGTCAACGTGGTGCTCGTCCTCCAGCGCACCCGCGCCGGAATCCTCCACTGCGGCAATATCCGCATCGGTCAGCTCGCGGCGCTTACGGTTACGAGAAGACTTCTTCTCGCCACGCTTGGACGAACGACGCTCTTCCGAACGTTCCTGGTCAGAACGCTCCTCAGCAGAGTCCTTCGAGGAATCCTCAGCGGACTCCTCCACGCGGTCGAACGCGCTCGCCAGCTGCTCCAGGGAGAAACCGCCCTGCTCACCAATCCAGTTGCCCTCGGTGACCTCAGCGACCTTGTCCTCACGCTGAGCAACCTCCGCGTGAGCCTGCTCGCTGGCAGCCTCGGCAATACCCTGAATCTCCTGCTCAAGCGAAAGCTCAGCGGTCTCCGCGCGGCGCGAACGCTTGCGGCGCTTACGCTTCTTGCGGGTCGAAGCAGTCTCCTCCGAAACATCCTCACTCTGAGCGGATGCGGCAGCCACCGCAGCCATAGCGTTACGGCGCTCAGCCTTCTTCGACTCCAGAGCATCCTGCTTCTGCTGGTCACGAGAATCCTCGCGGGCAGCGGCACGGCTACGCTTACGGTCATTACGCTCATGGCGGTGGATGTAATCCGACGCGCCACCGCTACGACCGCTCAGCGGCTGATCGTGAACCACCAGGCCACGACCGGCACACTGCTCACAGGGCTCCGAGAAGACCTCCAGCAGACCGGTGCCCAGGCGCTTACGGGTCATCTGAACCAGACCCAGCGAAGTCACCTCAGCCACCTGATGCTTGGTACGGTCACGGCCCAGGCACTCAATCAGGCGACGCAGAACCAGGTCACGATTCGACTCAAGCACCATGTCAATGAAGTCAATGACAATAATGCCGCCAATATCGCGCAGACGCAGCTGACGGACAATCTCCTCAGCAGCTTCCAGGTTGTTCTTGGTGACAGTCTCTTCCAGGTTGCCGCCGCTACCGGTGAACTTACCGGTGTTCACGTCCACCACAGTCATGGCTTCGGTGCGGTCAATCACCAGCGAACCACCCGAAGGCAGGTACACCTTACGGTCCAGTGCCTTCGCCAGCTGCTCGTTAATGCGATAGTGGTCGAAGAGGTCATCCGCTGAATCCCACTTCTGCAGGCGGGAGACCAGGTCCGGCGCCACGTACGTCACGTACGCTTCAATGGAATCCCACGCGTTCTCGCCCTGAACGATCATCGCGGTGAAGTCCTCGTTGAAGACATCACGCACGGTCTTAATCATCAGGTCGGGCTCCTGGTAGAGCATCTCCGGAGCCAGCACCTTGCGGGAGTTAGCCTTCTCCTGAATCTCTTCCCACTGCGCACGCAGACGGTTAATGTCGTGGGTCAGCTCCTCTTCAGAAGCACCCTCCGCCGCGGTACGAACAATTACGCCAGCACCCTCGGGCAGCTTGTCCTTCAGAATCTTCTTCAAGCGAGCACGCTCGGTGTCGGGCAGCTTGCGGGAAATACCGGTCATCGAACCACCCGGCACGTACACCAGGAAGCGACCGGGCAGAGAAACCTGGCTGGTCAGGCGGGCACCCTTGTGACCAATCGGGTCCTTGGTGACCTGCACCAGAACCGAATCGCCGGGCTTCAGGGCGTTCTCAATCTTGCGGGGCGCACCGTCCAGACCGGTGACATCCCAGTTGACCTCGCCCGCGTACAGCACAGCGTTGCGGCCGCGTCCAATGTCAACAAACGCAGCTTCCATGGACGGCAGAACGTTCTGAACCTTACCCAAGTACACGTTGCCGATTAGGGAATCCTGCTGGGTCTTGGACACGAAGTGCTCAGCCAGCACGCCGTCCTCAAGCACACCAATCTGGATGCGGCCGTCCTTCTGACGAACCAGCATCTGACGGTCCACAGACTCGCGGCGAGCCAGGAACTCAGCCTCAGTCACGATGTGGCGGCGGCGGCCCAGGGAGCGGGACTCGCGGCGGCGCACACGCTTCGCCTCCAGGCGGGTAGAACCGCGCACACCAGTCACAGTGTTGGATGCGTGAGAGTCAGCCAGGCGCGGCGCACGCACCTTGGTGACGGTCTCAACCTCATCATCGACGCCGCCCTCAATCTCAATATCTTCGGTACCGCGGCGACGGCGACGGCGACGGTGGCTCGTCACCTCAGCCTCAGCGGCAGCCTCCTCGCGGCGGCGCTCCATGCGCTCCTTACGCTTCTGCTCCTCGGCAGCGGCACGGCGTGCCTCACGCTCCAGCTTGGCGGCAACAGCGAGCTCGCTCAGCTCCTCCGGCTCGGGTGCCATGAACAGCGGCATCGCACCCATGGGGGTACGCGAGCGCAGTTCCTGCAGCTTTTCGCGCTGCAGGTCGCTAATGGTCTTTACGGGCTCGGAAGCCTCTGCGGGCTCCTCGGCAGGTGCTTCAGCTGCGGACTCCTCAGCAGACTCTTCTGCTACGGGCTCTTCTGCTGCAGACTCTTCTGCGGCGGGTGCCTCAGGTGCAGCTTCTTCAGTTGCGGATTCCTCAGCAGCTGCAGCAGCCTCGGCGGGCTGCTCTGCGGCAGGCTCTTCAGCGGGAGCTTCAGCCTTCTCAGCCGGTGCGGGGGTTACGACCTCAACCTTGGCGGTCTCTTCCTTCACCTCAACGGCAGACTCAGCAGCGGGCTCAGCCGCCTTCTTCTCAGCAACCGGCTCAACAGACTCAGCGGCGGGGGCAACAACTTCCTCCACCTTCGCGGTCTTCTCAACGGTCTCAACCTTAGCGGTCTTCTCCACGACAGCAGGCTCAGCCGCCTTCTTCTCAGCAGCCTCAAACAGGCTATCCAGAGTAGAAGCAACCTCGGTCTCAGACGCAGCGGGAGCGGCAACCTTCGGTGCCGGCGCGTGCTTAGCCTTAGCGTTACGCAGGTTGGTCAGGCCAGCAGCAATCGCCTCATCCAGGGGAACCTCAGGAGCCTTCTCCTTCTTCGGGCGACCCGGACGGCGGCGCTCAGTACCCTGCTGGGCGTCAGAGCTCTCACGAACATTCTTACGCAGAGTTTCACGGGTCTCTGCAGAGGCGTTCTTCTCCTCCGCGAGGGCGTTCAGCGCCTCAAAAACCCCAAGTTCGACGTTCTTCTCGTCAGACATTAATCTTCTTTCGTTACACCCTGCTCCGCACCGCAAGGATTTTAACAGCGCGCATACAGCGCAAAGCCTAGTTGCTGTCACCGCGGCTCAAGCCTCACCCTACGGTGCGCGTTCATTGGCGCTACCGGGCACTATCTCGTTCAGTGCTTCTGCCGTAGGGGGCGAGCGGGCGGAACGCAGAGCGCGCCGCGACGGTCACAGCCACCTCGCTCTCGAGCACGGCACGCTCACACCCTTCCTGGGTGCCCTGCCGGTCTTCGGGTTTCTTCGCCGAGGCGGGCGGCCCGCGCGGTGCGACAGTTATGCTCCGCGGCTTATAGCCGGCGCTCTTCGGGTACTCTCCCTCGATGCGTTGGTGGGGATCTTTATGCGCGTGCGGGGCGCACAAGACACCGTGTTCCATTATACCCGGTAGAGGGTACCTCTAAGCCACCCCGCCCATCCTATCTGGGCTCCACCTCCCGGCAGGATGCGCGGGCACATTACCGCGGGCACGCTGCGGCGGGCGCATGGCGGGTACAGCAAAGCCGGGCGTGCCACTACGCACCACCCGGCTTCAAAAACTTTCAGAGGAGGGGCTAGTCCAGACCCAGCTCCGCATCGCGCGCCTCACGAGCCTGCTGAGCAAGCTTCGGGTCGGTCGGCAGGTACTCCGGACCGGAACCGGTCGCAAACGGAACACCCAGAATGAAAACAAACGGAGAAACAACCAGCAGAATCACCCACAGCAGCGAGAAGTGACCGGCAGTCAGCAACAGCAGGGCAGTCAGAAAAATAACAGCAGCAGCGCCCATTGCGGCAATTCCGGCAGTCTTCACGGTTCTCCTCGAAGGGGTATCAAGAATCTAGTGTCCAGCAGAACGGCAGACAGTCAACGCCGCAGGCAAAACCCGCGGACGGCTCCGGCTGACGCCGCTCAAGAATATACCTGACCATTATACGCACCCGCGCCGCCTCCCCGCTGACTTCACGGCTCGGGTCACCGGCGCCTCCCCCGCTACCCGGCGCAACTAGCCCGGCGTATTCTGCGCGGCGCCCCAGCCCGGCATATTCTGCGCAACCTCACCCGCCCGCAGACGCAACAACGCCCCGGCACCAACAGGCACCGGGGCGTTGACAGTTCGGGGCATCAGCCCTCAACTGCTTAGCGCATCATATTCACAATGACCTCAAAGAAGCGGATCACAATAATGCCGAAAATCAGGATCAACCACAGGCTAATCGCAAACCACGACCAGCCGCGAGCGCTCTCACGCATCGACTGCGACGCCGGAATAACACCCGCCGAAATATTGCGGACCGTAGTCTTCACAAAAAGCGTGATGGTCATAACCCACACGATCATGCAGAACAGGCACAGGGCGTTAATCTGGAACGTCGTCTGGTACCACAGCCACATAATGAACGCGGTTGCCGCAGCCAGACCAATGTTCATGCACACCCAGAACCACTTCTTAAACTGTGCGCCCGCCATGATTGCGGCACCGATAGTCACCACAATCGAGAAGCCCACCAGACCAATGAACGGGTTCGGGAAGCCGAAAGCTTCCGCCTGAGGGGTGCGCATCACCGTGCCGCAGCTGAGCAGGGCGTTGATATCGCAGACCGTGGAGTGGCCGGCATCAATGTAAATCTGCAGGCGCTCGTACACCAGAATCGCTGAAGAAATGAGTGCGATCAGGCCAGCGCCAACCAGCCAGAATCCGAGCTGTCGGTCTGAGTAGCCGCCCGGGGTTCCCGCGTGCCCGTGCTGCGCTTCTTTTGCAGCGTGGGTGGGCTCGGTAGTACTCGATGCGGCGGTACTCATACGACTCCTTTAGATAGTGTTTTACGGTGATACTTACCGGCGCGGCATAGTCAGCACCCCGGAAGCGGTACCCCATTTATCCTAGCCTCTCACACCACCAAATGGCACACCATCAGCCTATATGTTCCGTTTTATGACGTGCTATTTTACGCAGATGGGTGCGTTTTTTGGGCTTTTTTGGGGCACTTTCAGGGCTCGTTCCGGGCACTTTCGGGGCGTCTTGAGCACGCGAAAACCCCCGGGAGGCGCCCGCAATTCAGCGGCGGGCGGAACCTTCCGAGGGTTTCAACGGGATATTTCTAGGGCTTTATCCGGGGCATGACTTAGGGCGGTATTACCTAGGGCAGCGGGTGGGTGTACGACTCATCAAAGAACAGCTGCTCCAGCTCCACCGCGCGGCTAAAGAACTCGCGGGCACGCTGCGCATCCGACGGGCCCACACGGTCCAGTTCGCGGCGCAGGAAATCAACCAGCTCACGGAACTCCGGGTAGTCGTGCAGGGTAATCCACTCGTGGTGCACAAAAGATTCGGGACGCTTGGCGGGAGCCTTCGACGCCCAATCCAGGTACAGGCCCTCGCAAACCACCAGCACCGACAGGATCGCCGCGTAGCTGCCGCTAGCCGCCGCGTCGAGGAAGAGACGCTTGAAGCCGGTGGTCGCCTCCGTATCGGGCATGGAATCACGCTGATGCTCAGTCACGCCGAGAGTTTCAAAACAACGCAGGAAGTAGGTGTTCTCATCGCCCGCAATCTCGCCGGCAAACTGCGCCAAGCGCAGGCGACCCGCGAGAGTATCAGCGTTAGCAATCGCGCCACCAATCAGGGCGAGGAAGGTATCGAGGAAACGGTAGTCCTGCACCAGGTACCCCGCCATGACCTGCGGGGCGATCGAGCCGTCAAAAAGCTCAGCAACAAAGCGGTGATTCGTGGCGGAAAGCCAGGTGTCGAGGTTCTCCTGGCGCAGCGTCTCCGTGAACGAATCGGTGCCAATCAAATCGGTGAAAGGTGCGGGCATGATGGGTGCCTTTCGCTATGTGGCATACCGTCGCTGGTATGCGTATGTGTGCGGGTGTGTTGGTGCGGCCTCAGACATTGGGGCCGGCGCCTCAGCGAATATAGCACCGTAACGCCAAGGCGTGCCCGGTTTTGCGCCCCCGGTGCCCACAAATTTTCGTTCTTTTCGATTTTTTGGATGGGTGAGGGCGGATGATGCCGGTCAAACTCGCACGATTGGGGTTAGGTGAGAGCCCATGGGAACACGTGAGAAATCATGCGTTCGAGTGGGACTATGAGGGCAAAGCACGAGGGCAGAGGCACGAAAAAACGGGGCACCACTCCCCCAGCCGGTAAAACCGACTAGGGGGCGGCACCCCGCCTCATGTCTGCAACCTCAACAGGTCGCTTTAGTGATCCGCATCGTCCTCAGAATCATCGTCACCGAAGAAATCATCGGTGTACGAATCGCCCAGCGGCAGACCCAGCGAATCCTCCAGCGAAGAACCCGCCGCAGACTCGCCACCCAGCTCAGCCATGATGCCGTCCAGCAGCTCATCCGGCTCAGCAGAGGCAGCCGCAGCCGCCGCGGCAGCCAGAGTCGAAGCCGACGCCGCACCCGCAGAACCCGTATAAGCACCCTCGGCGCCCAGCTCATCCGGCAGCTCCTCAGCCTCAGCGCCGGGGGTCTTCTCCTCCTCATGCGCCGCCAGCAGGGTACGTGCCTCACCAATGACCGTAATCGAACCGGTAATCAGCACACCCGCCGACTCCTGCTCAAAGAGGGCGTTCTCCATGGCGGTGGCAATCGCCTCGTCCAGGTGCTCAAACACCTCAATCGAGTCTTCGTCCAGACCCGCGTCCAGCGCCAGCTCGTGCAGACGCTCCGGCGCAATCGCACGCGGCGAATCCGACGCCGCCAAGTACAGTCGGAAGGTACCGTCAGAAGCGTCAACGTACTCTTCGCGCATGGTCTCAAACATGCCCAGAGCATCCTTCTCACCCAAAATACCGACCACGGAATGCAGGTGGGACAGCTTGAACGCCTCAGTCAGCGCAGCCGCGGACGCACGCACACCGTGCGGGTTGTGGCCCGCATCCAGGATGGTCAGCGGCTCGGTGCGCACAACCTCCAGGCGGCCCGGCGAGCGCACCGTCTCAAATGCGGTACGCACCACGTCCTCGGGTAGCTGACGCTGACCGCCGAAGAACGCCTCCACGGCGGCAAGAGCCACCACGGCGTTCTGCGCCTGATGTGCACCGTGCAGGGACAGCGGCACATCCGGGTACTCGCCCGCCAGTCCGCGCAGGGTCAGCAGCTGACCGCCGACCGCAAGCTCACGGGAGACAACGCCGAACTCCACGCCCTCAAAGGCGAAGGATGCTTCCTTCTCGCGGGCGGAGGCGAGCAACACGTCCGCCGCTTCCGGGTCCTGTACCGCAGAAACCAGGAAGCCGCCGGGCTTGATAATGCCGGACTTTTCGGTCGCGATCTCGGCGAGGGTTTCGCCGAGCATGTCGGTGTGGTCCAGACCGATCGGGGTGACCACGGAAACCACGCCGTCGGCAACGTTCGTGGAGTCCCAGGTGCCGCCGATACCGACCTCGAGCACCACCACGTCCACCGGCTCGTCCGCGAAAATCGCGAAGGCGAGCACGGTAACGGACTCGAAGAAGGTCAGGGCGGGCTCGCCGCGGGAGGTCATCTCTGCGTCCACAATCTGCATGTAGGGGGCGATTTCGTCCCAAATACGCACGAAGGTGGCGTCCGGTACGGGCGCGCCGTTAATGCAGATACGCTCGGTGACGCTTTCGAGGTGCGGGCTGGTAAAGCGGCCCACACGCAGGTCGTGGCCGAGCAGCAGCGCCTCAATCATACGGGCGGTGCTGGTCTTACCGTTCGTGCCGGTGATGTGGATGACCGGCGCGGCACGGTGCACGTCGCCGAGGATTTCGACGGCGCGCGCCACAGCGTCCAGGCGCGGCGCCATCTTGTTTTCGGGTGCTCGCGCCAGCAGTTCACCGTAGACCCGCTCCACGCCCTCGGGGTCGGGAATTGCGGGGTAATTCTTCTCGCTCATTGTTCTCCTCACTGGGATAGCCGGCCGGTGCCGGCAGGGGCCCACCGTGCGGCGGGATAACCGTGCGGCGGGATAGACGACGGGCCGCCCCGCCCAATCAAGGGGGCGGGACGGCCGTACGGTTCAGGCGTTTTATGCCTTGGCTACGCTAATGCTCAGCTCGGCTGCTTCGCTCAGCTGCAGGGACACGGCGAGGGTTTCACCGGTCACCAGTGCTTCGTTGGCGCGCAGGGCCGCCAGGGTTTCCTCCGGTGCCGCGATGCTCAGGTTGATGCGGTCCGCAACGTTCAGGTCGGCGTCCTTACGTGCCTGCTGAATAGCGCGGATGGTGTCGCGGGCGATACCCTCGGCAACCAGCTCGTCGGTCAGCTCAATGTTGAGGACCAGGAAGCCGCCGGGCAGAACCGCAGCCGCAGTGTGCTCAGCACCCTCAGCGTCAGCGGCAACCACGGTTGCCAGCTCGTATTCGCCCTCTTCCAGAGCCAGGCCGCCGTCCAGAGCTGCCACGCCGACCAGGACGGTACCGTCCTCGGTCACGGCCCAGTCACCGGACTTGGAAGCCTTAATAGCAACCTGCACCTGCTTGCCCAGGCGCGGACCTGCCGCACGTGCGTTGACCTTCAGCTGCTGGGAGATGCCGTAGTCGGCGGGGTCGACGGTGTCGGCGCTGACCAGCTCCACCTGGCGCAGGTTCAGCTCGTCCTCGACGATGTTCGCGAAGTACTCCGCGCCCTTCTCACCGAAAGCGGTACCCAGGGCAGCGAACTGCTCGGGTGCAATCGCCACGGTCATCTTCTGCAGCGGCTGGCGCACGCGGATCTTCTTTTCCTTGCGCAGTGCCGAACCGGCGGAGCAGACCTCACGCACGGTCTGCATGAGAGCCAGCAGGTCAGACTCATCAGCGAAAGCGGATGCCTCGGGCCAGTCAACCAGGTGCACGGAGCGTTCACCGGTGAGGCCGCGGTAGATTTCCTCGCTGCTGAGCGGCAGCAGGGACGCGGCGACCTTCGACACGGTCACCAGTGCGGTGTAGAGGGTGTCGAATGCGTCGGTGTCTTCGTTGAAGAAGCGCTCGCGGGAGCGGCGCACGTACCAGTTGGTCAGTGCGTCGGCGTACTGGCGCAGGGATTCGCAGGCGTTCCAGATGTCGTAGGAGTCCATCGCTGCGGTGACCTGCTCGATGAGTTCGCGGGTCTTGCCGAGGATGAAACGGTCCATCACGTGCTGCGAGTCGTACTTGAGCTTTGCGCTGTAGCCTTCGCCGTTGTTGGCGGCGTTAGCGTACAGGGCGAAGAAGTGGTAGACGTTCCACAGCGGCAGCATGACCTGGCGAACACCCTCGCGGATGCCCTGCTCGGTCACGATCAGGTTGCCGCCGCGCAGGATCGGGGAGGACATCAGGAACCAGCGCATCGCGTCGGAGCCGTCGCGGTCGAGGACCTCGGAGACGTCCGGGTAGTTACGCAGGGACTTGGACATCTTCTGACCGTCCGAGCCGAGCACAATACCGTGGCTGATGACGTTCTTGAACGCGGGGCGGTCGAAGAGCGCGGTCGCCAGTACGTGCAGCACGTAGAACCAGCCGCGGGTCTGACCGATGTACTCGACGATGAAGTCTGCCGGGTAGTGGTTCTCGAACCATTCCTGGTTCTCGAAGGGGTAGTGCACCTGTGCGTAGGGCATGGAGCCGGAGTCGAACCAGACGTCGAGCACGTCTTCCACGCGGCGCATGGTGGACTTACCGGTCGGGTCGTCCGGGTTCGGACGGGTCAGCTCGTCAATGTACGGGCGGTGCAGGTCGGGTTCGCCATCCTTGTTCAGGGGCAGTCGGCCGAAGTCTGCCTTGAGCTCTTCGAGGGAGCCGTACACGTCCATGCGCGGGTAGTTCGGGTCGTCCGAAACCCACACGGGGATCGGGGAACCCCAGAAGCGGTTACGGGAGATGGACCAGTCGCGTGCGTTCTCAACCCACTTGCCGAACTGGCCGTACTTCACGTTTTCCGGGATCCAGTTGATCTGCTTGTTCAGCTCGTACATGCGGTCCTTGAAGTCGGTGACCTTCACGTACCAGGAGGTGATTGCACGGTAGATGAGCGGGGTGCGGCAACGCCAGCAGTGCGGGTAGGAGTGCACGTAGGACTTCTCGCGGATCAGCACATCGTCTGCCTTGAGGGCGTTGATGATGGTGCGGTTCGCGTCGAATGCCTGCACGCCTGCAATCTCAGCCAGAGCGGTAGAGCCGGAGGCGGTAGGCTCGGCGAAGAGGTTCAGGAACTTTGCGCCTTCGTCGAGGGAGAGAATCACGGGGATGCCGTAGCCTTCACAGACCTTCTGGTCGTCTTCACCGTAGGCGGGTGCCTGGTGGACGATGCCGGTACCGTCACCGGTGGTGACGTAGTCAGCGACGAGGATCTGCCAGGAGGTTTCGGTGCCCCACTTTTCGGCGTCTGCGAAGTAGTCCCAGAGCGGGGTATAGCGCACGTGCTCGAGCTGGGAGCCGGTGTAGCGTGCGGTGACGGCTGCGTCTGCGTCCTTTTCGGGCTGGTCGCCTTCGTAGCCGAGGTCCTTGGCGTAGGAGCCGAGCAGCTCGGAGGCGATCAGGAAGGAGCGACCCTCAAACTTGCCTGCGCCGGGTACGACGGAGTATTCAATCTCGGGTCCAACGGCGAGCGCCTGGTTGGTGGGCAGGGTCCAGGGGGTGGTGGTCCATGCGAGTGCTTCGACGCCGTCGAGTTCTGCGGCGACCTTCTCGTCAGCACCGAGGGCGGTGTCTGCGGTGAGGCGGAATGCGACGGTGACGGTCTGGTCCTGGCGGTCCTTGTACACGTCGTCGTCCATGCGCAGTTCATGGTTGGAGAGGGGGGTCTCGTCCTTCCAGCAGTAGGGCAGCACGCGGAAGCCCTGGTAGGTCAGGCCCTTGTCGTAGAGGCGCTTGAACGCCCAGATGACGGACTCCATGTACTCGACGTTCAGGGTCTTGTAGTCGTTTTCGAAATCGACCCAGCGCGCCTGGCGGGTGACGTACTTTTCCCACTCGTTGGTGTACTTGAGCACGGATGCGCGGGCAGCGTCGTTGAAGTTGTCGATGCCCATTTCGAGGATTTCGCGCTTGTCGGTCATGCCGAGCTGCTTCATTGCCTCGAGTTCTGCGGGCAGGCCGTGGGTATCCCAGCCGAAGCGACGTTCTACCTTGTGGCCGCGCTGGGTCTGGTAGCGTGCGACGAGGTCCTTGGCGTAGCCGGTGAGCAGGTGGCCGTAGTGGGGCAGGCCGTTAGCGAAGGGAGGGCCGTCGTAGAAGACGAATTCGTTTTCACCATTTTCGCCTGCGGGGCGGTTCTCGACGGAGGCGGAGAAGGTGTTGTCCTTCTTCCAGTAGTCGAGGACGGCCTCTTCGAGTGCGGGGAACTTGGGCGATGCGGTGACGCCGCTTCCTGCGGCTTCGAAGGCGCTCGCCTTGGGGTAAACATGGGACATGTGTTTGTGCGCCCTTATCTGTTGTTCTCAACGCTGAGAGGCGGGGCGACAGGGTACGTAGCACTCGTCGTCCGCACCGTTTCAGCGGGTGAGGATTGACATGACGGGTGCAAGGACGCCTGGGCATCGCTGACCTATCCGGGCTGTGCCGGGGTCGGGATGCGGCGCGGTACCACCTTGCTTACTGATTTAACAGCTCAACGCACCGAACCCTCCCGGGGCTACGTGGCGTCGCGTGTCCGCGATACCTAGCCACCGGAAGAGCGGCGCGTTGGGCGGGTATCAGTCGCTTATTACAGCTATATCGGGCTTAACCGTCCGGTTCTACTGGGACTACATCTCTTCCGCTAAGACACCCTCGCCGCAGCGATTGGCGGGTGCCCGCAGGTGCGGTCCGTTCTTCCGAATTGCTCGCCGGTGATGGCCGGGTCGTTGCAAACACTAATAGTTTATGTGGCTTTTGTGCCTGTATGCAACCCCGCGGGGTGTGGGTTTGAACAGTACTATTCAGATGCGCCGATGCCGGGGACACAAAACAGAATGGTTCTTCGTTCGGCGATATTTAGAGCGAGTAGGGGGCTTAAGGGGTCTTGCCTCACCCCACGCTCGGGCGTGTTTAAGGATGTATGTTTTTGCATTCCCCCGGTGTTGCTTTAAGTGGGTTTCGATTTTTTCGTGGGAGCCCATGGGATTGCAGTCAGTGCAACCACAAGATATGGGGTGAACACCGATGTAATTCCACTAGATATTCACCCCTGCACGTTTTCATCTCTTCAACACCCCGTGTGGGAACCGGTTTTTCTGAATGATTCAGCAATGCATAGCGGGTGAATAGAGTGCATATTTGGGAATTGTTGAGCGGGTTTCCCCTTGTTGAATCGGGTATTTCTCCTGAACTACTGAAGGCCTCCTCACAACCAGAAGGTTGAGTCAATCCCTCTCCTCTCCCCCATCTTTTGCGAACACTGGGGTGAGACTCTTTCATTTTTCAGACCATAAATATGATTGAAATCACTTAATTTAACATGCGCGCCACCTCTCACCAAAGCATCCACCTCATCAAATAGCTCCCCATCAACAGAGCATGGTCACAATACTTTACGGTGATTGATATCTTGAGTGATCCATAGACTCACAGAGATTACTAAGGTGTATTTTCGTGCATTTTGAATTCAAAGTAGTCTAAAATGAATCGTGCAACACATCAATGATGATTCGATAGCATCTACCCTCTCACCGGAGTGTGAACATAGCAGTCTCAAAGATGAGTTCACCGCGTATCCGTTCGCTCCACCAGCAGCATGTACGCGCCCGAGGTCACTTCCGGATGTGGACTGAAACCGCGGCATTTGCCTGAAGTTTTACCCCCTTTCACGACCTCACCCAACACGCCATACAACCACGCGCCCGCCGCCGGGTGCCCCGAGCCCGCCTCGGGAATAATCAAGGAGTTCACCGATGCTCTCACCCTCTTCGAGCACCCGTTCCGCCGTTTCCCGCCTTATGAGCCGCCGTACCCTGCTGCTCGGTGGCGCGGTTTCCCTCATGGCCGGTTGCGCCTCCGATATTCGCCCGCTGAGCGAAGAAGCAAAAGCTAAGGTAGGCTCCCCCACCCCGTCCGCGAGCGCTTCCGCTTCTGCATCTAGTTCGCCGTCTGCTACCGCTACTTCCTCGGCGAGCGCTTCGGCAAGTGCCAAGAGCAGCTCGTCCAGCGCGGCACGCGTACCCGTATCTGAGGACGCACTCGTTGAGGGTTGGGAAAAGTACCCCGGCCCTCTGAAGCTGACCGGCGAATACATGGGCGAGTACCAGCCCGCAACGGATTCTTCCCCTGCGAAGAACGTACCTAAGCCCCTCAAGACCGTTCCGCACCGTGAAGAACCGACCTTCCATGGCGCCTACGAGACGTTGCGTGCCTACTACAGTGCTCAGATTACCGCACTCAAGGATGGCCACTATGCAGATCAGGCGATTGAGCTGACCTACCCGGCAGACAAGAGCGCCATCGACGAGGTTAAAGCAGTCAAGGAACTGTATGAGCAGAACGGCTGGTACATGGACTTCACGTGCAGCATTTCCATGCGGAATACGGAGCCTCGAACCGCCCTGAAGAACGGTGACGGCTACGTAGAAATCATGATGGACGCTAAGTATTCTGCCACCGCCATCCATCAGCCGGACGGCACCGAACGCAAGATACCGGCAATTACTCAGGTAGCCATTCCGCACGTGATGCTCTACACCGAGGGTAAGTGGTGGCGAATCGGCAACGATTATCTGAACGAGCGTCTGAATGGCGGCAAGGGCTCTTCTGGCTCCGGAGGTTCCAGTTCCGCAGGTTCTAGCGGTTCTTCGGGTCGCGGCTCCACTAAGGTCTAAATCCGGCAAGGTCTAAACTAGCCCCGTTTCATCAATTTCATACGCACTAGCCCAAAGTCGTTGAGGTACAGTTTCCCCTGCACCTCACCGACTTTGGGTTATTGCGTCTTAAAGACAACGTTCAGGGTTTTTTGACGAAGTTTTAAAACCAGTCTTCTATAGTAAGAAGTGGATACTTTATACCGCCGCAGTTCACGCTCCGGCACACCCGTATCCCGGTACCCCCCTGTACCGCGCACCATACAAAAACGATGAGGCGGATCCTTTCGTACGCATCACAGCGTTGTGAAGCGAGCTACCTCGATCAACCACTTTCAGGAGATACCATGTCCTTCCGGCCGAGTGCACACGCCAGCTTCTCTGCTAACGACCGAAACGGATTGACCCGCCGCGCCGTTCTTTTTGGCGGTCTGACCGCCGGCGCTTTCGCCCTGGCAGGATGCGCCTTCAACAAGGATATTCGCCCCACCGGTAGCGGCGACACCTTCTCCGGCTCCCCGAGCGCCTCCGCCTCCCCCTCGGCGTCTGCGTCGGCTTCGCCTTCTGAGTCTGCCTCGGCTTCGGCATCCGCTTCGTCTTCGTCCTCGTCAAGCCGTAGTAGCGCGAAGATTATTCCGTCCGACGAGTTCTTGAAGGACTATAAGAAGTACATTGGCGACGTCAAGTACGAGTACAAGCCCGCCATTGCGCACTACGTTGAGCCGACCGACACCTCCCCCGCGAAGAACGTTCCGATCCCGGTCATTGATACGGTGGCTCAGCGTACCGTCAGCCTCGAAGGCGCCTACAAGACCCTGGCTGCTTACCAGAGCGCGTACATTGCCGCGATGTACAGCGGCGATCTGCAGTACCTCAAGGGTCTGGTCCACGGCGCTGACAGCGGCCTGGTCAACAACCTGAAGGCTATTGCTAAGCTCTACGCTGCGGGCGGTTGGACTAAGGACTACGAGAGCAAGCTGAGCATCCGTGATGACAAGGATGCGAAGGCTCTTGCCTCTTCCGATTTGGCTGTTGTGGCGTTCCCCTGCCGGGATGTCGTCAAGGAATACACCATCTACCAGAAGGGCACGGGTGAGCCTCAGAAGGCAAGCACCCTGGAAGTCGTGATCTACGTGGTGTACGCCGAGGGCAAGTGGCGTGTGACCAGCCGCGAGTACTTCGTGTCGGAGTACAGCGACCAATTCCGCAAGGTCTTTGAGGGTCCCTCTGCTTCTGCAAGCAAGTCTAGCGGTGGCGGCTCCGGCAGCTCCGGTGGCTCTAGCTCCGGTAGCAGCAGCGATTTCAAGGTCTAGGCTCTGAGGCTCTAGGATTTGAGACTCTAAGCTCCGAGACTAGGCTCTGAGAGCAATACCCCTGACGAAAGCGGGGCGGGTATCAACTGATACCCGCCCCGCTTTCATATGTTTTTTTTGACGCTGTTTTTGCGCCGCGGCATTCCCGGCGCTACTCCGCCTGCGAGCGCCTCAGCCGCCCAACATCTAGCATCTGCACGCACAGCAATAACAGCAGGCACAGCAACAGCCCCGCTCCTTGGCAACTAGGAAAAACCAAGGATGCGGGGCTGCGCAATATTATCTAACGCACCGCGCTATCTAGCGCACCACCTCTAGGAGGTGGAACGCTCACGCAGACGCTCGTGAACCTCGCTCACAAAGCGGTTCTGATCATCGCGAGCATAATGCACGACCTCACCGATGACGGTAATAGCCGGCGCCCTAACCGATGCGCAATCTACCTGAGCGTTCTCAAGGGTCGTGACAGTCACGCGCTCCTTCTCAGAGAAACCGTTCTCAATGGTTGCCAGCGGCGTGTCAGCCTCAATCCCACGAGAGAGCAGAGACGCCACCGTATCGGGCAGGGTACGAACGCCCATCAGCAGCACCACGGTGCCCTGGGCACGCAGGGTCGCCTCAACCGCCGACACTTCGGTCTCCGACAGGCCGGAGTGACCAGAAATGACGGTGAAAATCGAGGATACCTTACGCAGGGTCACCGGAATCGCCGCACGCGCAGGAACCGCGATGGCGCTGGTAATGCCGGGGATGACCTCAGCCTCCAGGCCTGCGGCGATGCACGCATCCAGCTCTTCAGCACCGCGACCGTACACGTACGGGTCGCCACCCTTCAAACGCACCACGGTCTTACCCGAAAGCGCGTAATCAATCATGAGCTGCTGAATGCGGGACTGCGGAACAGCGTGCTTACCGGGAACCTTGCCCACATCAACAATGAGGGCGTTCGGCGCGTACTCACCGTACTCCTGCGGGGCGAGGTGATCCAGAAGAACCACGTCCGCCTCACTCAGGGCACGTGCCGCACGCAGGGTCAGCAGGTCAGCGGCACCGGGGCCGCCACCCACAATGTAGACCTTGCCGGGGTTCTCAGCAGGCTCGCCGGGCAGAAGGATGCCGCGTTCCGTCACGCTATCGTCCAGGGTGTGCCCGGGCGCCCCGCCCGCGAGGATTTCGTCAATAGTGGCGAACTCGCGGGGCGGGAACGGAGGAATCTTCGGGCACATACTACGCTGCCGGGACCGGGTTGAGGTCACTGGGCTTGCCCACGGGAATCTTGGCACCGGTCAGCAGGACGGTGTTGGACTCGCCAGCTTCTGCCGCCGCAATTTCCTCGGGGGTTGCGGGGCGAATCTGCTCGCGCTCCAGCACGTACAGGTGCGAACCCTCGTCGCTGCCGTTGGGCTCGTTAATGAAGGCGCGGAAACGGCGCAGGCGGCGCTCGTCGCGCAGGGTTGCTGCCCACTCGTCCTCGTAGGAGTCAACGTGACGCTGCATGTCGCGCTCCAGGTCCTCGCACACGCCCAGGGAGTCCTCAATGAGGACCGACTGCAGGTGTGCCAGACCGTCGCCGTGCTCCTCATCCAGATCCTCAAGCCAGCGAGCGGTACGCTGCAGCTTGTCCGCGGTACGGATGTAGTACATCAGGTAGCGGTCAATGTAGCGGATGATGTCCTCGCTGGAGGCGTCCTTGACGAAGAGGCGACCGTGAGCGGGGTTCGCACCACCGTTACCGCCCAGGTACAGGTTCCAGCCGTTGGTGGTTGCAATCAGACCAACGTCCTTGCCCTGTGCCTCAGCACATTCACGGTTACAACCGGAAACACCGAACTTGAACTTGTGCGGGGAACGCAGACCGCGGTAACGGTTCTCGAGCTTGACTGCCATGCCGGTCGAGTCCTGAACACCGAAGCGGCACCAGGTCGAACCCATGCAGGACTTCACGTTACGCAGGGACTTACCGTATGCCTGACCGGACTCGAAGCCGGCATCCACCAGGCGTTCCCAAATGTAGGGCAGCTGCTCCAGGCGAGCACCGAACATACCGATACGCTGTGCACCGGTGATCTTCACGTACAGACCGAACTCTTCAGCGACCTCTGCGATGACGCCCAGCTTCTTAGCGGGAATCTCACCTGCGGGAATACGCGGAACGACGGAGTAGGTACCGTTCTTCTGCATGTTTGCCAGCGCACGGTCGTTGGTCTCCTGAATACCACCGCGGCCTGCGTCCAGGACGTAGGAGTTGCGGAAGGAGGAGAGAATCGACGCAACGGTCGGCTTACAGATAGCACAGCCGTCGCCACCGCGGCCGAAGCGTGCCAGCACGGAGTCGAAGTCATCCAGGCTGGTCAGGCGCACAGCCTCAGCCAGCTCAGCACGGGAGAAGTCGAAGTGCTCACACAGTGCCTTGGAGACGGTCAGACCCATCTTCTTCATCTGCTGTTCCAAAGTCTTCTGCAGCATCGGGACACAGGAACCACACTGGGTACCCGCGGTGGTGCAGGACTTCAGCGATGCAACATCGTGGTTGCCGTCAACGATAGCCTCGCGGACAGCGCCGAAGCTGATGTTGTTGCAGGAACACAGGATTGCGTCGTCGGGCAGTTCGGTGTCGGGGATGCCGTCGCCGCCGCCAGCTGCGGTCAGGTAGACGTTCGGCTCAGCGGGCAGTTCGCGACCGAGCAGGGGCTTCAGGGAGTCGAAGGGAGCGGTGTCACCGACGAACACGCCACCGAGCAGGGTCTTTGCGTCGCCGCTGGTCACGATCTTCTGGTACATGCCGCGTGCGGGGTCTGCGAACAGAACCTCGAGGCAACCCTCGGTGGTACCTCGGCGATCACCGAAGCCGGCAACCTGAACGCCGGAGAACTTCAGCTTGGTTGCGATGTCGAACTCTTCAACCTGAGCTTCTTCGTTGTCGTTGAGCAGGTTAGCTGCCACAGCGTCAGCCATAGCGTTAGCCGGTGCGACCAGACCCCAGGTGCGGCCCAGTACGCAGGCGACCTCACCGATAGCCCAAATGTGCTCGTCGGAGGAGTGGCATGCGTCGTTGACGAGAATACCGCCGCGCTCGCCCAGTGCCAGGTCGGCGTCGCGTGCCAGCTCGTCGTTGGGGCGAATACCGGCACCGAAGACCACCATGTCGGCGGGCAGGGTGCGGATTTCTGCATCCTCGGAGGGAGAATCTGCGATGGAGACGGAGACGACGTTGCCGTCAGCATCCTTGTTGATGCCGGAGATGTACACGCCGGTCTCAATCTCAATGCCAGTTGCCTTAATCTGGGCGTTCACGGCGTAACCGCCACCCTGGTCAACCTCAACGGAAAGCAGCCAGGGAGCCACATCCAGAATGGTGGGCTCTGCGCCCAGGTCCTTCAGACCCTCAGCTGCTTCGAGGCCGAGCAGACCGCCACCGACGACGATACCGCGGGGTGCGCGGCCCAGGGTGGACTGCAGACGGTTGACCTCGGAGACCATGTTCTTCACGTCGTCAATGGTGCGGAAGACGTGTGCGGCGTCCGAGTTAAGAATGGGGATACGAACCGCGCGGGAACCGGTCGCGAAGACCAGCACGTCGTAGGGGTACTCGTTGCCCTCGGTGTCGGTGACGACGCGGCGGGTGCGGTCAAGCTTCTCTGCGTGGCAGTTGTTGACCAGGTTGATGTTCTCTGCATTCCACAGTTCGGGGTCACCGAGGGTCAGGTCCTTCTCGGTGTCCTTGAAAATCTTCTCGATAGCAACGCGGTCGTAGGGGATGTAGGGCTCATCGTTGAGGACGGTGATGGTGTCCGCTGCGCGACCGGCAGCTTCAGCGCCTTCGTGGTACGCGCGTACAAAACGCCACGCAGCGGGGCCTGCGCCGACAACGAGAATGTTGCGGGGGGTGTGCGACATGGATTTTCCTTCCTAGTTGTAATGCAGGTAGTTCATGGCACTTATCTACCCTCAGTGTGCGACTGGATCGTGCCCAGCATTGGAACTCCTAGTTTCCGTACCGTTGGGCTCGTACCTGATGCGTACCGAGTAGTTGAAGCACCCGCTTCTTTAGAATGCATCTGAAAATTACGAAACATTTTTGTGTGGGATTATGTTGTTTTCTTCAGGCAGTCAAAAGGCGTTTTAAACTACGACTTTTATCGTACACTCTAGCGCGGGGTCGAGGCATCGAAAATCCGCATTTTTTGGGAAAATTTTCTAAAAAATCCGCGGAATATCGGGCTGAAATAGGGTATTCTTACCTTACCTGAAATTAAATTAGGTAAGGCTAATCTACAAAATTCAAGGTCGTCTTTTTAGGGTAAAAATAACCTTTAGCACCCTCCGCGTGCCCCATTTCCAAATGTGGGTTTCATAAGGTAAACTCCAAACAAAGAACACACGAACCGCTATTGTGTCCTGCACCCCGCGCGGCGCAGACCACCACTTCGAAAGGAAACCCTCATGGCTGAGAATTGGGTACGCATCTGCGCCGAATCTGACCTCGAAGAAAACTGGGGTGAAGTCGCCCTGGTCGACGGCTACCAGTACGCCATCTACAAGACCAAGCACGGCATCTTCGCCAGCGACCACCTCGACCCGCACAGCCAGGCGCTGGTCCTCGCACGCGGCATCGTCGGCGAGAAGAACGGCAACCCCACCATCACCTCCCCCCTCTACAAGGAGGTCTACGATCTGACCACCGGCGAGTGCCTCTCCGACCCCTCCTACTCCATCAAGGTCTACCCCGTAGAGGTCCGCGACGGCGACGTCTACCTCAAGACCGCCTAAACACTCACACTTCACAACTCAAACACAGCAACACAAAAAACCTCGGGAACATAACGTCCCGAGGTTTTTTGTATGGGTTTTCAGAAGCCCCAAACTAAATTGGGCGAACAGCTAGGCGGCGTCCAGCTGCGCAATAGCCGCATCCATGCGGTCAATAAAGCACTCCGCCACCACGGCAGCAGAAGCGCCACCCCGCGCGTTCACCAGCGGTGCAGCAACCTTCACCGGCACACCGGTCGACTCAGCATCACGGCGCATCTTACCGGCGAAGAAACCCTCCGCCAGCAGGTAGGTCGCGGCAAACTTAGGCTGATGTTCGGCAACCACCTCGTGGAACTTCGGATCGATAGCGGCAACGAAGCCGTGATGAACCGGAACGTGCAGCTCCTCAGCCAGCAGCTCAGCCGCACGGCTCATATCCGCGCGACCATCAGCACGAGAAGAACCGGCAGCCCCCTGAACCACGGGGCCATCGCCGGGAGTCCAGCCAATTTCCTCCAGGCGAGCGCGAGTCAGAGCAGCAAGGCGCGCATCCGGGCCCAGCGACTCACCAATACTAATACGCTCAATACCGCTATTGCGTGCAGCACGGCGCAAATCCACCTGAGTGTGGAAGCCGGTCGACAGCAGAATCGGCACGATCACGCAGGGCTCATCATTGGGCAGAGAGGCTGCGGCATCATCAACGCTGGGAGATTCCACATCCACATATGCGGCGTGGACACGGTACTCCACACCGTCATTACGCTGGGCAAGCAGGAACTTGATCTGCTCACGAATCAGCGTGATAGCTTCACGACCGGCGACCGAGTCAGTGCCGTGCGAAGTTGCGATTACATTCAGAATAGTCATATTTCCATTGTATGAAAGGAACACCCCGCTCCCCCACTCATGAACACGAGTGGCGAAGCGGGGTGTTGCACGAAGGCTAAATTTTAGCTCTTGCGGCGGCGAGCCACGACCAGTGCGGTACCCGCAGCCAGGGTGATAGCACCAGCTGCTGCGGCGAACATAGCGCCGGATGCGCCGGTCTGTGCCAGCTTCGAGGAGGAGCTACCGGAGGTCGAGGAACCACCTGCGGAAGAACCACCGTTAGAGGAGCCGCCATTGGAGCCGCTCACACCCAAGTTGTCGGAGGTGCCGGAACCTGCGTCAGAACCGCCGTTGGAGCCGCCCTTGTGGCCGGCTGCGTTCTGGTCGGCGGTGCTGCTCTCAGAAGCAGAAGCGCTCGCGGATGCAGACTCACTTGCGGAAGCGCTCGCGGACGCGGATGCACTCGCAGATGCAGACTCGCTAGCCGATGCGGTCGCCGAAGCGCTGCTGGAGCTGCTTGCGGAGCTCGATGCGCTCGCAGAAGCGCTCGAAGAAGCAGACGCGCTAGCGGACGCCGATGCAGAGGCGCTCACCGAGGGGGTCACAGCGGGAACGCTCGGAACCGCGGTCGGGGATGCGCTCACAGATGCACTCGGAATTGCAGAAGCACTCGGGGCAACAGAAGGCGCCACGGATGCGGTCGGCAGAGACGGCGAGGTGGGCTCTTCCGAAGGAACTGCGGTGGGTTCTGCAGTCTTGGTGGGCTCAGCGGTTGCGGAGGGCTCCACAGTCGGCTCTGCAGAAGGTTCTGCGGTCACGCTGGGCTCTGCGGTTGCCGAAGGCTCCACAGTCGGTTCTGCAGTCGCAGAAGGAGCGACGGTCGGCTCTGCAGTTGCAGAGGGAACCTCGGTCGGAGCAACGGTCGGTTCTGCAGTCTTGGTAGGCTCCGCAGTCGGTGCCACGGTGGGAGCAACAGTCGGTTCTGCAGTTGCCGAAGGAGCCTCAGTCGGAGCAACGGTCGGCTCAGCGGACTTAGTGGGCTCTGCTGTCGGTGCAATGGTGGGAGCAACGGTAGGCTCAGCAGACTTGGTCGGCTCAGGTGCCGGAGTCTGTTCCGGAGCCGGTGCCGAGTTTGCTGCCAGGCGGTTCAGCCACAGCTGATCCTCGTAGGTGTTCGGGTTCTCGAAGCTGGTCGGGTAGATAATATCGCCGTTGGGCAGCTCGAGAGCGTTGTAGCCGCCGCTCTTGTCGGTCTTACGCATCGAAGAGAGCACCACCTCGTTCACCTTGTTCAGGGTGTCATCCATGAACACCAGGCGGGAGCCGGATGCGTCCACCACAACCACGTTACCCGCGCGGGTCAGGAACATGGTGGCAACCTCGGTCTTCTCGAAGCCCTCAAGAGTTGCGGACTCGCGGACCACGCTGAAAGTGCCGTTCTCGTACTTGAGAATCTGCACCTTACCGCCGTACCAGTTGTTCCAACGGTAAATGTAGCCCTTGGGGCTGACCAGGGTCGAGGGCAGGGCGGTGTCGTAGCCTGCGGGTGAAGAGTTCGGCACCAGGGACACGCCGTTGCTGCTCATGTGCAGCAGGTGACCCTTCTGAACCACCTTTTCGCCGGCCGCATCGTAGATGGAAGTCGACGGCGCGTACACGAAGCTGCCGTCGGGCAGCGGTGCGAGGGTCACGGTGTTGTTGGAGAACGAGTCGCCGTAGTACTCGTCGAGCGAGTATGCGTTCACAACCTGCGGGTCGATAGAGTCGGGCTTCGGCAGAGCCTGCGAGGTTGCCTTGCCGGATGCGTCAATGATGGTGAGCTTGCCGCCGCCCTGGCCGTCAATGCTGACGATACCCCAGGTGTTGTTGGCGGGGTTGTAGCCGATTGCCTTGACGGTGTTGGCACCGAGGTCTACGTCGGAGTAGGTGCCGGAGGAGACGAGCTTACCCTCAGCGGTCACGGTGTACAGCTCGGGCTTGTTGGTCTCGCTGCCGATGACGAGCATGCGGTTGCCGTCAGCATCCACCGCGAAAACGCCCTTGATTGCCTTCAGGACGCCGGTGTCGGTCATCTTCAGGTTGGAGCTGGTCAGCACGGTGTAGGTAGTGTCACCGCTGAAGCTCGGGGGTGCCACGTGCACGATGTGGTTCTGACCCAGACGTGCGGTGTTCTGGGGCAGGCTCACGCCCGCGCCGGTGTTGTAGGACTCGGCGACGCTGTAGGCGCTCTTGGGGGTGTTAGCTGCGCTACCGTTGTAGGAGATGCTCAGCGGGTCGAGGCTGGCGCCTTCGTTGTAGAAGTCGGAGAAGGCGTGGTTACCGTCGGCGGTCAGGTTCGCGGAGATGCCGCTGATGCTGACCACGCCGTCCTTCTCGCTCTGCTTAGCGGTGCCGGTGCTCAGGGTCGCCATCTTGACTTCCATGGGGCCCTCGAACTTGCCGGAGGCGTAGTTCTTGGTGCGCACGGTCATGTAGAGGGAGCCGGTGCCGTCAGCGAGGTTCAGTTCCACGCGGGGGTTGGAGAAGGTGAGGTTCAGGGCGCAACCAGTTTCGGGGTCCTGACCTTCGGCGCAGTGGCCGGTGAACCAGAGGCGGCCGGCAGCCTGCAGGGTGACCTGCTTGCCGTCTTCAGAGACGGTGGTGGAGGTCGGGGTGAAGGTGAACTGCTTTGCGGTTGCGTCCCAGGATGCGCCGTCGGTCATTTCGCGGGGCATACCGTTGTAGGACAGGAAGGAGGCGCGCACGCCCCAGCCGAAGGATGCGCCAGCAGTTGCCTGGTCGCCTGCAGCGACATTCTGTGCGGCAACGTTCTGGGCAGCGATATTAATGTTCTCGGCGAGAACGGGTGCCAGGGGCAGGGCAACAGCGCCAGCAACGGCGAGGGCGCAGGCTCCCTTGGAGAGGCGGGTGCCAGATGTGAAAATCTTCATTGGTGTGTATCCATACTATCGACACTGTTAGGACAGGCTTACTATATCGACAGTGTGAGTATTTCTCAAGATACACACCAAATGAGCCATTTTATGACAAAACATCTCACAGCACACCGACAGGGCAATACCCCCTCAACATGCAACAGGGGCCGCCACCACCCCCAACTCCTACGCGACTAATCCTTCTTCGAGGTATGCATGCGTGACATGCCCAAAGCACCCAGAATCAGGCCACCACCCAGGGTCACCAAAATCGGCAGAAGAGGCGAGCTCTTATCCATGTTGCGGGTAATCTGCGCCTCCGTTGCCTTCACACCGTTCGGCGATCCAGGCTCAGTACGAACCTGAGAGGAAGAACCGTTCAGAATCGCGGCACGGCGAGACTGCGCCGCCGAATCAGTACCCGAAGGTAGGTTAGATTCGGGGGTCGCGACCTCAACAGGCTGCGCCTCCCCGGTGCGGTACCCCAGCGCCGAGGAAGACGCGGTGGCAGAGCTACCGGTAGCGCGCGGAATAGAAATCGTGGCGTCATTAGTACCCGGAGCCATGGCGGTATCAGCCTGAATACCGCGGGTCTTAGACGTGGAACCCGTAGCGGGTGCATTCGCGCCGGATGCGTCCGCAGTCTCAGAGGTAGATGCGGAAGGTACAGCAACCGGTTTCTCCTCGTTCACAGACGAAGAACCGGACGATGATCCACCGCCCTCAGAAGACGCCTGAGTCACCGTAAAACGCACCGTATTGAGCTGAAGGTTACCGTCACCGGCAGCATCAAAAGCCGCCACCAGGTACGTCCTACCAATCTGTAGGGACGCACCGGGCACACCAATCACCGCCTCGAAAGCGCCCGCAGAAATAGATTCCGGGCCAACGTGCACAATGGCGAGCGCGTCACCCACGGTGTTGCCATTGGAGTCGATTTCCATGACGATCAGGTCGTAACCCTTGTCATTCTGGGGGAAGTTCGTGGCACGGACTGTGACCGGCTTCGTATCATCCTGAGAGTCACCCTGCGAGTCCTGAATGGACAGGTGCGCCTTGCCCTTGCGCTGGTTCATCGGGTCGTACACGCTATTGTCTTCGGAGATAACGTACTGGCCAGAATCTTTGTTCTGCGGGTTGTCTACGGTACGGCGAACCGCGTCACCGTTCGCATCGGTGGATGACGTAGCGGTCGGCGAAGGCAGGTTTACCGCCTCGGGACTTGGGGTAACAGTTGCGTCAGCGGTTTCTGCTTCTTCACGCTCAATATCGACCGGAGGTTCGGTGGGCTTTGCTTTGCCGTTGCGCGGGTCAGCAGCCTCTACCAGGCGGTTCCCCCGCTCGGTCACAAAAAATTCGTAGGAGACACCGTGCGCGGTATCCTCCAGAACGATTACGTACACGACATTAGAGTCCGTCGCCGGGCTCATCAGGAGGCGAAACTCCCCCTCCTTGGTCCCCTCAGTTAGGGCGGGGCTTTCCAGGACGGAGCCACCGTACTCACCGGAAGGGGTGTAGAAGTTCACGTCAACCAGAACGCTGGAGGCCTCCAGATCTTTAGGGAAGCCCGTCCAACGTAGAAGATAGCCGCCATCCTTGAGCTGCGCCTTCATGGTGATGGTGGAGGCGGCGCCCTGTGCCTCCTGATTGTCTTCAGCCTGGTTCGAGTTCAAGGTCGCGGTTTTTTGCACGGCAGAGTGCGTCGTGACGGGTGCTTCCGTTGCGACAGAGGGTACAACAAGCCCGCACTGAAGCCCCGCAACCAAAACGGTTGCGGTGACAATACGGTGCTTCGCTGAATAAATACTCATGCAATGCGTCTTTTCATGGTGGAAATGTGCGTGCTACTGCCCGTTCCTCATGTGCCGCGCGGACCCCCGAGTGCGCCATACACCCGGATTCGTCGTACCATACTCCGCTTCATATTTCAGGTGAAGAAGACCTGACAATAGCTCGCATCTATTTATCGGTTATTTCAACCCTATCACGAACCTTAAGGTTTATTCACGCGAGGGTAGAGTTTTTTTGAACACCCTGAACGCACGACTCACCCCCGCGATCTGCGCCAACAGATAGCGGGGGCGAGCATTCCTCATGAAACAACGAACATACTATGCGATGCCGTCAAAAAGCACGGATTAGGGGCGTTAGCCGCCGAGGACTCCCCTGCGGTGAGCCATCCACGCGGCACCAACCACCAGCGCCAAACCGGCGCCTCCAAGAGCCCAGAAAGCTACACCGTGCTGCGCAACCTCTTCACTAGCAGGAGACGCCGCCGAAGCTACAGCTTTCACGCCATCCTGACGATCAGCATTCGCGGTGGAGTGCACCTGAGTGGTATTCGAGTTCACCGTAGCTGAACGATTATTAGACTCCGAATGAACCACGGGGGTGAAACCTTTATTTCCGTTACCAGAAGCTGCCGACGCTGCCTTTTCTTCATCCGTCAAAGCATCCAGCTTCGCGGTAGCAGCGATAGATGCCGGATCAGAACCCGAACTGTACGCCGAAATCTGATTGGTGCGGGTCGGTTCAAAAGCCGAACGCGGAGCGATCGTACGTGCCTGAGCCAAAGCCTGCAGAGCCTGACGCTGACGCTCAGCCTTCGCTTCCTTTGCCTTGGACATGGCGCTCACCGCATCCAGAGTGGAGCGGGGTGCGCTCGCGGCAGACTGACCCGAGCCCGACTGGGTGTCATCAGAACGAGTCGAGACGGCGTTAGTAGCAGCGGAGGGGCTACCCTGAGTGGCGCCGGTCGCCTCGGCTGTATTGGCGCTGGGCGTAAGCGATGCGTTTGCATCCTGGCGGGGCGACTCATCCTTCGTCAAGGAGGTTGAGTTGCCGGTCGCCTCGCCACTGACCTTGAATCGCACCGAGACAACTTCTTCCGCATACTCAGTATCGTCCGCACGCACCAGGTAGGCGGTGTACACCGAGCCGGTCTTCAGCAGAGAGCCGGGCATGCCGACCTCTTCCTTGAACGCGCCATCCACAATGCGATCAGAGCTGATGTGCGTAATGGACAGCGCATCACCCTTATGGTTGCCACTCATATCGGTTTCAACCACGATTAGGTCGTAGCCAGCCGCATTCGCGGGCAGACGCGCTGCACTGATAGTCACCGGCTTGGTTTCCTTATCAGAGCGAACCTCAGCATAGGCGACCTTCAGTTCCGCAACACTCAGGGTCTGAGTATCGCGAGAAGAGGTCGATCCGCCGGGGACCTGCTCTAGCTTCTGCGTGTGGGTTTCGAGGTTCAGGTTTTCAGCAGATTCGGAAGGCACCTCAGTCTTAACCTTATCCTTGCTACCCTTCTGATCTGCATCCTGCTGGTTCTTCTGCTCCTCTTCACGGAGCTTTTCCATCGTCTTCAGCTCGTCAATGGTCGGCACCTGGTGGGCGTTTTCCTTCTTGTCCACCATCACCTCGTCAGAGTCATCCCCAATCGGGATAGCGTGCGGAACGAGGGAACCCTCAGAAATCATGAATTCGCCATAGCCCTCGTCAGAGGTCGTCAGGTCCATGACGCTCATGGAGTAGTAGCCCTCCTGGGGCATCTGCGGCATCTCAAAGGTGACAAGCATCGAGCCGTCGTCCGCACGCTCAACCTGCATTGCGGAGGGCTCGTAGGTGTCAGACCCAAGCAACGTGCCAGTGGCGTCGTAGTACTGCATTACCAGGTACACCCTAGAGGCATCGCCCACGTAGCCGCCCTCATAGAGGGGCGCGAGCTTAATGGTTGCCTGACCGTCCTTGATGGACTGAATCTGAATCTCAATGGTATCGACCTCAATTTCGAGGTCTTCGTAGGGGCAGCTTGAATTAAATTCGCTATTAACCAGAGCCGCCAGGCAATCATTCACGTTAATTGCTTCAGCCTCTACTGCGGAGGCGCCAGGAAGCACAAAAGCGCTTGCACCTAAAGCGGTTGCAAGCGAAAGAGCATGAATGCGTTTCGGAAGTCGAGTGATAGTCATGTGCACCATTTCGATCGATGTAGGCGCAAAGCGTGGACTAGGGAAGGCTCACCACAAGCCGGTGTTTCTATCCAAGTATTTGCGCACCAGTACGTCGGTTACACCCTAGCCTAACACGGATATTGCACTTAATGTTGCGTTGCATTCACGTGCTAAAACTTTATGTCGCAATAATTGCCGAAATAAAAGGGAATTAATTACTTTACTGAGATATATATAACGCAAAATTCGAATGTCAAAATATATTCCCCAGAGTGCACCAAAAAGAAATTTTTACACCACCCCAAGGCGCACCAGACCACCGCGCAATAGAGTCAAACATCCGGGCACGCAGAAGGCGCCCCACCAAACACGCACCCACACGGCACGCACCCGACAGAGCGCCTCCCACTCAACAAACTCCCTTACAGAGAGCCATGCCTCACAGCGCTAAGCAACAAATAGCTGAACTACTCAGCACCCAGCTCCTCAGCACCCTCAAGGCGGCGACGATACACGTTAACCGCAACAGCAGTACCCACAAAGGCAACCGAACCCAGCAGAGCAATACTCAGCGGCAAGGTACCCTCCGGCAGCGGGCCATTATCCTGAGCACTCGCCTCCAGCTTCGAACCGGCAGAATCACCGCGCGACTTCGAGCTACGCGTATAGAAACTACCCGAACCTGCAGCACCCACATTCTCCTGAGGCGAAGCAACAGTCACCGTCTCCCCCTCAGTAGACTGGTAACCCAACAGGTTCACCACGGTACGCCCCGGCAACATCACTGCATAACCAGACATCACCATCGTCGAAGGAACCACCGCAGTCTCAGCCACAGAACTACGAGCCTGCGCGGTAATCGCACGCGCCGACTGCTGCGTCTGCACAATATAGCCCAGAGCGCTATCCACCGACGGGATCTTAGCAACAGAATCAGTCACCAAATCTTGAGCATCCGCAGAGGCATCTGAAGAATCCACAGTGCTCACGCGACCCGAAGGGGCCGATGGGCTCACACGCTGATTCGCATCAGAAATCATCGGAATCTGCGGGTGAACAACAGTATTCGTAGGCTTCGGAGCCGGATCAACAGGAACCGCACGCTGAATCACACTCACACCAAAAGCACTGGTCGCCATGAGCTGCAGCTCCTCAGTGGAGTTACCACCCACCACAACCACACGGTAGCGCTTACCCGCATTCAAAGAGGTACCGGGAACCTTCAAATCAGCAGAGAAAGAAGCATCAGTCACCTGCTGAGGGCTCACATGCGTGGTCGCCAGCGGTGAACCCACGGCACCGCCGTCAGCAGGCATTTCAAAGACCATCACGTCATAGCCCAGGCCGCTCTCCGCAACGTTCCTAGCGCGCACGCTAATCGGCTGCAGCTCATCCGATCCGCGCAGCTCTGCGGTAGAAATTTCCAGGGTCGCCTCACGGGTCTCCGCAGGAGCCCGATCGGAGCGGGAGTGCACCAACAGACGATCCTCGGTCACCTCAGCGGGTGCCGCATCATTGGTAGAAGAACTCACCGAAGCAGAAGCACTGGCAGACGCACTCACCGAGGCGCTAGCAGATGCACTCGCAGAAGGACGAGCCGAAACTTTCTGCGATGCAGACGGCGCTTCAGAAGGTACCGGGGCGACCGTCGGGCGCGGGCTATCCTTCGCGGCACTCGGGGATGCGCTGGGGCTCAGGGACACCTCGGGGGCAGGATTCGCCTCCACGCGGTTAGCACGGGGAACACCGGGGGTGTCCGGGAAGAAAATGTTCTGGCTGCTAGCCATAATCTCGTCGACTGTTACACCGTACTCGGGCATAAACTCAACGGAGACAGTCTCGCCGTTGCTCAGATTCTCAATTTCCACCATGTACGGCTGCTCAACGTTGAGGCGCTGGTGGATGCTCAGCTCAATATTGCCTTCTTCATTCTTTGAGGCAGTCATCTGGGCTGCGGGTACGGTCATGGTCGCCACAACGCCATCTTCAACGGAGATGGCGGACAGGCGAACCCTCAGATTCTCCAAAGAGGTTACACCGGTCAACGACAGCAGGGTGTAGTCATTGCTCTGAGCAACCAGGTCCAAGGTAATGTCGTGGCTAACCACATCGGCGGCAACGGCGATGGGAAGTTCAGGCTTCGGGGTCTGCTGAGTCTGCGCGTGAGCGGCAGAGGCAAAGGTGGCGGGGGCCAGAGTTGCAGGCGCGACGGAGCCACCCAAACCGAGGGCGGCAGACGCTACTAGCGCCGCGCCGCGAGCAGTTCGCTGCGTGGAAAACATGGTCACCTATTTTCGTGAGTGAGTGTGATGAATCGTCGTGTGACTCCTGCGCCCAAAGGTCGGAAGTAGGCACAGAATAACGGTTCTCTGATATCGGTGACCGGAGGCGCTTCACAGCGACTCCTCACCTCGGGTGAACGAGGTGGTAAAGAGTGATAGTACCGTCTATGACAGCACTCTAAATTATAGGTATAACCTTAGAAAAAGTTAAAGATGTAGGGACGCCCGAATCTTGCATTTCGGACGTCCCTACATCTATGTGCATGTTTTGCCTAGTGGGGCAATAATTACCCCGTTTTAGCGGCGAGAACTGAGCTGCATCTCACTACGGCGACGGCGGCTCAAACGCATACCGGCAAGCAGTGACAGCGATCCAGCGGCACTAATGACCAACATATTGGAGGCGCCGGTAGCCGCCAACTGCTCGCGCTTCTGCTGGGCACCGGAGGCAACCTTCTGGGAGCCAGATGCCTGTGCTTCGGCCTTCTGCGCGTTGCCCTTCTGCGCTTCAACCTTCTGTGCAGAGGCGTTCTGTGCAGGGACATTCTGCGCGGGAGCACCCTGATCACTAGCCGGAGCGTCATTCTTCTGCTCAGCGCCGCTCTCCCCCGCTTTCTGCTCGGTAGCAGAAGCCTGATCAGCCGCAGGCTCAGTAGGCACCGAAGCATCGACCGCGGGAGTCTCGACAGCGGGAGTGTCGGCTGCGGGAGCCTCGACAGTGGGCGCATCCTGCTCAGGGGTAGTGGGCAGGGGGGCTGGGGGCTGGCTATCCACGCCATCGCGTTCGACAGTAAAGCCGCCATTGACCATGCGCACAGTACCCTGCTCATCCTCCGCCACAGCGCTCACACGGTAGGTAGTGCCGGGCTTGAGTGCCGAGCCAGGAATCTGCACCTGGGCAGTGAAAGCACCGGAGGCATCAATCTCAGAGACATCAGCCGAAGCAATCACGCCGCCGATTGCCACACCGTATTCGTCGACAGCACTAACCATCAGGTGTACCGAGCCGACACCGGTGAAGCCCTCGCCACGCAGGGTCAGGGTCTTAGCTGAGTCGTTTTCAGGAACTACGGTTTCTTCTACGTGCAGGCGGGCGGTCATCACGGGGTTAGAGGTGTTGTTCTGTTCTTTAGTGGTGTCATGGACGCGGTCAAAGACGGTATTGCGCGGCAGGCTGTAGTGGCGGCGCAGGTCATCCTCGGGCAATACGTGGTCGAACTTCTCGGCGAGGCTCACGGCAACTACCTGCTCAGAATCAGCCTGGGGGTTCTGCGCGGGCTGCGCTTCCTCTGCAGGCTGCTTCTTCTCGAACTGTGCCTGCTCCGCCATTGCACGCTCAGCGGTAGCAACCGGAGCGGAGCCATTCTGTGCATTCCAACCATTCATGAAGGGAACCTCAACTTCCTGGGCGGTGTAACCATTAGCGGCAGAGGGCGCAACCTCAATGCTCAGCACGTAGCGCAGGTCTTCGTGAACAGCCTGCACTTCTTCCAGCCTGGATCCGGGCACTTCAATGCCGTCCAGGAGGGTGCCGTTCATAACGTCGGCACGCGCGGGAGAGGCAGCGAGCAGGATGCGGTTACCCTGGCTATCCAGGGCGTAGGTGTAGGTCATGACTTCAAAAGCCTGCGCCTCACCCAGACCGGTGACCTTGTAGACGACAAGGTTCTTATCCTGCGGGATTTCCAGCTGCCCCGAAAGAATCTGAGCATTGAGCGGCTCATCCTGAGTATTTGCGGGCAGCAGCTCCAGCGGTGCGGAGGAGTTGTAGGAGGGGTCCTCGGTTGCATAACCCTTACCGGGGTCGACCACGGCAGTTGCGACGACGTACTGCTGGTTGGGGTCGAGGGTACCTGCGGGCAGGGTCACCTGGGTACTGAAGCGGCCACCGTCCACATCGAGTTCGGGCACGAGGGTCATCGTCACTGCGGAGCCGCGACCCAGTGCGTAGAGGGGGTACTGGCGGTATTCGCTCACGTACACCGCCACACCGTAACGTTCAACGGCACCGCCGGTGAAGCCTTCACCGGTGACGGTGATGCTCTGGGAACGTGCCGGGTTAATGACGACACCCTGCTCGACGTACACCTGCGGGGAGGTTTGGGTGGCAACGTTTTCGATGGGGGTTGCGTTTGTTGCGGAGGGGGGATTGTCGGGTTCTACCGCAGTCGATGAAGCAATTCCGCCATTATTTTGCACCTGCACATCTGCGTGCGCAGCACCAACACCGGTAACGGACAGGACGGATGCAGCAATAGCGGCTGTTGCACGGGTTTTTGAGTGAGCGGGTTCGGGCATGGAACACACCTTTTCTGTGAGTGTGAACGATACCCTCCGGAGGGTGCCACGGAGTGAAGATGGTTGGATACCTCTTCAGGAATGAACACTATAACGCACGGACTAGTCATAACATTCCTGTAATAGTGGAAGTTACCGCGAAGGGAATCGCTCTATTTATCGGTAATTCCACACTAACAATACTTTTTAGATTATTGCTGTAAATACGCTTTACGTCCTGACTATTTTCTTGTGCAATAACCCACATGGAATATTTTTTACCCTCCAGAACAGTATCAAGAGCACTCAAATTACATGGACTAGGCGAAATTTTTCAACTCTCCTTTGAGGTTCAAGGTTTTATTGCATGCATATGCAGTTTTAATGGATTTGAGATAAAAATATTCTGCACATTCATGCATTTAATTTATTTCTTTTAAGTGAAAAAATGCAGGTCACAGCGCCTTTTCCCGCACATTGATTAAAAGCGTGCGTACCAATAACCACGCACAAAATAAGTCGACAAAATCATTCCGTTACGCCAGCCTGCACCCCCAATACGGAAGAGCCACCCCTCTCACCCCGCTTGCCGCACACACCTTGCCACACACAACTACCCCCCCCCAGATCCAAAGAACAGCTCAACAAAAACTGTTGACATACAAAACTGCTGACATGCAAAAGTGCCGCCAATACCCTTTCAGAGTATTGGCGGCACTTGAATCACTCACCTTGCGGCGAGTATCAGATATTCAGAGCCTAGCCTATAGAGGCTGAGCTATTAGAGGCTGCGGCGGCGCAGGAGCATCAGTGCAGCACCAGCAATCAGAGCTGCGGCGCCAACGCCTGCGATACCTGCAACACCTTCAGCACCGGTGTTAGCCAGCTGCGGCTTCGAGGAAGCCGAAGAAGAACCCTTGGTGCCGGAGACACCTACAGTGTGGCCCTTGGAGTTAGAGGAGGTAGCAGCGGATGCGTTACCAACCTTAGCCTTGGGTGCCTGAGAAGTGGGCATGCGGGTCTCGGTTACGACAACCGAACCATCTTCGCGCATTTCAGCGGTGAAGACGCTGGTGGTGCCGTCGCCGTTATCGCGAACAGTGGTGTTGTCACCCTCGGTAGCTGCCGGCAGGGTCGGTGCGGGGTTGTTCGCATCGCTCACGGTAGCGGTGGTGACTGCCACCTGGTGTACCGGGCCGTTGGGGTCGCTGGTTGCCACCATTGCGTAGGCGTAACCGGGCTGCAGCAGTTCAGCAAGAACGCTGACCTTGACGCGGAAGGTGCCGTTCACGATTTCAGAAGCGGGCACATCGTGGGTTGCCAGAGCATCACCGGTGATGTTGCCGTTTGCATCCAGGCGGAAGATAGCGATCTGCACACCGTTAGCGACGGACTCGTGGGTGAAACCGGAGCCGTTGAAGGTCAGAACGTTGTACTGGTCGTTCGGGTTCAGGGAAGCATCCTCGGTGGTGAGGGTTGCGTTCTCGGGTGCCGCGGGCGCCTCAGGAGCGGGGGTCTCGTCAGCCTTGGGGGTCTCAGCCTTGGGGGCTTCCGGAGCAGGAGTTTCTTCCTTGGGAGTCTCAGTCTTGGGAGCCTCGGGTGCCGGGGTCTCGTCAGCCTTCGGGGTCTCGGGTGCCGGGGTTACGGGAGCGGGAGTCTCGTCAGCCTTGGGGGTCTCAGGCTTGGGAGCTTCAGGGGCGGGGGTCTCGTCGGTCTTCGGAGCTTCGGGAGAAGCGGAATCGGTGACCTTGAAGGAGGAGAGAGCCACGAGCTTCTGATCGGGCTGACCCTGCGGGTTGCTGACAGCAACCAGAGCGTAGGATGCGCCTGCGGGCAGCTTGCTTGCCTCAACAGTGAAGGCGGTCTTGAAGGAGCCGTCCTGAATCTGATCTGCAGACACAGAGACGGTAGCGATAGCATCGCCGGTGACCTGCTTGTTTGCATCCAGTGCGTAGATGCTGACCTGAACGCCGGGGCCAACCTTCTCACCGTAGAAGCCGGTGCCAACAACGTTCACGGTGTTGAACTGCGCGTCACCGGGGAAGTGAGCATTCTCAATAATGACGGAGGGATCAGCCTGCTTTGCCTCGGGAGCCGGGGTGGAGGGGGTGGTCGGCTCAGGGGTTGCCGGAGTGGTGGGCTCAGGGGTTGCCGGAGCAGTGGGGGCAGGGGTCTCTGCCTTGGGAGCCTCGGTAGCCTCAGCCTTAGGAGCTTCGGTCTTGGGTACTTCAGCCTTAGGTGCCTCGGTTGCAGGAGCGGTGGGGGCAGGGGTCTCAGCCTTAGGTGCTTCAGCCTTAGGAGCTTCGGTTGCCTCAGCCTTAGGTGCTTCGGTTGCCTCAGCCTTAGGTGCTTCAGCCTTAGGAGCTTCGGTTGCCTCAGCCTTGGGAG